>Ga0209979_1005159_pt1 | contig 10415 bp, 7 predicted proteins | sample AnhtaG_FD_183114 | JGI IMG/M metagenome (GOLD analysis project Ga0209979, IMG submission 183114) | Deep subsurface microbial communities from Anholt, Denmark to uncover new lineages of life (NeLLi) - Anholt_01485 metaG (SPAdes) (version 2) | ecosystem: Environmental > Aquatic > Marine > Oceanic >...
CGATTGTTTTCCTCAAAGTTTCACTCTTATCTTACGAATGATCTCCCCGGCCTCCTCCTCGGTAATCTTTACAGGTTTGTATTTCTTGTCCCAGATGGGCCAGTGGGGATCGAGATTGTCGTCCAGGCATCTCGGTATGAGGTGCCAGTGCAGGTGAGGAACGCTGTTCCCCAAAAGCTCATAATTCAGTTTGTGGGGATGGAGGCCATCGTATATCGCCTCCGCCAGACGATTTAGATCCTCGCAGAACAGCCGGCGCTCTTCTGTCGACAAGCGGAACAGTTCCGTGACGTGGCCTCTGTTGTAAATCAGCTCGCAGTAACCTCGACAGATCTGATTGGAACTCAAAATCGCGGTTGACACTTCCAAATCTGCAATCTTGCGGGGATGACTCTCAAGTTCCCTGCTCAAGATCTTCTGACACAAAACGCAGTTCTCACAGAAATCAGCCATATATCACCTTCGCGACAGGTTGGATTATCACCATTTCTTTCCCTCCAGGGTAAACAGCTCTATCTCTCCTCGACTTCCGCAGCTTTGGGACGGTAGATAAACCTGGGGATGCTCTGGGCCCCAGTCATGAGTCTCAATCTAGGTTCTCCGGGTTTGTAGATTTCTTCCGAGAAAGAGTAGTATTCGGAGATGAACTTCGTCCAGTGGTTCCCCACTTCGGTTTCGGCGCGGTCGTCCAGGATGATAGCGGAGTAACGACCTTGTGTAATGGCGTCATACAAATCGCTTGGCATTCCCGCGAAGGGAACTCCAGAATTGTAGATGTTGGGCAGCTCCTTCAAGGCGGCGGCGTGGGCGCTCGTCTTTCCCTTGGCCACATAACCGAGATGGCTGTGATAGAAGACCAAAACCTCCCCCGGGATTTCGCTCACCCTCTCGACGAGAATCTCTGCACCGCGGTAATCAGCCTCGCTGGGAATCAGGGAAAACGGGTCGTAGATCAAAAGCAGGAACTGCAGGACTACCAGAATCAAGATGAACCTGCGCATCCCTCCGGATTTACTCGAACCCAAGATTCGACCCAGGGCGATTCCGAATAGAAGCGGTATGACCGTCACCACAGTGTAAAGGACGTTATCCCACCCGCCGTATTTCAACCGGCTGAGATAGCTCGTGAGAAAACCTCCGAGGAAAAACCAAGTCCAAAAATCCCGCAGTAGTCCTTTTCCAATTTCGCCCCCTCGGAGGTTATGTCCACCCCATAAGATGAATAACATCACTGCTAAGAGGAAAGGAAAATTTCCAAGCAAGTCCTTGATCGGATAGGTCAAGAGCACTGGGTAAGAACGCGGCGTGGAGGCCGGGATTTTGAAGAGGTAAAACCAGGACCATCCCTGACTTTTCGCGCTCAAGAATAGGAGGAAGCCTAGACAGATTACCACACTTGAAATGGCGAAGATGAGACCGTCTCGCCTCCGACTCAAATAGACCGGTAACATCATGAAGGGCAAAAAGACCAGGGCGCTCTGTTTGGTTAAGAAGCTGGCGCTGAAAAGAACTGCGGACAGAACTACTCCCCCGGTGCCGGCATAGTATCTCAGAGTGTAAGCAGAGAAGAGAATCAGAAAGATCGCTAAAGAATCGACCCGACCGACATCGTACCAATTTCCGACCACGCCGAAAGAGGCCGCAAACAGCCCGCAACCGATCCAGGAGGCCAGACTGCTCTTGGTCTCGTTCGAGATGATGCGATATATCAGAATGGAGCTTCCCAGAAAACTCAGAATAGAAATAATCCGCAGGGCAAGAAAGCCCTCTCCGAAAAGCTTCATCAAGAGGGCTCCGAGGTAGTAGAATAGGGGCGTATAAAGGAAGGCCACGAAAGTCGCCTTCGGCTCCGCATAAATCTGCTTCCCCTGCAGAATATGAATGCAGTGGTCGACCCCTCCCCCTTCCACCCAATCCAGAGGAAAGGGATAAAAGAGATGAGAAATAAAAATCAGGATAAGGACAAGGAAGTTACAGACAATAAAGAGAGCCAGAATGATGCGGACAACTTTTTCCAGCCCTGGGGATTTCCAATTGAGGCTCAACCTACCCTTGAGATTCTCTTGCCACCACCTTTTCGCTGGAGACGGACTCTGTCAATCGCTCCCGTCGGGTTCCTGGTTCTGCTCTTCGGATGTTTCGGAGCTGTCGTCTGCGACCGTCGGCTGTTTCTCTTTCCCTTTGGAGACCACCACCCTGGAGTGGCGAATCACCTTCCCGTTCAGCATGTATCCTCTGTTGACCTCCTCTAGGATCACTCCCTCTCCAACCTCCTCCGAGGCCATCTGTATCACCGCCTCGTGCAGCTCCGGGTCGAACCTTTCTCCTTTGGCCTCGATCGGCTCCAGACCGTGACGCCCCAGGAGGTTTTGAAGGTTGGAATCGATCATCTCCATCCCCTTATGGAAGCTCTCGAAGTCATCCGTGGTTTTGGCGCTCTCCAAAGCGCGTTCGAAATCGTCCAGGATGTGGAGCAATTGAGAGATCAGATCCTGGTTGGCACCTCTTATGACTGAAGCGAACTCCCGCGAGACTCTCTTTTTGTAGTTGTCGAATTCCGCCGCCAGACGGAGGAAGCGATCCTCCCTCTCTTCAGTGAGTCTTTCAGCCTCCTCCAGCTTCTTCCCTAAGGAGAGCTCTTCTTTGACCTCCGCTTCCGATACGGAGGTCGCTTCTGTCTTTTGGTCTGGACTTAGCTCTGTCTTGCCTTGATTTTGTTCAGACCTTTTTCGCTTGTCCTTTTTCTTGGTCAAATCTATTCACCAGGTTTTTGTCGTCCCGACAGCACCGCCGAGAGGAGCTTGGCGGTGTAGTCCACGATCGACACTAACTTCGAATAGGGCATCCTCGTCGGACCGATCACCCCGATGGTTCCCTTCACCTCTCCGGCAGAGTAGTTGGAGGTCACCAGACTGATGGTCTCGACCTCCTCGCACTCCGCCTCCCTGCCAATGGTTATGGTGATCCCCTCCTTGATTCCCTGGCTGGAGACCAGTTCTACCAAGGTTTTCCGGGTCTCAATCAGTCTCATCAGGGAGAAGAGCTTCTCCCGGTCTCGGAATTCCGGCTGGTTGACCAGATTGGTAGTGCCGCCCAAGTGGACACCTTCGGGATCGATATCCTTCAGCATGTCGCTGGAGTAATCCAAGAACATCTTGATCAGCTTGGGGTCGGCCTCGAAAACCTCCTTGGTTCTCTGGCGGATGGTCTTTCTTATCTCCCCCAGGCTTAAGCCCCCGAGCCTCTCGGTCAAAGCTCTGGAGGTGGCTTCGGCGGCTTCGGGGGTGAATTGAGATTCGACCTCCAGAAGCAGGGAGCGAACCAGACCGCCCCTGATGGTGAGCACCACCAAGACCTTGTTGTCCGCCACCGGCAGCATGTCTATGCGAGACAGCACTCCGGATTCGAAGCAGGGGGCAATGGTGACCCCCAGTTGTTTGGATACATAACCTAACACCTGAGAAGTCTGCTCTAAGATTCTCTCGATGTTCCCGCCTTCGGTGGCAAGCTCCTGGCGGATGGCCTCCTGCTGTTCAGTCGAGAGAACTTCCGGCCTCAGGAGGGTGTCGACATACTGGCGGTAGCCGAGGTCGGTGGGAACCCTCCCCGCGGAGGTGTGGGGCTGGCTCACCAGTCCGGTCTCCTCTAAGTCCTGCAGGGTGTTGCGGATGGTGGCGGCGCTCACCCCCAGTCTGCATTTGTTCGCCAAAACCCTGGAGCCGACCGGCTCCGCGGTGGCGATGTAATGCTCTATCAGCGCCCGCAGAACCCCCTTTTCTCTTGCAGTCAGATTCCCGAAAGCCATGGACTTAATCTATTGTACCGTTTTTGACTAAGATACGCCAAATCTCTGCGTTGTCAAGTTCCGAGCCCGACCCTTCCGGGGTTCAGATTATAATCTTTCGTCTGTGGGTAGTTGCAGAAAGAGTTTGCTTTTTTGTGATACGAATGTATATTTATTGAGAAGAAGTCTTCTGTTTTTCTATTCTTCAGAAGCCATGAACCTTTCTGTAAAACAAAAACCTCAACAAAAGGAGTAGCTATGTCTGTGAGAACAGCTAACCTTTTCAGTTGGGCAGCGCTGGTAGTCTTTTTGACCGCCGCATTGCTCGTAGGGGGCACCTATGCGAAAACCATCTATAAGCAGGTGGAGGTCTATCCTCCAACTAAGGAGGATTTGAAACAGTTCTTGCGAATGGGGTTTGACCCATCGGATGCGATGATATACGACGAAGGCAAGAGGGTGGTGGTACCCTTAAACGATCGGGAGATGGAGCTTCTGAAATCAAGCGGTCTGGACTACCGGGTCTTGATTGATGATTTGGAAAGCTACTACAGCTCCCAGTTCCTGGTGACTGCCGACATGGGGCCCTACACCTCCTTTTCGGAGATGGTCGATTCTCTGACCAACCTCCACAATCACCATCCTAACATCACCACCGATCTGATTGTCCTCGGCTATGGTCATGACGGCAACGAAGTTTACGCCATGAAGATCTCCGACAACCCCAACCTGCAGGAGGACGAACCGGAGGCACTTTACACCGGGCTGCATCACGCCAGGGAACCGATCTCCATGGAGAACATTCTCTACTTCATGGCCTATCTCTGCAACAACTACGGAAGCGACCCGGACGTCACCTATCTGGTGGACAACCGCCAGTTGTGGTTTGTACCTTGTCTCAATCCGGACGGTTATCTCTACAACGAGCTGACCAATCCCAGTGGGGGCGGGATGTGGCGGAAAAACCGTCGCGACAACGGCGGGGGAGTTTACGGTGTCGACCCGAATCGCAACTACGGTTACATGTGGGGATACGACAACCGCGGCTCCAGCCCCTATACCTGGTCGGAGACCTATCGCGGCCCTTCCGCCTTCTCAGAGCCGGAGAATCAGGCGGTGAGAGACTTCGCTTTGGAGCACGACTTCTCGGTGGCCATGAATGACCACACCCACGGCTACTACTTCCTCTTCCCCTGGGGATATGACGATTTCTTCTGCGGCGAGCACGAGATGTTCAGAGGCATCGGCGAGGAGGCTGTCAGCCTGCTCTCACCTGGCGACTACGATCTGGGTACTGCGTGGCAGTGTCTCTACAACGTTAACGGGGAGGCTAACGACTGGTACTTCCACGACCTCGGAACCTTCGCCTACACTCCGGAGATCGGGGAATCTTTCTGGCCCGGCGGCTCAAGAATCCTGCCCCTCTGCGAGGAGATGCTGCCGGTCAATCTCTTCTTCGCTGAGATTGCCGACAATCCCTGGCAGATGATGAGAGTGTGGGCGCCCACCATCGATCCTCTCGGAAGCCAACCGAGCGGCAACTACACCGTCAGCTGGACTCTCCCCGGCGGAGACATGTCACCTGACAAATACGAGCTGCAGGAGATGACCGGACCCTCTACTATCACCGACGATGCCGAGTCCGGTTCCGACAACTGGGTCTTCAAGAATTTCTCCCGGTCGAGCTCTCGTTCCTACAGTGGCAGCTATAGCTTCTGGTCCGGCTATCAGAACAGCTACAATGCCACCATGACCTCCCTGGTCCCCTTTAGGGTACAAAGCGGCACCCAGCTCAGCTTCCGCCTGTGGTATGGAATAGAATCCGGCTACGACTTCGGCTTTGTGGAGGTCTCCACCGACGGCCACGACTGGGAAGTCTTGGACAGCTTCACCGGAAACAACACCTCCTGGACTTTTAAGACCTACAACCTGGGCTCTTACGCCGGCCAGAATCTGTTCGTTCGGTTCCGTCTGGACACCGACATCGGATCTACCAGCAACGGAATGTACGTCGACGACATCTACCCGGTCGACATTTTCGATAACGTCATCACTCTCTCCGACAACATCACCGAGAACTACTACGATGTCACCGGCAGAACTCCCGGAACCTACTATTATCAGGTCCGGGGCCACAACCGCACCGGCTGGGGCAATTTCTCGCCTCGGGAGGAAGCGATCGTAACCCAGGGCGCACTGGTTACCATTGAGCTCATCCCTGATCAATACTACGTCGCTCGCGGCGAGAGACTGACTTACACTGCGGAGGCCACCAACCAGACCGGTCAGTCTCAGTCCTTCCAGTACTGGGCATTTGTGACTCTGCCCAATGGGAACCCTTATGGACCCGTATACGGGCCCAAGAACTACAGTCTGGGCCCCTACCACAGCGGCCAGGGAACCGTGGGCAAGAGAGTCCCCACCGGAGCACCTATTGGCGTCTACACTTATACCGGCAACGTGGGAGGTTATCCTGACGAGGTCTGGGACTCAGATGAGTTCGACTTCGAGGTGACCGGAAAGGCTGGCGCCACTTCCGGCTCCGATGAGTGGGAGGTGGTTTACACCGACGGATTCTGGGGAAGCACTGGGGAAAACCTGCCGCAAGAGTTCGCGCTAAGTGGCAACCATCCCAATCCCTTCAACGCCAGCACGGTGATTCAATACGAGCTTCCGAGGACTGCTCATGTCAGATTGGAAGTTTACAACCTCTTCGGTCAAAAGGTCGCAACTCTGGTCGACAGCGAGCAGCAAGCTGGACACCAGTCAGTCACCTGGGATGCTTCGCAGCTTTCCTCCGGGCTTTACTTCTACAAGCTCACGGCTGGTGATTTCAGCGAAACCAAGAGGATGATCTTAGTCAAGTAACGCTAACTGGGGGCGGAGTTCGATCTCCGCCCCCGATACGATTGGGAGCTATCTGTAATGAAGAGAGTGACCCTCTTACCGGTCGCGCTGAGTTTGCTCTTTGCTTCAACGATCCTCGCCCAGGAACCGGGCGACACCCTGTGGACACGGACTTACGGGGGAAGTTCTTACGAGGAGGCTTACTCCGTTGGGCAGACCACCGAGGGCGGCTATATCATCGCCGGTAGAACCGAGTCCTTCGGAGCTGGCGACTATGATGTCTGGTTGCTCAAGACCGACGGCAACGGCGATACTCTCTGGACCCGAACCTATGGTGGGGGGGACTCAGATCAGGGTCGGTCGGTTCAGCAGACCACCGACGGAGGCTATATCATCGCGGGCTTCATTGAGGATGCGAATTATGTCGGAAATCTCTACCTGATTAAGACTGATGCTGACGGCGATACCCTGTGGACTTGGAGATATGAGGGCGACGATTACGCCTATGTCTACTCAGTCCGACAGACCACCGACGGCGGCTATATACTCACCGGCAAGACCGGTCCCCTCTTGGAAGACTACGATGCCTGGCTGGTGAAGACCGATGCTTTTGGCGATACCCTGTGGACGCGGAGATATGGGGGTGGCGATCATCAGGAAGCCTACGCCGTCCAGCAGACTACTGATGGCGGATATGTCGTTACGGGCGAGACCGGCACCTGTCCAGACTTCGATGTCTACCTGTGGAAGACCGATGCAAGTGGGGAGACGGTCTGGACACGCACTTATGGCGGGAGTGACTATGACAGGGGCTACTCCCTCCAACAGACCACTGACGGCGGCTATATCATTGCTGGCACAACCGAATCCTTCGGCGCCGGCTATCAGGATATCTATCTGGTGAAGACCGATGCTGACGGCGATACGCTGTGGACGCGCGTATACGGAAAGTCTCAGGAAGACTACGCTTATTCGGTTCAGCAGGCTACTGACGGCGGATATGTGATCGTGGGTTACACACAGTCAGGCCGCGACCTGAATATCTGGCTGTTGAAGACCGACGTTGATGGCGACACCCTCTGGACACGCACTTACGGGGGCACCGGCGTCGAGAGTGCTTACTCAGTCCAGCAAAGCACTGACGGCGGGTATGTTGTCGCCGGTTATACCGGCTCTTTCGGCGCAGGCTATAACGATGTCTACCTGTTGAAAGTTGCGGGGGATCAGGTGGAACCGGATGTCTCCATCGACATAGTACCCGATGATCCTCCGGTGACGGTGCCGCAAGGCGGGCAGTTTGGCTTTACGGGGACGGTCACCAACAATACCGAGGATCGCCGGGTCACCGACGCCTGGACGATGGCTATCGGTCCGGCAAAGGGAACCTATGGTCCGTTCAAAGAGCTCAACGACATAGAGCTTGAACCTCTTCAGACCCGCACCGCTCGCTTCTATCAGCACGTCCCGAATCTGGCGCCCCTGGGATTCTACAACTACATCGCCTACTGTGGGGATTACCCCTCCACAGTGATAGATTCCTCCTGCTTCCCGTTCGAGGTCGTCCCGGGCGTATCAACTAAAGCTGGTGAGGCCGGTTGGGTTCTGACGGGTTCATTCCTGGAGGGAGATTTTGCTGACCTCCCCTCTGAGTTTGCGCTCTTGAGCAATTATCCCAATCCGTTCAATGCCAGCACCCTAATCAGCTATCAGTTGCCCACAGGCTCTCACCTCAAGCTGGAGGTTTACAACATCTCCGGGCAGAAGGTGGCCACATTAGTGAACGGCGAACAGCAGGCAGGATACAGGTCGGTCGTCTGGGATGCTTCCGAGACCTCTTCCGGGGTCTACTTCTACAAGCTGACCGCAGGGCACTTCAGCGAGACCAAGAGGATGATGCTGGTGAAGTAGGATTCACAGCAGATTAAACGGATTTTGCCTCTGCTGGGGCAGGAGTTAAGCTCCTGCCCCTTCTTACGTTGAGACAGTAGGCCAGAAAAGAGCTGGAGCGTAGCGTGGGCATTTCCTCTCAGACTAGGTTTAAGTCCGGCCGTTGAGGCGGGGGAAAAAGCGGTGGAGATTGACATTTTTTGCTTGACAAAGTTGTCGGGGGTTGTATATTGTAATTGTAACAAAGAGCAAATGATACAACGACAATAGGACTCCCCGATATGAATAGAGCTCTCATCTTGAAAAGGTTCAAAGACATCGGCCTAAGCTCAAATGAAGCAAAAAGCTACCTTTGTCTCTTGCAAAGGGATACACTTACCGTACCAGAAGTCTCCAAGCTCGCGGGAATACCTCCGCCAAATGCCTATCGGTCACTTGAGAAATTGATGTCTAAAGGATTGTGCATATCCAAGCCGGGTCCTACAAAAAAATACGCCGCCTCTGACCCATCCTCACTCGAGGACAAGTTCCTCGGCCAAGTCGATGAAGCGATCAAAATCGAGTTGGAGAATCTCAAGGAGAAATTGCACCACGGTCTTAAAGAAAAGGAAAAAGAAGTGTCACAAAAAAGGAAGGCCGCGAAAGAGAACATCAAGAGTCTGATAACAGAATTAACACCTGAATATGAAAAGAGCCGGCTGGAAACGAACCCCCTGGACTACATCCAAATTATAAAAGACCCTTATCAGATGCATAAGAAATTTATGCAACTGGTCGCGGAAACGAAGGAAGAGCACTTAGCTTTTGTGAAACCTCCATATTCCGGCGCCAGAGAAGGAATTGAACAACACTTCGCGCAACAGGTTGAGCCCCTCCGACAGGGAATAAGAATTAGAGGCATCTATGAGATCCCTAAGGACAAAGAAGAAATCGAATGGTGGTTTAACACCATAGATGCGGCTGGCAAGCATGGGGAAGAGGCGCGGGTGATAAAAGAGTTGCCGATGAAAATGGCTATCTTTGATGAGAGAATTGTTATGTTGGCATTGGAAGACCCGGTTTCCAAGCAGATCTCTGTCACCACACAAATCATTGAACACCGCTCCTTAGCGAAAGGCTTAAAGGTACTATTCGAGACATTCTGGGCACAGGCTAAAGACTACCACGTATTGAAAGACCCCGGGAGGTGATGGTATGGCAACAGGCCTACAGGGAGGTTGCTCGCTCATCGGAGAAAGCTGAAACAATCAACCGAGAGTCCCCGGTTTGCCGGGGAAAGAGAAAGAAGGTAGAAATGAAAAGGTCAGTGTTTTTCACAGTCCTAGTATCAGCGGTCCTCTTATTGCCGCTGACGGCTTCTGCCACCATCATCAACATCCCCGAGGACTATCCCACCATACAGGAGGGGATAGACCACGGGGCGGACGGCGATACGGTATTGGTGCAGCCGGACACCTATTACGAAAACCTTAACTTCAACGGGCATAATGTGGTCTTGGCCTCGCTGTTTTTGATGACCGGGGATACAGCTTATGTATCCAGCACCATAATCGACGGAAACCAAGAGACTTCGGTCATTATCTTTGAAAGCGGCGAAGACAGCACCGCGCAGGTCGTGGGATTCACAATTGAGAACGGATATGCCGAGAACGGGGGCGGGATTTATTGCCTGAACTCTGACCCCACGATCACCAACAACAGAATTAGCGGAAATTCAGCTGTCAATTATGGCGGCGGCGTCTATTGCTTTGTTTCCGACGTCAGGATCACCGACAACACAATCAGTGAAAATTTAGCCGGTCCCCGTGGTGGTGGAATACATTGTGAGGGTATTTCAAACATAACAATAAGTAACAACACCATCAGCGGTAATACCGCCATGGAATTACCCAATTTG
>Ga0209979_1005161_pt1 | contig 10413 bp, 6 predicted proteins | sample AnhtaG_FD_183114 | JGI IMG/M metagenome (GOLD analysis project Ga0209979, IMG submission 183114) | Deep subsurface microbial communities from Anholt, Denmark to uncover new lineages of life (NeLLi) - Anholt_01485 metaG (SPAdes) (version 2) | ecosystem: Environmental > Aquatic > Marine > Oceanic >...
ATGGCTAAGGCGCCCGAAGGGACAGTCGTTGAAGATCGTCGCACGGGCGCCGGCGGCGTCACCGCCGCCGAAGCATCCGAGGACACAGCGGAGACACGCAAGCTCAAGATACTGACTGAGGACCTCCGGCACGAGGTACGCGATGTCCGTGCGATGGCTGTCGAGAAGCTTGGCAGGACGAAGAGCATCGCTGCTATCGAGCCTTTGATCCAGGCTCTACGAGACCGGGACGAGCATGTCCGCGAGTCCGCTGTCGCAGCGCTTGCCCTGATCGGCGCTCCGGCCGTCACGCCCATCATCGACGAACTGCCTGACACGTACTCCTGGGCCCGCGCCGCTGCGGCTGAGGCGCTTGCCAGGATCGGGCCTCCGGCGGTTGATCCTCTGATCGAAGTCCTCGGCCACGACGACCGCTACGTGCAGCACGCAGCCATCCAGGCGCTTGGGAAGATTGGGGACCCGCGCGCCGTCCCGCCTCTGACGCTCGCGCTCGAGGACGAGGAGCACCTCATCCGCAACGCGGCGGCCGACGCGCTCGGGCGAATCGGTGCTCCCGCGGTCGAGGCCCTGATCCTGATGCTGGGAGGCGATAAGCGGGAGACCGCCCACTTGGCCGGAAAGGCGCTGGGGATGATCGGCGCACCGGCCGTGGAAGATCTCATCAACGCCCTCGGAGACCCGCAGTCCAACGTGCCAGTGCTGGCCGCCGTGGCACTGGGCAAGATCGGAGCACCCGCAGTCCCCCATCTGCTGCTGGTCGTGCACACGGACAACCCAAGCGTCCGCATGGTAGCTGCCATTGCGCTGGCGCGGACGCGAGACCCGCAAGCCGTCGACGCGGTGATTGAACTGCTAGCCGATCAGGACGCGGGCGTACGCGGGTTGGCTGCGAAGGCTCTTGGGGACACCGCCGATCCTCGTGCCATCCCTCTTCTCATCGAAGCGCTCAACGACCCGAAGCACAGGGTGCGCGCTTTCGCGGCCCAGGGGCTTGGCGAGCTTGGCGGAGCCGACGTGGTGCAGCCGCTAATCGAAGCCCTCGGAGACGAGAGCGCCTACGTCCGCTTGAGCGCCGTCGAGGCCCTTGGAGAGACGGGCGATGCCCGCGCCGGGCAGCCTGTTGCTGAGGCCCTGGGGGACGAGGATGACGCAGTCAGGCACTTCGCGCTGCGGGCGCTTATCGAGCTGGGCGACCCGGCCGCTGTCGAGCCATTGCTCGAGACGTTGCGCAGTGACGACTTGGGGGCCCGGGTGCGGGCCATACGCCAACTGCAGAAGGTCCCAGACCCCCGTGCCGTCCCCCTGCTGGCACAGGCTCTGCACGATGATAACCAGTTGCTTCGGACAATGGCCGCACGGGCGCTTGGCGAGATCGGCGATGCGGCCGCCGTCGATGCTCTCATCGAGGCGCTCGACCACGAAGACCAGGTTGTCCGCCTGTACGCGCTCGAAGCCCTCGGGGCAGCCGGGGACCCGCGTGCCGTGGATGCCCTGATCGAGGCGCTTAACGCCCAGCCCGGACCGCGCGCGTGGGCCGCAGCCGAGGCGCTTGGACAGATTGGTGACGCCCGCGCCGTCCCCGCCCTGGTCGGGGCGGCCGTGCGCCCGTTCGGGTCCACGTTACCGCCCGCACGAGCGCTCAGGAGGATCGGCGACCCACGTGCCGTAGACCTTCTGATCCAGGAACTGCGCACTTCCCCCGATATCCGACGCCGCCGAGGTGCAGCGGCCACCCTGGGCGATATCGGCGACCCGCGTGCGGTGGAGCCCCTGATCGAGGCTCTGGCCGCCAGGAGTTCGTACGTGCGGCGAGAGGCCGCCGGTGCGCTTGAGAAGATCGGCGATCCGAAGGGCCTCGAGGCGGTCAGGATGTACCGGCAGCACGCGGTCGAGGAGTATCAAGACCGCGAAGGGCGCGTGGAGGACGCCCAGCCGACCGAGCTGCCCATCGAGGCGCTGGCGGATGCGAACCCGTATGTGCGCCTTGCGGCTGTTCAGGCACTGGGGAAGTTGGGCGACCCCGAGGCCGTCCCGCATCTGGTGGGCGCCCTTCGTGACGAGGCGGCGATGGTCCGCTCCGCTGCTGCAAAGGCCCTCGCGCGGACAGGCGCGCCGGGCGCCGATGCTCTCCTCGAGGCGCTCCGAGCTGACGACGGCGAAGTGCTCCGGCTGGCCGCCTCGGCCCTCGGGCACCTGGGAGACACGCGCGCTGCCGAGCCATTGGCCGGACTCCTCGGGCACCCCGACGCGCGCGTGAGGCACGAGGCGGTCGCAGCCCTTGCGCAGCTCGGGGACGCCCGGGCCGTCGAGCCATTGCTCGAGGCACTGCGGAGCGACCGCAGCTCGGAACGACGGCGCGCCGTGATGGGACTCGAGAAGGTCGCCGACGCCCGTGCCGTCGTACCTCTCATCGACGCTCTGCAGGACAGGGACCGCGACGTCGCGCGTGGCGCTGCGAAGGCTCTTGGTACGACGGGGGACGCCCGCGCGGTGGACGCCCTCATCGAGGCGTTGGGGTCGGCAGACACAAGCATACGCTGGCGTGCAGCCACGGCCCTGGGCCAGATCGGCGACGCACGCGCCGTCGAGCCCCTGATCGGGGCCCTGGAGCCCCTGATCGGGGCCCTGGATGAGGTACACGAGTACCTGCGGCGCCAAGTGACTGAGGCGCTCGAGAAGATCGGCGACCCTAAGGGCTTGGCCGCGGTACGGGAACATCGGGAAGCCCAGGAGCAGACGCCGCCCGAGTGAGGAGTGAGCCCTGCCGGCCTCCTGGCGTGTGGACAACACGGCAGCAGCCGAAGCTCCCGTCCGCCCTACGCGAGGTCGGGGAAGAAGAACCCCAGCTCTCGCTGCGCCGACTCGGGCGAGTCGGAGGCATGGATGGTGTTGGCCGTATTGTCCCGGCCGAGGTCCCCGCGGATCGAGCCCGGCGCTGCCTCCGCCGAGTTCGTCGCCCCCACGAGCTGTCGCGCGCGCTGAATGGCCCCGTCGCGCTCCGCGGCGATGACGACGACCATCCCTGAGGTCATGAACTCTATCAGGCCTTCGAAGAAGTGCTTGCCCTCGTGCTCGGTGTAAAACTCACGCGCCTGCTCGGTGGTCAGGTGCACGCTCTGTACGGCCCTGATGGCGAACTCGGCGCGCTCGAAGCGGGCGATGATCTCCCCGACGAGGCCCCGCTCGACGGCATCCGGCTTGATGATGAGCAGTGTGCGCTCCATGGCAACCTCGGGACGTGCCGCTCCGGGAGCGCAGGCATCCTGCCTGCAGTCCGTTGTGAGCCGCACGCTGCCAGCCAGTGTGGCGCAGGCTGCCAGCCTGCGGAATCCCAGGCAGCCCTGCCTGGGCTACACGGAGGGAACCGCAGGCAAGCTGCCTGCGCCACACGAGTTCGTGCTCTACCGCGCGTACACGTCTCCCCCGTGACAGTCGTACGCCACGTGGGCCGGAAACTCAACCACCTCGAGCCGACGGATCGCCTCCGGGCCGAGATCCTCATACGCCACGACCTCGGCGCTGGTGACGGTGCGGGCGAGGAGGGCGCCCGCGCCGCCGATGGCGCCGAGATAGACCGCCTTGTGCTCGATCAACGCCTGCTTGACCTCGTCGGACCGCGGGCCCTTCCCGATGCTCCCTTTGAGCCCGAGCGCCGTGAGCTGCGGCGTATAGGCGTCCATGCGGTAGCTCGTCGTTGGCCCGGCGGAGCCGAGGGGGCGACCCGGCGGCGCCGGCGTCGGCCCGCAGTAGTAGATGACCTGCCCGCGCACGTCGATGGGCAGCTCCTCGCCGGCCTCCAGTAGCTCGATGAGTCGCTTGTGGGCTGCATCTCGGCCGGTGTAGATGATGCCGGAGAGCAGCACGGCATCGCCCGCGCGGAGCGCTTCCACATCGGCATCGGAAAGCGGCGTTGTCAGTTTGATGGGTTCGGGCATCTCGTATCTGACCTCATAGCACGGCCGATTTGTGTCGCGCCGAATGGCACTGGATGTTCACCGCCGCGGGCAGCGAGGCGATGTGGCACGGATGGCGCTCCACGTGAACCGCCAGCGCCGTCGTGCGCCCGCCCATGCCCATCGGGCCGATGTCGAGGGCGTTTATGCGCTCCAGCAGCTCGCGCTCCAACTCGGCCGTGTCGGGATCGTCGCTCGGTTGGCCGACGTCGCGCAACAGCGCGTGCTTCGCCAGCCAGGCGCACTTCTCGAACGTGCCGCCGATGCCGACGCCGACGATGACTGGCGGGCACGGCTTGCCCTGGGCCTCACTCACCTCGCCGACGACGTACTCGATGACGCCCTCGCGCCCCACGGCCGGCGTGAGCATCTTCACCGAGCTCATGTTCTCGCTGCCGCCGCCCTTCGGGGCAACGGTGATTTCGAGTTGATCGCCCGGCACGACCTCGACGTGGATGACGGCCGGCGTATTGTCGCCCGTGTTGGTGCGCTCGAGCGGGTCGTTGAGCACCGACTTGCGCAGGAATCCGTCGGCGTATCCCTGCCGAACGCCCTCGTTGATGGCGTCGGTGAGACTGCCGCCGGTGACGTGCGCCTCCTGTCCGAGCTTCACGAAGGCGACGAGATACCCGGTGTCCTGACACGCCGGTATGCGCTCGTTTCGGGCGATCTCCGCGTTTTCGAGTAACGCGTGGATGATGCCCTTGGCGCGCTCGTTCGGCTCCTCCTCGTGCGCCTTGCGCAGGGCGCCAACGACGTCCTCGCCGAGGTCCCAGTTGGCCTCCTGGCACAGCCGCGCCACAGTCTCCGTTATCTGCCCGCAGTCGATATCTCGCATTCGCTTCACCTGCTAGTTCGCATCGACCCGTGTGTGGCGCAGGCAGCCTTGCCTGCGATCTCACGGGCTCGCAGCGTGCGCCACACCGGGGCAGGGGCGACCCGGCGGGTCGCCTCTACTTCACCATTTCCTCGTACTCGGCGACGACTTGTTTGACATGCTCGGCGGACGTGTGCAGCGCCTCGCGCTCCTCGTCCGTGAGCGTCACCTCGATGATCTGCTCCGCGCCGCCTATGCCGAGCTTCACGGGCACGCCGAGGTATACGTCGGACAGACCGTACTCGCCTTCGAGCAGCACCGACACCGGCAGGATCCTCTTCTCGTCTCGCAATATGGCCGCGGCCATCTGCTCCACCCCAGCGGCCGGGGCGTAGAAGGCGCTCCCCGTGCCGAGCAATGACACGATCTCACCGCCGGCCACGCGGGTGCGCTCCACAATCTTGTCGATGCTCTCCTGGTCCATGAGGTCCGACAGCGGAATGCCCGACACCGTGGCCGAGCGCGGCATCGGCACCATAGAGTCGCCGTGGCCGCCGAGCACCATCGCCGAGACGTCCTCGCCCGACACGCCTAGCTCCATGCCGATGAAAGCGCGGAACCGCGTGCTGTCGAGCACGCCGGCCATGCCCATGATGCGGTTCTTCGAAAAGCCCGTGACCTTGCCGGCGATGTACGTGGTCACATCGAGAGGATTGGTGACCATGATGACCATGGAGTTCGGCGCCACCTCGGCGCTCTTCTCCATACATTCGGTGACGATCTTGGCGTTGACTTCGAGGAGCTCGTCCCGGCTCATGCCCGGCTTGCGGGGCACGCCGGCCGTCATGACGACCAAGTCCGAATCCGCGCAATCGCTGTAGTCGCCCGTCCCCAGGATACGCTGGCTGTGGCCGACGACGGGGGCGGCCTGCTGCAGGTCGAGTCCTTTGCCTTTGGCGATGCCATCGGCGACGTCCAGCACGACCACATCAGCCAGGCCTGCTTCAGCGATGCGTTGGGCCGTGGTGGCCCCGACAAACCCCGCACCGATAACGGTGACTTTCATCTAGAGTCCTCCCTTCGACGCTGCGCCAGCGCCCCTTCCGGAGGCGCGGCGGACGGCAATTCTAACAGAGCGGAGAGGAGGAGTCAAATGCGGGGAGACGAGACAAAAGAGGGCGACTGCGGCGGGTCGGGCTTACCCCCTACTCGACACCGCCCTCACGACCCATCCGCCGGGCGGCAGATGCTCGAAGGAATTCCGTCGGCGCTGTACTGGATCACGTTCATGTGCCCGCTTATCATCTGTTCGGGCATCGGGCGCACGCGCATGACTGGATGCGTGAGGAGATGCTGGGAGGACTGCCTGGAGGCGGCGGTGCGAACGCAGTTCGTCGGCTCGGGCATCCATATTGAGGAGGCCATCTGTATCAGCGAGCGTCGCATGGTGATCCCTCTTCCGTCCTACTTCGGTTCACGCTGCTTCAAGGGAACTTATACCGACGCCACGTCAATAGGGGTTCAAACCTCTGCTACGGACTTGCAACGGCGGTGGTAGACCGGAAGTCGGCAGACGCAGGGCGCCACCGTGGCCGGGCCAAAGAGAACCGGGGCCGAAAGCGCTGTGCGCCCCTTGGCCCCGGTGTTCGCTGCCGTCCGCGCGTCTGCTTACGGCTCCGCCGGCGGCTGCTGCCCGGCCGGCACGAGAAGGATTGGTTGCAGCGTGTTTGGCCCTTCCTGCACCACGATCTCAAACGGGGGCGCACCCGCCGCCGGGAACGCCTCGTAACCGGTCGCCGTGCACTCAACCGACTGCGTCCCCGGCGTACAGCGCGGCACGGCGTACGCACCGATCTCATCGCTGGTCGCGCTGCTTGCACCCACGGACACGGTAGCGCCCGCGATCGCCCCTAGCGAATCGGCATCCAGGACCCGGCCGCTGACATGCGTTCTGCCCAACCCATCGCCGCCGCCGCCACACCCGCACAAGCCAACGGCGAGCGCAAGAGATGCACCTAACGCTGCAAATCGTATGAACATATCACATCGATGCATCGATGCATTCTCCTCTTCAACGCGACCTGGCGGCCTCGGTCGGCCGACTGCGACCGAGTGCCATCCCCCGTGGTTCAGACACGGCTATCGCCGCACGGTCAGCGGGTAAACGCTGCGCGTGCGCTGGCCGTCTTCTGATGCCGCGCAGACCTCCAGTATGTACTGACCGCTCGGTGCGGCTGTGCCCATGGCGCTCCGACCGTCCCACAGACAGACGACCGGGCCACGCGGCGCCGCTTGCGCCCGCTGCACTTCGCTCACGAGGCGCCCGGCGAGGTTGTGGACGCGCACGGTCACGGCAGCCGGCTGGGAGAGCTCAAAACGAATCTCGGCGCCCCCGCCGCCCCGCGACGGCTGCGCGGAAAGTCCTGTAATCGCAAGCGCACCCTCAGCAGCGGGCCGCACTTCGATAGCGAATCGCCGCGCGCCCGGCTGAGCGCCGCTGTTGAACCTGTAGGAGCTTGCCGTGCGGACGTGAGTGATCTTGTTCGCGTCGAGGTCGTGGAGCACCACCGTCCGGTCCCTCGCAAGTCCGCTGAGGTCGGGCAGCGAGACGGTAACGTCCGTGTCGGGAATTGCAGTTACCACGGTGAGATCGAACACCTGCGTGCCGCCACTGGGCGCCCGCAGCTCGTAGGCGACCCTGGTGTCGGCAGCACCGGCCGGGGTCAGGTACGCATCAACGCCGCCGGGTGCGGCGGGCGGATTGTCGATGAGCAGAGCTGCGTCCGCTTCGCCGATGGCGTTGCACGCGTCACGCTGCCCGGCCGCGGTCACGACCACCGGGATCTGCCAGTGGATCGCCGCCGGAGCGCCCCGAGCCGCGGTGCTGGCACCGCCGGCGCCAGGAGGCGCGATGACGAGTTTGTCGGCATTCGCCTTCCCGGTGATCCAGAAGGCCCCGCTCTCGGGAATGCTGGTGACGGCGTTCAACGCGGGCGTGGTGCTGATGAGCTGGTATCCGACCAATGGGTCGTAGATCCACCCGTAGCCGCTGGTGCTGCCCGCGGGGGTGGCGGTCACGCTGCTCCACACCATCTCGCCCAGCCACGGATTGCCGGCGAGGTTCCAGCCGGGCGCGACGTCCATTTCGTATGACGCCTCCGTACTCGCACCCCGACCGTTGAACGAACAGCGCGTATCAAACCCGAAGTCCACCCACAAGCCAACCCCCGGCCCGACCGCCAGGAGCGCATTCGCCGGATCATCCGCATAGTACACGTACTCCTGGGCCGGGGCGTCCCACGCGGCAACCTTCGTCGTGCCGAAGATGTCCTGCACGGTGAGGTCCGGATCGGCGGGCGTGGCCGGCAGCGTGAGGAGCCGCAGGCCTCGGTCGAAGTCCCATGCCTGGAGCGGAGCCAGGTTGTCGTGCGCCCGCACCGGCCCGGCGTCGGTTACCTCCGTGATCTCGTTGCCCGCCACGTCCACCGGTACCACGGCGTAATAGTAGTACGTCGCGGGAGCGGCCTGGGCATCCGTGTAGGCGGTGGCCGGCGCGGCGACCGTCTCCAGCGGCGTCAGCGACACGACGCTGGTGATGTGCGCATCGCTGCGATACACCTCGTAGTGGTCGATGTCCGCCGGGGGCACATACGCCGACCAATCAAGGTCGATGCTGCCGCCCGCATCGTTCGGCGTGTCCTGCGCCACCAGCGCCTGCGCCGTGATAGCCGATGGCGCGAGGTTGTTGACGGACTGTACGGGGCCGACGGCCGTCACGCTTGAGTCCTCATTTCCCGCCACATCCGCCGCCGTGACCGCGTAGTAGTAATCCACGCCGTCCGTCGCAGTGGCGTCCGTGTACGTCTGCACGGCAGGGTCTGCGACCGTGCCGAGCAGCGCAGCGCCGGCGATGTCGGTGAAGCTCGACGTCGCCCGGTAGATGCGGTACTCATCGGCATCGGCCGGTGCCGCATAGCCTGACCAGTCGAGGCTGACGCTGCCTCCATCGTCGTCGGGCACGTCCTGGGCGACGAGAGTGGTTACCGCCGGCGGGGAGAGGTTGTTGACCGACTGCACGGGGCCCGCCGGCGAGACGATCGAGTCCTCATTCCCCGCCACGTCCACTGCGGTCACGGCATAGTAGTAATCCACGCCGTCCGTGGTAGTATTGTCGCTGTAGCTCGTCGTCGCCGGGCTCGAGATGGTCTGGATCAGAGTCGCAGCGCTCACATCCGTGAAGCTCGACGTGGCGCGATAGATGTTGTAGTGGTCCGCGTCCGGCGGGGCGCTGTAGGCCGACCAATCGAGGTCAATGCTGCCGCCGTCGTCGTTCGGCGTGTCTGCGGCCGATACGTCCGTCAGAGCAGCCGGAGCTATGTTGTCCACCGACTGCACCGGCCCAACTTCGGCCGAATCAGCGCTGTTGACGCTGTTTTTGGCTCGCACAACGTAGTAGTAGTCCTGCCCATCCGTGGTCGTATCATCCGTGTACGACTCCACGCCCGCAGCCACGGAGCCGATCACGGCAAACCCACTGCCTGGCGTGGTGGAGCGCAGCACATCGTACCCCACCACATCGTCGGCACCAGCACCATCGTCCGCCGACTTCGTCCACGTCAGCGTGATGCTCCCGCCTTGATCGCTCGGCGTATCTGCGGCTGCCACGTTCGTCGGAGCAGCCGGAGCTATGTTGTCCAGCGACTGCACTGGCCCAACTTCGGCCGAATCAGCGCTGTTGACGGTGTTTTTGGCTCGCACCTTGTAGTAGTAGTCCTGCCCATCTGTGGTCGGATCATCCGTGTACGACTCCACGCCCGCAGCCACGGAGCCCATCACGGCAAAGCCACTGCCGGGCGTGGTGGAGCGCAGCACATCATACCCCACCACATCGTTGGCACCAGCTCCGTCGTCCGCCGACTTTGTCCACGTCACCGTGATGCTCCCGCCTTGATCGCTCGGCGTGTCTGCGGCCGATACGTTCGTCGGAGCAGCCGGAGCCATGTTGTCCACCGACTGCACCGGCCCGACAGACGTCACGTTTGGATTCTCATTGCCTGCCGCATCCACCGCTGTGACGGCATAGTAGTAGTCTACGCCGTCCGTCGTGGTGGCGTCGGCATACGCCTTCGTGGCAGGATCGTTGACGGTCCCGATGAGCGTGGCCGAGCCCACGTTGGTGAAGCTCGATGTGGCCCGATAGATGTTGTAGTGATCCGTATCCGCCGGAGCAACGTACCCGGACCAATCAAGGTCAATGCTGCCGCCGTCGTCGTTCAGCGTGTCCTGGGCTGTCAGACTCGTGATGGCTGGCGGAGGCAGGTTGTCCACTGACTGCACCGGGCCGGCCGGCGTCACGCTCGCATCCTCGTTGCCGGTCACATCCACCGCCGTCACCGCGTAGTAGTAGTCCACGCCGTCCGTAGTCGTGGCGTCCGTGTAGGTCTTCGTCGCCGGATTCGCGACCGTGCCGATTAGGGTGGCAGCGCCCACATCTGTGAAGCTCGATGTGGAGCGATAGACGTTGTAGTGATCCGCGTCCGGAGGTGGGCTGTATGCCGACCAGTCAAGGTCAATGCTGCCGCCATCGTCGTTCGGCGTGTCCTGGGCCACCAGCGTCGTTATGGGCAGCGGCGGTATATTGTA
>Ga0209979_1005163_pt1 | contig 10412 bp, 9 predicted proteins | sample AnhtaG_FD_183114 | JGI IMG/M metagenome (GOLD analysis project Ga0209979, IMG submission 183114) | Deep subsurface microbial communities from Anholt, Denmark to uncover new lineages of life (NeLLi) - Anholt_01485 metaG (SPAdes) (version 2) | ecosystem: Environmental > Aquatic > Marine > Oceanic >...
TTGGCAGCCCATCGCCTCGAGGACCGACATGGGGCAGGCCTCCCAGTCGCTGCTGAGCACGAAGAGGTCGGCGGCGTTGTACATGAGCGGCATCTGCTCGCACCGCCCCCACAACGTCACGTGCTCCCTCAGGCCGGACGCCCGCATCTGAGCTTGGAGCGAAGCGTGCAGTTTGCCTTCGCCAACGATGACGGCGCGCACGTCCGCAATCCCCGCGACGACCCTCCGCATGGCCGCGATGAGAGTGTGGAAGGCCTTCTCTGGGACGAGCCGCCCAACGGCGAGGACGACGGGTCCAGCGCCCTCGACCTGTCGGCGCAGCCGCTCGACATCTGGCCCGGTCTGGGGCCGGAACACCTCCGGATCCACTCCGTTGCGGATCACACGTAGCTGCGCCCCATCGATCCCCTTGCCTATCAAGTAGCGATGCGCCGCCTCCGAAACGGTGATGGTACAGTCGTCCATCCGGGTGGTCCCGGTATGCAGCCTCCGGCCGATGCTGCGCTCTCTCCCGGACCAGCCCAGATGGTTTGACGTGATCAACGGCGGTCGTCCGGACAGGCGCACAGCGAAGCGCGTGGCGATGTCGGCGTGAGTGAGGTGGGAATGGACCACGTTGGGCTTGAGGCGGCGAATGAGCCTGGCGACATCAAACATGCACCATGGCGAGAGGCGCCCGTTCTTCGAGAGGTCGTGCACGGGGATGCTGAGGCGCTGATAGTAGGGAATATCGTCTCGCGGGTCCATCAACACGGCGAGGTGAACTTCGAAATCCGCTGCCAGTGCCGGCAATACGTTACGCAGCAGAGACTGCGCCCCTCCGCCCAACCGCAGCTCCGAGATCACGGTCAGTACACGGGGGCGGCTCCTCATCGGCTCGCGGCGCCCCCACACTGCGGCAGCTCCTCCGGTATCGGGCCGGGATCAGGGCAGAGGAGGCTTCGCGTGGGCCCGGCCGGACGGCGCAGCTCATGCGCATACGCCCGAAGGATAGCAGCATACCGCGCGAGCTTCTCGCGCCGCCGCCGCCGCCACCCGGTGGCGGGAACGGGCAGCGCCCCCACAAGGACGTACCGCAACGCGTAGCCGACCAGCCCGCTGACACCCACCAGTACGGCCGGCAGCACGCCATGGTGTTTCCGGATGAACACGTACCGACCGCGCTCCAGTTCCCCTGCCGCAGCCGGGCGAATGCTCTTGCTCGAAGCCCCCCGGAGGTGGACCACCCGAGCATCGGGCAGGTAGCAGACGCGCCACCCCTCTTGCCACGCCCGGTACTGCCAGTCCATCTCATTGCTTTGCAGGAAGTACTCCTCGTCCATGAGTCCGACGTCCTCAAGAGCCCTGCGCCTGACCAGCACAAACGCTCCGACGACGTAGTCCGGCTCGCGGTACTGGTCCGGGTCCAACCGAGTGCCCCTCAGCTCCGCAGAGCGCACGCCGAGATTGACGAGGATGCGTCGTATCGGTCGAGGTACGGTACCGCAAACCCACATCGGCTCGCCGGCCTCGTCAACCTGCTTGCACCCGCACGCGGCCATATCCGGGTGCGCGTCCATGAACTCCACCAGCCGCTCCACGCTGCCCTCCGACACGAACACGTCGCTGTTCAGCCACAGCACGTAGCGGCTTTCGCTGCGGGCTGCCGCGAGGTTCGTGGCCACGGTGTGCCCCGCATTCCACCCCATCCGGACGATGCGCACGTCGGGGAACTCGGCTCGAATGCGCTGGACGGTGTCGTCGGTAGAGCCGTTGTCCACCAGCCAGAGCTCAAACGAGACGCCGCGCACCCGTTCATGGAACGTGCGTACGCACTGCGCCGTCATCTCCGCAGTGTTATAGGAGACGAGCGCCACGGCGACGTCAACCACGAACATCACTCCTCGCATGGTCTCGCCTGTCAGGCCTGGACCGACACCCGAGGCTGGCACCCTCGGCTGCATGTACGGCGAGCCAGTGCCCGGGCTGAGTCATTTGGGTGCCACCGCCATTGAGAGCCGCGTGCGAGCTGCTCCGGCGGCATTTCCTTGCTGTGCAGGCTCTGGCCTTCCGGCGCACGCGGCGCTGCGGCGACCTGTGCACGCTGGTCTACCGGGGAGGTAACCCGGGCGCGGCAAGCAGTGTATGCTCTATTAGCAGGCAGGAGGCTGGTGAGGGGGGTGTATCGGCGTGACGGATTCAGCATCCACCTGACAGGAAATAGCTCCGGAGGGGCGAGGCCACCCCCCAGCCGCACTCCCAGAGGCCGGGTCCACCCGAACCGTTCGCTCGACCACAGCCAGCGGGGCGAGGGGCAAGGTATGAATGAGGGCGAACACGCCGGACACACGATGTGGTCGCCAGAGGTCCGCCGGCCTGGGGCGAGCGACCAAACAGGAGGTGCACGCCGTGAGCGAAGCCACAGAGGAGTATCTCAAGGGCTTGCAGCTCGCGCTCAAGACCGAGCACGACGGCTATAGGTTCTACGTGGACGCCGCTGCCAGGAGCGGCTCTGCTCTGGCAAAGGCGACGTTCGAGGGACTCGCCGCCGCCGAGCTGACGCACATCGAGGTGATCCAGAAGTACGACGCGGCCATTCGAAAGGGCGGCGACTGGCCGGAGGGACAAGGCGCTCCTTCGGAGCATCCTGACCTACCGGCGCGCATCGCGACGATTTTCAGCGAGGCCGCCAAGACCATCGACGCTGCAGTAGCTGAAGCGGCCGACGACACGGCAGCCTACAAGAAGGCGCTGGAGTTTGAGCGGAAGTCGTACGAGCTGTATAAGGACATGGCGTCGAGGACGGACGATAAGCGGGCGAAGCTCTTCTGCGAGTTCATGATGGTCGAGGAGGATCAGCACTACAAGATCCTGGACGAAACGCTGCAATTCCTCAACGAGCCGGCCGACTGGTTCGCCAAGTACGAGAGGCTCTTCTATACGGCGGGGTAGGGAATTCAGCGCAGCCACACTGGGCTGGCCCAAGCCATGTTGCCATCGCGCTGCACCAGCCGGACGTAGTAGTACACCCATTGGCCGTCCGGCGTGAGCACGTCCTCGAGGGGCGTCTCATCCACCCACTCGAACTGCAGCAGCCGCCCATCTCCGGGCGCGGTGTGAACGTCCAGCCCGTTGCGGACGATTACGGCGCGCTCGATGTCCGCCGTTCCGGCGGCGCGCACCGCGATGCGGCGAGGGCCTCGTTGTGCGGGGTCACTACAGTCGATCTCCCGACCCATGAGCTCGCCGTTCACGCGGAAGTCCAGGAGGATGCGCACGCTCGTGGCGGCGTAGCATCGTCGATCCCACAGCGCCTCCCAAAGAGCCTCCCGGGTCAGCTCCTGGGCCAGTATGCACGTGATTCCGCCGGTGAGGAACTCATCGGCGTCGAGCCCTGATTGATTGCTGCGCTTGGAGGCCGGGCGGGCCCGGTGATTATCGGTGCCGCCGACAAAGCCCAGCCGGAGGCCGCGGGCGAGGGCATCCTGCACGGAGGAGCCAAAGCCGCCGAAGTGCACGCCCTCGGAGCCGACCTCGTCGCGCTCGAAGGAGCCGCGATTCTGGCAGATCTCGATGAGCCGCTCCCACCGCGGGTCGATAGTGGAAAGGTCCTGCGGGCCCCAGGCGGCGTAGCGATCGGTCTCGGAGTGCGTGTTTGTGTGATGCGAGATGACCATGGCCTGCTTCCCCTCCAGCGCCTCCCACAGCTCCGGCACGTCCCGCGCCGTCGGCGGCTCGTCGGACTCATCGAGCAGGTAGATGTTCTTGTGGCCCGTGCGAAACCCGCGTTCGCACGCGGGCATGGTGACGAACTCATGTGGCGCGTTGTGCCGCGCGAACAGCTCCCTGTCCGTTTCCCACGTGCGGCCCGAGTTCGTCACGGCGGTGAAGTCCAGGCCCCGATCGTCGCGGGCGTACAAGATGGCTTCCTGCGTATCGCCGAGCATACCGCTGAGGGGCACGTGGCCCTGCCCGGTCATGACGTGCAGATCGCCGAAGTAGGCGTTGTAGTCTCCGTGAAAGCCGGGCTGGAGCGGGTTGCTGGTGCCGATGAGCTCGTGTGCGGCATCGAAGGCCGTCAGGTACAATGGCTCCTCGAGCACCGGGCAGGGGAAGGTGAAGCTCGCGCGGCCATGGTCGTCGGCTGTGAGCGACAGCGATGCCGGCAGATCGGACACTGGAGGCGTTGCGCGGAACTCAAGCGTTCCGGCGAAGTCCCGCACGACGTTCTCGTGCCGATCTTCGACGACCAGCACCGCCTTTGCCGGCTGGCCACTGGCAGGCGGATGGCGCAGCGACACGCGAAAGCGATGCGGCGTGTCGGCCACGACCTGCACGGTCAGCTCGCCTGACACGGGCCGGTATCTTCCCGCAACCTGCCGCTCGACGGCGAAGCGGGTGTTGCCGACGGGATCGACGGACACGGCGAAGGGCAGCTCCGCCGCGTGGTCCTGCGCCCGGGCATGCAGGAAGCGTCCGCTGGTGTACCCGCCTGTTTCTCCCATCACCACGCGGATGATCTCCCCGGGCTCCACGCCCCGCCCGTACACGATCACCGTGATGGCGGGGTAGTTGGAGTGATGGTACGTGCGCGGGTGCTCGTTCTCGGTCATGACCTCCAGGAACAGGCCGGGACGCTCGGCGTAGGCGCTGACCTTGCCCATATCCCAGATGACGTTCCCCTGATGGGGTGGCACGATGCGCAGGCTGCCGCCGACGGGTATCCCGTGACGCCCGGCGCGATAGATGATCTCCCACGTCCCCGTCCGTCCGGCGCGGATGTTCCGCCGTGGGGTGATCTCAGCAAAGCCCCAGTCGTTTTCCAGCGCGCGTCGGTCTCGAGCAGACATGCACGTTCTCCTTCCTGATGAGGCACCTGGCACATAGAGGCCATGGACAACTCGACGGCCGCGTGTGCGCGGGGAGGGGACTTCGGCCCCAGCGCGAGCGGACCCCGCCTGGTACTTTGAGACGATCGGCTTGGGGATGCGGCAACCCTCAGTGGCCCCCACGAAGATGCTCGGGCAGGTTCCGTGCGTTGTGGCGCTCCGCTATTGCTCGCCTCGCTCCTCCTCACGCCGAAACTCCTGCAGCCGCTCCTGGATGTAGAGCTGGTGCAGGTCCGCCACGGTTACTCGTACGGGCGACCGGCGCATGCTGGCAAGGAACTCGCCGTAGTGCTGAAGAAGAAAATTGCGCTCGTTCTCGCTGCGCGTTACGAGCGTGCAGCGCTCCTCGGGAAGCGGGCCGTCGCTCTCGGCAATGGTGACGAACTCGCTGGCGCGCACCCTCTGGCCCTTCACTTCAACGTGTAGGTCCCACTCGTCCCACCAGCGGTGAAACTCCGTGAAGAGCGGCGGATCAACCAGCACCATGATTACCGGATCTTCGCGCTCGATGCCTTCGCGCAGCGCCGTGTGAATCCGCTCCCGCATCTGTGCCGCGTCGGCGTCACTGATCGTCCGGGACATGTCCATCGCACCCTCGTCTAGCATTGTGTGGCGCAGGCTGCCGGCGGCTTCACTCGCGCAGCCATGCTGCCACAATAGCGCCTATGGCGCGTCGGCGACCTCAGAATGACCAAGTCTCGTTGTGGCGCTGGCTACAGCCCGGCAAAGCTTGCGAGCGAGACCATCTCCTGTCGTTCCGCGGCCGCGTTCGCGGCGAGTGAGACCGCGCAGGAGCGCATCGCGTCGTCGATGGGAGATCGTATTCCACTCGCATCGCCGGACTCGATCGCCTTCACGAAGGCGCGGTCTAGCTCCAGCGTCGCATTGCCCTGCGGCTCAAAGCTCTGCCGGCAATCCGGAGCGAACGCCCGCATCGGGCCCCCCGGGTCGATGCGCAGCAGCAGCTCATCGGCGATGATCGCCAGCTCGGTTCCGGCAGGGATTCCCGGGAACAGCGCATAGGTGCTGTGCACGCTGCCCACGGCGCCGCTCTGGAAGGTCATCGTCATCGCACAGGCATCCCAGTTGTTGAAGCCGGGGATGTCCTTGCGGGTTACGTTCGTGTAGGCGGCGCTCACCGACTCCACCTCGCCGGCGAAAAGGCGACACAGATCGATGAGGTGCGTGACCTGATCCACCATCTGACCGCCCGCGAGGTCCTTGTCCTTGATCCACGCCACCAGTGGCACAGTCCAGTAGTAGTGCGCCGCCACCGCGGCTATCGGCCGCCCATCCAGCAGCCGCCGGGCTTCGTCCACGGTGGAGAGATGGCGGAGCTGATAGCCCACGGAGGCGATCACGCCCTGCTGCTGGACAGCCGCTGCCATTGCCTTCATGTCCTCGACGCTCAGCGCCAGCGGCTTTTCGATGAGCACGTGAATGCCGCGCTCAGCCGCCTCGATCGTCTGCTCCCGGTGCAATAGCGGGGGCGTGGTAATGAGGATGCCGTGCAGCTCGGTGGCGTCCAGCATCTCGTGAAAGTCAGTGTGGACGAGTCCGCCGAACTGCGCCGCGCGCTCCCGGGCAAGCTCTTCCCGCACATCGCAGATGGCAGTTATCTCCGCCTCGGGGATTTGGTGCAGTGCTTCCAGGTGCTCGCCGGCACGTCTGCCCGCGCCGACGATGCCGAGGCAAATACCCACAAGTCAACGCCCCTTGAATGCGTCCGATGTGGCCGGCTCAGCGAAGCGACCGCAAGATGGCCATCAGCCTGTTCTTGGCAGCTTGCCGGTGCCCGCCGAAGGGTCCCAGGCGCAGCGCGGCGAGGCGCTCGCGGATGCGCTCCTTGCGCTCGGCAGCCGGCGCGGCGTCCAGTTTGCCGAGTGACTCGGCAGCGGCAACGCCGGCCAGTCGGCCCTCGTCCATCGCGGTGTTAGCTTCTTCCACCCCCGCGAGGTCTCCTGCGACGTAGATGCTCCGCACGGATGTCTCCATGTTCTCATCGTGGAGTGGCACGTGTCCGCCGAGCTCGGGCACGTAGGCCAAGCGGCACTCAGCCATGTGCGCCAGCTCCACGAGGGGCGAGAGGCCCACGGCAATGCAGATGCAATCGACATCGAAGGTCAGCGCCTCGCCCCCGCCGTGATCCAACTGCCTGACCACGGCGCGCTCGACCTTGCCGTTTCCGCCGGCCTCGGCAACGGTGTGGCGCAGGAGGATGGGCACGCCAGTGCGCATGAGCTTCGCCGCGTGGATCATGTAGCCTGTAACGTGCTCAGTGGCTTCCACGAGCGCGACCACTTCCGCGCCGGCTTGGCGGAGCTGGAAGCCAACTATCAAACCCACGTTGCCGGCCCCCACGATGAGCACGCGCCTCCCGGGCAGTACACGGTGCACATGCATGATCGTTTGCGCGGCCCCGGCGCCCATCACGCCGGGGAGCGTCCAGCCCGGAAAGGCGAGCGGGTCCTCGCTCGCGCCGGTGGCGATGATGATGCGCTCCGCCCGCAACTCGTCAACGCCCGCGGGCGTGCCGAGGCCGATGAGGCGGTCCGGGAAGATGCCGTACGCCACGGTGGAGAGCAGCACCCGCACGTCCAAGTCCCGGCACTCGTCCAGCAGGCATTGGGCGATGTCGTTACCGCGGACGCCGGCCAGGTGTGCGTGGCTGCCGAAGAACTTGTGGATCTGCTTGAAGAGCTGCCCGCCGGGGCGCGCGTGCTCATCAATCAGTGTCGCCTGGACGCCGGCGCCCGCCGCCTCGATGGCGGCAGTCAATCCCGCACATCCGGCGCCGATGATGGCGAGCTCTGTACGCTGCATTGTCCTCCCGGGGTCAGACTTACACTATTGATTCCGCTGACCCCGCTCCGCCTGTTTCCACGCGCATACCCTCTTTGACCGGCGTAACACACGTGCGCACATTTGGCCGACCGTCTACGGTCATGATGCAATCGGTGCACTGCCCTCGCGCGCAGAAGACCCCGCGCGGCTCGCGACGCTTCTCAGTGAGACGACACACGTGGATGCCGGCCGCCATCATGGCCACCGCCACGGGCTCGTCCTCGAAGGCCTCGATGGATCGGCCGTCCACGATGATGCGAACGCGTGTGGCAGGCGGCAGCGGGCCGAGGATGGGATGCTCGAAGATACGCATGGGGAAGTTCCGCCGCAAGGACGCCACAGCGCCCCCATGGGGAGTCGTACCGCGCGCCGTCACCGCCGAGCGCGCCGATCATATGCCGAGTTCTTCATCGCGCCGATCCTGCTGCGCGCGGGCTATGCGCACAGTGTCAATGACGCCGTAGACATATGCACCGAGAACCAGCAAGCAGGCGCCAAGCAGCAGCACTTTAGTGAAACCCGAATACCCGACGATGTGGCCGAAGGCCCCCCGCCATCCGCCGCTTGGCCCCCCCATCTGCCCCACCAAGACGGACAGGGGTTCAAGGAGCACCTTGTTTACGATGTGGTAGAGAAGCGCCAGCGCAAGAATCAGGAGCGCGGCGCCTTTGAAGTACGCTCCCAGGCAGAGCTGACCCAGTCCGGGCAGCACAAGGCTGCTCACCAATGCGATTCGCGTGCGGTCCTTGTCCTGCCCGCGTCTGCTGGGATCCTCGACGAGCTCGCGCTGTCGCTCCAGCAGTCGCTGCTGCTCCCCCACGCGCAGGCTCAACTCGGCTATCTTGCGCTCGGCCGAGACGCGGTCCGGATGGGCCTCGAACACGGCGCGATACTCGGCTATCGCCGCGTGCTGTTTTCCCTGTCGCGCCAGTATGTCGCCGAGCAGCTCACGCACGTCGGGGTGGTCGGGCTCGAGCGCGAGAGCTTCCTGGCAGGCGGTGACGGCGTCGCTGAGGCGGTCCTGTCTGACGTGAATATTGGCGCTGCGCACGAGCGTATCGATCTTGTGCGCCCTGATCTCTGCATCAACGCTATGCTCTGACTGGTTCACACCGATGCAGCCTCCCGCGGGCTGCCCTCTTCGACGCCCTCCTCCGGTACGGGCACGCTGCGCGCCTCCCGCCACAGGCGCTCCAGGTCGTAGAACTCCCGCGTTTCCGGGCCAAACACGTGCACCACCACATCGCCGTAGTCCAGCACTATCCACTTGGCGTCTCGCCCGCCCTCACGGTGATGCCGCTCCATGCAGGCTTCGTCCGCCGCCTGCTGGATAGCATCGGTAATGGCCCGCGTATGTACCGTGGATCTGCCGCTGCAGATAACGAAGTAGTCGCAGATGAGTGTAAGCTCCCGCAGATCGAGCACCACGGGGCGCTCGGCGCGTCTTGCAGACGCCGCACGCGCCATCAGCAGCGCCTTCGACTCAACGTCGTCTCCCAAGTTGTACCTCCCCGATGCCGCGACGGCTGTCGGCTGCCCGCTACGTGTGGCCGCGCCCGACGCCGCCCTCGGCAGCGTCGCTCTCCGCCTCTATCGGGGCCGGCGGCAGTGGCTCGTAGTCGCTCCCTATCACGACGCGCAGCGGAGCGTTTCCCTCGTAGTATTCTAACGAATCAGTCTCCCGCACTGCCTCGCCGCACTCCAGTATCTCGGTCACCCATTCGGCGGCGTGCAGAGCGCCGGGCTTGAAGCGCACCTCAGTGCTCCTGTGCTCGAACGACTCCCAGTTGTCTGCCCGCGTGATCTGGAAACCCTTGGCCTCCAGACGCCGTGCCGCATCCGCCGCTGCGCCTTCGACACCGGACCCATTGCGCAGCTCGACTTTGCCTGCCGCCGCCGCCTCGCTGTCGAGGTGCTCGGCCAGATAGGTCATGAGCTCATCGTATTCCGCCGGCAGCAGATACGACCGATACGGCGAGCCCTCGCCATCCCTGACCGGCACCGTCGCGCCGCGGATCGCTGACGGTTCCATCTCCCGCAGCAGGTTAAACAAGGCGAACAGCTCCCGCTCAGACATGTCCGTCTCAAGCATATCGGCAATGCGAGGCAACACCCGCAGAAGGCGGGGGATGTTCTTCGCTTTGAGCTTCTGCTCCATCAGCACCCGCATGAAGTGCTGCTGCCGCTTGATGCGCTGGTAATCGCTGTCACTGCGATAGCGGACGTACCCCATAGCCTGCTCGCCGTCGAGGTGCTGGAGGCCGCGGGTCAGATGAATGTGGAGGTTACCGCGGCGGTCGTCCCAGTGCATCGACTGCTCCACGTTTATGTCCACGCCGCCGAGCACATCAACGATGTCTTTGAATCCGGAGAAGTCGATCCGCGCGTAGTAATCGACGTTCAGCCCCACCAACTGCTCCACCGTACGTTGGCTGAGACGGACACCACCACGATTATACGCGTGGCAGATCTTGTCGTCCCCATGGCCGGGAACGTAAACGCACATGTCTCGGGGGAACGAAAGCAGGGCGGCCTGCTTCGTCTGCGGATTGATCGTGGCGAGCATCACGGTGTCGGATCGCCCGCTGTCGCGGTCTCGTTCGTCCACGCCCAGAATCAACATCCGCACCCGCGTGCGCCCGGCCCAGAGGTGAAAGATGCGTCCGGGGGCGTTTACGCCGATCTGACCCGCATGTACCG
>Ga0209979_1005164_pt1 | contig 10410 bp, 13 predicted proteins | sample AnhtaG_FD_183114 | JGI IMG/M metagenome (GOLD analysis project Ga0209979, IMG submission 183114) | Deep subsurface microbial communities from Anholt, Denmark to uncover new lineages of life (NeLLi) - Anholt_01485 metaG (SPAdes) (version 2) | ecosystem: Environmental > Aquatic > Marine > Oceanic...
TAAATCAAGAAAGTAATGCCCAGCTCACGGGTGGCGCCCTTTACATTGCGATGTAAGAGAATAATGCCTGCTACCAGCAGCACCATCAAGCCAATCAAGGCGTAGTAAGCGGTCTGGGCATAGCTGATGCTCTCTTTAATTGTAACGAGTATTGACATTATGTCTGGCGGGATGTCACTCTCATCAACCTCAATTTCCGAAGGTATTTCGGCGGCAAATTGCTGGTAAAATTCATTAAAATACTGCTCTACCATCGCCGGAGGCGCGGCGGCAACTTCTGGAGGCAGTTTCGATAAATTTTGCTGAAAAATCTGCCACAGGTTGTCTCTCAAGTTTTCCTTCAAAGATTCCAGTGAAATCATCAGGCTCAGTCTTTCGCTTTTCCCCAGTAAATAGTCATAGCCGGAATAGACAGCGGTACTCAGCTGTTCCTTTATCCACGGTTCGCTGTCGGCGATAGTACTATGGATAGCCTCTTCCAGAAATTCCATTTCCGGGGGTAATTGCCCACCAACCTGGGGCTCTATTACTTCTTTTGCCAGCGAAGCCACATCAAGCCTGTCCACCTGAGCGACGATGAAGTCCGGGTTTAACAGAGTATTATTCAGGGTATACACCATGCCAAACATTGCCAGAGACAGGAAAAGGAGAAAAGTCAAAATGCTGATAGCCAGACCCTTAAGGAACTTCATTTTAAGACCTCCTATGAAGGTTTAATTTTGCAAGCAGAGCTTGGACAGTATTTTATCACACGAAGGACAAATTACGCCAGCAACCCGGGTAGAAAAGGATTATCCTCAAAAATCGCCTTGAAGATATATACAAGGTTGACTGCGGCGAAAGCATCTTGTAGAATTATGTTACTAATGGGCGGTTAGCTCAGTTGGTTAGAGCGCTGCGTTGACATCGCAGAGGTCAGTGGTTCAAGTCCTCTACCGCCCACCATCTGTTATTATCCAGCGATAAGGAGGAGGAAATGTCCGCTTATTTGACGACTATTGCCGACGGAGTGCAAAAAGGGAACCAGGAACTGGTAGCCAAGACAGTAGATGAAGCCCTGAAGGCCGGGATTGCAGCGGAGGAAATACTGAGCAAAGGACTTGTTCCGGGCATCCAGGCGCTGGGACAATTGTTTAAGGATGGGCAGGCATATCTGCCGGAAATACTGATCTCAGCCCGAGCGATGAGGAGCGGGACGGAGAAGCTAAAACCGCACCTCACCGCCAAGGATATCCATAAGAAGGGGACCGTGGTCATCGGAACCGTGGAGGGGGATATGCATGACATCGGGAAAAACCTGGTCAAGATGATGCTGGAAAGTAACGGCTACGAGGTACATGACCTCGGGGTAGACGTCTCAGCGGATTCCTTCGCCAAGGCTGCTCAGGAGACCAATACTGATATCGTGGCGGCTTCGGCCCTACTCACCACCACCATGCTCATCATCGCGGACATAGTTAAGGCCTTGAAGGAAGTCGGCCTCAAGAATAAGGTGAAGGTAATGATCGGGGGGGCTCCCATCACCCGCCAGTTCGCCAACGAGATAGGTGCTGCGGGCTATGCCGATGACTGCGCTTCAGCAGTGGACGAGGCTGACCGCCTTATGAAACTAGCCGCATAAGGGACATCACCTATAGCGAGAGACCAGGAGTAGTATTACCCTCAGGAGAAGGCAATAGTGAATGCTCGAGAACGTTTTTTAGCTTTAATGACCTTTCAAGAGCCCGATCGAAACTTCATCTGGGAATTTGGCTACTGGGCCGGGACAGTCCGGCGCTGGTATAAAGAGGGGTTGCCTTCAATCAAGGGGCTTCCAGAAGGGGTTGGTGAGGGTACCGGCCTCTTTGCCGAGTGCGCTGGTGTCCCTTTGCACCGGGACACTGCCTACGACGTTCATGATTACTTCAAGATGGATCCTTATCTGGTGCGGGTACCTTTAAATATCGGTGCCTACCCTCCCTTTGAGGTGAAAATAATCGAGGATCACGGCGATTGGTACATCTGGCAAGAATGGGACGGCTGCCTGCGCAAGGAACTTAAAGACAGAAGTACCCTGCCAACCATTGTCGGTGGGCCAGTGAGCGATAGAGAGAGCTGGGAACATTACAAGGCGGAGAGACTGCGTCCCAGTTTGGAAGGCAGGTTGCCCAGCAACTGGCCGCAACTGGTAGAAGAGTATAAAAAGAGAGATTATCCTCTGGGACTTGGCCAAACTCACGGGTTCTTCGGCACGCCCCGGTATTTGATGGGTGTTGAGGAACTGCTGACCAAGTATTATGACGACCCCGAGATGATGAAGGACGTAAATAATTACCTGGCTGACTTCTGGATCGCCCTTTTTGACGGTGTGCTCAAAGACGTAGACGTGGATACCGTTTTTATCTGGGAGGATATGTGTTACAAGGGAGGTCCTTTAATCTCACCGGAAATGTTCCGGGAGTTTATCCTGCCGGGTTACCAGAAGCTGACCAGTTTCTTGAAGGACCATGGGATAAGGATTATCCAGGTGGACTCCGATGGCGATGTGTGGAAGTTACTCCCTCTCTGGATTGAGGGAGGCGTAACCGCGGTCTATCCCTTTGAGGTCGCCGCCGGCATGGATATTGTCGAGGTACGCAAGGCCTTCCCCAAGCTAGGCATTACCGGTGGCATTGATAAGAGGGCGGTTGCTCAGGGCAAAAAAGCCATTGACCGGGAGCTGAAAGCCAAGGTCCCCTTTATGCTCCGACATGGCGGCTACATACCCAGCATTGACCACATGGTATCTCGGGACGTAAGTTTTGAGAATTTCAAGTATTACCGAGAGAAACTGAATCAAATGATAAAAAGGCACAGCAAAGCCTGGGAACGAGACTGAAGAGGCTTCTGTGCCATAAAAACCTCAATACGACGCAGGTTTACCCTCAATTACAAACCAAGGGACTGACAAAACCGTTTGATTGTGAATACAACGGCAGGATGAGCGTATTGACAAATATATGGTATCCGACTATAATTGTAATACTTAATGACAGCACAGAAAGGAGGTACAGCCATGTATGCACAGTTCTTACTGTTTAAAACTGCGCCGGGGAAACGTGCAGAGGCAGAGAAACTAGCTGACCAAGCGTTTGCAGTTCTCAAGAACGCGAAAGGTTTTAAGACCGTAATGTATTTTGGCGATTCGGATAGCAATGAGTACTGTTCTCTTTATGTATGGGAAACAAAAGAGGACTTGGAAGCTGTGAGCAAAGAGTTCATGCCAAAAATGCAAGAGGCAACTAAGGCGCTCGCTATTGAGCCACCGTTCCGACGTATATACGAAGTGTACGAGCCCAAAATATAAATAAGTGGTAGATTACTCACTATAAATTCGATAGGCCGTGGGATGTTATGATGCGGTGGAGGCACATAAGAGGTATTCACCAGTGGATAGATTGATACATTAGACAAGATATTATCAAGCCAGTTAGGTTTGAGGATAGCTTGAGACATTAACGGTTCTTCTCCCATATATTCCGAATAACCAAACCAATTATGATACCTATTGCCCCAGCAGCAGTAAGAAACAAATCATAACCAAATGATAGGTCTGTTATAGAAGATACTATTAGGAGAATGACCCCCATAATAAAAGCGGTAATTCCTATTGCAAAAAACCTAAAGGAGTATTCTTGATACCTTCCTTCCTTTTTCCCTTTCCAGATTATTATTGCCAGTATTATTCCTACTACAATTAGTACGGCTCTAATGACCCACGGTACCCAATCCATACTCATTCGCCTGTTTTTCCTTTCCTAGGTTACAGTATTATACCAAATCATAGGTAATGAAATCAGTTGTAACAGGTCAATGAGATTTGAGGATGTATCCATTGGCAAGTTTTGGGCACCCCTACGCACATAAGCTATTCCATTTGAAGCTTCCTTTATCTCTTGAACTTTATGAATGTTGGCCTTTAGAACCAATCCATCACTTCCTTCACAACTCAAGAAAATATAGGAGAAGTCAGAACTTAACAGAAATAGCTGCTCAAATACTTGTAAATGCGCATTTGCAGCTTCTTGATCAGAAAAACCTGCCCATTTTCTCAATTTTTTCTTACGTCTCTTAAGTTCATCTATTCCTATATACAATTCTCCCCCGGCTGTATTTGCAAAGGCAGATAACGTTTCTGTAAGTTTTGCGGGACGAATCTTTTTAGCTTTCAGGTCTAGGAAGTGTCCTTCCTCCGCCTCAAGAATACGTGCTAGAGCTTCAGTAGTGATATTTATTTTATCTATCGCAATAGTCATATGCCTTTAATATTATAATACTGTGTGGATCATTGTATCTATTTGACTTTGGTGCGTACAAACTCCATCTAGCTATGCCAAAGACATTACAATATTCGTTTACAATAATTTTTTATAAAGGTAGAACAAGGAACTATCAACCCTTGGGCTATGCTAGGGGGCACCACAGGCTGGCGCTAGACTTCATCTCCGGCTAAGCGATGGAAGACTTTGCTCACCACTGACCAGTCTTTCTGACCCAGTCCCATGGCCCTGGCGGCCTCTATCAGCTGGCGAGTCAGACTGCAGGCTAATAAGGGAATCTTGGTGGCTTCGGCAGCAGACAGGATAAGACCGAGGTCCTTAGCCATCAAGTCGGTGGTAAAGCCAGGAGCGAAGTCATTGTTGGCCGGACTTTCCGGTATCACACCGGGATAAGGGACCCTGGTCTGCAAGACCCAGCAATTTCCGGCACTGGCGCTGATAACCTCAAAGAGAGTCCTGGGATCAGCACCGAGTTTGGTGCCAAATAGAAAACCCTCACAAACACCGATGCCACACACTGCCGCGATCAGGTTGTTGGACAGCTTAACCACCTCCCCCATACCCACATCGCCAACGTGAAAGATTTTCTCCCCCATCACCTCCAGAATATCCTGACACCGCGCAAAGACTTCCTTTTTGCCCCCCACCATAATGGAAAGAGTACCATCTGCCGCCTTGAGGGGAGCGCCACTCACCGGCGCATCCAGCATCTCTATCCCCTTTTCGGCAGCGGCCGCGGCTACTTTTCGAGTAACGATAGGGTCGATAGTGCTCATATCTATAATGATAGCGCCCCTCTTTAAACCTGCCAAAACTCCGTCGGGGCCAAACATTACCCGCTCTACGTGGGGAGACGAGGTCAACATGGTGATAACGACCTCTGATTTTTCGGCCGCTTCCCGAGAAGAATTGGCCGCAGTAGCCCCCGCGGCTACCAATTCCTCAACTGGCTTCGGATTAAGGTCATGGACGGTAAGCGGGTAGCCAGCCTTAATCAGGTTAAAAGCCATTGGTTTCCCCATCAAGCCACACCCGATAAACCCGAGTTTCTTCATCGCGCCTCCTTATGCCAATATTTTATCAATAAAACTACCGGTATCAATTCCAGTATTGCCAGGTAGCCTTACTATCAACAACTAAGATGATACTTCCAGCGATAGATTTGAGTCAATAGATTCTTTCAGGCAGCGCCCAGGGTTCAATCGCCTTATCTTAAACCAAGCCGGTATTGCAGGGGTGTCATCGGTAGCGAGCCCTTCCGAAAGTTATGCCTCCAGAAACATTGTAATCTGATTGCCCAGGTGATAATATTATCAATAGGTCGGGGAGGACTTAATTGAGGTCAGTGGTTCAAGTCCTCTACTACCTACTGTGCCGAAGTGGCGGAATGGCAGACGCGCTACGTTCAGGGCGTAGTGTCCTTAAGGGCGTGGGAGTTCAAATCTCCCCTTCGGCACCATTTTAGCTCGGTAAACCGGCGCTTGTAGCTCAGTTGGACAGAGCGCAGCCCTGCGGAGGCTGAGGTCGTGGGTTCAAGCCCCGCCAAGCGCGCCATGCGGGCGGTTAGCTCAGTTGGTTAGAGCACCTGTTTTACACGCAGGGGGTCAGAGGTTCAAGTCCTCTACCGCCCACCATAGGTAATAATATTACCTCACTTCAGCTTCAAATTATCCACTATTTGATTCGATAATCATTTGTTTAGGCCTAATCAGCAGGCAATTTTATTACCTCGATTAGCCAGTAATTAAGTGGCATAGCATCGGCAATTGTCATCCATCCAATAGTAGAAGAACAAAACATGCAATCGCAACCCTGACTGAACATAATAGACTTCCGTTTAACTAGCCAACTAACGTCATTTTGTTTCTATAAAGGAAAGTATCGCACGGTAAGAAGTAACCTTGCGTACAGGAGGACCTGCGCTCATTTGACAAAGAGGCTCCTCTTATTATAGAATAAGCTGTTAGTTCTAGTTTTGGTTATTACAAGCTTTTTTAAATCATTTCAGGTTTCTGTTAAGTATTGGATGATCGAACTCTAACTAAAATTCAGAAGAGAGGAGGTCATCCAATGAGTTTTCAGGAGAAGTCGCTCGAGTGCTCCGATTGTGGAGCAACCTTCACTTTCAGTGCTGAGGAGCAGGAATTTTTCCAATCCAAGGGCTACGTTAATGAGCCAAAGCGCTGTCCTGAGTGCCGCCAGACAAGGAAGTCAGAGCGTTACGGAAGCAGCAGCGATGGATCGAGACGCCAGATGTTTCCCGCGACGTGTGCTGAGTGCGGTAAGGACACCGAGGTACCCTTTGAACCTCGTGGGGATAAACCGGTTTACTGTAGCGATTGCTACCGTAAAGTCAGACTGGGTAGATAAGTAAGGTTAAAGCTCAAGTCACATCCGGGTTGGGCAACCGACCCGGTTGTGACTCTGGAAAGTGTAAGTTTTGTCGTTAGAAGTATCTATACGTGGAGATGAATCACAGGAATCATTGTTGCGTCGTTTCCAAAAGATGGTGCAGATGAGCGGGGTGCTGCGCGAGGTAAAAACCCATCGTCATTTCCTGTCCAAGGGAGAGAGAGCACGTTTGAAAACGCAACAGAGCGCCAGACGGAGACGACGTCAGGGTAATGATGGAGCACGCTAAAAAGTAAATAAAGGATCACTGCTTATACTGATTTCAGGCAAGCAGCAAGACCAAGTGATTGAATAAGGAGTTTTAATATGAAAATCTATGTCGGTAACTTATCCTATGAGGTAACTGAAGAAGACTTGCGGCAAGAATTTGCAGCTTTTGGAGAAGTGGCGTCTGTCAACATTGTAACAGACAAGTACAGTGGGAGACCTAGGGGATTCGGGTTCGTTGAAATGGCATCGGTGTCCGAAGGCCAAGCTGCCATTACGGGTCTCAACGGAAAAATGCTGAAAGAACGGACACTAACTGTTAATGCAGCTCGCCCTCGTTCTGATGACAGAGGTGGCGAATCTCATGGCGATAGAAGGGGCGGTGGATTTGGTGGAGGAAACCGTAGAAGATACTAAATTCCCTCTTCATCTACTTCTGCCTAAGACACCTAAAATATATTCATAACTCCGAAGGCCTATTAGTTTGGGCGTTAGTGACAAACAGTGGGCCAAGCCTAACCCCGTCACCAAAGTAGGGTGGACAATATGAATATCTATGCGGGCAACTTATCTCTGGAGGTGACTGAGGAGGAACTGCGACGAGAATTCACGGCTTTTGGAGAGGTGATATCTGTGACCATTATGAACGATGAGTATATTGGTAGTGGGCAATCTAGGGGATACGGATTTGTTGAAATGCCATCAGTGTCTGAAGGTCAAGCTGCAATTACTGCCCTCAATGGAAAAACACTTAGGCATAGGACGATTGATGTTGTTCAGGCCCTTCCTCTTTCTGACAACGGTGGCAATGGCTCCTATAGTCACAAGATAGGACGCAGGTACAGTAGGAATGTAAGACAGAGAAGAAGCTAAACCTTAGTCATGACTACATGCCTATGATGGATAACAATCAGCCAGTTCGTTATGGATAAGTTCTTCCCGACAAGTCAGAGTTATTTGGCAGGGCTTGCATAAGATATGAGCAACTGCTGCAAAGCCGGAATCAATTCTTTCTTCTTAAACAAGAGTTCGGGAACTGTCAACCAAGGCCCACCATAGTCATCTTATCCTGACTGAACACCTACCTGTTTCGTTGCTCAAGGCACAGCTAAACGGGGGAACATCTTCGGCGCTGACCGGGTTACTCAAGTTCAAGTTGTCTTTGAAATATGATATAATTTATTTTAGGGTTGTGGCGATAAAGATAGTAGCTACCAATCGCAAAGCTTATCATAATTATCATATCGGAGATAGTATTGAAGCCGGCATTGCCCTTACCGGTACGGAGATAAAATCAATACGGAACGGAAGAGTAAGTCTGGGTGACGCTTATGTCAGACCTGAGGCTGGTGAATTATGGCTCGTAAATGCCCATATTGCCCGCTATGAAGCAGGTAGCTATTTAAGCCATGAGGCAAAGAGGCCCCGAAAGCTACTGCTGCATCGCAAACAGATAGATAATCTTACCAGCCAGGTATTGGAAAAAGGTTTTACCCTGGTACCGGTTAGATTATATATAAAAGACAGTTTAGCTAAGATTGCAGTAGCCCTGGCTAAAGGTAAAAAGCTTTATGATAAACGAGAGACCATAGCTCGTCGGGAGATAGAAAGGGAGATCGGACGAGCCACAAAGAGGCAGAAGCTGTAAAGGAGGACAATTCAAGCTTTTCGTAGCAAGTGGGGACGCGTGGTTTCGACAGGGGGAGTAGGCTACAGGGTTGCAGGCTGAGGTGCCACTAACCTCATTAAACAAGTGGCAAAAAAATAATTGGCGAACCTGAATTAGTTCTTGCAGCCTAATTAAAGAGGTTGCACATCCAACCTGACCTCGCCTCAATGGGTTGGGATTGGGTGCCGAAAAGTTGGGGTGCCACCGCCGGGACGTCGATAAGGGTGGTGAAAGAATTATCGACTGGCTTGGCTGAACTCGGTCAGCAGAGGTTAGCCAGGTAAGAAAAAAGAGCTGACTAAGCTTGTAGCATATTCTGGGTCGCTTCTTCTGGACGGGGAGTTCGACTCTCCCCCGTCTCCACCAGAAATTTAGAGGCGCTAGCTTTGTGGAGCTGGCGCTTTTTGTATTTACATGGGTTTGGTGATGACGTAGATCGGTTTTGAAGCGGTCTCCCCTTCCATTTGAGATGATTTTAAGATTAACATTACGCACTTCCACAATTGCAAGCCTTTGAATTTTCCCTTGAAGCCTGATAGAGCAAAGGTTACAATCAATACAGAAAGAGCGGAAGTTCGAGTCCTGCTCGAGGAGAGAAACTGTACAGGCTAACCAAGCATGCCCCCGGCGCGGTCTATAGAGAGGCACAAGTTCACTGACTACATCCCCTGGCGCATAAATCTGAGCTATAGTTCCTTGAAGGACGCCTGCATCCCTTCCTGTCACTCCGCCACAACCTTTGATACCAGCAAAGCCGGATGACTTCTAGCTGGCGGGCGACGGTAAGCGAAGAAGGTGAAGGTAAAGGGCTTCCGTCTCGGGCGATGGGTCAGTGCCCAGTTCCTCCGCCAGCAGTTTTCTACATCGCTCGTAGGCCCGTAGCGCCTCGGCCCGGTTGCCCTGCGTAGCATGGGCGCACATAAGGCGCTGATAACCTGTTTCCCGAAAGGGCTCTAGCCCCACAGCTTCGCTGGCGTATTGAACGGCTAGACTACCCTCGCGATTCCTAAGGCTAATTTCCGAGAGACAGTCCAGCCCGCGCACCAGCAATTGCTCGAGTTTCGTGCGCTGGGACTCAACCCACACCCCTTCTTCCCCCGAAAGGAAGGGCCGCCGGGCGATGATAACAGCAACATTTGCTGGCCCCCAGGCGCGTTGCAAGGCACCGGCACGAAGGGCACCTTCTGCCTCATCGATGGCTTGTGCCGCAGCCTCTACGTCCACCCAGGTATCAGCGGGTAGGTGCATCTGGTAGTGCCCGAAGTAACCTGAGATAGACGCAGCCTGGGGCGGAAGCCCAGTACTGCGGAGCAGGTTGCGTAGTTTGCTCACCAGGGCGCTCAGGGCCACTTCCCACGCCGGCGGTAGCATGTCTAGCCATACGACCTCAGCCAGTTCATCGCGGGTCACAGGTCGCATTCGCTCACAGACCAGGTGAGCGAAAACGAGGCGACCCTGCCTGCCGCCAAACTGGCTCTCACCAACCGGTCTGCCGCCAGCTTCGATGCAGACCGCGCCCGTGAGGTAAATTCGTAACCGTGCAGGCTCCCAAAGTTTCACCAACCCCTCTCCAAGGTTACTCCAATCAGATGCGTTTATTATATACTAGGTGTGAAGAGTTGGCAAGGAGGTGTGATGTGGACAAGGTCATCCAGTGCCCCTGTGGATACATTGTACGTGCGGATAGCGAGGAAGAACTGGTGTCTCAGGCCCAGCAACACGCCCGGGAGGTCCACGGAATGGAGCTGACACGTGAAGAGGCGTTGGCGATGGCACGACCCGCTTAAGGCATGACAAGGTCCAGCCCGGGGACCTATGGGTAGA
>Ga0209979_1005165_pt1 | contig 10408 bp, 3 predicted proteins | sample AnhtaG_FD_183114 | JGI IMG/M metagenome (GOLD analysis project Ga0209979, IMG submission 183114) | Deep subsurface microbial communities from Anholt, Denmark to uncover new lineages of life (NeLLi) - Anholt_01485 metaG (SPAdes) (version 2) | ecosystem: Environmental > Aquatic > Marine > Oceanic >...
CTGGGCCGCAATTTTCTCTTCTATCTCCTGGTGGTGTTCCTTTTCACCTTGGGTAATTCCACCGATGCCTTTCTGCTCTTGAGAGCCACCGATTGTGGAATAACCGCTGCTGCCATTCCAACCTTGTGGATAGTCCTGCACATATCCAAAGCGGTTTTCTCGGTTCCCGGAGGGCGTCTATCCGATAGGCTCGGTCGCAAAGGGGTAATCATCTTTGGCTGGGTAATTTATGCTTTCGTCTATCTAGGTTTCGGGCTGACGAGATGTATTGGCTGGATCTGGATCCTTTTTGCCACTTACGGTTTATATTTCGCTCTCACCGAGGGGGTGGAGAAAGCCCTGGTTGCCGACCTGGTCCCCTCCGGGAAGCGAGGCACTGCTTACGGATTGTATAATCTGGCAGTCGGGGTAGGAGCTTTGCCCGCTTCGGTGATCTTCGGGCTTGTGTGGAAATCCTGGGGGGCCGGTACAGCCTTCACCTTGGGGGCGGGATTGGCGATGGTGGCCGCCTGTCTTCTCTTGTTTGTGAAGACCGGGTCAAGAAGGGGAGGTGGAAACCTGAAGGTTTCCGCTACGGTGAAGTGATGAACCGTTGACCCTTCAACATTCACTATTTACCATTCACCAGAAAAAAAGCGCCCGGAAGAAATCCGAGCGCCATTAGTCTCCCCTCAAGTGAAGATCATTTCACCAGCATCATCCTCTTGGTCTCGGTGTAATCTCCGGCCGTAAGCTTGTAGAAGTAAAGACCTGAAGAAAGCTTCGAAGCATCCCAGGTCACAGATTTGTAACCGGCCTGTTGCTCCCCTTCTGCTAAGGTGGCAACCTTATTGCCGAGAACGTTGTAGATCTCAAGCCTGACGTGACTGGTAGCTGGCAGTTCGTATCTGATGGTGGTGGCGGCGTTGAATGGATTGGGATAATTGCCGATCAGCCCGAACTCGGAGGGAACGTTAACGAAATCCTCTCCTTCAAAGAATGAACCCGTAAGAACCCAACCAGTCATGCTAGCCGCGGGGAATTCACCTTCGATCACCTCCACCTCGAAGAAAGAGGAATCGATCACAGTGGAGGGCCAATCCCCACAGTAGCCGATATAGGTATAGACCCCCAAAGGTGCCCGGCTATTGACCTGCTGATCGAAGTGAGCGGTGCGGGTCTCATAAGGTTCAAGTTCCAGATCGCGGAACTTCTTGAACGGCCCGTAAACGTTCTTTTCCGGCCCGATAGCCATCGTCCCGGCATCAACAAGCTGAGGCTGGTCAGTGTTGTTTGTCAGCGTTCCAGAGAAGCCAAAGCTGCCACCCTGAGGCACTATCACTGGCGGGCTGTCAGGCACTATCTCGATGGAGACATCCGGGAGTGGCGCTTCGCCCTCAATTTTCAACACCCAGACATCGGCACTACCTGCTCCGAAGGATCTGGTAGAGCCTGCGGTAATATAGCCGCCGTCAGTGGCCTGCTGGATGCAATAACCTTTATCGTCATCGCCTCCACCATAGGCTTGGCTCCACTCTTCGGTGCCCGAAGCGTCGGTCTTGACCAGGTAGACGTCATAACTCCCAGCGCCGTAGGATTTGGTTTCGCCAGTGAGAATGTAGCCGCCATCGGAGGTTTGCCAGACGCCTTCACCTATGTCCATATAGCTTCCACCGTAGGTCTGGCTCCACTCTTCGGTGCCCGAAGCATCCGTCTTGACCAGGTAGACGTCATAGTCCCCAGCGCCGTAGGAAGTGGTATGTCCAACGATGATGTAGCCGCCGTCGGCGGTCTGCTGGGCGCTATTACCTTGGTCATCTTCGGTTCCGCCGAAAGTATAATTCCACTCTTCGGTGCCCGAACCATCCGTTTTAATCAACCAGAAGTCATAACTCCCAGCGCCGTAGGACAAAGTAATGCCAGCGACGAGGTAGCCGCCGTCAGTGGTCTGTTGAACGCTATTACCGTGGTCGTAAGCACTCCCACCGAAGGTTCGGCTCCACTCTTCGATGCCTGACTTGTCCGTTTTAATCAACCAGACATCATGACTCCCAGCACCGTAGGACTGCGTAGATCCGGTGATGATGTAGCCTTCATCTTGGGTCTCTTGCACGCTGTATGCCCAATCAAGAGAGCTTCCACCGTAGGTTCGGCTCCATTCTTCTGTGCCCGAAGCGTCGGTTTTAATCAACCAGAAATCGTTGCTTCCGGCACCGTAGGAACTGGTATAGCCTGCGACGATGTAGCCACCGTCGGAGGTCTGTTGAACGCTATTGCCTTGTTCAACACTGGTTCCACCGAAGGTGCGAGTCCACGTTGTGTCACCTTGGGTATCCGTTTTGATCAGGTAAACGTCATAATTCCAATTGATCATGGCGTATCCGGTGATGATGTAACCACCGTCCTGAGTCTGCTGAACGCTGAAGCCCTGCTCACTACCAGTTCCACCGTAGGTCCTGGTCCACAGCGTATCGCCCGGCTCCAGGGCAATAGCGTTTGACGCGAAAAGCAGACCTAGAACAATCGTTGAAAGGGTCAGTCTTTTCATCACAAACACCTCGCAATCGTATCGGGGGCAGGGATCCAACCCCACCCCCAATCATGCTTATTTGACTAAGATCATCCTCTTGGTTTCGCTGATATCGCCAGCCGTAAGCCTGTAGAAGTAGATGCCGGAGGAAACCTCAGAAGCATCCCAGGTCACGGACTTGTAACCGGCCTGTTGTTTCTCATTAACCAGAGTTGCCACCTTCTCACCGAGAATGTTGTAAACTTCGACCTTGACGTGGCCCACAGTTGGGAGTTCGTAGTTGATGGTGGTGGCGGCGTTGAATGGATTGGGATAATTGCCGATCAGCCCGAACTCGGAGGGAACGTTAACCAAATCCTCACTTTGGTGGAATGACCCCGTGAGAACCCAGCCCACCGCGCCACCTCTGGCCAAAGCGGCGGGCATGACCTCGATCTCGAAGAAGCAGGAATCAATAATGGTTGAAGGATAGTCTCCACAGTAAGCGATGTAGTCATACCATCCCAGGGGCGCCAGAATGGGAACCCGCTGATAGAAGTGACCGCCGAGACTGTCGCCGGCTGCGAGCTCCAGATCATAGAACTGCTTGAACGGTCCCCAGATCTGCTTCGTCCAGTGCGGTCCCATGGCCATGGTCCAGACGTCGACGACTTGGGGCTGATTGGTGTTGTTCTTGAGAGTTCCGGTGAAGCCGAAGCTGCCTCCTTGAGGTACTCGTACCGGAATGGTATCTGGGACTATCTCGATTGAGACATCCGGTAACGCCGAGATGTCGGTGTCGATCATGACGATGTCCCCACCGCGGCCAGACACGTTTGCGTGAATATGCTTCCCACAAGCAGTGGCGTATGTGCCGTCGCTGGCGATGTCAACCGAGAACATGGAGCCCGGCATGTCCACGGTGCAATATACATGTGGCGTCTCATCCCTCTGGAAGATATGCACTTCCGGGTTCAGATTTTCGGCATCACCCCAGCTTCCGATTATGAAGTAGCCGCCGTCGTCGGTGATGTCGATATCAGCTGCGGCCTCCTGATAAACCCCGCTGGAGTACGGGTAGTCGTAGATCCAGAGCGGGGTGGAAGAGGTGGGATCGTGAACCACCACTTTTATGGTCGTGTGCGCAAGATCGTACCAGCAGGAGACCATGGTAGAGCCGTCGGTGGATATCGCTATCCTGGTCACATAGTAGCCTCCAGTAGCCCACGACCATAGCTGTTGATACGATGATCCGCTCCATTCCATGACCCTCATGGAGGTCCAGCCATAGGCCAGGAGGTCCCCGTCTCCGGAGATATCAAGGGCGCTGTTGCTGGCTCCCATGTATATCTGGTCACGGACCTCCAGGAGGTCACGGTCGAAGACTACCAGAGTCGCCAGGGCGATAAAGGCGGTGTAGCGGCCATCAGCGTTGATCTTGACGTAGCGAGGGAATCCCAGGCCGGAAGCCACATAATCGATCAAAGGTGTTCCTGAACCGGCGTCGAACAGAAGCAGATGAGCGTCTGTCCCCGGTGGAGCAGCTATAGCAGCTATCGTTGACCCGTCATCCGATACTGCGATCGGCCCGTAGGAAGTTACAGCATATCCAGCAAAACTGGTGCTCCAGTCCGGGGTGCCGTTTCCGGGGCCAGTCCATTTGATTACGTTGACGCCGCCGCCATCTTCATCGACAGCCGCCAGCGTGAAACCGGCGTCACCGGCGTCGGTGTAAAACTCGGTGCCGCCGTATGCCCACTCCGGAATGCCGCCCCCATCGGAAGCGTACAGCGCTGCCTCTTTCGGCGGGTTCAAATAGGTGCCCGCGAAGATGTGGGCATCCACGGTGTTGGAGGCGGTGTTGTAAATGGCGTCCGTCAGGTAGCGCGACCAAACCACCCAGGGATCGGGCAGCAGTGGTATAGCGCCCGTTTGGGGCAGTCCTTCTCCTTGAGCCAGCACGGGGCCACTTTCGGTATGACGCAGGAATGTTGCCTCCTCCGTTAGGGAAGTAGTCGCCACGGATGAGACGGGATTGATCAGGGCAAGAAGCAAACCCAGAGTCAAGCTCATCAGTAATACTTTTCTCATCTTTCTTTCTCCTTGCTTAGTCGTTTACACTTAGGGCCGGACAAGTTCAGCCCGGAACCAGGTCAATTGACTGTATGCTTCCACCATCACTCCAGTGCTCACATCTAAATGAATAGACTCATGCACTGATATTGTTATCACCTCCTTACAAAGAGTGTGGCCTCTACCGACGGCGACAGCCGGCGGCAGAAACGAGGAAGCCGTCTATTCATGTTGTCAACTCTTCTTTTCCGGTGGGTGCTCTTAACGGAGTCCTGAGGTTTGGTTCCTATCGGGCCGGTGTCGAAGAATCCAACGTGGGAAACATCTTTGATGTTTTTCTTTGAGCCAATCTCCTTAAGATGTACTTAGAGCAATCCTTTAAGAAGCTAACTGTTCTCCTTTATTTGTCAAGGATTTTTTGGCAAGATTCTTTACAGCGCCGATTTCTGGCCTGCAGATAACTCTTTGTTGACATCCTGCTGAAAATGTGTTAAACTCTGGGCTGTTTACGAATACAGCTTGATTTTGGCCACGAGTGCGGGCTTCCTTGTCGCATAAGCGCGAGACCTGAGAGAAAGGAAGGTGCACCGAGACGATCTCATTAGGGGTCGGGACTTAGTTGAACCTTTTTGTTTAAATAACGCTTGATGTACAACCTAAACAGGGAAAAACAGGTACATCGCTTTAGAAAAAGCCCGCTATAACTTCAGTTTCCACCTGACGGAACGGACATGACAGCAAAAAAGCCACAGGGTTTTCCTGCATACCACACAGTAGTCATTCTCCTTTTCTTATTCTCCGGTATCAGCGGGCTGATTTACGAAGTCCTCTGGACCCGTATGTTCTCCCTTGTGCTGGGAACTACAGTCTATGCGGTGGCCACCGTTCTGGGTGTCTATATGGGCGGTTTGGCCCTCGGCAGTTGGTTCTTCGGCCGGATTGTAGACCGTCCCGGAGCTAACGGCTTTCGCCTCTATGCGTGGCTGGAGGGCGCAGTCGGCGTCTACGCTTTCATTCTTCCCTTCCTCATTGACTTCTCCGACGAAATTTACAAGATGGCATGGCCTTTCCTTTCCGAGTCCTTCGCCGGGCAGATGACTCTGCGTCTGGGCCTGGCCGTTATGATCCTCATCGTGCCCACCACGCTTATGGGCGGCACTCTGCCGGCCCTGAGTCGCTACCTTGTGCGAGGTCGCGACCGTTCCGGTGTGGAAATCGGCACCCTTTATGCAGTCAACACCTTAGGTGCTGTGATCGGCTGTTTCATCACCGGTTTTTTCCTCATCGAACTCCTTGGGGTGAGGATGACCCTCACCACCGCAGCCATTCTTAACCTGACGGTGGCTCTTTCAGCGCTTTACTTGTCCGGGCGATCCCATCCGGAAGAGATAGAAATTCGCCAGAAAAAGACTAAACGCCAGAAAGAGGAAACGATCGAAGTAACGACCGAATACTCACCCCGCCAGATTCGGGCAGTCCTCTGGCTCTTCGCACTGTCAGGGTTCACAGCCTTAGCCCTGGAAGTGCTTTGGACCCGAAGCCTCATGTACTTTGTCAACGTAGATACGTGGGCCTTCACCTCCATGCTCACTGCCTTTCTAAGCGGTATCGGTGTCGGCAGCTTCATCATGGCCCGGTTCGCGGATAGGATCAAAAAACCCCTCCTCACCCTGGCTGCGATCGAAATCCTGATCGGCATCACGGCAAGCCTCAGCATCCCGCTTTTCGACCTGCTCCACGGTACCCGTAATACCGGATTCTGGCTTGTCTCCAGCAGTAATATCCTCCTAGGGCAAATTGTACAGAAGCTCTCTCAGTCCTTCTTTATCATGCTGGTGCCAACACTCCTTATGGGCGCTGCATTTCCCTTAGTCTGCCGAATCTATGTAGGCAACCGGAAAGAGATCGGTCGCGGAACAGGTACACTCTATGCCCTCAACACCGCGGGAGCGATCCTTGGTTCCGTTGGAGCAGCTTTCGTGATGCTGCCCCTCATGGGCAACATCCAGAGCAGCATTCTCTTGTCCGCGTCGCTCTACGTGGTTATTGGACTTCTCCTCCTAATCGTCGCCATAGACAAAAGCCGGGCTCGGCTTCGGGTTAGAGTATTCGCCATAACAGGGCTGGCAGTGCTCGTATTCCTGAATGTTCTATTCACCGGTCAGCCGGTCATCAAGCTGAGTCATATCTTCAAAGAACAACCCGGCTTATTCACGCTGCGCTACTTCCGCGAGGGGCCCGATGCGTCAATCGCCGTCCTCGAAAAGGCCAACGGCCCCAGAGAGCTGAATATCAACGGCCATTCCACGGCTTCCACAAACTACATGGATATGCAGGTACATCGAATGCTATCGCATCTGCCGGTTCTGCTCCATGACGATCCCAAGAAGGTGCTAATCATCGGTTTCGGCATGGGTTCGACGGTGTGGGGGTGCTGTCAATACAACGATGTGAAGCGTGTAGATGTAGTCGAATTACTGAGAGATGAGAAGGAAACCGCCCACTGGTTCGAGGAGGTCAACCACGGCGTTTTAGATCACCCGAAGCTCAAATTCATCCAGGGCGATGGCCGCAACTATATTCTTGGTTCAAGGGAAACGTATGACGTGATTTCCTTTAACGCGATCCACCCGCGTTACTCCGCCAACCTGTACACCGTGGACTTTTACCGGATGTGCCGGGAAAAGATGACATCCAACGGTATCATTTGTGCTTGGATGACCCAGAACGCATTAGCTGACGTGGAATGGCGGATGCTGTGCCGGAGTTTCACCGAGGTCTTCCCTTACTCCACCCTGTGGTACTGCAACCCCCAGCACTTCTGCCTTATCGGATCAATGAAACCGCTGAAGATCAACTTCGACAACTGGCAGGAACGGATGGGTCAGGACGAAGTGGCCGCCGATCTCAGAGACTCCAACCTCGAGGATCCTTTTGTGTTCCTCACACGTTACATGTTCGGCAATGAAGAACTCCACGACTATCTGGCCAAATCCCTGCTTAACACAGACGATAAGCCACTTGTTGAATTTGCGCGCGAAAGCATTCGTGAAGAGAGAGCCATAATTAACGAGCTTGTCAACCTGAAGGAGGACGTTCTTTCCTTGCTCGAGGAACAACCCCTGAGCGAGCAGGTTAGGAATAAGCTCAATGCCTACGACCAAGGCTCCCGCTGGATGATGCGCGGCCAGATTGAGACCTGGTACCCAACCGGGCCCTTCGAATCAGAGATCGCCCAGCGAAAAGCCCTCCTCTTTTGCCCCGACAACCAGGACGTGCGTCATAACCTTAACTTTTCGGAGCAAATTACAGAAAAGGTCCAGAAAGCCCTTGACAGGAAACCGAACCACCCGATGGCCCTTTTCGACCTGGGGCGAATCGCCATGGAGAAAGGAGATTTCGAGAAAGCGGAAGAATACCTGCTCCGGTCTCTCGCAATCCGAAAGGGCATGCCGGAAGCCTCGTTCCAGCTCGGTCTCCTCCGCCTCTTCCAGGGGCGGCTTGAAGAAAGCGCCGGGATCCTGCAGGAGCTTCTCAAGTCAACACCGAGGACTTCTCCTATAGTCACTTTTACATATTGTGAAGCCATGATACGACTGGGTGTGGATGTTGACAAAGCGGAAAGAGTAAAGGAAAACATCGCCAAGAATGTCCCCAATATAGCCGAGTATTTCGAACTGAAGGAGAAGACTGCACTGATGATGAGGAAGAGGCAGAGCCGCTAGGATTAATAATCTTGTCATATTAGGTGATGAAAAGAATTTGTATAACACTTTTCCTCCTCATTCTCCTTTGCACAGCCTGGGCAACTCCCGAAAACGACTTAACAAAAAAAGCGCCCGGGGAGAAACCCAGGCGCTATTAGTCCCCTGTCAAGTGAATTACTTGACTAGTATCATCCTCAAGGTCTCGGTGTATTCACCAGCATTGAGTTTGTAGAAGTAGATTCCAGAAGAGACGTCGGAGGCGTTCCAGGTCACAGATTTGTAACCGGCTCCCTCTTCGCCATCGACCAGGGTTACCAACTTCTCGCCAAGGATGTTGTAAACTTCGAGGGTAACGCTACTGGTTACCGGCAGCTGATACTCAATCACCGTCTGAGCGTTGAAGGGGTTAGGATAGTTACTCAAAAGCGCAAACTCGGAAGGAAGATCAGTCACTCCTTCCAAGAAAGAGCCCGTGAGAACCCAACCCTGCTCACCAGCTTTGGCTAGGGCACCGGCGATGACCTCGAACGGGAAGCAGGAGGAGTCAGTCACCGAGGGATAGTCACCCACGTAGCCACAATAGACGTACTCGTCCGAAATGGGTGCCGCGTTGGAGACCCGCTGGTAGAAGTGAGCTTGGCGGCTTTGATGGGGGTCAAATCTCAAATTGACGAACTGCTTCAGAGGCCCATACATTCCGATTCCGGGGACATAGGCCATTGTCCAGACATCGACATATTGGACCTCGTCGGTGTTGTTGGTGACGGTGCCGGTGAAGCCGAAAGAACCACCCTGGGGAACGACAACCGGGGGATCGTCCGGCTGCAACTCCATGGTCATAGCAAGCCCTCCAACGGGGACAGCTTGCTCGTAGCGGTAGTAGTTGGCCAGAGTCACGGTGACGATCATGGTGGCGCCAGGTTGCTGCGGCTCAATCTGTATCTGCACCGGAGAGCCGGTACCTTCACCCACGCCGATGATTTCACCGTCTACGGTCAGCCCGATGAGAGCGCCGGCATTGGCGGTGACGGTGAACTCAGTGGCACCAGGGAGCAATGTTGGATCGTGAGAGACGGTGAGATCCTGTGGCACCTCCGAGTAGAGGTCGGTGAAAGCATCTCCGTGGTGATGGAAGAGATGATAAGTAATGTCCTTGCTCCCGGAGTTGTAGGGCCAGTTGGAAGCCTCCAGGTAGTGCTTGCCATAGGCGTTGGCGAAGCACGTCTGAAGAGGTTTCGCTCCGACCGGGTTGTAGCCGTACCCGGGATCGAAGTTGGGCCACAGGGCATCGTAGATGCCCCAAGTGTAAGTGTCGTTCACAAAGGAGTATGACACCTCGCTGGCCGCTATGATCCCCAGGGCACGCTGCTCTTCTCTGTGGAAAGCCTCCGCGAAGCACTGGCTGTAATGGTTGAACTTCCCGGTCAGGCAGTTCATGGAGAAGACAAAGGGGTACATGTCGTTGTGCAACCCGTTGAGGTCTGGTATCTGGTACCTCGGGTGTGACCATCCGTCAATTCCACCGTGGTCGCGGTGCTGCACCAGGAAAGTGCCGCTGTTGATGCGGTTGTTGATGCCGGTGGCGCTCCCAGTCCAGTCTGTCAAATGAGAGGGGACCTCCGGAATGTAACCCAAACCGTCAGGTCCGAAGTAGTCAACTATCATCCAGGTGTTCTGATTAGTCGACCAATATGTCGGAGGGCTGGAACGCCCGGTGTATTCCCGATCCGGACTCTTGCCCAGCTGAGTCTCGAAGTAGCCAAGGATCACCTCGCAGCAGAGGATGAACCACCTGTCGGACTGCCAGCCACCGGCGATCAGAGGTATGTCGTAGAAGTCAGAGGCGGTGGGTGGAGTGCGCTCGTACTCCAGAAGCTTGCCGATGGTGTTCGAGAGATGGGTAGCGCCCTGGGCTGTGATGCGGGCAATTGCCAAATCAGGTAGGTCATCGCCGTTTACGTCAGCGTAAATGTTGTCCGATACACAGCGGCCGTTCCAGACGGGAGAAGTGATGCCGTATCCTTCGCCGGAGTTCTCGTAGTCGGAGAGCAGTAGAACCGCAACCGGTGCCGGATCCCAGTTGTGATAGGCGTTATTGATGTAGGTCTCGATCATGGAGGAGTTGTTCCCCCCGATCTCG
>Ga0209979_1005168_pt1 | contig 10401 bp, 7 predicted proteins | sample AnhtaG_FD_183114 | JGI IMG/M metagenome (GOLD analysis project Ga0209979, IMG submission 183114) | Deep subsurface microbial communities from Anholt, Denmark to uncover new lineages of life (NeLLi) - Anholt_01485 metaG (SPAdes) (version 2) | ecosystem: Environmental > Aquatic > Marine > Oceanic >...
GGCGCTCCACCAACTCGCCATCGACAGCGCGCCCGGCGCAGAGAAGCCGGGCGCCCTTCTGCTGGGTGACCTGCGCGTAGACGGCCATGTTGTGCGCCTTCGGCGGCCAGAGGGCGCTTCGCCCAAGGGCGATGGGCGGCGCCAGGTGGCCCGGGCCGTGGGTCTGCCCTATATGCTGCCAGCTTTCTGCTCCTGGAACGCGATTCCTGCGTGTTGACCGGAACATCGGCCGGCGCTGCGGATGTGGCGGCGCCCGGTGGGACGATATATGCGAAAGAGCCGAAGGCTCCGCGCACGTGCGCGCGCAGCCTTCGGCTCTGAGCGTGTCAGCGGATCCGGCCTCGTGGTCTCGTCCTACACCGGCGTTTCCACCTCGAGCGCGGAGTCAATCACGCTTATGACTCCCGAGAGTGTGGCGTATTCCCACGCATCCTTACGCAGCTCTTCCATGTCTATGCGCCCGGCCAAGAGATCGTCCTGAAGCGGACGAATATGCTTGGCTTTCACAACCGTGAGGTGCTCGCGCCCCCCACCCCGCGTCACATAGCTCTCTTTGTTCAGGGTCCCAAAGACCACGAAGCGCTCGCCGCGCTTCACGTTCTCCGCCGCCCAATGGCCAAGCTCGCCCCAGACGTCAATGAGAAACAGATCAGAGACTGGCTCGCCCGTTGATCGGTAGAAGGGTCGGTCCACCTCGAAGCTAAACTCCGCCTTGATCTGCCCGGATGCCTTTTGCCTGACAGTAGCATCCTTCGTGGCCACACCACTCACCGCAATGAAATTCAAATCAGCCAAACAACACACCTCCTGCAAGTGCCCCGACACGCCCTCACTCTCTCATAAGCGAAGCGCACCGCCGGCCCATCCAACGCGGTCGTAACAGGTCAACCCGTCACGACCGCATTCCTGCTCCTACGATAGACACAGCCACTTGAGTTCTCTTGCCCCGCGGCTGCGCTGCCTGTTGCTCCACCCCACGATGGGCCCATGGTACGCCGAGGGAGGCTGGGCTGTTTTCATGTTACGTCGCCCGGCAGCACCGCTCCGCCGCCAGGCGACGTAACGCGCGCTAGTATAGCAAATTCCGTTCGATTGTCAATAGCCTCGTGCGAATGCCGCGGAATCTCTCCGGGTCTGCCTTCAGAACACCCGTGTCTCGATGCCGAAAGGACCATCTGAGCCGCCATCCGTTTCTCCGAACGGCCACGCGATGGCCTAAGGTCAGAAGAGGGTCCGCTGATGTGCTTCTCGCAGCCAACGTTCTCGCCCCGGTGCTGTCCCCCGGCGCAACTGTGGCATTGCCCACTGACCGACGAGTATTGAGCACCGGCACGCAGGAGCTTTCGATTCGTGGCGCGAACAGGGAAGTATGCAGCGCCGGGAGGGTAGGTGGCAGCCATGGCAAAGCACATCTTCGTGACCGGCGGAGTCGTCTCGAGCCTCGGGAAGGGCATCGCGGCCGCGAGCATCGGGCGCATACTGCGAAGCAGCGGCCTGCGGGTGACGATGCTCAAGATCGATCCGTACATCAACGTTGATGCCGGCCTGATGAACCCCTTCCAGCACGGCGAGGTGTTCGTCACGGACGACGGGGCCGAGACCGATCTGGACTTGGGCCACTATGAACGTTTCATCGATGTGCCTCTCACGCGTCTCTCAAACGTCACCACCGGGCAAGTGTACAAAGCCGTCATTGAGAAAGAGCGCGATGGTAAATACTATTTGGGACAGACGGTTCAGGTTATCCCGCATATCACAGATGAGATAAAGGAACGAATCCTGAAGTGCGCCCGCGTGGCGGAGGCGGACGTGTGCCTCACCGAGATCGGCGGCACGGTCGGAGACATCGAGGGGCAGCCGTTCCTGGAGGCTATCCGGCAGCTCAAGGGGGATCTCGGCGAAACCGACGTCCTGTACGTTCACGTCACGCTCGTGCCCACGCTCACGCGCATCAACGAGATGAAGACGAAGCCGACGCAGCACAGCGTGCGGGAGCTTCGAGGCGTGGGTATCCATCCCGACATCCTCGTGTGTCGGGTGGAGCAGCCCATGAGCAAGGAGATGCGAGACAAGATCGCGCTCTTCTGCGACATCGTCCCCGAAGCTATCATCGAAAGCGTTGATACGGATTGCCTGTACGAGGTGCCGCTCATGTTCGAGCGGCAGGGAGTGCGCCGCCTCGTGGCTGACGCCCTGGACTTGTCGGACAGCGATGGGGGACTGGAGGAATGGGAAGCCATCGTCGAGCGCTCCAAATCCCCGTCGCACGAGGTCAGCATCGCTATGGTGGGCAAGTACATGGACGTGCAGGACGCCTACATGTCGGTGACGGAGGCGCTGCAGCACGGGGGCGTGGCCAACGACGCTCGTGTGAATATCAACTACCTGGAGTCTGAGGAGCTGCACGGGGACAATGTCGAGGAACTCCTGGGTGACGCAGACGGCATCCTCGTGCCCGGTGGTTTCGGTGAGCGAGGCATGGAGGGGAAGATCAACGCCATCAACTACGCACGGACTCACGGGGTCCCGTTCCTGGGTCTATGCCTTGGCCTGCAGTGCGCGGTGGTCGAGTTCGCCAGAAACGAGTGTGGCCTCCAAGGGGCGGCCTCGAAGGAGTTCAGCGAGGATACGCCCCACCCAGTGATCATATTCCTCAAGGAGCAGGAGTACGTGACGGAGCTGGGAGGGACACAGCGACTCGGGAAGTATCCGTGCCGCCTCGAGCCGGGCTCGCTCGCCCACAGGCTCTACGGCGAGGACACCGTGATGGAGCGACACCGCCACCGGTACGAGGTGAACAACAAGTACCGCGACATCCTCGCCGAGCACGGGATGGTGCTCTCAGGCACGTCGCCCAAGGGCGACCTCGTGGAAATCATCGAGCTGCCCGGGCATCCCTACTTCATCGCCAGCCAGTTCCACCCCGAGTTCAAGTCGCGACCGAATCGGCCGCATCCGTTCTTCCAGGGCCTCATCCAGGCGAGTCTCGATCGGAAAGCTGTCGCCAAGAAGCTCTCCGCGGTGGAGGCGACGTAGGGCGCCGGGTTCCAAGGCGCATCGCCCCGAACACATCCACGCGCGGCCACTGCGGAAGGCATTGCTGCGCTGCCCGCCCTCTACTTCTACGCCCCGCGAGCCGCGATGGCGCAACGGTACATGTTCTCGTATCTCTCTGCAGACTGTCCCCAGGAGAAGTCGCAGGCGAAGGCATTCCGAAGCAGTGCCATCCAGCGTTCCGTGTCCCGGTAGGCGGCCAGCGCACGGTCCACGGCAGCCAATAGCGCATCGGGCGAGTAGTCGAAGAACACGAAGCCGTTGCCATCGGGGCCCCGCTCGCTGATGGTGTCGGCCAGCCCGCCGGTGGCTCGCACGATGGGGATGGTGCCATAGGCGAGACCTATCATTTGCGTCAGCCCGCACGGCTCGTAGCGCGACGGGATCAGAAACAGGTCGGAGCCGGCGTAGATGCGCCTCGCAAGGGTGGCATCGTAGGCAAGCCTGATCCCCGTCTTGTCGGGGAGACGTTCCGCCAGCTTCTCAAAGAGGCTGTGGTAGCGCGGCTCGCCGGTGCCCAGCAGTACGAGTTGTAGGTCGGCGGCAAGAAGCTCATCGATCACCGCCTCGACGATGTCCAGACCCTTTTGCGCTGCCAGTCGCGTCACGATGCCGATCACAGGCACATTTCGTGCCGGCACGCGCATGTCGGCCTGGAGTGCCTGCTTACACTTGGCCTTCCCGCTGAGGTCATCAGGCCCGAAGGTGGCCGCGATCTCGGTATCCGTGCGCGGGTTCCACGTGTCGTAGTCAATGCCGTTGAGAATGCCCTCGAGGGCGTCGCCGCGCCACTGCAGCACCTTCTCGAGCCCCTCGCCGAACTCCCGCGTCTGTATCTCGCCCGCGTAGCGCTCGCTGACCGTGTTTATGCGGTCGGCGGCGACGATGCCTGCCTTCATGAAGTTGAGGTATTCGCCCATCTCCAGGTCGTGAAAGGCGGTCGAACCCCGCGCCACGCCGAGCACGTCCGTCGCGCTCTTGGGAAACGTGCCCTGATAGGCCAGATTGTGGATCGTGTACACGGTAGCCGGGCGCAGCCCGGTAACCAGGCGCTTGAGATACACCGGCACGATCCCGGTGTGCCAATCGTGGCAGTGGACCACATCTGGCTCCCAGCCGGTCACGCCTGGCACCGCCGTGACGGCGCGACTGAACAGCGTGAAGCGCTTCAGATCGTCGGGGTGGCCGAACAGGCCCTCTCGGTCGTAGTACTCGTCCCGTTCGATCAGGTACACGGGCACCTCACCGCCGGCGATGCTCGTTTGCAGCACGCCGACACTTGCGGCTTGGGCGCCCAGAGGGATCGTTACTGTGCCGATACGCTCTAGCGGTGCTTCGGCCCGCTCGGCCACGCCGCGATACTTCGGCATCACCACCCGCACGTCTACGCCCCGCTCTTTGAGAGCCTTCGGAAGCGAGCCGGCAACGTCGGCCAGTCCCCCGGTCTTGGCAAGGGGTGCAACTTCCGCAGCAGCAAGTAGTACTTTCATGTCCGCTCCCTTTCGTTTTCCGCCAGTGCCGCGACTCGCGATATGACCGCCACTCCGCCCGGTGTCACCGTAACGCGCCTGCGGTCCTGCTCGGCGTCGTATCCGAAACACGACCCGGGCGGGATGCGCACCCCTCGATCCACGATGCTCCGCCTGAGCTTGGCCCCGTGGCCAACGCACACGCCGGGAAAGAGGATCGAGTCGGTAACCTCAGCATCGCGCTCCACTCGGACGTATGATGACAGAACGGACCGCACAACCCGGGCCCCGCTGATGATGCAGCCTCCGGAGATCAGCGAGTCGATGACGCCCGCGCCGGGATTCGACGCCGAGAGCACCGTCTTTGCCGGCGGACACTGCTCCATATGGGTGCGTAAGGGCCATTGATCGTCGTACAGATTGAACCTCGGCTCCACCGCCACCAGGTCCATGTTCGCCTCGTGGTAGCTATCGATGGAGCCGATATCCCGCCAATACGCGGGGGCGCCGGTGTGCTCGTCTCGGAAGGCGTAGGCGGAGACCCGGCTGCCCGCGACCAACGCCGGCACGATGTTACGGCCGAAATCGTGCTCCGTATCTTGTCTGGCATCATCAATAACCGCCCTCACCAGCACCTCGGTGGTGAAGACGTACACGCCCATCGAGCACAAAGCCATCTCAGGATCGTCAGGCAGGGCTTTCGGATCGGCAGGCTTTTCCTCGAAGCCGATGATGCGTCCGTCCTGATCCACCTGCGCCACACCGAGGCTCGTGGCCTGGTGCCTGGGCACCGGAACGCAGGCGATGGTCAGATCGGCGTGCCGCTCCACGTGAAACGCCACCAGATCGCGATAGTCCATCTTGTACACGTGATCGCCTGACAGTATTACAACGTATTGCGGCTTCTCCATTTGGAGCACGTAGATGTTCTGAAAGATGGCATCCGCTGTGCCCTGGTAAAACTGCGTGCGCATGCGTTGCTGGGGGGGCACCGTGTGAACGAACTCCCCCAATTCAGCGTTGAAGATGGACCAGCCCAGGCGAATGTGTCGATCCAGGGATAGGGACCGGTACTGGGTGAGCAGGTATATTCTGCGGAGCCCGGAGTTGGCGCAGTTCGAGAGGGTGAAGTCCATGATGCGGTAGATGCCGCCGAAGAACACGGCGGGCTTGGCGCGGTCGCGGGTGAGGGGATACAACCGCTCGCCCTGGCCGCCGGCCAGTATCATCGCCAGGGCGCTGCGCATGGGATCGACTGGCGTCATGGTAGGGGACTACGTCCCTTCGTCTTCGGCAGCTTCGGGGCGAGTGGTGCTGGCGAGAGCCTTGTCGATCTCGTTCAACAACTCGGTCAGATCGCCCGACTTCACCACGTACGCGTCCGCCGACCAGCTCTGGAAGTCATCCTTGAAGCTGGGGTACGCGGTATTGATGACGACGGGCAGCTTACGATCGACATCCAGGATCTTCTGCATGGCCTCCAGGCCATCCATGTCGGGCATTCCGATGTCCAGCACGACCAGGTCCAAAGGCTCCGTGGCTACCTTCTCCACGGCGTCTTTGCCTCCGGCCACACATATCACATCGTATCCCACTCGCGTGAGCTCCATCTCCAGTAAAACGCGCTGGTGCTTGTCATCTTCCACCACGAGTATCTTCTTTTTCACGACGCTCGCCTCACTTGGCCGGTGCCAATGCTGCAGCGGGATCAGGGACCTTCCCTGATGGGTAGACGCACGGTGAACGTGGCACCAACATCAGGGTTGTTCGCTGCTTGTATGCTTCCTCCGTGTTCTTCGACAATTTGACGCGTGACGAATAACCCGATGCCCGACCCGACGGCCCGTGTGCTGAAGAACAGCTCGAAGATCTCGTCGCCCACGTCACTGCCAAGGCCCACGCCGGTGTCGGAGAAGGCGACTGCCACCGTGGCATCATCGCGCCACGTGCGTATCGTCAACTGCCCGCCCTCAGGCATAGCCTCGGCAGCGTTCTTTGCCAGATTCAGGAATGCCTGTTTGAGCTGCCGGGCATCGGCCAGCGTTGGCGGGAGGTCGGGGGCCAATGCCAGCTCCAGACGCCACGTCTCCCCATCGAAGTCGTCCCGCAGAAGCTGATAGGTGTCTGTCACAATCTCGTTGATATCGGACATCCCAAAGGCGACAGTGCGCGGTCTGGCCACGTAGAGGAGGTTATCCAGAATCTGCTCCAGGCGGTCGAGCTCCTCAACGATGATCTTCGAGCCCTGCTGCGTGTTCTCGCGATCTGTGGGATCGCGCAGTATGCTGCGCGCAAAGCCGCCCACCGTGGTGAGCGGGTTCCTGATTTCGTGTGCCACGCGAGCTGCCATCTTGCCGACAGCGGCTAACTGCTGCGCCCGGACCAGGCTTTCCTGAGCCATGTTCAGTTGCTCCAACGTCGCCTGCAGTTCCGCCGTTCCGAGCTCCAGGTCCCGATACGCCGCCGCATTCGCCAGGGCGATGCCGGCCTGCGCCGAGAACATGCCCAGCAGTTGCAGGTCCTCCTCGGTGATGGGTCGGCCGCTGTAGAGGTTATCGGCAATGATTACGCCCAGAGGCTCGTCCTGGGCTGTCAGTGGCACGGCCACGAACTCATTGCAGCCCAGCAGGTCCACAAACTCCCCGGACACGCGTGGATCGGCCCGTGCATCCGACATGACGACCGGCTGCCTGGTGGCGAGGGCCTCGGTGATGAACTGCTCCCCGTCCTGCAATCGGAACCTCATCTTCGTCACCAGGTCGTGCAGCGGCATGTGGTCCGTATCCAGCGCCTCGTCGGCGTCCAGGAAATCTCGCAGGCTCTTGTGGACCTCTGCCACATCGGACCAGATCCGATGCGCATCCTCTGCGCTCGCCGGACCTACTGCCATGCGGCCCTCGAGCTGCTCCGCATTCTCGTCGATGAGCAGCAGGAAGGCGCGATTGAGTCCCAGACCTATCGCCGGACCGGCGGTGAGACAGGTCAATATGGCGTGCAGGAGCCAGTCCATGTCGCGTGTCCGCTGCATGGCCTGGCCGATCTCGTACAGCAGTGACAGGCCGTAGGTGCGTTCCGCGACTGCCGTCACGTCATCCCATAAGAGGATGATCTGGCCTGCATCGCCGTTCTCCACCCGCCGTATTCTGAAGTTGAGCAGCTTCTTGCGTTCGTCCGGAGACGGCCAGCGCACCCCATCGAACTGCCGCGAGCCGCCATCGCTGGCCACGTGGTGAATGGCCTCCAGGAGTCCCTGCTGTTCCAGCACCTCCCCCGGAAACACCTCGACGACATTCTTCCCCTCCACCTCCTCGGCGCCGACCTGCCATTCCGCCAGACACTTCTCGTCGGCGCGGAGGATCCTCAAGTCGGTATCAAGCACCAGCATCGGTGAGGGCATGGACTGAATGATGCTTTCGTTCAGCGAGGTGAGCCAGGCCAACTGCGCCGTTCGCTCCTGGACCCGCCGCTCAAGCTCGGCTGCCTGTATGCGCCGCTGCCGCTCAAGCTCGACTCGTTCGCTCACGTCGTGGAGAATGGCCAAGCCTATAGGGCCATCGCCTACATCGATCACGCTTGCACTCACATCCACCGGCACCGTGGAGCCATCTTTGCGCGTCAGCGGCACGGCCTGGGCGGATTGTGACCCCGCCGAGGCCATGGTCTCGAACAACTGCCGCGCGAAGCGGCGCTCGCGATCCGGCCACAGACGAGCCAGGCTCATGCCCCGGAGCTCATCGCCGGAGTACCCGGTGAGCGCCTCGGTGCGGAGGTTGGCCGAGATGATCTGCCCGGTCGCGGGATCAACGGTAATAATGGCATCGCTGGCGTAGCGCAGCAACTGCCGGTGCCGCTCTTCGGAGCGTCGCAGCTCCCGCTGAGTAATGTCGGCATATAGCTCGTTGACCTTCAGCCGCAGTGCGTCGATCTCGCCGCGCACGAGGACGCACCCCGGCCACGGATCACCGGGAGCATGCTGTTTCCTCACGACGTCGAGCAGGCACCCCTCGAGCAGTATCCAGGCGCGGTTGAAGTCCGCCGCATCAAGGCCAGCGGCATACGCCCGCTGCGTCAGCGTCTCGAGGCGTTCGAAGGGCTCGGGCGCGCGGTGGTCTTTCATACGCGCCACGATCAGGCGCAGCATGTCAGCCATGCCTGTCGCATACTGTTCGGTGGTCAGCCGCAGGGCCGGGGAATCGTCGGAAAAGACGCTATGCATCCGCTCGGCCCAATCTCGTGCTATGTCGGGTAAGGCGGGCTCGATGGCTTCCGCGACGGCGGCCGCAACCTCCGCATCGCGCCCCATATCCTCGTGCGCACGGACACGTCCGCGGTGCTCCTCCATCGTTTCTCACCTCCCGCTGCCGCATCCTACGGTTCCCGCAGCCAGAGCCGCTGTGCTGTCATTAACAGTTGCCGGAGCGCCGGATGCCGCGTATTGGCGCAGCCGATCGGCCGCAACTTCGGGTGCCACCGGATTGATGTAGAAGCCCGTGCCCCATTCAAAGCCCGCCATCCGCGTCACACGCGGCAGCAGCTCCAGGTGCCAGTGATAGTCCATCGCCAGCGTCCCCCAGTAGTCGGGGCGCCCAAGTCGGGGCACCATATTGGGTGCAGTGTGCAGCACGTAGTTGTACGGCGGGGTATTGAGGGCATCGACAACGCGTCGCAGCGTGTCTTGCAGGGCGGCGCCGAATGCCATCAGCAGCGTCTCGTCCATGAGGCAGAAGTCGTGGCAATGTTGCTTGGGGAATATCACGACTTCGTACGGAAAGCGCGCGGCAAATGGGCACAAGACGACGAAGTGTTCCGTCTCCGAGACGACCCGGTCGCCAAGATGCAACTCCTGGCTAATGATGTCGCAGAAAATGCAACGCTCCTTGCTGCCGTAGTGCTCCCGGGCAGCGACCAGCTTGTCTTTTACTATCTTGGGCGTGATGGCCAGCGCAATGAGCTGCGAGTGGGGGTGGTCCAGGGACGCGCCCGCCACTGCGCCGGAATTGCGGAACGCCAGCACGTACCGCATGCGGTCGTCCCCTCGCAGATCGTTGATGCGCTCCTTGTATGCCGTCAGGATCTTGACGATGTGCGACTCACTCGCCTCGCGCAGCTTGAAGTCGTGCTCCGGGTGCTCGATAATCACTTCGTGGGCCCCGACGCCGTTCATCATGTCGTAGAGGCCGACCGCTTCCCGACCCAGCCCTCCCTCGATGGCCAATGCCGGGTACTTGTTGGGCACAACCCGGACCTCCCAGCCCGGTTCGTTCCTCTTAGTCCCCTCCTTGCGCATTGCCCATACCTCTGGTGGTGTCTTATCCTCGTTACCCTCACAGAAGGGGCAAAAGCCTGTTGGCGGCGGGGACGCATGCGCAGCAAAAGTGAATGGTCTGTCGCCGCGCTCCGCGGCGATGATGACCCATCGGTCTATCACTGGATCCTTGCGAAGCTGTGGCATCAAACGTTTTCTCCTGTTGTCCGTACCCATGCAGCCTGCGGCCCCGCACCGCAATGATACTACTTCAGCGGTGTATGGCCAAGTCCCTTCGCCACTGGCCGGCCGGCGTGCCGGAGGCCGCCTGGTTCCTGCATGGCATGCTTTCCCTGTGCTGCAGTGGTCGGTGCTCGGCACAGGCGTCGCCACTGCACCCGGCAGCGTGCGCCGAGCCGGGGCGCCCTATTGGCGCGCGCGGACCGGCGGCCCCGCCATCGCCTCGTCCTGCGCCTACACTGGTATATCGGCCAGAAACAGCGAAACTGCACAGGGGCAAGACCCCCAAACCGCAGTGGAGCAGCAGGAAACTCGCGGCCGTGCCAGGCTCTCCAGCGCGATCGCAGGCCCTCGGGTTGTAGTGCTCTCAGTCATGCGTGGAGCGCGGCAGAC
>Ga0209979_1005170_pt1 | contig 10395 bp, 9 predicted proteins | sample AnhtaG_FD_183114 | JGI IMG/M metagenome (GOLD analysis project Ga0209979, IMG submission 183114) | Deep subsurface microbial communities from Anholt, Denmark to uncover new lineages of life (NeLLi) - Anholt_01485 metaG (SPAdes) (version 2) | ecosystem: Environmental > Aquatic > Marine > Oceanic >...
GACGTTGAAGGCGGCCATGAAGAGCAGGATCGCCACCAGGGTGAGGGCGCGGCTTCCAGCGTAGGCCAGCGCCTCGCCGGTGACCTCGCCGCCGAAGGTGACGCCCCCGAGCCAGCCGGGGAAGCCCACCTCGGGCAGCCGGGCCAGCACCGTCGGACCGGTGGCGCCGGTGAGCACGTTAAAGGGCACGCTCAACAGTGCCAGCACGACCCCCACCTTGAGCACGATGCCATAGGCTTGCCCCCGCCCTCCCCGCGGGACTGCCAGGTAGACCGCCAGGCCCGCCAGGCAGGCCACCGAGAGGTAAAGGGGATTCGAGGTCAGGAAGACAGAGATGGACGCAGCCGCTGCCCAGCAGAGCCAGGCGCCCTCGTGCAGGCGACGGCCTGCCGGCCACGCCACAGTCGAAACCATAGCCCTAGCCTCGTCTCAGGCGCAGCAAGAGGCCCGACCCTGCCGCCAGCAGGCCCACCGCTGCCAGCGCTGTCGCCAGAGGTAGCGCCGCCCCCTGTCGGCCCTCGCCGGGGCCCTGGCCCGCCGCAGGAACCGTGACCACCGCAACCCCAGGCGTAGCCGAGGGCGTGGCCGGAGCGGGCACAACCCTCTCCTCCAGGGTCGTCGTCGCGATCGGCAGCGGCGCCAGGAGCAGCCCGGGCACCGCCTGGTAGGTAGCGAAGGGGCTGTCCTGCCCACCGAAGGTGAAGGCGCCCGTCTCCGCGTTCTGGAAGCTCAACAGCGCCGCCAGGGGCGTGCTTGCCCCCGGCGTGTCCCAGGGGCCGCCGGCCCCGATGTCCTCGCCCGCCGCCGCCAGCGCCTGGATGATGAAGGCGGTGGAGTTGGCATCGGAGTCGGTGCCCTCCGGGCTATCCGGGCTGTAGGGGAAGCCGCCGTCATCGTTCTGGGCGGCAGCCAGGTAAGCCAGCCCGCCCTGCACTGCAGCGGACGACGGGTCCTCCCCCGCGGCGATGAGCGCCTGGATGGCCAGGGCGGTGGTGTTGGTGTCGGCGCCCCAGCCTTCGTCGAACTCCCAGCCGCCGTCATCGAGCTGCTTCGATTTCAGGTAGGAGACGGCGGCGTCGGGCACCTCCAGGCCGGCGCTCGCCCGGGCCAGCATGAACAGCCCGTGGTCGAACAGGTCGATGCCGAACCGGCCGCTGCCTGCCTCGAAGCCGCCCTCCAGCGCCGCCAGCAGGTCCACCCCGCCGAAGTCGCGAGGGTCCACGCCCAGGGCGACGACGCCCAGGAACAGCTTCGCCGCCGCCCCCGGGTCCTCGCTGTAGGCCGCAGCCTGCGATCGCAGGTAGTCCTCGGGGTATCCGCCGTCCTCCTGCACCGCCGCGGGGTCGATGCCGGCAGCGGCCAGGGCGAAGACCGCGTCCACCGTCGAGCCGGGCGACGACTCCTCACCCGCGGTGCCGGGGAAGCCCCCATCCGGATTCTGGAGGGTGCGGATGTAGTCGATAGCATCCTGGGCCGCCTGGGTCTCGGGCTGGGCGGCCAGGGACGTATTGGCCAGGCCGACCGCCATGACGGTCGCCAGGGCCAGCAGCGTGAACAATCCAAGCTTGTGCAGCACGGTGAGGGTCCTTTCGGATGCAATGGAGCGTCCCGCTCCGGCCGGAGGCACAACGAAAACCCCCGAACCTCGTTCGGGGGTAGAAGCTTCAAGGTGCACCAGACATGGTATCCTGCCCCCTCTCACGCGAAGGTTCTCGGATCGAGCAGAGGCAGGTGTCCTGGCTCGTCGGTCAGCGCCGACTTACAGCTGCGCGACAGCGCCGGACTCTCACCGGCTTCCCCCATTGCGACCCGAGCGTCCGAGCTTCGGGTCACCTCTGCCGGCCCATATTCGATTTGCCACTACCTTAGCAGCGCCGCCCTCCCGCGTCAAGCAGTCGCTCCCACTCAGCGTGTTGCAGAAAGGCTCTTGCGGCCGTCCCGTCATTCTGAGCGCAGCGAAGAATCTGGTTCACGGAGACCCTTCGCTTTGCTCAGGGTGACAGAACAGAATGATTCTGCAACAGCCTCTCCCACTCGACGGCATAGAGCAGGGGCAGCAACAGGACCAGCCCCCAGGCGTAGCCGCCCAGCACGTCGCTGGGCCAGTGCACCCCAACATACACGTTGGCCGGCCCCGAGAAGAGGAGCATGAACAGGGCCACGCCCGCCACAGCGGCGCGCAGCCAGGGGTTCGCCCGCATCCGCAACGAGAGGTAGAGCAGGAAGCCATACAGCAGCGCCGGACTCATGACGTGGCCCGAGGGAAAACTGGGGCTCGAGAAGCCCGCCCGCAGGTCCACCAGTTCCTCCGAGGGCCGCGGCCGGTCCACCAGCTCCTTCAGCCCGTGCTGAAGCAGGGGCAGCACCACCAGCCCCAGGCCCAGCAGCACCGCCTCGCGCCGCCGACGCGCCAGCCACAGACCCACCGCCGCGGCGGCCCCCGTACCCAGCACCACCTCCGTGCTGCCGATGGCCCGCACCGCCCTGGACACCCCCATCCCGGGCACCGCCCGCTCCTGCCCCCACGACATGATCGACAGGTCCCCGGGGAGCCGGTCGTGGAGGGCAGACAGCACGCTGAGGGCCAGCGAGGCCGCCAGGAGCGCGGCCCAGAGGCCCGCCGCCAGCGCCTGCCGCTTCGGCATCCCGGCCAGGATATCCATCCCTATCGATGTTGTGGGCATTGCACCCCTGGCATGACCGTTTCCCGCTCCGCCTGCCCATTGTACTCGACCGCGCCGGCCGCTCCGACAGCCAGCGCGTTGCCAAGCGGCCTCGCGTTATGTAAGATGACGGGCCACCATGGCACGTCGCATCATCCACGCCGACCTGGACGCCTTCTTCGCCGCCGTGGAGCAGCTCGACAACCCCAAGCTGCGCGGTCGGCCGGTGGTAGTCGGTGGCCCCGCGGAGTCGCGAGGGGTGGTGGCCGCCGCCTCCTACGAGGCCCGCGCCTTCGGCGTCCGCTCCGCCATGCCCATGCGCACCGCCCTCCGCCTCTGCCCACAGGCCGTGCGGGTCTCCCCCCGATTCCAGCGCTACGCCGAGGTCTCGCGGAGGGTCATGGACATCTTCCGCCAGCTTACCCCCCTGGTGGAGCAGGTCTCCCTGGATGAGGCCTTCCTCGACGTCAGCGAGCGCCCGGAGCCGCCCGAGACGCTGGCCAGGACGCTCAAGGAGCGCGTGCGCCGGGAGGTAGGCCTCACTGTCTCCGTGGGAGTGGCCTCCTCCAAGTCGGTGGCCAAGATCGCCTCCGATCTCGGCAAGCCCGACGGCCTCGTCGTGGTCGCTCCCGGCACGGAGGACGACTTCCTGGCGCCGCTGCCCGTGCAGCGCCTCTGGGGCGTCGGTCCCAAGACCGCCGAACGCCTCGCCCGCGAGGAGATCACCACCATCGGCGAGCTCGCAGCCCGCCCCGAGGAGTGGGCACTGAGCCGCTACGGACAGCGCGGCCTCTACCTCCTGAACCTGGCCCGGGGCATCGATGACAGCCCCGTGGTCACCGAGCACGAGACCAAGTCGGTCAGCGCGGAGACCACCTTCCCCACCGACCTGGAGGACCCCCGGGAGCTGCGCGCCGCCCTGCGCAAGCAGGCCGAACGCACCGTGGAGCGGCTGCGCCGCGTCGGCCTCAAGGGGAGGACCGTCAGGCTCAAGCTGCGCCTGGCCGACTTCACCACCTTCACCCGCCAGACCACCCTCCCCCATCCCACGGACGACCTCGAGGTGATCGTGGCCGAGGCCACCGGCCTCCTGGAGCGGGAGCTAGGGCGCGGCCGTCGCTTCCGCCTCCTGGGAGTGGGCGTCTCCCATCTCGCCGAAGAGGTGCGGGGCCGGCAGCCCGCCCTCTTCCCCCTCGACAGCGAGCCCGCCGCGCCCTGAGCGCCCTGCCCCCTGTGCTACACTCGTATCGGAGGACCGCGACGTGACCCGCTATCGCCTGCTGGGGACGGCCCACGCGGCCCGCTGCCGCGGCTGCGGGCGAACCTCGCACCTCATCGCCGAGGCCCTGGGCGCCTGCCTCGACTGCATCCGGGACGAGCCCCAGCGCGTCCTGCCGGGCATCCGAGACTTCCACGCCTACTCACGGAGGCTCTTCGAGCTGCCGACGGAGCCCCCTCAGGCCTCCGACGGCGCCCCCTGCACCCTCTGCGTCCGTCAGTGCCGCATCCCCGAGGGCGAGCTGGGCTACTGCGGGCTGAGGAGCAATCGAGGCGGCAGGCTGGCGCATCTGGCGGGCACCCGCAAGAGCGGCGTCCTTCAGTGGTACTACGACCCTCTCCCTACCAACTGCGTCGCCGAGTGGGTCTGCGCCGAGGGCGCCCACCACGGCTACAAGAACCTCGCTGTATTCTACGGGGCGTGCAGCTTCAACTGCCTGTTCTGCCAGAACTGGAGCTATCGCGACCTGGCCCGAGCGCGCTCGCCGTGCCTGAGCGCCGAGGAGCTGGCAGACCAGGTGGACGACACCACCGCCTGCATCTGCTACTTCGGCGGCGACCCCTCGCCGCAGATGCCCCACGCCATCGCTGCCAGCGAGCTCGCCCTCAAGAGGGCGGCGCCCCGCCCGCTGCGCATCTGCTGGGAGACCAACGGCAGCATGAACCCCGCCGTCCTGCGACACGCCGCCCGCCTGGCCATGGACTCGGGCGGCACGGTGAAGTTCGACCTGAAGGCCTGGGACGACCACCTCCACCAGGCCCTCTGCGGCATCAGCAACCGCCGAACCCTGGAGAACTTCGCCTGGCTGGCCGACTTCGCCAAGCAGCGCCCGGAACCGCCCCTGGCCGTGGCCAGCACCCTCCTCGTCCCGGGCTACATCGACGCGCGCGAGGTGGGCCGCATCGCCCGCTTCATCGCCTCCATCGACCCGGCCATCCCCTACAGCCTCCTGGGCTTCCACCCCCACTTTTTCATCACCAACCTGCCCACCACCTCCCGCCGGCACGCCCAGGAGTGCGAAGGAGCCGCCCGCGACGCCGGCCTGACAAACGTCCGCATCGGCAACCTCCACCTGCTGTCCGAGGCGTACTAGCAGGCTGCCCAAATCTCCCGCTGTCGGAGATACAAAGGCAGAGCCCCCCGCCGCCGGCCCTGGAGGCGGCAGCTGTTCCCTCTTATATGAACATGCTCTGGGTAGGTATGTCCGGGCTGGTCGCGATGTGGCTGCTGCGGGTGAGTTTCGAGGACCTATTCTACGTGAGGCGGCCACAGCCCATCCCGGGCTCCGGCGCCCCTTCCTAGCTCGCACCAGGCTCAGCGAGAGCCGAGAAGCTTCCCCAGGCGACCGAGAAGTCCCTCGGGCCGCTCCGGCTCCGGCGGCTTGGGCAAGGCGTATCGCTCCAGGTGCGGCCTCAGCGCCGCCCCTGATCGGAAACCCGTGAAGCGGCTGGCCGACTTCCCGTCCCGGAACAGCGTCATTGTCGGGAGAGATCGAACTCCATAGCGGCGATTCACCTCGGGATACTCGTCCACGTTTATCCTGACGAACTCCACCCGCCCCCGGTACTCCTTCGCCAGCCGCTCTAGCACGGGGGCCATCGCCCTGCAGGGTCCGCACCAGTCGGCATAGAAGTCTACGAAGACGGGGCAGTCCGCCTCTGCGACCGCCGCCTCAAATTCCTCCTCGTCCAACTCCGGAACGTAAGCCATAGTCTAACTTCCCCCGCTGCCATGCTATCCGCCGTCAGGCCGGCGTGCGCATCGACAGGATTACCGACACGGCGGTGCAGCCGCTGAGCATTGGTCCGGTCATGCCGTGGCCGAACATCCCGTTGGCCCCCTTCCGTAGATTCGCCCACAAACGCCGGCCCGAGGCCACCGCCTGAGAGGGACTCTTCAGAATGGGGCGCGATTCTGACGGCTGGTCGGCCCTCTGGGACTCGAACCAGCCGGGTCGACGCCGACAGGTACCGGAACCTATTCCTGCTTGATGACGGACATCAGCTTCTGCTTCTGCTCCTCTGGCAAGTTGGCGATGTCCATGTTGTGCGCCTCTTTGGCGTGCGCAGCTATTTTCTCCTGCAGCTCCTCCATGCTCTCTGCACGCAGGACAGCATCGCAGTCCACCCCAGTGTCACGGCACGCTAGAACGTAGGCCATCAGTCCCCTCCTTGTGGTGACTCTCGGCGTACACTTTCATGCTACCTGTGTAGTATAGTCACCTCCAGCCTGTCAACCTGTAAACCGGGATTCTCCGTTTCAACGTGACGTAATAGTGGCAGAAGCCAAAGCGTCGAGGTTCGCATTAACCGGTTCCGGCCACCGCAGCTCGGAGCACAGTGTCCTCCGCTGGCAGGCACGACTGCTCGGCTACCACGCCTCTCTTGTCGACCAGTACCCACCCTTCACCCTGGGCGTAGGTGGCGGCCAGGAACTACCCCACCCAGCCCCTCAAGGCCAAGTCTACACGTGTAACGCCCGCCAGCCCTGAAGGCCCCACCCCCGCCGGCCACCTCCTAGTGCATCACGATGCCGCCGCAGACGTTGATGCTCTGGCCGGTGATGTAGTCGGACTGCGGCGAAGCCAGGAAGGCCACCAGGTTCGCCACGTCCTCCGGCTGCTCCAGCCGCCCCAGCGGGATGCGCTTGAGGGATTCTTCTACCGCCTCATCATAGGAGGTTCCCGACGCCCAAGCCCGCAGCTCCCAGCCCCAGCGCTGAAGCTCCGTATCCACCTCGCCCGGGCACACGGCGTTCACCTGGATGTTGTTCTGCGCCACCTCCCGCGCGAGGCTTCTCGTGAAGGCCATGACCGCCGCCTTTGCCGCGCTGTACGCGCTGAGGAAGGGCGCCCCCTCCTTGCCAGCGATAGAGGAGATGTTGATGATCTTGCCCCCTTCCCCGCGCTCGGCCATCACCCGGACGACGGCCCGCGAGCACAGGAAGGTCCCTGTGGCGTTGATGGCCATGGTCTTGTGCCAGGCGGCCTCTTCCATCCACACCACCGGGCCCGGACCGGGTACCCCGCCGGCGTTGTTGACCAGAATATCGACACGCCCGAAGGCCTCCAGCGTTTTGGCCACCATCTCGTCCACGAGCTTGCTGTCCGTCACGTCCACCCGCACGGGCAGACCCCGCACGCCCAGGCCCTCGATCTCCCGCGCCACCTCCTGGAGCCCTTCCCACATTCCCAGGCCGTAGCCCGGGAACTCCTCGAACTCCTTGCAGATGTCCGCCACGGCCACGTCCGCCCCATCCCGGGCCAGTTGCAGGGCGATAGTCCGCCCGATGCCCAGCTTCCGCCCCGCCCCCGTAACGATAGCCGCCTTCCCCTTGAGGTCGTACATGTCGCCTGTCCCCTTTCCCGAATTCGGCACAACCTGCGCCGCCAGCGCCCTCACCCTAGAATGCCCCAGGCCGATAGTCAACCGGCCTTCGCGGCCTCCGGCTTCCCACACCGGCCCGGGACGGCTACAATCGGCGAGACGCATGGCAAATCCGCTGCTCGTTCTTCTTCGCATCGCCATCCTGCTGGCCACCTCGCCCCGGTCGCCCCGATTCGTGCGCAGCGGGGTGACTGCGGCAGGGGCGGCGCTCATCCGCCACCGCATCACCCGCCAGGACCGCCGCCAGGCGCGGGCAGCGCGACCGCCTGCGCCACCCGCCGCTGACGACCCGCGCGCCTACCTCATCGACGCCTACCACGGCGGGGTCACCTTCTGGGACTGGATCGGCCTGCCCGACGGCGGCCTCTGGTACCTCTACAACTGGCCGGTGGTAGGCCGCACGGTCATGGAGCGGATTCTCTGCTATCCCCAGCTTCGGGCGGTCCTCGAGCTCGACGGCCACGCCTACGAGGACATGGCACGCCGAATGCCAGAGGCCGTCGACCAGATGCGAGAGGCCCTGGCCACCGGCCGCCTGGAGATCGCCAACGGCGCGTACGGTCAGCCGCTGGCCCAGACCGTGGGCGGCGAGTCGCTCCTCCGTCACTTCTACTACGGCCTGGCTGCGATCGGCGACGCCCTGGGGGTCCGGGTGGATTCCTACCTGGCGCAGGAGCCTCAGTTCTTCGCGCAGCTTCCGCAGGTCCTGGCGGGCTTCGGCTACCGGGGCGCCCTCCTCCGCACGCACTGGGCTCCCTTCGGGACGGACCCCGCCGCCGACGCCGCGGTGGTTCGCTGGCGCGGACCCGACGGCAGCGAACTCCTCACCGTCCCGCGCTACACCTTCATGGCCTACGACTACCTGGAGCCCGAGCACGAGGACATACCTCACGGCGGCATCACCGGCCTCGTCGTGCATAGCTGGGACAGCGACCGCGTGCAGGCCTTCATGCAGGAGGCGCGGGCCCATGGCGTCGTCCACCCCCTCATCTCGCGCGTGGCCGACCTCAAGCAGCCGGAGTCGCCCCTGCCCGATGCGGTCGCCCGCGCCGCACGCGGCGAGCTGCACTTCGTGACCTTCCGCGAGTACCTCGACCTCCCTCACCAGGAGGCCCCCACCGTCACCTATGGGCCCGACGACATCCCCAGCACCATCCCCTGGGGCCTGGGCGGCGACCGCCTCCAGAGGGAAACGGCCCGGGCCGAGGCGGCCGCCCTGACGGCCGAACGGCTCGACGCCCTCGCTTTCGTCCTGGGCCGGCCCAGCGAGGAGGCCCACCTCGAGGAGGCCTGGAAGTGGTTGCTGATCGCCCAGCACCACGACCTCCACGTCTGCGGCCCCTCCACCTCGCTGCGGCACGGACGCGCCGCCTTCGACGTAGGCTGCGACATGGCTCGGGGCTGCCGCCAGCTCGCCGACGAGACAGCCGGGCGCGCTCTGGATTACCTGGCCGCCCAGGTAGACAGCTCCTGGGTACAGGGCACGCCTGTCGCTATCTTCAACCCCAACCCCTGGCGGCGAGTGGATTATGTCGAGATGACCGCCCGGGGCGACGACTTCCGCCTCCTCGACGAGACAGGGCAGCCCCTCCCCTTCCAGACGCTCGCCCACCACGACGGCCAGGCCACCCTCGGCTTCGTGCTGGAGATCCCCGGCCTGGGGTACAGGCTGCTGGACCTCCAGCGCATCGACGGCAGCCGGCCCGCCACTCCAGACCCCGCCGCCGGCGAAACGGGCACCTTCGCCAACGCCTTCTACGCGGCGGAGGTGAACGGCCGCGGCTCCCTCCACCTGGAGGCCCAGGGCCAGGACCTGCTGACGGCAGGCGCCTATCTTACCGTCTGGAAGGACGCCGCCTGGCACGACTCCCGAGACGCCAGCCGGGCCACCCTCACCCACGACGGCCCTGTCTTCCGCCGCTACCTGGTAGAAGGCAACCTGGCCGCTATGCCCTTCCGCCAGTGGATCACCATGTACCGCGACCTTCCCCGCATCGACGTCCGGCTCGATCTGGACTTCGGCGAAGGCTCGCTCTTCGGCCCTTCCGGGCCCGGGTCGGGGAGCGATGCGCCCTACTACCTGCAGGACGACCGCAAGCTCTGCGTCAACCTGGAATCGCAGCTTTCCCGCTGCGTCTACGACTCACCCTTCCTCCTGGCAGAGGCCGAAGGGCCCCGCCTGAACGCCCTGAGCTGGGCGGGCCTGGAGCGCGGAGACCGTCAGGGCATGGCGTATCTGCATCGCGGCACCCTGGGTTGCCACCTCGACCGGGAGGCCGGGGTGCTCCGCAACGTCCTGGCCTGGGCGCCCGCCCGCTGGCTGTACGCCAGCGCCGATTTCGTGCGCGGCAGGCCCTCCCTCCACACCATCCTGCGCGGCCGCCACACCTACGAGTACGCCCTGACGCCCTATACCAGCCGGGAGCAGGCCGCCCGCCGGGCCGCGGACTACCGGCTACCGCTGACCCTTACCCTTGGGGACCGCTCGCCGGGCGTCCTGCCCTCCCGGGGTAGCTTTCTGGAGGTGGAACCGGAGGAGGCGCTGCTCTCGGCACTATTTGTGCAGAAGGGCGCCGTCTATGCGCGCCTGTGGAACGCCTCGCCGGAGCCGCAGGAGGCCACCCTCCGCAGCGGAGCCGAGCTCCGCCTTCACGCCACCCGCCTTGATCTGACGGGCAAAGTACCCATCGAGCGGGCTGCCCTGCGCCCCTGGGGCATACACACGTTGCAACTGGAGGGCCTGGGCACGGTGGCCGCCCCCTAGAGCCACCACCGTCGGGAGCCAGGACCGCCAAATTAGGCCCCTCTACCGCTTGACAGGCTGTCCCAGCCGCCCTACGCTGGCGGCGGGAATCGAGGGAGGGATATTCGCCCTCAGGGTGCAACACAGGGAGGGAAGCTATGGCCGAAGCTCCGGTCACCTACGAGGTAAACTACGCAGAATCCCTGGACCGGCCTGCGGGCTTCTACAAGTGGATTCTGGCCACTCCCCACTACTTCATCCTGTACTTCTATGGGATCATCGCCTTCATCTTCGCCATCATCGCCTGGGTCAACATCTATCGCC
>Ga0209979_1005171_pt1 | contig 10393 bp, 10 predicted proteins | sample AnhtaG_FD_183114 | JGI IMG/M metagenome (GOLD analysis project Ga0209979, IMG submission 183114) | Deep subsurface microbial communities from Anholt, Denmark to uncover new lineages of life (NeLLi) - Anholt_01485 metaG (SPAdes) (version 2) | ecosystem: Environmental > Aquatic > Marine > Oceanic...
CCAGCTCTTCATACTTCACCTTGGCAAGGGGGGGATACATCATAAGAATTAACCCAATAGCAATAGGAATCGAAGTCGTCCCTACCTGAAACTTGGTAATCCACTGGACAACCCCAGGAAAGAGATACCCCGAACCTACTCCCACAATCATTCCCATAAATATCCACAAAGTGAGATATCTGTCGAGCAAAGAAAGCTTGGCCGCTGTTTTTTTAGTCATTTCTAACCTCTTTTTTATTCCGAACAAACTTCAAGCTTGTTTTACCACGAATCTTAGGAAAATGAAAAAAGTTTGCATGGGATTGATTGTTTTTAAACCGTGCCAATGATAAGGAGTACCAACATCACTATTCCCAAGGCCAACATAACAAGGCCGGTAATAAAATGAAATTTGGGCAGATTTTTCTGACGCCATATCTCAAGCCGTGCTGTGGTCGTAAGACCTAAGCCCACAGCTAACGTAATGATGATGAAGGGCAGAATAAATATGGTGTTGTAGAGAACTAAAAGCAAAATGGCTTGTATTTGAGTTGCCATATTGCTGAGCATTCCTATAATCACAACATAAGGACCTGAGGTGCAGGGCAAAAGAAAAAGACTGATCAACAGTCCCATGCCGAAAGCACCAGGAACGGATGCAATATTGGATGTTATTCTTTTAAGTTTAGGCTGCCAGGACTTTGGTACTTCGATTCGGAATCTCTGCTTTTGCCAGAAGCTTTCTTTTATGTTCCATAGACCGATCAAAATAGCCAGGATAACCACGAAGATATAGATATAATGCTGGATTCCCGTGATTTGAACAGCCGCAAAAAGCCCAAACCCCATCATAAAGTAGGAAATGAAACAGGCGGCAGTAAAGGCAAAGCCGGCCCCTAATACGGCTCTTCTTTTTCGCCTGGAGGCCAGTAACATGGTGCCCAAAAGAAGAACCAGAACGGCACAGGCACAGGGATTGATAGAATCCACGAGAGCAGCACCAAGTACCGCCGGCAAGGCAATCTGTTTCTTGAACTTTTCTTCAGGTTTTTCTCCTTGGATGCGGCTGAGGGGAGATGGGGTTTGATGCCTTATTGTGAATCGAACGGCTTCTTCGATTTTTATTTGTATGGCGCGGCTGCTTCCATGAAAAGCTTTATCACCGACAAACACGGCCGGAGTGCCTTTTTCAAGGATATCCTTCGATTGGTAAACTATGGCTAACTCCATGAGCAAATTAGCGTTATCTGGTTCATGGATCTCGTATTTCTTGATTTCTATTGGGTAATTGGGCTTTATTCGTTTTTGCAGAAAATCATTCATCTTGTCGCAACCTGGACAACCCTGTTCATAAAAGAAAAGCAGGTCCTGGGCAATAATAAAGGGGTTAAAACAGAATAAGAATAAAATCAGCAAAAAGACAAAGGCGCAAGTTTTTCCCATTGTCATCCTTGTTATGGACTATGATTTTCCAGAAACAAGTAATTTCTTACCATGTTGATTTTTCCATTCTTTTAACCCACCTACTATGCTTATGTATTGAGTAAAGCCTTTCTTTCGCAACATCTCGGCTGCCTGATCGCTTTTTATGCCATCTTCCGAGTAGAGATAAATTATGATTTCTTCTAAGATTCTTTTGGATAATACACAAGAGATTGAAGAAAAACAGTAAAAAGAAGGTTCACATCAATCATTGATAATCTCATCTGCATCCGGTTTATCCTCTTAATTTTTTAAAAAGAGCTTCAAGCTTTGACCAATAGATATGTCTTATGTTTTCTTCCTCCTCTCCAATGGGTTTAACCGGGATCAAATCCATTACCTCTTCGGGTAACATCCTGGAACTGTATAATGTATTTGCTGTGCAGTTGCCATTCTAAATACCGCATCTTTAACTTCCCTGGAGGACAATCCGAATGAGCTGCCAATTTTCTCAAGTTCATAGAGCTGAAACCAGAAATAAGTCGGTCTCATAGCCGTTATAATAGCATATGCCTCCAGCTTCTCTTCTTCCACTTCTGGGCATTCTCCGAGAACACCCAAAATTTTCAGCAAATCTTTTTTCTCTTTATCATCAAATGCCTGAGAGAAGGCTATTGGATTATAGCCGGTATTAATGAGCGAGCACGCGTTGGGAATCATTCGAACAATTCTTTTGAAATTTTCAAGATGGTCAGTTAGTTTAGAGATGGTCAGTTTTGGCGCGAGAGAAATGAGTACTGCGTCTGGTTTCAAAACGGCTTTAATATCATTTAGAACACTGCTGATTACTGGCGGATGGAGAGCAATAAAAATAATGTCTTTTGAAGTAGGCTGCTGATTATCGTTTATGGTAATCTTGATTTCAGGAAATTTTTCTTTTAATCGGTTAAGAGTATCCAGATTGTTATCACTTACAGTGACTTCCTTGAAAGTCTGATTTTTTCTTTTAAACCCCTCCAGAATGATGCGGGTAATCCTTCCGCCGCCTATAAAACCTATTGTTTTTTCAGGCATTTTAATTTCCTCATTTTTTAGGAAAATATAAACACCTAATGTCCAGACACATTTTGTTTTGGGATGCCCACTGGCATTTTATTTCTTTAGAAGTGATTTTTTCAAATCCATTATTTTTTAAGTAATCAACCGCTTTCTCCAGAGCTAGATAACTGCTTCTTTTACAGCATCTGCGGGGATATTTTGCTATGTCATTCAATGTTTCAGCAACCAATTGCAAAATTTCTGACCTTTCCTCATCATGCAGTGGTGTCGTTTTTTTTATAAGACTTGCAACTATTCCAACGCTGTATGCTCCCCCACAGGTGCCCATGAATCCACAGGAACCACCGGCAAACTTCTGACCCCTCGAAATAGCTTCATAAATATCATTATCGGTTATGGAATATCCATTGTTCCTTAATGCACACATGATGACGCCTGGCACTATGAAATGGTGCCATTCAGAGTTCACAGGTAACGGAGTGGACCCCTTCCATTCAGTAGCAAGTTCTTTCATTATTCTTTCAAACAGCTCTATCGGAACTGTTTCTCTGGACTTTAATATCTTTTCCTTTATTCGAGGGACAGGTTTATTAAAGTCATCATCAGTCAAACCCTTCATTTTCCTCATAAAGGCCCGAAACTCGTCCATAAAATAAATTTTCTTTGCCTCTTCCAATTTATCTTTTATAGCTTTAACTTCCATCTCTTCCTCTTTGAACGATTTGAGCGATATAACATACGCATAGCTCAATTTCTATCCTTCTCCTCACCATGATTGGAATAAAAAATAAAGGCCAACCAGAATAATAACCAGTCCTGCCACTTTCTGGAGTGCCTGATTTGTCTTCCTCAAGCCTTTTGATTCGATCAATTTTTTGGCAGCTCCCATGGATGTTCCTGCAATTAAAATGAGAAAAGAATGTCCAAGTGCATAGATGAAAAGCAAGAGGCCTCCATAGACGACATTTCCTTTGCTGGCTACAAAAGCCAGAAGAACAGCAAGAATGGGAACTGCGCAGGGCGTTGATACAACGCCAAATAACAAACCAAGAAGAAAAGCTCCAATGCTTCCGCCCTTTTTAAAGTTAAAATTTCCTGGGATATGGAAATTCAACTTGAATAGTCCGAGAAGATGAATGCCCATTACCAAGCAAACTCCAGCAACGATATATCTCCAGACCTCTCCCACATCGCCGAACATCCTCCCCATTAAAGCCGATATAAGCCCCAGCGCAGCAAAAGTTATGGACAATCCCAGGATAAATAACAAAGAAAAAAATAGAGATTTCTTTATACTCGTGGCTTCTTTATATCCTGCCACCATACTGATCATTAATGGAATCATAGCAAGAACACAGGGGTTTGAAGCGGTTATAACGCCCCCGATAAAAACAGCCACAGCAGCCAGCCATGGATTATGCTGAATGAGTTGTTGGATATCTCCAAATAACTGTTCCATTTTTTTCGACTAAAATCAATTAACCCCTTTCTGATTAAGAAGTTTCAGGATTTCTTTCTTGGGGAAAAAGCCCACATGTCGGGAAAATTCCTTCCCGTTTGTGTCAATAAATACCTGAGTCGGAATCAGTCGAATGCGATATTTCCTGGCTGGTTTGGGATCTTTCCAGACATCATAAAAAACAACCTGGACCTGGCCTGCAAACTCCTCGGCTATCTCTCTCATAATAGGCTGCATCATCCGACAGGGAATGCATCTGTCGGCTCCGAGTTCGATGAAAGTGACCTTGTGCTTAGAAAAATCCAATTCAAGATTGTTAGTGACAATAACGCCTTTTTGAGTTACTTTTGATTTATCTGACTGGTTATCATTTTTCTCTTCACCTCCTTGGAGATATGCTCCAATAAGAAAAAAGACCGTAATCAAAACTGTTAGCATAAGACTAAATCTTTTCATATCGAATGCTCCTGCTTTTTAGAAGTGATAGCCTTCTCTTTTCATAAAAAAGGTCTGATTTTACTTTCCGGAGCTCATCTTCTCCTTTTGCGTTTTTAAAGAATGCCCTAATTCCTACTTCACTACCTCTCACTTTAATTTAATTATTTTAACATTCATTGGTACCTTGGAACTCTGATAGCCTATTCAAGCCTCCGCTTTTTATCTGCAAAATGGATTTTTACATCTCTTCCCGAATCCATTTTTTTATCTCATCCAGTGATGGTACTCGTCCAAAGCATTTTACTTTTCCATTAATCACTAAGCCTGGAGTCCCCAAAATCTTATACTGGGCAATTTCCTTAATATCCGTAATCTTTTCAATATTGGCATCAACATCAAGTTCAATTAATGCATTCATCGTTCTCTTCTCAACTTCATGGCAGCGTGGACAACCCGGCCCTAAGATCTCACATTTCCATTTATTTTTCACTTTACTTCTCTAACCTTTCTTTTGAAATTTAAAGAAGCCTGCATTGCTATTGTATTTCTCCCACATTATTTGTTCCTACGTTCCCTTCAAAGTAAAACATTCAATTTTTCCAGAGTATATATCTCAACCTATTTTCTTGATGTTTAATTTTATCTTTTCATATTGAATAAGAGCGCATCTTTCTTTTGTAGCTCCTCTAAATCCCCTCAGCCTCTTCTGCTTTTCGTCTCTACCTCTTCGCCTTCAATAAGTAAGGGGGATAATTCATGCAACAGCTTTTTAAGTCAGCTTGGCGAGCCGGCAGCTTCTCTTATCCAGCGCTCCATATCCTTTTTCGAGGGAACTCGCCCTGAGCATTTGACCTTTCGGTTGACCGCCAGAGCCGGGCTGGCAACCAGCCCATACTGGGCAATCTCCTTCAGGTCTCTGACATGCTCCACATCGGCAGGGATGCCGGTCTCAGACAGAATCGTCCTGACAAGCTCTTCCATCTGGTTGCATCGGTAACAGCCGGGACCAAGAATTTTTATCTCCAGCAAACCTTCTGTTTTCCTCTCCTTCAGCTCACCGGTAAAAACCTTGTACTCCTCCAACAGAGAGCTTTTGTAGTCCTCTTCGGCCGAGCTGGGGACATAATTCCTCTTTTTAACCCTCTCCAGAATGAAGCTCTTAATCTCCTCCTCGTCGCTGATGTTCCTTCTCTTTAACTCCTCGAAGGCCTCCCCCAGCCCGAAGAGGGTTACCTTGCTTTTCCCGATATAAACCGTTCGCTGGTCATGCTTCTCCATAAAGAGAATACCTCCTTTCTTCCATCTTAAAATATATGAATATAATTCCCATAGATAAACCCTGCCAGAGCCGAAAAGCCGACCACCAAGGCATAATAGACCAGGACTTTCTTCTTCCCCAGCAGGCTCCACAAAACTATTATATTGGGAAGGCTTAAGCTATAGCCTGCCAGAAAGAGCGACAGAGCGGGTCCCTTTCCCATGCCCAGTTTCATAAGCTGTTCTATAATGGGTATTTCTGTCAAGGTGGCAAAATACATGGTCGCCCCAAGCACCGAAGCCAACAGGGAGGATTGAAACCGATTCCCCCCCAGCCACTGCTGGACCACTTCCTGAGGTAAAGCCACCCCAATAATTCCGGCGGCAAAAATCCCGATGAACAGATAGGGGAGAATACTTTTGGTAAAATCCCAGGTTCTCCCCAGCCAATCGCTATTGTGCTCGCTGGTGAAACTCTTTTTAACAGAAGCCACCAACAGAAGGACAGCCAAGCTGATAAGAGTATACTTATAACTGGCAGAGATTTTTACCCCTCCGATCACTAAAATAGCCAGCAAAGGAAGAAAAAGTCCCGCAAGGGAAAGCTTGGAGACGGAGAATTCCTCCTCCACTATCAGTTCCTCTTTGCCCTCTTCGGTCCTCCTCTCGAACAAGTGCCCCATGATCATCCCCACTATAATGGCGATAGTGATGGAGAAAATCAGCCTGATAATCGACAGTTCCCACCCCAGAACCGTCCCGGTCAAAAATATGGCTGCCACATTGATAGCCGGACCGGCATAGAGGAAGGTGATGGCGGGTCCCAAACCGCTCCCTCGCTTATAAATCCCAGCAAACAAGGGGAGAATGGTGCAGGAACAGACTGCCAATATAGCCCCGGCTACCGAAGCTATGGAATAGGAGATATACTTCTTCGCCTTGGCTCCCAGTAACCTGATGACGGTATCCTTCCGTATGAACACGGCAATCGCCCCAGCTATAAAAAATGCCGGCACCAGACAGAAGAGGGTGTGATGCTGGGCGTAATCCTGAATGGTCAATAGCCCGTTGATAAGAGACTTTTGTAATATTTCTGAATTAAAGGGGAGTACTACCAACGCCACGAAAACAATCAACAAAGCGATTAGCTTAACCTTTTCTCTATTCATAAGCACATCCTTAAAGTTTATATCATCCTTTCAACCGCAAAAGATAACAGTAGAGAGGGGAAAGAGCAAAAATAAAGAACCCTTCCTTTATTCCTCTCACAGAACTTCATCTCCCTGTCCATACCTGTCTGGGCCAGTGGTCAAGAAGCTACTTTAAAAAGGTTGCCACCCTGGAGCTCTCGTCTATCTGTTGCTTGATAATCTCATCCAATATTTTGAGCAGATTGAATATCCTCTGGTCCTTTACCCGGTAGAAGACACTCTTCCCCTGCTGACGGTGGCTCAAAAGTCCGGCTCTCCTCATTATACTCAAGTGCCTGGAGGTATTCGATTGTTGCTCACCAATAGCTGGTATTATTTCGCAGACACATTTCTCGAAGTCCTTAAGGAAATCCAGTATCTTCAGCCGGGTAGATTGACCCAGGGTCTTAAGCAGTTCTGCCCTAAATTGAAGCAAATTCTCTTCCATACCTTGCTATAATCCTCTTGGCTTGGCTGTAATTGTACTTAAAGGCTCATATACATAACTTCTATAACCTCTTTTTCTCCAGTCTCATTTTATCTTCGGTTCTTGATTCTAATATATATTTATAATTTATCATATGATTATACGCTCAATTAAATAATAATATAAGAAAACCTGTTTGTCAAGGAAAAACATCCCTAAAAATTAGTCTTCGCCCTCAAATCCAACGGATGGGGTAGAAAGAGTGGAGCATCGACTCTCTGACGGGCAACAGGTTAAAAGGAAAGCGGATATTAAATGGAATACAGCTCAGGGAGGCTGCCTAATTGATGTGCCAGAATCCCTTTTATAGTAAATATGGAATTAAGAAAGCGGAAACTTTCCAGCAGCTACATTGACCTCACCCGAGGGGTTATCCTCGGAGAAGAGCCTCTGGTTGAATATTATTAGCTTATTTAACTCGTATATCTTCACCCAAGAGCTACCACCATACCCATGCCCGCAAACGATCTCATCAACTCCGTCCCCATCAACATCCCCTGAGGCAACATGAACCTCTCCATGGGTATTGCCTGTACCGAAGACCCTCCCGCTGAATATCACACTGCCGTTGAGTTCGTATACATTCACCCAAGAGCTACCACCATCACCATGACCACAGATGATCTCATCAAACCCATCCCCATCAACATCCCCTGAGGCAACATGAACCTCTCCATGGGTGTTACCTCCGCCAAAGACCCTCCTGCTGAATATCACACTGCCGTTGAGCTCGTATACCTTCACCCAAGAGCTACCACCATCACCATGACCACAGATGATCTCATCAAACCCATCACCATCAACATCCCCTGAGGCAACATGAACCTCTCCATGGGTATTACCTCCGCCAAAGACCCTCCTGCTGAATATCACACTGCCGTTGAGCTCGTATACCTTCACCCAAGAGACTCCACCATCACCATGACCACAGATAATTTCATCAAACCCATCACCATCAACATCCCCTGAAGCAACATTTACTTCACCCTTAGAATTCCCAGCACCAAAGACCTTATGCTTGAACAATTCCCCTTCAGCCAAGGTGAACACTTTCACCCAAGAACTCCCTCCTTCTCCTTCCCCCACAAGTATCTCCATACTCCCATCCTCATTAACATCACCAGCCGCTACATGGACCTCCCCACTGGGGTTCCCAGCACCAAATACCACTTTGCTAAAACGGACCCTCCCTAACATATCACATATCTTCACCTCTGAGCCGCCGTTCTCACCATTGCCGACCAAGAGGCGTTCAGCAGGGACGCTGATAGGGGGAAGGTCCTCCTTTAGGTCGACAAACTGGTAGCCCAGCTCCTTCAACCCCTCTACTATGTCAATCATAGACTGGAGGCTCCCATAAGGGTAGTAATACTCACCATATTCAAGGTAGAAGGGATGGAAGAAAAAAGAAGCCCATCCGTCCCGCACCACCAGCTCCTTCTCGGCAGCCCGCAGGATATCATCCGAGCTCCGAGGCATTGCACCTTCCCACACAAAGGCCTCAGGAACTAGGCATCCCAGATTTTCCGGAGTGATACGCTGTCCATAGAAATCTTTCACAATTACATAGGGGAAAAACTGTCCTCCAAAATGCTGAGGGTAAATGGATAGGAAGAACTTCGGATTAACTTCCTTGGAATAATAGGCGGGATGAACAAAATAGCCTGTCCTCTGAACAGTGTTTACGAACAAGTTGCCGAAGAGCTTATAGTCCAGTTCCGAAGCCATGTAATGGGGAGCTTCAAAAGCATCGGGGTAGATATCATATCTTTCAAGCTCCAGAATTCCAGTTTTTAGCCGCCCTCGCACCCATTGGTCGCTATCCTCTGGCAGGGGACTCCCATTTAGAGCATCCCAAAACTCGAAATCATCACCGCTAACCCCGTTATAGGGATTGGGACGGGAATCGTACTGATGGGTATATCCATGGAGTATAATGGAAGCCCCATGCTCCTCAGCATAGTGAAGGGCAGCAACCATCTCGGGAAAATCCTTCAGATGGTATTCCACCGGTTCATCGTAATAGTAGGCAAGGGGGTCTTTAAAGACAGGGATTGTAGCAATAGCAAAGGGAACCTGTCGTTCATATAAGGCATCGGTAATGGTGTAAATCCAATCGGGATTGAGCTCGGGGTCAACATCCTCGAGGCGAATCACAGCCCGATGGCTTTCGGGATGGTCGATGCCGAGAATATCGTGCAATAGGTCGCAAAAAGGTATGTACCGGTCCTCTTCGTGGAGGTAGCTGAAGGGTATATCCGCAATATACCACAGGTTGGCACCCTTCAGGGCGTAGGGAGCCTGAGTGCCATCACCTGAGTTCTCCGCCATAACATAAGCAGTAGAAATGGAGGGGTCGGTGATGCTGGTCAACCCAAAATAGGGGTCAGCTGCCCAGGTATCGTCCTCTGGGTCGTAACGGTAATATTTATGGAAAACCTCCTCCTTGTAATAGATGGTATCGTAGAAACCGGGATTGGGGTATTCAGGGGATGGGTCAGCGTTCAGCTCGACCATATAGTGGAATTGGAAACCATAGCGGCTCTGGAAATCGTATAAATCCCTGAGCTGCCAGAGGTTATATCTGAACCAGACCACTGTCCGCTCCGTGTTGTATACATCGTCAAGAAAAGAGACGGGAAGGAAATTATTGTAAACATTTCCTAAATAAAAGATGGTCGAGAACTGCTCTAATTCTCCCTGCTGATAGCCTTCCACTGGCTCTATTTCTACTTTAAGATTGAAATGCCCCAGCAGGTTGTATAGAAAAATGGCGTAGATCTGTCCTAACCAGCCCCATTGCCCATAAGAGTCGAATAGGATCAAAACATCACCCTCAAGGCGATAGCTTCCATGCTCTCCCTTAAGTTGGGTAGAGGTCCAGAAAAGCGATAGGCCTATTACCAGGAAAAAAACGATAAGCCCTTTTAACTTCATATCAACTTCCTAAAGAGAGAGTAAAATTGTAAACCAAAAACTGACTTAATGTCAATAGTTTTTTCACTTAAATAATTGATTTAATTAAGCTTAACTTTACCTGAGCATTAATCCATATTAATGATTAATATTGAGCACAGTAACAAAATCCCCATTGCTTCCACA
>Ga0209979_1005172_pt1 | contig 10392 bp, 8 predicted proteins | sample AnhtaG_FD_183114 | JGI IMG/M metagenome (GOLD analysis project Ga0209979, IMG submission 183114) | Deep subsurface microbial communities from Anholt, Denmark to uncover new lineages of life (NeLLi) - Anholt_01485 metaG (SPAdes) (version 2) | ecosystem: Environmental > Aquatic > Marine > Oceanic >...
CTCTGGATTCTGGCCGTCCTGGCCAACCTCACCGCCCTTCAGCGCTTCTACCTGGTCTGGCGCAAGACACGCCAGGAGGCGAGCAAGGGGGAGCCCGTTGATACCCCTTAGAGAGCAGGAGTTTCTGCGAGAGAAGTTCAGCCGCGAGCTGGTCAGGCGCGTCAGAATCGATTTCTTCACCCAGAAGGAGACCTCTCTGCTCGTCCCCGGCCGCCAGCCCTGCCAGTATTGCAAGCCCACCGGCCAGATGCTGCAGGAGCTGGCTGCTCTCACCGACGGGATCAGCCTGCGCCAGCACATCTTCGAGGAGGACAGGGAGGCGGTCGCTCAATACCAGGTGGAGAGGATACCGGCCATCGTCCTCCACGGTGGCGATCGGCGGTGGCTGAAGTACTACGGTCTCCCTGGCGGCTACGAGTTCGTCACCCTAGTCGAGGCCATCGTGGACATTTCGCGCGGCACAAGCTATCTGAGCGGCGAAACGCGTAAGAGGCTTCGTAAGCTAAAGGACGATGTGAGCATTCAGGTGTTCGTGACGCCGGCCTGCCCCCACTGCCCCCAGATGGCCCGCCTGGCCTACCAGGTGGCCCTGGAAAGCCCCCGCATCAGGGCAGAGGTGATCGAGGCAGAGGAATTCCCCGAGCTGAGCCAGCGCCACCAGGTGCGCGCCGTCCCCACCACCATCATCGACGGTAAGACGAGCTTCGCCGGCGCTGTGACCGATGGCGTGCTGGTAGATATCATCGAGCGGGTGATACAGCCGGCGCCTCTGACAGAGGCGACGGCTGCTCCAGAGACGGGGCCGGTCACGCCGATGTCCCAGCCCAGCGACACGGCCGCTAGCGGCAAGATTATCCTGCCCTAGCGCCTACTGCCCCGAAGGTAGGTCAACAATCCCTTCGCCCTGCTTAGAGTCATCCTGCTCACACCTTTGCTGAGATTCTTCGCTTCGCTCAGAATGACGCGGAGCCATGCTGTCACCCTGAGCATAGCGAAGGGTCTTCCTTCAGACGGCACACTACGCCCCGGACGTCCCTACAACCCGCCGAGAAGACCCTAGCGCCGGCGCAGGCGGCGGGCCAGGACGCCTACCCCCAGGAGGCTCACGCTCGCCAGAGCTGCTCCAGCACCCGCCAGGCCTATCGCCGTGCCCCAGGGAAACTCGTCCTGGCCAGCCTCTTCCGACGGGGCCGTCTGTGCGTCAGGCGTGGGCTGCACTTCCGACTCCTGCTCTTCGGCAGGGGTGGGACGTTCGCGCGGCGACAGGTCCAGGCTGGCCCGCCAAGCGTCTTCCAGGCCGCCCTGGTCGAAGCCGTAGACCTTCAGGAGGGCCTTGTCGACGGTGCTGCCTTCCTTGAAGGTAGCGAATAGCTCGGCGAACTTCGCCGGCCCGTAGGTCTCGATGAGGAAGCTCACTATGCTCCAGGCCTGGCCGTAGAAGAGGCCCACCTTGCTGGGGTCACCGGTGGGAGAGGTCATGGAGCGAACGGAGAGGAGGTTATCGCGCTCCACGGCTCTGTCCAGGGCTGACGTGTAGCCCTCGCCGGGCTCCGACTGGGCGTACATGGCCGTCCCTTCGTCCAGCCAGGTAGGTAGGGAGCCGTAGGGGCCCTCGCCGGCAACTTTGGTCACGATATGGGTCAGCTCATGGCGGAGGATGTCACCAGCGCCCTCGCCTTGCAGGAGAACCGTATCCGATGATACCCGCATGCCGGCGACGACCACCCGCTGCGCGTGGGTCTCGCTGCGCCGCACCAGGGCGGGCAGCATGTCGTCGTAGCTATCGTAAATCCAGACCTTCACCGGATAGTCAACGGTCGCGCCCAAGAGCGCCGCCATCTCGTCCAGCGTCTCGTGGGCGACCTCCAGGGACGATTCGGCGGAGGAGCGGCTGCCGGCATACCAGTAGACGCTGACATTGCCCTCGCTGACGATCTCCCAGGAGAAGCGGATGTCCTCATAGACAAAGGTGGCCGGGTCGGTGGTCAGCTTGTTGCCAGCACCGTCCTCGATCTCCCAGAAGTAGTCGATCTGGGCACCGGGCGCCAGGTAGCTGCGGGGCGGGTCGTTGCCCTTGAGGTGAAAGTCCACCTGGACACGCTCGGCGGGGGTGAAATCGGGCCGGCCGTAGGCCATGACGCCATCGGGCAGGATCTGATAGTGGAGGGTCACTTCCTCGATGGTGGCCTCGCTGTGGGCCGATAGGCGAAACACCACCTCCTCGGGGAACTTGTTCACCACATCGGCGGCCGTGACCTCTGTCCCGCCCTGGGCAAAGGCGGTGGGGGAGACAATCGTCCCCAAGAAGAGAACAGCCAGGCCCAGGAGTACTAGAAGCCGCTTCATTCCCCGTCCTTGCCCAGCGTGGCTTTCTGATAGGCCCGCAGAAGCTCGTCGAGTTCGCCGTCGAGGACAGCCTCGGCGTCGCTGGTCTCGTAGCCTGTGCGATGGTCCTTCACCATCTTGTAGGGATGAAGCACGTAGCTGCGGATCTGGTTGCCCCAGGCGGCGGAGACGTGCTCCCCTTTGAGGCGAGCCTTCTTCTCGGCCTGGCGGTCCAGCTCTCGCTCCAGCAGACGTGCCTGGAGCACCTTCATAGCGATCTCTTTGTTGCGATACTGCGATCGCTCGTTCTGGCAGGAGGCCACGATGCCGCTGGGGGTGTGGGTGATACGAACGGCGGTGGCGTTCTTCTGGACGTGCTGGCCGCCGTGGCCGCTGGCCCGGAAGACGTCGATGCGGAGGTCATCGGGGTCGATGGTCACCTCGGCCACGTCTTGGACCTCTGGCAGCACCTCCACCAGAGCGAAGGAGGTGTGACGGGCGTGGGCGAAGTCAAAGGGCGACAGACGCACCAGGCGGTGGACGCCTCGCTCGGCTCGCAGGTAGCCGTAGGCGTTGGGGCCAGCCACCTCCGCGGTCGCGCTCTTAATCCCTGCTTCCTCCCCCACCGTCATGTCCAGCACGCGCGCCTGGTAGCCGCGGCCCTCCGCCCAGCGGAGGTACATGCGCAACAGCATCTCTGCCCAGTCCTGGGAGTCCGTGCCGCCAGCCCCGGCGTGGATGGCCAGGATGGCGTCGCGACGGTCGTACTCGCCGGAGAGGGCCAGGGACAACTCCAGCTCGTCCAGTCGAGCCGTCAGTGCCTCAGCCTCAGCGGACACGTCGGCGGCCGTCGCCTCGTCCCCCTCCGCCTCCGCCATCTCCAGCAGGTCGGACAGCTCGCTTACCTTGATCTCCAGGCCGCGCCAGGTCTCCACCTGCTCGCGGGCCTCGGCCAGGCGACGCATCACCTTCTGGGCTCGCTGGGGGTCGTCCCAGAAGTCAGGCTGGGAAGAGCGCTTCTCGAGGGCTGGTATCTCGCGTTCTTGGCCAGCGACGTCAAAGGCTCTCCGTTATGCGGAAGATGCGCTCGGAGAGCTGCTTGAGAACCTCTTTCACTTCCTGCATGGTAGCACCGACCACCTTGCGCTTCGATTGCTAGAACAGCGGCATCTGCTCACCGGTGGGCTGCGGCGCCACCGCCATCGGCTGGCCACCGGCCGCCTGGTGAGCCAGGCGAGCGGGCTCCGGCAGGCGATAGCCTCGGCAGAGGCGAAGAACCCATTCCGCCGCTTCCGCCAGGCCGATGCGATGGCCCACGGATACGTAAACGGGCGTCACCCCTGCCCGCGTGCGCACCACCAGGCCGATGACCTCCGGCCCGTCGCGCAGCTCGACGCGGCTGCCCGCCTCCTCACCCACAGGCCCATGCTCGCCCACCAGGCGCGACTTGGCGCAGCCGATGGTCGGCAGGTCAAGCAGCAGCCCAAGGTGGCAGGCGATGCCGAAGCGACGCTGGTGGGCCAGCCCCTGGCCGTCCACCAGGAGCAAATCGGGCCTGACAGAAAGGCGCTGGAAGGCCTCGGCCAGCACCGGCACCTCGCGGAAGGCCAGCAGCCCCGGTATGTAGGGAAACGCTAGCTCTGTCTCCACCACCTGGCTCTCCAGCACCCGCAGGTCGGGGTAGCTGAGCACGACCACAGCGCCGCGGCCTCTGCCGCTCGGGGTGGCGATGTCCACCCCGGCCACCGTGCGCACGTCCTGAGGCAAGCCCTCCAGGACGACCTGGGAGGCCAGCCGCTTCTGGGTGGCTATCGCGTCACGCGGATCCAGGTCCCAGGGGTGAAGCTGCTGGATGTCCATTGCGATTCCATTATACAGCCCCCAGCCGCCGCAGCGCCTCCAGCTTCTCCCGCCGACCCAGCTTGGCCCGCTCGACCGCCGCACGCAGGGTCTCGATGGAGCGGTCGTAGGTGCGCCGGTCGACCGGATAGGGATGGCCGTCCTTGCCGCCGTGGGCAAACGAGAAGCGGGCGGGGTCGCGCACGCTGGCCTTGGCCCCGTACACGAGCTCGGAGACGAGGGCCAGGGCGCGGATGGTCTTAGCGCCTACCCCCTCCATGCCCAGAAGGCGCTCGAAGTCCTGGGGCTGCCGCTCGTAGGTCTTGAGGAAGATCTTGGCCAGCTTATCGGGATGGATGTCGCTGGGCTGGAGATGATGGCGTTCCGGCAGCTCGAGGGTTTGCAGCCGCTTCAGCTCGCCCACCAGCTTGTCGGGATTCTGGCCGGCCAGTTCGGCGCTCAGGTCGCGGCAGCGGTCGCTCTCCTGGGCCACCATGTTCAGCACGACTCCGCGCCCGTCGGAGCAGATGGCCTTGTGCGGCTCGCAGACGAAGTCGTCCACATCCGACGACAGCCAGTGGTAGCGACGGGCCCAGCGGGTGGCCTCGTTCATCCCCTGCTGGATGACCGTCCAGGCGCCGTCGCCGCTGAAGACGAAGGTGTGGTGGTAGAGCTGATAGCCGTCCTGGAGGGCGGCCGAGTCCACCTTGGCCGCCATACGCGAGGCATAGATCAGGCCCGCTGGCTCGAAGCCGTAGCGGTCGCCGAAAAGCTCGAGCTCCTGGGGCGTTTTGCGCGACGTCTTGCCCTTGCCGCCGGCCACGAACAGGCCCGAGTCCTTCTCCAGCCCCCGCAGGCCCTCTTTGAGGGCGCCGCAGACGGTGGTGGTGACCCCACTGGAGTGCCAGTCGAAGCCCAGGACGCAGCCGAAGGCCTGGAACCACAGGGGGTCCGACAGCCTGGCCAGCACCTCCTGCGGCCCGAACTCCTCGACGATGGCCAGGGTCATCTGGCGGGCCAGCCTGGTCATCCGCTCGAACAGCCACCTGGGTGCCGCCCCGTAGTGCAGGGGCAGCTGTACAGGCGGACGCCGGATCACGGTCATGGAACTGCCCTTCCTGCTCGAATTTCCCATAGGCAAGGATAGCAGACAAGCCACGGGAAGGGAACGAAGATGAATGGTTTCTGCGGCGCCACGGAGTGCGGACCTTTCTTGGACAAGCAGCCTGGCTTAGGGTTGGCAGGGCTGGGGCCGACATAGCGTCACGGGAGATGACTCACCCAAAGCTGTGGGGTGGCGGCGCGGTAAGAGAGCGTGGTGCCCGCACCACCGACAAGCCCTGCGCTATCAGGTTCGTGGTTCCGTCGCGCCGTTGCAGCTCGCCGCTCACCAGCACGAAGGGTTCGGCTCGCACCAGGCTGCGGTAACGCTGATAGAGCTGCGGCTTGATGACCACGTTAGCCATCCCGAACTCGTCCTCCAGCAGCATGAAGACGAAGCCCTTAGCTGTCATCGGCCGCTGGCGGCAGACTACTAGCCCTGCCACCTCCACCTGCGTGCCGTCGGACAGGCGCTCCAGGTGGGCGGTGGAGACGGTGCCCTCGCGCAGGCGGGGCCGCAAGAGGCCCATCGGGTGGTAGTTGGGCGAGAGGGCGAGGATGCTGTAGTCAGCGGCCATGCGTTCCCAGTCGGTCATCTCAGGTAGGCCCACCATGTCCTGCTCGACGGGCAGGGGCAGGGTGAGCTGGCCGTTGGACGGGCGATACAGCAAGCCCAGCTGCCACTGCAGTTCCCGCCGGTTGAGGCCGAACTGGTCGAAGGCGCCCACCGAGATCAGGTTCTCGATAGGCTCTCGCTTGAGGCTCACCCGCCGGACGAAGTCCGATAGCGAGCGGAAGGCTCCGTTCCGCCTTCGCTCTTCCTCCAGCGCTCTCGCCGCCTCCTGGCCGATGCCCTGCACGTAGGCGAAGCCGATGCGGACCGCTCCGTCCTCCACCGTGCACCGAGCGCCGCTGCGGCTCACATCTGGCGACAGCACTTCGATGCCGTGGCGCTGGGCGTCCTTGGTGAGTACATGAGGCGGGTAGAAGCCCATCGGCTGGGCATTCAGGAGGGCGCAGTAGAACTCGGCTGGGTAGTACTTCTTGAGCCAGGCCGACTGATAGGCGAGGAGGGCGAAGGCGGCGGCATGGCTCTTGGGGAAGCCGAACTCGGCGAAGCCCAGGAGCTTGCTGAATACCTTGCGGGCCGTCTTCTCGTCCACCCCATTCTCCAGAGCGCCGATGCGGAACTGGCGCCAGAAGCTCTCCATCCCCTCCCGCGAGCGCTTGCGGCTCATGGCCCGCCTGAGGGCCTCGGCTTGGCCGGCGGTGAAGCCCGCCAGGGCCATCGCTACTTGAAGCACCTGCTCCTGAAAGAGGATGACCCCTAGCGTCTCTTCGAGCACCGGCTCCAGGCTGGGGTGGTCGTACGTCACCGGCTCGCGGCCCTGGCGGCGCTGGGCATAGGGATTCACTGCCTTGCCCACGATGGGCCCCGGCCGCACGATGGCCACCTCCACCGTCAGGTCCTCGATGGAGCGGGGCTGAGTGCGAGGAAGCATCTGCATCTGGGCGCGACTCTCCACCTGGAAGACGCCCACCGTATCGCCAGCGCAGATCATGTCGTAGACGGTGGGGTCGGTGAAGTCGATGCGGCTCAGGTCCACGTACTGCCCGTGGTGCTCGGCGATGAGCTCCACGCACTCCTCCACCAGCGATAGCATCCCCAGGGCCAGGAAGTCGATCTTGATGAATCCCGCGTCGTCCACCGAGTCCTTGTCCCACTGGCAGACCACCCGCCCCGGCATGGCCGCTGGCATCACCGGCACCAGCTCCACCAGTGGGCGCGAGGAGATGATCATACCGCCCACATGCTGCGAGACGTGGCGGGGGAAGCCATCGATCTGGCGAGCCAGGGCTACTAGGTCGCGCCAGAGGGGAGCGTTTACTTTGTCGCGGAACTCCGGCAGGCGGGCCATCTCCTCGGCCAGGTTACGGGCTCGGCCGCCCTCGCAGCGCTTCGCCAGCTTGTCCAGCTCGGCCTCGGGCAGGCCCAGGGTCTTGCCAACATCCCGGACGGCGCTTCGGATCTTGTAGGTGGGGAAAGAGCACACCAGGGCGGCGTGCTCCGGGCCGAACGTGTCGTAGACCCGCAGGATGAGCGGTTCCCGGATCTCCCGCGGGAAGTCCAGGTCGATGTCCGGCACCGAGGCCATCTCCTCGTTAAGGAAGCGGCCCAGGAAGAGCTTGTGCTGCAAGGGGTCGATGTGGGACAGGCCGATGAGGTAGCAGATGAGGGAGCCCACTGACGAGCCGCGGCCTCGCCCCGGCGGCAAGCCAGCTCTGGCGCGGGCGGAGTCCTTGCCTCGCACCTCCTCGGCCACCTGGCGGCTCACCTCCAGCAGGTCGCGGTAGATGAGGAAGAAACCCGATAGGCCGTGCTTGCGCACTAGCGCCAGCTCTTCTTGCAGGCGGGCCTCCACCTCCGGCGTGATGCGACCGTACCTCTCGCGGGCGGCCTCATAGCACAGCTTCTCCAGGTAGCTATCCGCCGTCTCTCCTTCTGGCACCGGGTAGTCGGGGAAACGATAGTCCAGGTCGCGGGTCAGATCGAAGCGACAGCGCTCGGCGATGCGGACGCTCGTCTCCAGGGCCTCCGGCCACTCGGCGAAGAGGCGGGCCATCTCCTGGGGCGATTTTAGATAGTACTCGGAGTTCTCCCGCCGCAGGGTGTGCGAGGCGTCCAGGGTGACGCGGTTCTTGATGGCCACCAGCACGTCCTGGAGGCGATGCCGCTCCCGCACGTGGTAGTGGACGTTGTTGGTGGCTACGTAGCCCAGCTTCAGGCGCTTCGCCAGCTTGACCAGGGCCCGGATGTGAGGTGTATCGCCGTAGACCAGGTTCTGCTGGAGTTCGATGAAGAAGCTGTCGCGGCCGAAGGTGCGGATGTAGCGCCGGGCCGCTGCCTCTGCGTCTTTGTAGCGGCCGGCGGCCACCAGTGACGGCACCTCGCCCTTCTTGCAGCCGGAGAGGGCGATGAGGCCGCGGGCGTGCCGGGCGAGCACTGTGGGGTCGATGGCGGGCTGCCCGCGAGGGCTGTTCAGATGGGCGTGCGAGAGGAGGCGGCAGAGGTTGGCATAGCCCTTCTGGCTCTCGCAGAGGAGGGTCAGGTGGAAGCCACCCTGGAGGGTCACCTCGGCACCGATGATGGACCGCACGCCGAAGGCCCAGGCCGTCTGGGCGAACTCCATCGCCCCGTACAGGCCGTCGTGGTCGGTGAGGGCCAGGGCCTCGTAGCCCAGCTCTCGCGCCCGCAGCACCAGCTCTTCGGCGGACGAGGCGCCGTCCAGGAGCGACCAGTGGCTGTGGCAGTGGAGTTCTACGTACTCTGACTTAGCCATAGTTCTGCTGAGACCATCTGCCCGTGACGAGGTCGCGGTAGATGGTCACCACCCGCCCGTCCTCCAGCAGCAGGCTGAAGTACAGGCGGCTCACCGACCGCTCCCGCCACCACTCGTCGTCAATGCGCCAGCGGTCCTGCACCACCGCTACCGCTAGGCGTTCGCGCCCTAACACCACGGCCTGCGGCTCGCCCGACTCGTCGGCCTCCACCTGGATAGGCTCCGCCCGGTTCAGGGGTCGTAGTCGATGAGCGCGTGCCGCCGCTCGGGGATGCGCGACCACGGCTCCACCTCCACCACTCGCAACACCGGTGACTGCCCGTAGCGGGCCTTGAGCTGGTGGACCGCGTCTGCTATCTGAGGCTGCCGCCGGCGGTCGCCGGAAAAGAATCCCTCTTGCTTGCCCGTCTCTCCTGCAAAGCCGGAAAGCTCAATGCTTAGCTCCTCGATGGGCGCCGTCAGGGGCGCCGCCTCGATGGCGGTCTTCAACACGCAGAGCATCTGCTCCCGGTCGGCGGTGGCCTCGCGGAAGACGATGGCCCTCTCCCAGCTTCGGCCGTCGCTGAGCAGGGCCCGTAGCGCCATGCGACGGGCAGCTCGTCCAGTCATGGCCGACTGTCCCAGCAGGCGGATGAGCAGCTCGCGGCCGGCGGTCACCAGTGCTTCTCGACTGATCAGCGGCGCGTAGAAGGCCAGATGCTCCCGTATCGATTCCTCCCGTCGCAGCGGGCGCAGGGGTTCCCTATCGATGCCCCGGGCCAGTTCCCAGATGCGCTTCCCTTCGGCACCGAACTGGGCCTGCACCGCCCCCATCGGCAGTGAGACCAGGTCCCCCATCGTCCGCAGGCCGAACAGCTCCAGGCGGCGCAGGGTATAGCGAGAGCAGGGCAGGAGGGACACATCGATAGGCGCGAGGAATTTCCTCTCCTGACCCTCCGGCACCAGGCAGACCTCGGCGGGTGCACTGACCACCGCTGCCACCCGGGCGGTGAACTTGCCCTCGGCCAGGCCAACGCTGGGCATGAGGCCCGAGGCATGACGTATCGCCTGAGCCAACGCATCCCCCAGGGCCATCTCGTCCCGATAGTGGCCGTTCAGCCCGTCGAGGCGGATGAAGGCGCAGCCCAGGCTCGCCGGGTCCACTAGCGGGGTCATCGTTTCCAGGGCCCGCAGAATCTGGTCGAAGGCGTCAGCGTAGCGGGGCAGATCAGGGGGTAGGAAGGAAGCGCTAGGGCAGAGACCCAGCGCCTGACGTAGGGGCATGTCGACGCGCACCCCTTGGCCCTCGGCCTCCGGCGAGCAGTCCAGCACAGCACCCCGCTGCTCCGTCGTCTCGCCGATGATCAAAGGTCGTCTGTTCAGAGCGGCACGGCTGTGTCGCTCTACCGCGATCGGGAAATGAGCCACCCAGACGCAGGCTACTCGCACGTCGCTGCTCCTCAGTCAACAACAGGCCAGAGAGATTATGGTAAACGAACAGGTGTTCTGTTGTCAAGGGGTAGGAGTCCCACCTTTATCTAACTGTGGTCAGCAGGGGGAGCCTGTCAGTGTGCCGAGCGGGAGAAGCAGGGAGCGTTGCTCTGGCATGAATGCCGGGCGGCTGTCTTCTTTCGGTCGCTTCTAAACAGGTGCTCTTTCAGGTATGTGCTGAGATTGCCGATCGAGCAGATCCGAGGGATGCCCCCCAAGACGCTGCAAGGCCCCAAGTAATCGCCCTAGTGGCCCGCTACCAGTTGTCGAGGATGCCTATTGCATCCTGGCTGATGGCCGGGATACGAGCGGACTC
>Ga0209979_1005173_pt1 | contig 10391 bp, 9 predicted proteins | sample AnhtaG_FD_183114 | JGI IMG/M metagenome (GOLD analysis project Ga0209979, IMG submission 183114) | Deep subsurface microbial communities from Anholt, Denmark to uncover new lineages of life (NeLLi) - Anholt_01485 metaG (SPAdes) (version 2) | ecosystem: Environmental > Aquatic > Marine > Oceanic >...
TTGATAACCTGGGGATGTTTGCCAGGCGTTTATATCCTGGCATTGAGCAATAAGCATTCATAGCACAGCTATTATAACGTCCTTTCATGACTCATGTATGTGTCACCCATCTGTCTGAACTAGATCATACAGTGTTGCGTTGTGTCCAAAGATTTCTTTGGACACAGCACAACAAGACCAGAATTGCTGTCCGGCTTAACCCAGGAGTCAGTATTGCGCCAAGCAGGTTCTCTTGCCTTACACCTCTAAACTCCTAATGCCTCAGGCCCCTGGTTTCAGCGGTCTACATGGCGAACGATGCATGAACTGGCTATCCTTCATCACTGGCACGCCGTTTACCAACATGTGGACAATGCCCCCTAGCCGAGAGGTAGAAGCTTTAGATGTTGCGGTATCCCTCACCGTTTGTGGGTCAAAACAGGTTACGTCGGCATAATAACCGGGCGAAAGAGTGCCCCTATTTTTGAGATTCAGGCATGCGTCAGTTCCTCCTCGTTCACTTCCATGTATTTTCCCTTGAATGTAGCTGGGAACTCTGTAATCAAGTTGACTCTCATCCAACGTCACTAGAGCTTCATCCGGATTATCAGCAATGAATGATGCCAGAGCTACGTAATCGTCTAACCATTCCTGCGTGGAACGGTCTGAAATGGCGAGCAGATATGGATTACGCCCTCCAGCAGATTTGCCCACAACATCAATCTTGATTCTGTCGCTGTCCTTTTCTATATCCCGTAAAGCGGCACTTAGTTCCGAATACGTTATATATCTGTCAACTATTTCTTCGGTAACTATTTTCTCCTACCCTGGCGTCCTCCCCGCACAAGCGTGGTCCAGCATTTTGCATCTTTTAATATGTGAACCAGATTTTTCCTGTGGCCAGGGATTGTATCAGGCTGTGACTGAACTCAACCTTTACCACTTTATTATCGGCAACCTTCAATATCAGGTCGGATAATTCAGGACCGCCCAAAGTAGGTTCACCACCAGTTTCGAACGATATCCTTGCCTCACCATTTTGAGTTTTTATTTCTCCCTGCTCCAGCATAGCGATGCCGGCAGCAACTGTGCCCGTACCACAGCTAGGCTCTATATAGGTGTTCGCAGCGTTGTGTGGGAAAGTAGCTCGAGCCTGACCTTTGTCTTTGGGGTGCAGGTCATATATGGTAAAACTAAGGTCTCCAGGGGGATACTTTTTTTGCCACTCTTTCTGAAAGTGTTCCAGGATTGCCAAAGTATTTTTGTCCATCCGTTCCAAATTTACAGTCGGGTATTTGTTCGTTATCTTGTCAGCATTCATTACCAAAAACTGCCCTACCTTCATCCCTGACACACCAGCAACATGGACTTCTCTAATGCCTTCGCGATAACATTGTTCGCCATAGTGAGTCATATCAGTCAGCACTCGTTTGACTTCGCTTTGCTCTATCTCCACAGTGATGGGGATAAGCCCTACCCTTGTTTTAAGAGTAATCGTAAACGCCGGTTCAACGACCTGAATACCGAGATAAGCTGCTAACTGAGGAGCATCCACCAGTGCCCTGCCCAAGACTTGAGTCAGGCCACCACACATTTCGATATATTCATCGTCAAACCGCCAGGTCATATTGACTTCCAGCACATTTTCTGTGTTTGCTTTACGTAGCAAACCCAAGTCCTGCCCCAGGTTGTATGGGGGACGGAGTGCAGCCAGTGCTATCTGGAGTTCCTTATTACTAGGTATATCACCCCACAATAGCACTATCTCATTGCCTCCCATGTGCCCCTTTATGAATGGAATTTCTATCCTCATCTTATATGCCTCCTAAACAATGGCACAACGGCCCAAGATTTTTTATAGTTTGCCGTCTGCTTTGAAAACCTTAGTTGCTCGCAGAAAGTATTATAACAAGCATAGAGAAATTAATCCTATCTATCCAGTAGCAAAACTAATCGCTCAAGCAAGCCCGACTATGATGCCAGATACAGGATCGGCCGTTATTGCTTTCTTGCATCCTGTCTGGGTTTCGAGTAAAATGCTCCTATGCAAGCTGCGAAATGGAACAGAATATCGGCAAGCCAGGAGTGAAAAAGTGTCTGACTCGTTTGACGTTAATGAGATCCGTGCCCAGTTCCCGGCATTGGCACAAATGCATCACGAAAAAAGTCCCGTCGTTTTCCTTGACAACCCCGGAGGCACACAGGTACACCAGTCGGTCATCGACGCGACGACCGATTACTACTTGCATCACAACGCCAACGAAGGCGGGGCGTTCGCCACCAGCCAGCGTACTGACGAGATCTTGCATGAGGCACACGCCGCAGTGGCCGATATGCTGAATGCTGCGTCGCCTGACGAGATCGTCTTCGGCCCCAATATGACCACGTTGACCCTGGGCATCAGCCGGGCGTTGGCGCGTGAGATCGGTCCTGGGGACGAGATCGTCGTCACGCGGATGGACCACGATGCCAATATTTCTCCCTGGCTGCTCGTGGCCGAGGACCGGGGGGCGACCGTGCGTTGGGCCGACTTTGACGTCGAAGACTACACGCTAGATATGGCGAGGCTGGACGGGCTGATCAACGGAAAAACCAAAATCGTTGCCGTGGGCTATGCTTCCAACGCCATAGGCACCGTGCACGATGTAGCAACCATCGTCAATTGGGCGCACGAGGCCGGGGCGCTGGCCTTTGTCGATGCCGTGCAGTACGCACCGCACGGGCCGATCGACGTCCAGGCGCTGGATTGTGACTTGCTTGCTATGTCTGCCTACAAGTTCTTTGGTGGTCACGTGGGTGCGCTGTATGGCAGGTATGACTTGCTGGATCGGTTGCAGGCGTACAAGGTACGGCCCGCGCCTAAGGAACCGCCCGGCAAGTACGAGACAGGCACGCAGAATCACGAAGGGATCGCGGGCACGTTGGCTGCGGTCAACTATTTGGCCGAGATCGGCGAAAAGTATGGCAGGGACTATGCGGATCTTTTTCCCAGCTTTTCGGACCGGCGATTGCGCCTCAAAACGGGGATGACCGTGCTCCGCGAGTATGACAACATACTGAGTAAAGCGATCCTAGACGAATTGGAGACGCTGCCCGGCGTCCGTATCCACGGCATTACCGACCATGGCCGGTTGGAGGAGCGCGTGCCCACGGTGTCATTTACGTGGGAAGGTCATCATCCGCGAGATGTGGCAGCTTACCTGGGTGAACAAGGGATCTTTGTGTGGGATGGCAACTATTACGCGTTGGCGGTCACCGAGCGCCTGGGCTTGGAGAGCAAGGGCGGCATGGTGCGCATCGGTGCGGTGCATTACAACACAGTGGAAGAGATACAACGATTGGGCGATGCGCTGCGGGCGATGGCCTAACCAGCAGGAGCTTGACTGCACGAATGCAAAAGGGAGCGGTCCAGCCGCTCCCTTTTGGGTTGGGCCTGGCGTCGTGCGCACCACGTGGTGGCGGGCACGATCACTTGAAGCTATACTAATTATGACTTAACAAGTGGTATCGCTGTTGGGGGCAGGTCAAGTGTAGCCTTTACAATGGATGTCTATAGTCATATAATTTAGGGAATGCAATCAGATGCCATGGCGTTACTAGACGAGGTTTTACCAAAAGGTAAAAACGACATATCTCAAAAGGCTATTAACGTCAATTTAACGTCAAATCAAAGCATTATGTCGAGTATAAACTGAATATTAGCTTCACGGGCCGCTAGCTCAATTGGTAGAGCAGCTGACTCTTAATCAGCAGGTTCAGGGTTCGAGACCCTGGCGGCTCATATTAGATATGTGATCACCCTCGGGTGCCATAAGACATTCCATCCAACAAAACCTGATTGACAATAAGCCATGGCATGAACTTTTCCCGATAGGAGATATTATTCTAATATCTCGGTAATAGTTATCCGGGCGTTGGCTTTATCACCAAATCTGCCCTGGTGCGCAGAAAGCGAATTAGCTCCTCTTGATTTATCACTCCAACAACTTTTCCTGCTTCCATTACTGGTATGTGATTGATATTTTCCCCATCCATTTCTTGGAGCAAGCTCAAGACATCTTGGTCAACATGAACTGTCTTTAGTTTGCTTGCCAGAGTCAGAATATCCTGCGCAGAGGTGATTGCCCAGCGAGTGCGAGGATTTTCTTTATCTGCTGCAGGATGACCATGCCTTCCAGCTCAGCTTCCCAGCTTATCAGGAAGCAACTTCGTCCTGTGGGCAATATGTATTGCTTAACTAGCTCTGTTAAGTTCATGTGGGAAGGGACTAAGGGACTAGCATAGTCCGTGACATGGCGTGCTGGGATACCAATAGGAGCAGCGTGTAGTAAAACCTGCTGATAACGAGCTCTGGCAGCATCACGGAGAAACCAGCCAATTAATATGAACCACAGGCCATTAAACCACAACAAGCGGGGAGCAAAATAATGGCAATGCCTCCAGCGATGAAGGCATAAGCTATCCCCTGTCCCACTTTGGTAGCGATGCGAGTTGCTCTGTGGTGGGTCGCTTCCTTAGTTATCTGAAAGACTCCGCCGAAAACAAAGAGGGTAATCTCTTTAACCGGGATATTGTTTCGAATAGCAAGGATACTGTGGGCCTGTTCATGAGTTATGATGGAAGCAAAAAAGAGCAAACTGGTTAATACACCCAAAATTATCCTCTGCTCTATAGGAGAGTAAGGTGGCCCTACTAAGGGGTAAAGTACGAGTGAAAAGATAACCAGAACAAAGATAATAAACCAGGTATAATGGAGCTGCAGTGGAATGCCGAAGACTTTACCTAAACTTATGTTACCCCACATCATCCTCCTTGCAGCACAGCAAAACCGGTAAGCTTGCAAGCTAATTTAGCCAATGGAAAGTTGAGGCTGCGCAATCCAAAGAAAATCTTCGTCTCGGAGAGTTTTGAGATCGCGGGAATAGCCATCTATTACTAAGCGCATTAGACTTCCTCAAGCATTATCCTTCTTAAGTCAAAAAGGGCAGCATAAACTGCCTGTTGCTTTATCCTCGAGGGATTTCCGCGGAGCATATGTGTGAAAGTCTGCTCAAATTTATCACTGCTCAGGCCTATGAATATATCACCGGAATCTTTATGGGGATTTATGTCACCTCCGACACTCATGCCGATATCGGCTTTCAAACTCCTGCGAACGGCCTTAGCCATTACCTTAGCTACCTGAATGCTTTCCTCGCCATATTGTCCTATAGTGGAGATATCCACACCACAAGCTATCTTAGCTTCGTCACAACAAACCAGCAATCCCCCTTTGAAATAAGTATGGCTTTTCTTGCCACTGGCAATGGTATTGCATAGAAGCCCCTCGGTGCAGGATTCCATAGTTGCTAAACTTAAGCTTTTGGCTCTGAGTAACTCTCCAATAACAGAGCCCGGGGTATCATCATCTACACCCCAAATATTAGAGGAAAGAATATTTCGAATTTGCTCTTCGCTTTGGCAAATAAGGCGTTGAGCTTCTGTTTCCCCCTTTGCTTTGGCTGTGATACGTAGATAAACACCGTCTGGATTGGCATAAGTAGCCAAAGTAGGATTGGATAGTTTTGAAAGGGGGGCTACCAGTTCATCTACCTTGGGCTCACCTAGCTGAAAAGTCTTAATTACCCTGGACAAGATGACCTCTCCAGATACTCTTTGTTTCAGTTTGGGCAATATACCTTCTTGCCACATCAATTTCATTTCGTGGGGTGGCCCGGGTAGGGCTATGATTATGTGGTCGTCTTTTTCAACCCACCAACCAGGCGCCGTGCCAATACGATTGCGAATAATTTGAGCCGAAGGAATGGTAGCTGCCTGTTTTATATGGCTTTGTGCGATTTTGCCAGGATAGTGGCTGAACTCCGAGTGCCATCGGAGTATTTCTTGCCATAACTTCTCGTCGATTTTCAGCTCCTCCCCCACCAGTTTGCCAACAGCTTCTCGGGTAATATCGTCCTGAGTAGGCCCCAGCCCACCAGTGATGATGATAAGGTCTGCCCTCTGCCAGGCCTGTTTCAAAGTATCAACTAACCTTTTCTGATTATCGCCTACCGTAGAGATAAAATATAAGTCAATTCCCAGCAAAGGTAAATGATTGGCTAAAAAAGAAGAATTAGTATCAATTATATTGCCCAGCAAAATCTCTGTGCCAACGGGTATTATCTCCGCCTTCATTTTAAGATATTAATTACGACTGGCTCGCTTTCTGTAATTTTGACTTTGAATCCTCCGTCTCTTGTCATTATGAGTCCTTCGCTAGGCTGTTATTCTTCGCCTAGAGCAGACTCCGCAAAGGGAAAGAATTTAGCCTCGCTCAGCACGGGTGTAGCAAAGCGCGCTCAGTCAGCATTTAGTCGCTGAGATGCCTAGATACTTTTCTATTATTGCCATAGCACAATATTTGCCGCACATGCTACAAGTTGCTCCCTCAGCAGGTATCTTACTATGGATCTGCTGCGAAAGCTCTGGGTCTAAAGATAATTTTGCCTGGGTTTCCCAGTCAAGAGCCCTGCGTGCTCTGGACATTTGTTCATTCCACTCTTTGGCACCTTTTATGCCCTTAACAATATCAGCAGCATGAGCAGCTATGCGGGAAGCGATTACTCCCTCTTTAACATCCTCCACATTGGGAAGGGAAAGATGTTCGGTGGGAGTAACATAGCACAAAAAGTCTGCGCCAGCGGCAGCAGCGATTGCCCCACCAATGGCAGCAGTTATGTGGTCGTAACCAGCGCCTATATCGGTCACTAGAGGACCAAGAACGTAGAAAGGCGCCCCGCTACAGAGACTTTTTTCCAACTGAACATTAGTGGCGATTTGGTCCAATGGCAAATGCCCAGGGCCTTCTACCATAGCTTGAACGCCGATTTCCCTGGAGTGCTCTACTAATTCACCAAGGATGATTAACTCTTCGATTTGAGCCCTATCAGTGGCATCGGCCAAGCATCCCGGACGCAAGCCATCACCCAAACTTAAAGCGAAATCATATTCCAGGGCCAAGTCCAGTAAGCGGTCATAGAATTGATATAAGGGATTTTCCGCATCATTGTGGAGCATCCAACCGATGAGGAAAGCTCCTCCTCGAGACACCACATCAGTTATCCTACCCTGCTTTTTCAGTCTGGCCACAGATGCCCGGGTCACTCCGCAATGAACAGTCATAAAATCAACACCGTCGTTGGCGTGTTCTCGGATTACGGTGAAGATGTCATCAACGCTCATGTTCACGATGGCTCCACGATTCTCAATAGCCTCAATACCTGCCTGATAAATAGGCACTGTCCCCACTGGCACAGTGCTAGCACTAATAATAGCTCTTCTGATAGCTGAAATATCGCCTCCAGTGCTCAGGTCCATCACAGTGTCGGCACCAAAGCCAATGGCAGTCTGCAGTTTCCTTAATTCCGTGTTCAAATCACAAAAATCTGAGGACGTGCCTATGTTAGCATTGACTTTGGTCCTCAGCCCGTTGCCTATGCCGCAGGGGATTAGATTTGTGTGATTAACGTTGGCCGGAATTATGATTTCGCCCTCAGCCAGGCCTTGCATGATAACATCAGTCTCTACCCCTTCCTTTTCAGCTACGTGCTTCATCTGGGGTGAAACAATTCCCTTTCGTGCTAACTCCAGTTGAGTCATTTTCTTATAAGCCTTACATAAGTCGCAGTGAAACTAAAGTATAAAACATTTCATGTATTATGCAAATTTAGAATGAAGTCTAACGCAGCGCAATTGTCGGTGCAAACACAACCTCGATAACAACAGGGCAAGCAGCAGCGAAGATCTGGGTACAAATCTAAGACAAAGTTCTTAAAGTTTGCTTCTGAATTTTGAACAATTTGTCTATCCCTTGCTGGGCTAAAGAAAGCAAGGCATCAGCAGTTTCTTTAGAGAAAGGCTTGCCTTCGGCAGTTCCCTGAATCTCCACAAACTCATTCTTGTCGGTCATTACCACATTGAAATCAACTTCTGCTTTGTAATCTTCTTCATAACAAAGGTCAAGTAGCACGTTACCATTGACAACACCCACGCTCGTGGCTGCTATCATCCTGTTCAATGGTAAAAATGGTAAAATGCCCTGTTTTCTTAAGTTGTGGAAAGCGTGATAAAGAGCAACGCATCCACCAGTGATAGCTGCTGTTCTGGTGCCACCGTCTGCTTGCAGTACATCGCAATCTACTACAAATGTCCTTTCTCCCAAGACAGCCAAGTTAGTCGCTGCCCTTAAACTGCGACCGATCAGGCGTTGGATTTCCTGGCGTCTTCCTTCCCCCTTATCACGTGGTGTACGAGTAACTGTAGAGCGAGGTAACATGGCATACTCCGCAGTAACCCAACCCTGACCACCGCCTTTAAGAAAGCTGGGCACCCTTTCATCCATGCTCACAGAGCACAGCACCCTCGTTTTCCCCAGTTCAATTAAAGCTGAACCCTCGGCGAAGCTCTGATACCCCAAAATTACACGGACGGGTCGCAGCTCATTGTCAGCTCGGTTGTCTATCCTGGTCATATCAGAAAAAGTATAGCAGACTATCCAGTAATCTGTCTGTCCATTTTGAACTGTTGTTTACCACCGTCCTCTTTTTTGATAGGTCTCGATAAATCTTTCGATAGAGCGGGCATAAGTCCTCTCCACATCCTCGGGGAAAAAGCAGGCTGGCAGCTCGCATGACCGCCAATGGTATCTTATGCATTCGCAGCAAATACCTTTCCTGCTGCATGGCTCATAGGTACAGTTACATTTTTCTTTGTTTTGCTCCACGGTGCACTCTCTCATATTCACTCTCCTTCGATAATTGTTTAACTGGATGCTTCTTTGCTTACAAGTTAGAATGAGACCGCTTCTTCAAACATGTGCTATTATATACCAAAACAGGGGTATCGGAAAGGAAGGCGGCAGGTTGCAGCTACCAGTTGATGCCTATCTTGATATTGAGACCACAGGTTTGTGCTCGTTTTATGATGAAATAACCGTTATTGGCATTTGTTTGGCCAATGACTTTGAGAATAGATTGGTTCAACTTGTTGGGGGTGACGCAACGAGGGCCAACTTGCTCAGGAACTTGCGTTGTGTGGATACAATCTATACATACAATGGCAGCCGCTTTGACCTTCCTTTTATCAATATCCGTCTGGGGGTAAATCTGATAGAGCATTTTCATCACCGTGACCTGATGCACGATTGCTGGAGGAATAACTTATATGGTGGTTTCAAGGCGGTAGAGCGACAATTAAATATTCCTCGGCGGCTACGAGGTATTGGAGGAGCGGAGGCGGTAACGCTGTGGTGGAGATACCAGATTGGCCATGACAGAAGGGCGCTGGACTTGTTGCTGGAATACAACAAGGAAGATGTGGTTAATCTGATGACATTGCGGGAGAAATTAGAACGGTTCGGATGCGAAACTCTCTGAGGAAAGTAGTGAAAAGAGATTTTGCTATCTCGCTTCGCTTAACCTTAATCCCAGGGAAAAGATTTATCATAGTAATAGAGGTCATTACAGGCCGCGGTAATTTCATATTTGTCTAGTCCGGAATCAGGATGTGAGGTGGAAGGCCCTAACGAGAGATGCAAAGAAGAAGATTGGGACTCTATTGCCCGCCATTCCCCATCCAGATACCAATTCTCCATCAGGAAGGCATGGGCACCTTCGCTCCCATCAACTCCAATGACGAGGTATACCTGCTCCGCATCAATGCCATAGGCTCTGAGGAGGGAGCACAATAAAACAGAAAAGTCCTCGCAATCCCCGGTGCCCATGGATAGGGTTTCTTCGGCGGTTTGCCAGTAATCGTCAGTACCCCATCGGTTTTCATCAGACATATAATCTATATGAATAGCGGCCCAGTCCCTGATATTATCAAAGCCCTCCTTGGATGGTTCGTAAGGCGGGGCACCGAGCATATCTTGCAAAGCTTCCTGCACAAATGGACATTCGGGCGTGATGTAAGACTTAAATTCAGACGCTCTTGTCGGAATCCAATTAGCAGCAGAGACCTCGCTATAAGCGACGCAACTGAAGCAGCTTAACCCCGATACGATGAGCAAGCCAATCGCGGCTATATAAGCTAAAGGGATTAATAGGCGCCTTTTCCTACACAAGCCCCTGGTCATTTTAAGTAATGATTTAGTTTGCTCAAGATTTCTAACTCGCATTACACCATACCCTTATTTAGTACTTTTAGCCTATTACTATTATCCTAACCCGATAGCATTTGTCAAGTCCGTGTACTCGTTCATATGATTAGTGACACTTTCTCCTTTCTCTGATTTTGTTGATTGTGCTTCAGAAATTCCTGTGGAGTAAGATATCCCAATGCCTGATGAGGGCGGATAGTATTATACACATTCTCCCACTTCAGCAAAGCTTGATTCAGTTCCGGTATATTGAAGTTGGCATCTGTTACCTCGT
>Ga0209979_1005175_pt1 | contig 10387 bp, 9 predicted proteins | sample AnhtaG_FD_183114 | JGI IMG/M metagenome (GOLD analysis project Ga0209979, IMG submission 183114) | Deep subsurface microbial communities from Anholt, Denmark to uncover new lineages of life (NeLLi) - Anholt_01485 metaG (SPAdes) (version 2) | ecosystem: Environmental > Aquatic > Marine > Oceanic >...
CAAAAGGGACTCATTTTCTCACCGTTCTGAACATAATAAAAACTGACACCAGCTAACCTTTAGCCTTCCCCTGACTGCCAAGCCCTTTATAGGAGAGCCCTTTATAGCCCGAGATGGTTCCGGCAACCTCCTCAAAGACCTTCTCCACTGAGGGGTAGCTTACCTCCCCTCCCATCGCTCGACCAATCTCTTGTAAGATCTCCCAGTCGGGCTTGGCTTCCCCCGGTGGGAGGAGGGCTGGTTTTAGCTGCTGGGCCCTCCCCTGGAAGTTAGTGAAGGTCCCCTCCCGTTCGGCGAAAGTGAGACTTGGAAGAACTACCTCTGCCCATTCAGTCAGCTCTGAGGGAGCGTAATCATGCACCACCAAGAAATCTGCCTTTTTCAACGTCTCCCTCTCCTCAACCGGAAGGGAGATTTTGGGAGCTCCGCCGAGAAAGTAAAGGGCTCTTATCTCTCCGCTGGCGACCCGACGGAGGACTTCCCGGTAGCTTATCGGCTCCTTACCTTCTGTGGTCGTCATATCCCGGGCACCGCTGAGGTTAGGTGTTTTATCAGCCTCAATAGTAAAACCGCTGGGAAATACCATTCGTTCTCCTACCTGGGGGGGTTGGTACAGAGCCAGATGGGGAGAGCCGATGACCGAATGGAGCAACACCCTCAGCAGGTAGTTATCCTCGTTAGGGAGATAGGGGGAAGCAATTGCTGCCACAGCTTCCTTCCCAAAATTGCTTATTATTTGGCTCAGCCGTTCTTTTACCAGTCTTATCGCCTGAGCCCAGCTGATGGGAACCATCTCTCCCCCTTCCCTCTCCAGGGGAGAAGTCAGCCGGTCTTCCCTGTGGACGAAGTCCCAGCCAAAACGCCCATCATCACACATCCAATAGCTGTTGACTTCGGGGTTGGGGCGGGGTCTTACCCTCAATATCTTATTATCCCGACTATCTATCTCAATATTGCACCCTCGACTGCAGATAGGGCAGATGCTCTCGGTCCGGCTCAGCCACCAGACCCGGCTCTTGAACAGGAACTCTTTGCTGATCATCGCCCCCACCGGGCAGAGGTCGACCACATTGCCGGAGAGCTTGTTGTCCAATCTCTTCCCCGGGAAGACATCGATCTCACAGCGGACACCCCGGTTGAATATCGCCAGCTCACGGGTCCCTGAAATCTCCTCACAGAAGCGAATGCATCTACCACACAGAATGCACCTTTCGGTGTAGTGCAGCACATGAGGACCGAACTCTTTCCTCCTCTGGAAGTGTTCCTTCTCCTCGGTAAAGCGGCTGACGGCAGACCCATAATTGTAAACATAATCCTGCAAGGTGCACTCCCCCGCCTGGTCGCAAATGGGGCAATCGAGGGGGTGATCGATAAGGAAGAACTCCAACACCCCCTTCCGATACTTGACCACCTTCTCTGAGCGGGTAAAAATATTCATCCCATCCTTTACAGTAGTAGAGCAAGCGGGGACTAACTTGGGCATCTTCTCCACCTCTACCAGACACATACGGCAGCTCCCCCGAATGCTCAGCTCCTTATGGTAGCAGAAGTGGGGAATCTCTATGCCGGCGATATCAGACGCCTCCAGGATAGTGATGCCGTCAAGAACCTGAAGCTCCTTACCGTCGATCTTGATCTTCGCCATCAGCCTCTGCCCTTTATACTCTTATCCTTCTTGATGGGACATCTGCCCTGGACTATATGGTCTTCAAATTCGGACCGAAACTTGGTTATAAAGCTAACCACCGGACCTAAAGCGGCATCCCCCATAGGGCATAAGGTCTTAAAGCTAATATTGTCGCAGATATCAAGCAACAGCTCTAAGTCGCCCTTCCGCCCTTTCCCCTGTTCAATTCGGCGCACTATCTTTTCCATCCAGCTGACCCCTTCACGGCAGGGGGTGCATTGACCGCAGGACTCGTGGGCATAGAAGCGGGTCAGGTTAGCCAGAGCATCCACCATACAGGTGGTCTCATCCATAACGATAACCCCTGCTGAGCCGAGCATGGTTCCGGCAGCTTGCAGGGACTCAAAATCCATAGCGACATCTATCTCATCAGCAGTAAGCACCGGGGTTGAAGAACCACCGGGTATCACCGCCTTCAACTTCCGCCCTCCTATTATCCCACCTCCATATTGGTAGATGAGCTCCTTCAAAAGTATCCCCATAGGAAGCTCGTAGACTCCCGGCTTATTTATGTGCCCGCTGAGGCCGAAGAGCTTGGTCCCAGTGCTCTTCTCGGTGCCAAAGCCCTTAAACCACTCCGGTCCCCGCAAGATTATATGGGGAACATTGGAGAGGGTCTCCACATTGTTGATAACAGTGGGTCCCTTAAACAACCCCACGGCGGCGGGGAAAGGGGGCTTCAGGCGGGGTTCCGCCCGCTTCCCCTCCAGCGATTCCAGCAAGCCGGTCTCCTCCCCTGCGATATAGGAGCCTGCTCCCACATGGAGGGAGAGGTCCAAATGAAAGCCTTGCCCCAGGATGTCCTTCCCCAGGTAATTATGCTCGTAGGCTTCCTTGATAGCTTGCTCCAATACCTTCCTCGGCTGGTAGAACTCCCCACGGATGTAAATATATGCCTGATGACAGTTTACCGCATAGGCGCTGATAATTATTCCCTCAATAAGCTGATGAGGGTTCTTCTCCATCAGGAGATGGTCCTTGAAGGTCCCCGGCTCCCCCTCATCGGCATTGCAACAGAGATAAACGGGCTTATCGGAGTCTTTGGGGACAAAGCTCCACTTCAAGCCGGCGGGAAACCCTGCCCCACCACGCCCCCTCAGCCCCGAGGTTTTGACCAATTCGATTATGTCGCCCGGCTTGTGCTCTCCGAGAGCTTTTGCCACCGCCTGGTAGCCATCATGTTTCTGATAAACCTCCATCTTCTGAATATCTGGGATATCAATGTATTTCAGAAGTATCTTCTCTTCCATTGGTCTTCTATTCCAGACTGTCGAGTATTTGGTCTATCTTTTCCAGGCTCAGGTTTTCATAATGACGGTCGTTTATCTGCATAACGGGGGCGGTATTGCAGGAGCCAAGGCACTCACACCCTAACAGGGTGAACTTCTTATCGGGGGTAGTCTCTCCCACCTCTATATTAAGCCGTTTTTTAATATGCTCCATAACCTCCTCGGCACCATTGAGGGCGCAGGGGAGGGTATAACATACCCTTATGACATACCGTCCTACCTCTTTAATGTTGAATAGGGTATAAAAGCTTGCTACACTTTTAACCCGGCTGGGAGGCAAAGCTAACAACCCGGCAACATATTCCAACACCTCATCTGAGAGGACGCCAAACTCCTGTTGGGCTAAATGGAGCACCGGAAGAAGAACTGCCTCCTTGTTAGGGTAGCGCTCTAAGGTCTCCTCAAACTTCTTCTCCGCTTGAGGTGAAAATTCAACCGCCATCATGTCCTCATTACTAACAGTTCGTACGCAATCTTTCCCTATCGGTCCAGTTCGCCTGCTATTATATTGAGGCTACTTATGATAGCCACCACATCCGAGATCATATGCCCCTTAACCAACTGAGGGAAGACAGAGTAGTTGATGAAGGAAGGGGCTCGCACATGAATGCGATAAGGCTTGTTGGTCCCATCAGAGATGATGAAAAAGCCCAGCTCACCGTTGGGAACCTCCGTAGCCAAATATATCTCCCCCTTGGGTGGCTGAAAGCCATGCTCTTCCATAATGAGCTTGAAATGGTGGATCAAGCCCTCTATGGTATGGTAGACCCGGTCTTTTGGGGGAAGGATTATCTTGGGGTCGTCCACATTTATCTCACCACCAGGGAGGTTGGCAATGGCTTGCTGGATGATTCTGTTGCTCTGGCGCATCTCCTCCATTCGCACCAGATATCGGTCGTAAGAGTCTCCCCTCGTTCCCACCGGAATCTCAAAATCAAAATGGTCGTAAGAGGAATAGGGCTCGTCTTTGCGGATATCCCGCTCTACCCCCGCCGCCCGAAGTATGGGTCCGCTAAGACCCCAGGAGATAGACTCTTCAGCTGAGATAGCCCCAATTCCCTTATTCCGGTCGACCCAAATGCGGTTCCTGGTAAGCAGTCTGTCCATATCGTCCACGGTGGGGAGGAAGTGGTCAGCGAAATCCGTAACCTTCTCCTCAAACCCTTCAGGCACATCAGCCACCAACCCCCCGACCCGCGGGTAGCAGTTGTTCATCCGAGAGCCGGTAACAAACTCCAGAATGTCGTAAATTATCTCTCTCTGTTTGAAGGCATAGAGGAAAACAGTCATAGCTCCAATATCTACCGCATGCATCCCGATGCTGACCAGATGGTCGGCAATCCGGTTCAGCTCGCACATTATCACCCTGATGTATTGGCACCTGGGGGGGACCTTAATGCCGAGTAACTTCTCCACCGCCAGGACATAGCCGATGTCGTTGTTCAAGGGGGAGACATAGTTCATACGGTCGGCAATGGGGATAAACTGATTATAGCTCCGGTTCTCCCCCAGTTTTTCAAAACCGCTGTGGAGAAATCCTATCTCCACCTCGACATCAAGTATCCTCTCCCCATCCAGCTCTAAGATGTTGCGAAAGACTCCATGGGTGGCTGGATGAGAGGGTCCGAAGTTGAGAACCATCCGCTCAGTGGGTGTCTCTTTGACCTCATCCGCCATAGCAGTAGCTTACCTCTCATTATAATCGAATCTTGACCTCTCACCCCTCCCCTCAAGGGGATAATCTTTTCGCAGGGGGTGTCCCTCGAAATCTTGAGGGAGAAAAATCCTCTTTAATGCCGGATGCCCCTTGAAGGAAATACCGAACAGGTCGTAAATTTCCCTCTCCTGCCAGTCTGCCGTCTTCCACAAGGGATAGACCGAATCTATCTCCAAGGAATCTTCGGGGACAAAGGTCTTGATAGCCAGACGACGGCTATTCTTGAAAGAGCAGAGGTGGTAAATTAATGCAAACCTCATCTCCACCCCTTCCATTTTCAGATAGTCTACCCCGCTAATGCTGACTAAGTAGTTAAACCTGAGCTCCTCGTCATCCCTGAGGAACTGCATAATTGCCAGGAGGTCTTCCTTTTTAATAGTTACAGTAATATCTCCCCTGAACTCCTTAACCTCGATGATGGAGTCCGGGAAGGTAGCCCTTAGCTTGACAACCACCTGATTTCCCTCCAGAGAATCCATAGCTATCTCCTATGGGCTAAGACTGTGTCACGCTCGATCTTCTTCTGGAGCTTGAGCAACCCGTTTATTATATCTTCGGGGCGAGGAGGACAACCGGGCACATAGACATCTACCGGGATAAACTGTTCAATCCCCTGAATCACCCCATAGGTATCAAACACCCCCCCAGAGGTGGCACAGGCACCCAGCGCCATCACCCATTTAGGCTCCAGCATCTGGTCGTATATCTTCTTGAGGACCGGTCCCATCTTGATGACTATCCTGCCGGCTACCACTAACAGGTCTGCCTGACGGGGAGAGAAACGAAGCACCTCGGCTCCAAAGCGGGAGATGTCGTAGCGGGAGGCTATGGTGCCCATAAGCTCAATCCCACAGCAGGCGGTCCCAAAGGTGAGGGGCCATAGGGAGTTCTTCCTACCCCAGTTGATAAACTTATCGGCTACTGTAGTAAGGATATTATCTCCCAAACGGCTCTCTAATCCCATTGCAAAGCCCCTTTTCTCCAAATATATATCAGGCCTATCAACAGAATTGCCAGAAAGACCCCCATCTCCACCAGACCGAAGAGGCTCAGCTTCCGAAAGATGACCGCCCAAGGGTAGATGGTGACCCCTTCGAAACCAAAGATAATAAACAACATAGCTACAACGAAGAACTTCACAGAAAATCTCAGGCGGGCATCACTAAAGGGGGCAATGCCGCACTCGTAAGGAGATAGCTTCGTTGGGTTAGGCTCCTTCCGCCCAAGCAAATGGGACAAGACAATCATCCCACCTGATAGAAGTGCAGAAAGAATCATAAGAATTAATATTGGGAGAAAGTCAACCGGCATCTTTTATTTTGAACCTAATGGGTCAAAAAGATAACTTCTCACCTTAGCTGAGGGACAAAGCAGGATACTATAACAATATTGCTCATTAATTGTCAAGGGGAAAATTCATTTATTATACAAAAACCCCCTCCGAACCTCGTTCTGCCCCCACCAATCATCGTAAGAGAACTGCTCCTCTCTTGTTAAAACTTTGAACCATTAATCCTTGATTTTTCCCCTTTCCTCGCATATAATTTTTTTGTCAAAGGGAGATGGATATTATCAGAATAATCCTCATAAATGGTTTCTCTTACCCTCTCTGGCAAAGGGGGAACGATGAAAATACTGATAGTAGACGACGACGAGAGCCAGGCAGAGCTGGCTAAAGAGAGGATGCAACAGGAAGGTTTCTCTGTTGATTGTGCCCTTTCTGCCAAAGAATGCCTGAAAAAGGTCTCCACCACCACCTATGACGCTATCGTCTCCGACTATTCAATGCCCCGCATGTCGGGTCTGGAACTATTGGACGAGCTGGCAAAAAGGGAAGTAGACACCCCGGTAATAATAACCACCGGCTTCGGAGATGAGAAAACAGTGGTTCAGGCGATGAAGATGGGGGCTTATGACTACATAGTGAAAGAACCGGACCTCGGTCACCTTGATCTGCTTCCTCTCGTAATAAAGGATGCCTACAGCAAGTACCTATTGAAAAAAGAGAATGAGAGGTTGATGGCAGAGCTTATTGAAAAAAGGAAGCAGTTAGAGGAGCTGAACCTAAAATTAACCGAACTCTCCATTACCGACGAGCTGACCGGAATCTATAACTATCGATTCTTCCAACTGGCGCTGGAAAAGGAGTGGGAGAGGGCAAAAAGATACAACCGATCGCTTTCATGCATACTGTTTGACATAGACAACTTCAAGAGGATAAACGACCTGTATGGGCATCCTGTTGGCGACAAAGTCCTCCAGGAGACAGCCAAAATAACCAGCCGTTCGGTTCGCCAAAGCGACTACTTAGCCCGCTATGGAGGGGAGGAATTTGTGATACTTCTTCCCGATACAAACCTCCGGAACTCCCTTCAAGTAGCCGAAAAGTTAAGAAAATTGATAGAAGCCCATACCTTCCAACCTACTGAGGAACCTTTAAAACTGACCATCAGCCTGGGGGTAGTTTCTAACGAGATGCCAGGGGTCACCTCAGCCGGCGCCCTTGTGGAGCTGGCCGATAAAGCCCTTTACAAGGCAAAAAGGGAGGGGAAAAATTGCGTTCGGTACATATCTTCAAAAAATTCTTCAGTCTGAATCCCCCCACAGCCGTCTTTGAAGCCGCTTACTACCAAAGGGTATTTTATGTCCAGTAGCGGGAGTTATTAGTGGGGCTCTTGCCCAAGTACTTCGCAAAGAAGGGGTTAGATGCTGGATATTGCTAGTTTGCTGAAAAAGTCGCTTACAATTGTTGCTCTGGTCTTCGTGATGATGGTGGTGGTAGATTATGTCAATGTAGCCACCAAGGGGAGATTGAAGGGATTAATAAAGGGAGGGCATTGGCGGCAATATGGGGTCTCCTCCCTTTTGGGTGCTACCCCGGGATGTGCTGGTGCCTTCATGATAGTAAGCCTTTATGTCCATGGGCTTATATCCTTTGGGGCAATAGTAGGGGGAATGATTGCTACCTCAGGAGATGAAGCTTTCATTATGCTATCTTTATTCCCCAAAGAGGCGGCTATGCTGTTCGGTCTGCTCTTCGTTATGGGACTTTTTTTCAGTTGGGTGACCGATAAGCTGGCTCCCTACCTCAAGTTCCAGCCCTGCCAGGAGTGCGCTCTCCACGAATTCCATCCTAAAGAAGAATCCTTCAGGCACTACCTAACCAAACACATCTGGTTCCACATTATCAAGAAGCACCTGATAAAGGTCTTCCTGTGGACCTTCGGGGTCTTGTTAGCCCTGCAGGTTGCCCTCAACTACTGGAACCTGGAGGATTTTATCAAAGCTCACCTGGTATGGGTGCTTCTCGTTAGCGGGCTGGTCGGCATTCTGCCAGAATCGGGACCCCATCTGGTTTTCGTTATGATGTTCGCCCGAGGGGTGATACCTTTCTCCGTCCTTTTAACCAGCTCCTTTGTGCAAGATGGTCATGGTATCCTCCCTCTCCTCTCTCATACCGTTAAAGACTCCATCATTATCAAGCTCCTCAATCTTGCCTTTGGACTCCTGGTAGGATTCATCTTCTACTCCTTGGGCTGGTAGTGTGAAGAGGCTCATCCATGAGAGATCCCAAAGCATTGCCTATTGTAACTATCTACCTCAAGAAAGGAGCCTTATATGAAAACAAATTATATCCATAAATCAGGGCGATTCCTCTCTCTGTTCCTAATAATTGGGACAATGTCCTTTTTAGTCGGCTTCGCACCCGTAAAAAGGGAGGCTAAAAGCCTGAGCAGTTTAGCCGAGGTTTTCGAGCCGGGCGCCATCCTCCGAGACACCAATGGGGATGAGGTGGTCGACTGGGTGGAAGCCACCATAATAATCCCCGATAAAGCCTCATTGGAAGACATCCAAGCAGCTTGCCATGTGGCAGCCAGACTCGCCTTTGAGAGCACTGCCCTCTCCCCACCCCTCACCCTCAGGGATACCGAGGTGAATGACCCGACCTCCCTCCCCCACCCCATCCTGATTGGGCGAGAAAATCGGCTCCTACAGCAGCTCATCCACAGTGGTAGGCTGAAAATAGCCCCTATGGAGGAGGGCGAGGGGATGGTCTCCCTGCTAACCTCCCCCTTTGGGGGTGCCGATGGGCTGATGATTGTCGGTGGAGATGACACCGGCACCCTGACCGCTGCCTCCTCCTTCGCTGCCCGGGCTCCCTACCTGTGGGAGGTAATCGGGCGGGAACATGGTGACACCTTCAGCAAGGTGGAGGAAGAGGTAGCCGATTCCCTCAAAAAAGAGAGGGTTAAGGTGGTAAACTCCTCTGCTAAATCCATCACCTTCGCCAGCAAGAGAAAAGAGATGGCCTCCCTTACCCTCAGCCTGGCGGTAGAGGCCGATGAAGACTTAAAGCGGGCAATCGACTCCCTCGAGGATCTGAATAGGTCCCATCGGCGTGGGGAGCGGACTGACCTGCTGAGCTATTCCAGCCTGGCGGAGCTGCTTATCGAACTCCACTCCCCCACCTCCCACCGGAAGGTCATCATCCCCAGGGTCGGCTACCCAGGTCGGTTCCTCACAGTGAGACCCGACTACACCCGCTACCGCCTCAAGGAGCTGAAGGTCAAGCACAAAGATTTCGACCTCTCCAACCTTTTCTCCTTAGATGGGCTATTCGGTGATGTGGTGCCCGACAAGATACCCGACAGAATGGAAACCATCATCATCCTTGGTTCGGCTGACCAGTCGATAGGGGCACCGGAGGTAGCCGCCCGCTTGGGCCTTGAATGCACCGGCATAAACTTCCCCCTGGCAAAGCGGGACACCGAAGTAATAGACCCTGCCAAGGAGATAAACCCCATCCTCTTCGGTACGGAGAACCAGTTGGTGACCTCTCTGAGAAAACTTGGAAAGCTGAAGATGATAGAGCTCCAACCAGGGGAAGGGATGGTACAGGTGGTACCCAAAGCCTTCGCGGAAGCCAATGCCCTGGTCATTGCCGGCAAAGACAGAGAAGGCACCAAGGCTGCCGCCCTCCATTTAGCCCGAAGGCTCCCCTACCTATGGGAAGCCAGAAGAGGGGAGTTGACCCTTGAGGAGATAGAGGAGAAGGTCCAACGGTTTTTCCGCTGTCGGTCGACTGCCGGGCAAGGAGCTACCGCCTTGGTTGAGATAGAGGAGATAACCAATGGTCTGTCAGATAAAAAGCTGGAGCATCTGAAATTAGATTTCTATCTAGACAGCGAGGCGCCAGATTTCGCCCAGTTTGTGGCCGAGAAGCTCAAAAAGAAGACCCTGGCGGAGAAGGTAGAGGTACATTGCTTCAACCGCCACCAGCCGAAGACCATTTTTGAACGCCAGTTCCAGGTACCCTGGGAGGTGGACGAATTTTGGAAGAGGTTTCAGCAAGAAGTCAGACCGAAGCTTCAACCAGGAAATAAAGTGGAGATAGAGCTCAGGGTCAGCGAACCCCCTGAGGTGAGGGAGAAGCTGAAGGCATCCATTGCCTCGCGCTTGAGAGAAGCTGGCATTAGCCCCGACGCCCATAGGGTGGTCGTTCTCTCCGCCTACAAGCAGGGGTTCAGCTGGTTGAGAGATGTGGTCCTCCCCTCCGTCAGGGGGAAGGGGGTGGGGAAAGTGCACCTTCGGGTTGCCTCTTTTAAGCCCGACTTCTCACAACAGTGGAAATACTATCAGGAACCGACCCGCTGGCTCCAGGAGCTCTACCCCATAGACGAGGTCTTCGCACGG
>Ga0209979_1005176_pt1 | contig 10387 bp, 10 predicted proteins | sample AnhtaG_FD_183114 | JGI IMG/M metagenome (GOLD analysis project Ga0209979, IMG submission 183114) | Deep subsurface microbial communities from Anholt, Denmark to uncover new lineages of life (NeLLi) - Anholt_01485 metaG (SPAdes) (version 2) | ecosystem: Environmental > Aquatic > Marine > Oceanic...
GGATTCACTGCTTAAAACTTATCAAAGAAGATTTTGATATTATAGATTGTTGTGGATTCCCATATTTTTAATTGTTTAGCTGCAAATTAGTCTCACTTATTAAAAGAAAAAAATTATTTTCGACGTGGCATGAAGTATGGGGTTTGAAATACTGGCAGGAATATCTTGGAAGACTTAGCGTATTCGGCTATTTTATAGAAAAATTAAGCGTCTTAATACCAAGTATAATCATTTCGGTTTCTCAATCAACCGCTAGGCGAATAAAAGATGAATTGGGTTTCAAAGAAAAATATATGTTATCTCAAGTGGCATAGATTTCAATACAATTCAGCAAATTAATGCAGCACAAGAAAAAATCGATGTTATATATGCAGGAAGATTAATGGATTTTAAGCATATAGATACTTTGATTAAAGCTATACACCTGCTTAAGGAGCAGATTTCAATAGTCAAGTGTCTTGTAATCGGAGAGGGGCCTGAAAAAAAGAGGCTTGAAGTACTAGTCCAAAAGTTAAACTTGAAAAAAAATATTAAATTTTTAGATTTTTTAGAAAACCATGATGATGTTTATGCTCTAATGAAATCATCAAAAGTTTTTGTTTTACCTTCAACAAGAGAAGGATTTGGAATTGTGGTTATCGAGGCTAATGCCTGCGGCATACCGGTTATAACTATTGATCATCAAAATAATGCCGCCAGGGATCTTATCGAAGAAGGAAAAAATGGCTTTGTTTGCCAATTAGACGAAAATGAAATCGCAAAGAAAATTATGAGAATTTTAGAAAATAGTTCAGGCCGAAAGATGAAAAAAGTTTGTATGGGTTTAGCTAAAAAATATGATTGGGATAAGATTGTTGATGAAATTGAGGGAGTTTATTCGAAATGAAAAAACAAATAATAGTGACAAACAGCTGGGATGATGGTCATAAATTGGATCTTAAATTAGTCAAGCTTCTAAAGAAGTATGGAATAAAAGGAACTTTTTATATTTCTCCAAAAAATAGAGAGTTCAGAGAAGAAGATTTGTTATCAGACGAAGAAATTATAAAACTAAACAGAGATTTTGAGATTGGGGCTCACACTATGACTCATCCAAGATTGATAAAAATCAGCGAAAGAGAAGCTTTTAATGAAATTATAGATTCAAAAAAATATTTGGAGAATTTAATTAGGGAGAAAGTTCGGTGTTTTTGTTATCCCGGTGGGAGATACAATAAGAAGATAAAAGAACTGGTGAAAAGGACGGGTTTTATTGGGGCCAGAATAACCGAACAAATACTCACTACTACTCCAGGAGATCTTTTTGAATTAGGGACAACAATACAGGTCTTTCCTTTATCTATTCATGGTGTATGCGGTGAAATTAAATTTGCGATAAAAAATAATATTAAACTCATACCTTTCATGTTCACAAAAGATTGGACAAGGATAACAAAAAATACATTTGACTATGTGAACCAGAATGGATGCGTATGGCATTTATGGGGACATTCATGGGTATAGATAAATACAATGATTGGAATAAATTTGAAAAAGTTTTGAGTTATATAAGCAATAGGAAAAATCTCCGATATTTAACAAATTCTGAAATAATTTGGGAGTCAAGAAAATGAGAATTTTACATGTAACAAAAAAATATCCGAATGCTTTGGGGGGAGATGCAATTGTCTCTTTTAATCTGGAAAAACAACAGATGAAATTAGGGCATGAAGCGTTTATTCTAACAACTAATTGTGATGAAATAATAGATAAACCAAATGTCATAAAATTTGGTTTAAAAGATCTTGCTCAAAATTGGGACATCGTAACTTTCAAGAGGCTTTTCTCATCATTAATATTATTCTTTTTATCATTTAGTTTAATTAAAAAAATAAAACCAGATGTTGTCCATAGTCACTTGGCAGATTTAGGTTTTATTCTATCTTTTGCTTGTAAATTATACAAAATACCAATTATCAATCAATGTCATGGAGTTTCTTTCCCTTATAAACAAAACACATTGGCAAAGAGAATTTTAGAAAAATTTTGCCTTAAATATTCTAAATTTAATAAGATTGTAACCGTCGACAAAAATTCACTGCCATCATTTAAAAAAATAAACATAAAAAATGTGATTTATATGCCCAATGGGGTAAACTTAGAAAAATTTAATAAAAAAAAGACAAATAAGACAAACAAAACAATATTTTTATTTGTAGGTAGATTAGAAAAACAAAAAGGTTTAATTTACTTATTTAAGGCGGTAAATATTCTTAAAGTAAATAATTCTAATTTTGAAGTTCATCTTGTTGGGACAGGAACAGAAGAAGCATATCTTAAAGAAATAATTTTAAAATTTAGTTTAAAAAAATATATTAAATTTTTAGGAAAAAAAACTTCCCAGGAAATAGGTACTTACTATGTTAACTCTGATGTTTTTATATTACCTTCAATTTGGGAAGGTTTCCCACTGACTCTATTAGAAGCATGGGCTGCTAGTCTACCTGTAATAATAACTAATGTTGGAGGTGTATCAAAAATTTGTAAAAATAAAGAAAATGTTTTAATGATTCCATCCAAAAATACCAAAAAAATTGCGGAAGCAATGCTCGAATTGATCAAGAATAAAAAACTGAGGGAAAAATTAGGGAAAAATGGAAGAAAATTAGTAGAAGAGAAATATAGCTGGGAAAAAGTTGCAAAAAAATTTGTAAGTATCTATAAAAACTTAGCAATTGTCAAAGAGTAAAACCTACAATCGAGAAAAACAGAAAGTTGCAAAAAAATAAGTATCATTTATAGCTTTTACAATTTAGAAAATAGAAATTTACTTAGAAGAATGGCAGAGATCACTAGGTGTAGAAAAATTTGAATCTTAGGAAATAAAAATGAGAATAATACAAATTGTATCTTATTATCCTCCACATATTGGTGGCATGGAAAAGTGCGCTAAAGAAGTCTCTGATAGGTTAGCAAAAAAAGGCCACCATGTAGAGGTGTTTACTACAGATCTTGGCTTTAAAAAAGAAAGAGATAGTCCAACGGTCAACCTAAATATCCATCGTCTAAAAAGTTGGGAATTTGCTCATACCACAATAATTCCGTCTTTTTTTTTAAAATTGCTAAAGATACCTAAAGATTCAATCATACATGTCCACATAGCACACGCAATGATACCGGAAATTGTTTTCCTAGTTTCAAAAATTAGAAATATACCATATGTTGCTCATATTCACGCTGATGTTGAGCCATCGGGAAAAATGGGCTTTCTATTGCCATTTTATAAAAAGATTTTTTTACAGAAAATTTTGAATTACGCATCAAAGATTGTAGTTCCAACTAAGGATTATATCGCCATTATTAGTAAAAAGTATGCTATATCAAAATATAAAATTATTGTCATTCCATACGGCGTTGATTTAAATAATTTCAAAAGCATGTCGGTTAAATTACATAACCCAATAAGATTATTATTTGTTGGTAGGCTGACAAAACAGAAGAACATTCCTCTTTTAATTAAATCATTCAAAAAAATAATTGATAATAATGATTTCAATATTGAACTACACATCGTTGGAGAAGGTGAAGATAAAAATAAAATTATTCTGCTGATAAAAACTTTAAAGTTAGACAACAGAGTTATTTTACACGGTAGTCTAACTGGAAATAAACTACATAAAATTTACTCAAATTCAGATATTTTCATTCTGTCTTCAATTTATGAGTCATTTGGTATTGTTTTAATAGAGGCAATGGCTTCCGGTTTACCAATTGTAGCTTCAAATATTCCAGCCGTAAGGAATGTAGTAGAAAATAATAAAACTGGACTACTGGTAAAACTAACACCCGAGGATTTTTCAAAAGCAATTAAAAAACTGCTTATGAATTCTAAGTTAAGAGAAAAATTAATCGAGAATGGTCTCGAGGAGGTTAAGAAATATAACTGGGATAAAATTGTTTCAAAATTTGAATGGATTTATAAAGAGGTAATATGTGATAATAACAAAAAATAAATTATTTTCCGGAATTTTAAGTTTTGGATTAATAACTATCCTTTTGGTTTTATTCGATGTTCAATATTTTTATCTTAGGGCGATTTTTCCCTTTATCTTTTTAACAACAATTCCCGGATTGCTGATTTTATTAATACTTAAAATCAGGAAAATTGGGTTTTGGGAATATTTGATTTATACAATTGGATTAAGCATTGCTTTTTTAATGATTGGGGGCTTAGCCGTAAATTGGATTTTTCCATGGTTGCATATCACAGATAAACCATTGTCTTTATTTCCCTTACTTATTAGCTTCGATGTCTTTCTTTCACTTTTTGGGCTTATTGCCTACAAAAGAAATGAAAAGATTTCGCTCAAAATTAATTTTCCGAAACTTAATTGGTTAAACAAGATTTTCTTTATAACTCCTGTGATTTTTCCCATTTTAAGTATTTTAGGAGCAATAACACTAAACAATGGCGGACCCAATTACCTCACCTTAATAATGCTCGGCGGAATTGCAGTTTATGTTTTTCTTATAGTTTTGTTTAGGAAAAGACTAAACGAAAACATTTATCCTTGGGCAATTTTAATGATGAGTATTTCACTCTTGCTAATGTTTTCATTGAGAAGTTGGCATATTTCTGGTTGGGATATTCACCAAGAATATCAAATGTTCCAATTAACAAAAGAAAATTTTCATTGGAGCATGTTAAATTCTCCCAGGGATGCTTACAATGCTTGTTTGAGTCTAACAATTCTTCCTACAATCCTTTCCTCATTTTTAAAAATCAATGATGAATACATTTTTAAGTTAGTTTTTCAGATAGTTTTTTCTTTTGTTCCAGTTATTGTCTTTTTGTTTTTAAGAAGATATACAAAAGGTATCATTGCTTTTTTGGCAAGCTTCTTTTTTATATCACAAGGTCAGTTTATGCATCAGATGCCTTGTTTAATGAGGCAAGAAATTTCTTTTTTGTTTTTTGCATTATTTTTAATTGCACTATTTGACAAGAATTTCAACTTCTCCATTAAAAACACCTTCCTTTTAATTTTTGGATTTTCAATGATAATCTCGCACTATTCCACAACTTATGTTACCCTTGCTCTTTTTACCTTCGTTTATTTCGTTTGGCTATTTTTCAGGAAAACTGAAAATAAAAAGGTCTTTTCGAAGATATATCAAAAATTGAACTTGAAGGAAAAAGGAAGATCAAAGAGGGAAAAATATTATCTTGGCGGAACTTTGATTCTTGTGTTATTTGTTTTTACTTTTTTATGGTCCTTTCAATTGACAGGAACTTCCGATAATCTAATTTACCTTGCTAAAACGACAATAAGTAATATGGAAAAGATATTTAAAAATGAAATGAAAAGCGAACAAGCCCTAATGGCCTTGGGGATGTCTGTGAAAACCTATACCATGGATGATGTTAAGAATTATAGAGATAATATTACAAAAGAATACCATACTAATAAAACATGGATTAACTTTTATAGCCCTGAGAAATATGCAGATTATGCTATTAGACCAAGATATCCGCAGAGTATTTCCTCTCCAAACAGTATGATTAAACTCATAAGTGGATACTTAACAAAGATAGTTGGTAGATCTTTGGAGATATCTATATTAATTGGCGTTTTCTATCTCTTATTTTTTCAATTAAAAAAACAAAAAATCTCAGCGGAATACATAGTTATGTCTTTAGGTTCTATACTTTTATTAGGAATAGTTATTATCGCTCCCTATATTTCTCTAGGATATAATGTCGAGAGGCTTTTTCAACAGATCTTAGTACTTCTTTCATTACCTGCTGTTTTAGGTGTTTTGGTGGTATTCAAATTTTTAAAAAATAAAAATACTAAATTTCTTTTAATAGCTATCATGTTTCTTTGGTTCTTTTTAGTTTTTTCTGGATTTACTATTCAACTCGTTGGTGGGGAACCACGAAGAAATCTTAGTAATTTTGGAGAAGAGCATGATAGGTTTTATAGCTATGAGTCTGAAGTTAAATCTTTAGAATGGCTTTCAAAATATTATAACCAGAAAGACGAGATCTATCTAGATGAATTTGCTATCTTAAAAGCATATTCTTTCTCAAGAATTAATGAAAAGAATGTTCTAAAATATATCTTACCTTCGATAATTGATAAAAATGCTTACGTATATTCAAGTTATACAAATAAAATTAATAAAACGACTCGAGTTATTTATAAAAGCAATTTTTTAGAATACAATTTCCCAACAGAATTTCTTAACGATAATAAAAACAAAATCTATAATAATAGAGGTTCGGAAATATTCAAGTGAAAATTCTATTTTACTTCTATTATAGTAAAGTATCACTCTAAGAAAGAAACAAAGATAAAAAATATCTACATATCGCTCAATATATTAAAAATATGAGAACAAACAAAAATGGAACAAATAGCATTACATAGAAATCATTTATTATATAGACGATAATTTATATTGGGGCCGAGATATCTCAAAAAGTTTAGTCGCTGGAAAAAGAAAAGAATAAATCAAAATTTATTTTTAACAGTTCATCCTGATTTAGAATTAAATTATGTATCTAACAATCATATCTCTTTAATCGCCTAGGGTTTAATTCCCCGCAGCTCTGCTGCGATCAATAAAATATGATAAAATGGTATAAAAAGTAGAGGGGAAAGTGATTTGAGTAAGTATATTCACAAATCACCTAATGTATCTGTACTAATATACCATTTTGTATGTCCAACAAAAGATAGAAAGGTTATTTTCAATTCGAGGATAAATTTAAGTTTAGCATCTATTATATATTAATATAGGCAAAAATTATGAATATTAACCAAATCAAGGATGGTTTCCTTATATATGTACGAAATAATAAATTTAGAATTTTTATATTTTTAATTTCAGGGTCTTCTGCGGCAATATTAAACCTTAGTTTATTGTATATTCTTGTTAGATACTTTCAGTTGAATACAAGGTTTTTAGAGAATATTGCTAACGTATTGAGTATGGAAGTTAGTATAATATACAATTTTATTATTAATCGTTACTGGACTTGGAGAGATGCTAAAAAAGAGCATAGTTTTAAATTATTAAAACAATGTACTCTTTTTCATTTTGTTGTTGGTATTTCGATAGGTATAAGACTTATAATGTTTCCAATTTTGCAGTTTTATGGAGTTCATTATTTGATAAATGCTTCAGTAGGTATAGGAGTTGGAGCAATAGTGAATTATATCCTTTACGATAGAGTAATCTTTAAAAGAAGGAGATGTAATTTATGACTAAGTATGATGTGTGTGTTATTGGGGGGTGTGGTCATGTCGGATTACCACTTGCAATTGCTTTTGCGAATAAAGGTGTTAATGTTTGTATTTATGATATAAATAAAAATGCCCTTGATAAAATTGCTAATGGTGAGATGCCTTTTTTAGAAACAGGTGCAGAACAGATTCTTAAAAATACTATCAGAAAAACACTTTTTACAAGTAATGACCTTAAAGATATTTCTAATAGTAAATTTATAATTACTGTAATAGGAACACCTGTAGATGAGCATTTAAATCCGAAATTTACATTGATGATGGATTTTATTCGCACTCTTTTGCCATATTTAAGAGACGAACAATATTTTATTCTTAGAAGCACCGTATTCCCCGGTACCACTGAAAAGATTAATACATTTCTTAAAAATAATGGTAAAAATATTTATGTTACTTTTTGTCCGGAAAGAATTGCTCAAGGCAAAGCAATGGAAGAGTTATATAATTTACCGCAAATTGTTTCCGGATTTGAAGAAAAAGCTATTACCGAAGTGTCAAAGCTTTTTTCAATGCTTACTAAAGATATTGTTATTTTACAGCCTATAGAGGCTGAACTTGCAAAATTATATACTAATGCGTGGAGGTATATTCAGTTTGCGACTGCCAATCAATTATATACAATATCTACGAGTTGTGGAGTAGATTTTTATAAAATATATGATGCAATGAAATACAAGTACCCAAGGACAAAGAATTTTCCTTTTGCCGGTTTCGCAGCCGGTCCTTGTTTATTTAAAGATACTATGCAAATCGCAGCTTTTGATAATAACAAGTTTTTTTTAGGCCACGCGGCTATGCTAATTAACGAAGGACTTCCAAATTTTTTAGTTCAAATGCTTAAAGAAAAATATTCTTTGCAAGACAAAGTGGTTGGAATTCTCGGTATGGCATTTAAAGCAAATATTGATGATAAAAGAGAATCTTTATCTTATAAACTGAAAAAAATTCTGGAGATAGAAGCCGGGAAAGTTTTATGTTCGGATGAATATATAAACGAAGAAGAATTTATTGCTGCCAATGAGCTTATTAAAAATTCGGATATAATAATATTAGGCGTTCCTCACAAAGAATACAAAGATTTAATTATTAAAGATAAAATATTAGTTGATATTTGGAATTTTTATGGAAAGGGAGGGTTATTTTAAATGAAGCTTTTAATTACGGGTTCAAGCGGATTTATTTCTGGTTATTTGGTGCAAGAACTTTTAGATCATGGTTATCATGTCGTAGGAATTGATAATTATTCTAAATATGGTGAAACGAAGAAAAATTATGATAATCATCCTAATTATCAATTTATCGAGGGAGATGCTAAAGATACAAATCTTCTCAAAGAATTAATCGAAGATTGCGATCAAGTGGTAGCATCAGCAGCATTAATAGGTGGAATCACTCTATTTCATAAATATGCTTATGATTTATTAGCTGAAAATGAAAGGATAATCGCTTCAACATTTGATGCAACTATATGGGCTTTTAAGGAAAAGAGATTAAAAAAGATAAATGTTCTCTCTTCGTCTATGGTATTTGAAAATGTAACTACATTTCCCACTCCTGAAGGCGAACAATTAAAATGCCCGCCTCCTTGGTCAACATATGGTTTTCAAAAGCTCTCATGTGAATATTTTGCTAAAGGGGCATGGGAACAATATAAGTTACCGTATACTATAATTAGACCGTTTAATTGTATTGGAATTGGTGAAAAACGGGCAAAATTTGATAAAGAAGTATTGTCTGGAAATGTGAAATTAGCAATGAGTCATGTAGTTCCGGATATTGCATATAAGGTTTTAAAAGGGCAGGACCCATTACACATCTTAGGGGACGGCAATCAGATTCGTCATTATACATATGGTAGCGACTTAGCTAAGGGTATAAGGTTAGGTATTGAGAGCGGAAAAGCGATAAATGAAGATTTCAATCTTTCAACCTCGGTGTCGACTACTGTATTAGAACTTGCTAATCTTATCTGGAAGAAGATAAATGGCGATAAGCCTTTTAGATATATTTCTGACCCACCTTTTAAATATGATGTTCAGAGAAGAATTCCCGATGTAAATAAAGCGAAAAGAATTCTTGGTTTTGAAGCAAAAACCTCACTAAGTGATGCATTGGATGAGATTATTCCTTGGATAAAAACACAGATAAAAAGTGGAGGAATATAGAATTAAAATAATATGAAAATAAATGAAGATATCAAGAAATTATATAAAAATAATTTAATAAAAAGAAAACTTATTTAAAAAATAGAATATGGAAGGTGATATGTAATTTTTTTTAAAGAAATATAGATGAAAATTCTATTGTATTAAATATTGGAGCTAGCTATTGTGAGTTTATAAATAATATTAAATGTAAACAAAAATGTGCCCTTGATCTAAATAAAGATATATATAAATTTGCTAATTAAAATGTGGATATAATAATTAGTTCCTCTACAGATATATCTTTTTTATTAGATAACTCTATAGATGTAGTATTTATAAGCAACTTTTTTGAACATCTAAAAAGTAAAGAAGAAATTAGAGATACTCAGTTAGAAATTTTTCGGATTTTGAAATGGGGGGAGTAGTAATTATTTTAGGGCCTAATATTAAATATGCATATAAGGAGTATTGGGACTTTTTTGATCATTACATACCACTTACAGAGAAATGTTTAGCTGAAATATTAAAAATAATCGGTTTTAAAATTGAAAAAATAATACCTAGATTTTTAGCTTATACGGTAAAGAGCAATATACCAAAAAATACTTGTTTAATAAAACTTTATTTAAGGATGCTATTTATATGGAAAATAATGGAGAAACAAATGTTGATTTTTGCGAGGAAACCGTGATTAAAACATTAAACATAATAATTCCCGTATACAACGAAGCAGATAATATTAGAAATACAATTAGTGAGATAAATAGTAAGGTTACTACACCTTGTAAAATTTTTATTATTTATGATTTTGAAGAAGATTCTACCTTGCCAGTAGTCAAGGACATTAAAAGAGCACAAAACAATATTGAATTATTTAAAAATAAGTATGGGAAAGGTGCATTAAATGCTATAAAAACAGGCTTTAAAAAAGTTAAAAATGGTGTTGTA
>Ga0209979_1005177_pt1 | contig 10386 bp, 13 predicted proteins | sample AnhtaG_FD_183114 | JGI IMG/M metagenome (GOLD analysis project Ga0209979, IMG submission 183114) | Deep subsurface microbial communities from Anholt, Denmark to uncover new lineages of life (NeLLi) - Anholt_01485 metaG (SPAdes) (version 2) | ecosystem: Environmental > Aquatic > Marine > Oceanic...
GGGGTCGGGATTGAGGGGCCTAACTGTATTTCGTATCTGTTCTTCTCGCGGTTTTCTATTATCCCTAAACACTCAAGTCTTAATGATGGTCGGTGTTTTCCGTAACCGTTCCGGAAGTGTATCACGTCAAAGGTCTTGCCCCTTAACCGGCTTATCCAGTACGGCGTCAAGTCTCTGTATTCGACGTTCTTCTTGCCCTGTGCTATCAGGTCAAACCATTTCCAGATGAGCGTTAGGTGTAGGGTTTTTATCATTCCAATTTATCGACGGCCTGTTTTAGGTCCACGCTATTCGGGTGCAGGTAAATTGCGGTGCTGGCAATATTCGTATGACCAAGGAGTTCCATCACGACCCGGATAGGCGCAACCCTTGACGTGTTGGTCCCGAACGTATGCCTGAGTAGATGAGGGTGTATCTTTCGGCCGATAGCTTCCTGGCCCAGCTTCGTAACGATGCGCTCAACCTGGCGCGGGCTTAACGGTTGAACCTTGTTAGTCTGTTGGAATAACGGATCTTCGGCCCTAACGGCTCTTTGTCCTTGCTGGTACCACGTGACATAATCCTGGAGCACGTCTTTCAGTCGTTTGCTGATCGGGATATTGCGTTCCCGTCCCGACTTAGACGTCTCGGCCCGGACAGTAAGATCCGTCTTAAAGTGTCCGCCGATCATAATGTCATCAAAACATAGACCAACAAGTTCCCCGACCCTGACGCCGGTCTGCAGCATGGTCATTAGGATCGCGTAGTTCCTGGGTGATGATTTGAGCGCCTTAAATAGGATTTGCGCCTGTTCGTCCCGGTTAAGTACTTCGACCATGTAGTTTATTCCTTTCTTTTTTCGTCCAACAGTCATGCTCGATCAAGCAAGTCGGACAGCGGGAAGGGTCCCATTTTTTAAGTTTCCTGGTCGCGCACCTGTCTATGGCGTCGAGTATGTCTTTAACCGTTAAACCGTTATGTGCCTTGATCATCTTAATACTCCTTTTTGTTTTCGTGCATAGACCAGTCTTCTATATCCCTGGTTAGGCTATAAAGCCAGTCGGTGCCCCTGTTGTCTGTTCGGCACTCGACCTCAAACCAGTAGGCGATCCTGCTGGCTATCTCAAAGACGATTCGTTTAAGCATCTTAGTATTCTTTCTTGACTGCGTGCCCGGCCTTGAGTAGTAGGACGTCTAAGTACTCGCCGCTGGCTAAAAGCACGTTGACCACGTATCGTCCGTATTTGCCCGGGCGTTTACCGGCTGTCTCGATATAGAATTTCGGGCCGCAATTCTTAAACCGGGCCTCGACGAATTCCTTGGCCTTGAGTCCCTTTTTATATTCCTCGGTATTCGTCTTGACGGTATGTATCTCGGGCGTGTCGATTCCCTCGAGTCTAAGTTTGGCCTGGAGTTTGACCCCGAAGTCTAACAGGATCCAGGCATCGAGAGTGTCACCATCAACGACCCGGATCAGTTCGCAGGACCAGCGATATCTATTAGCCATAAGTTTTCCTTTCTCTGTTTTAGTCTCGGTGGAGACCTTGTCAAGTTTTTGTGGTGTAATGTCGGTTTCCTTGGTTTTGTGTGTTAGCGAAAGTATAAGCACCATTATCGCTAACGTCAGTATCATATTTAGTACGGTTATAATCTTCATGTTCCTTAGTTGCGCGTTAAAACTAAACATCGTTCACCGTCCTTTAGTATTCTTACTTTCAGGTCAACCTTTATTCCGTTAGGGTATGCGGGGCTCTTCCCGCTTGACGTTGTCGTGACCGTTTGCGCGTTAGTGTCCTTTAGCATGACCGCTCCCAGTTTAACAAGCAGGTCGGCAACAAGGGAAATACAGTCTCTACTACGAAACAACGTGCCTACAAATTTATTTACGTCTTCTCTTCTCATCATATTGTTCACCGTCCTTTCTTCGTGTGTCACATTCGCCATGAACAATGTTACACCCTGATCTGGGTGTAACTATTCGCTGGAAAAGTTACACGGTTTTTTCTAATCGTTTGCTCGTCTCGTAAGATTGGTAAGGCCTGTATTTGTCCCGTAGCTTTTCGTACCACGCCTTGACATCGCTTTTGTCTAGATGGAACGCGTGGTGCCGTAGAGTTCCCTTGACTAGGGGTAAAATCTTTTCCCACCGGTTAAGCGTCATCCTGGAGATCCCTAAGTACTTGGCAATATCCGATCTGGTCCTATACCACCTCATCATTCACCGTCCTTTGCTTTTTCTTGGGTTTACGATACGGTACGCATGGCGCGCACTGAAAGTGTCCTAATCGCACGCAGCCTTTTCTTCGCTTATGTGGTTTGCCATGCGGACAGGTACAGTAAGCGCGATCTTCTGCCGGACATATCATCATCGTTCACCGTCCTTTCTATGGATTTGGTGTGAATTTACAATGTGGACTTTCTACGCCAGGAAGACCCTTGCCGCAGAAATGCGTTACTACTGGATGTCCATCGGGACAAACATCAGGATGATCGCAATCCGTCCAGAAGTAGTGCCTGCATTTTTTGCAACTGCAGTACTTGACTATGGCTTTTGTTATTTCCCTCATCGTTCACCGTCCTTTTTTTGTGTCATACCTTGTTATACTACGGTCCGTTATGTAACATTCACGAGATCGCCTGAATGTTACGTATAGATCTGTCGTGTGTAACATTCGCCGGCGAAAGTTACATAAGCCCTTGTGTAACATATTAGTTATCGTATTTGTATAGGTTCCTTGTGTTTCCCTTTTTCCTTACCGTCTTAAACCATTCCAGTACCCGGTCTTTGCTTATACTTCGCGTGTGTCCCCATCCTACTGGTTCGTTGAGTCTCTCTATTTTTTCCCACCTGTGTATCGTCATACGCGATACCTTAAGAAAATCAGCTACCTCTTGGCGGTCCCTAAAGTATTCTGTCATCGTTCACCGTCCTTTACTTCTTCTTGGGTTTACGATACGGTACGCATGGCGGGCAGGAGTTACACCATCCAAAACAGGATGGGTTTTTCTTGTGTAACCTCGCGCCACCACAGCACGTCCTGAACGGACAGGTTTCGTTAGGGCATATCATCATCGTTCACCATCCTTTGGTCTTTTTTCCCAGGCACTCTATAACCCTTGTCAACGTTTCCCCTATGTGTTTATCTATGTCTGGGTCATGAGATAGCACCAGCCAGGCTTTCCTTTCTTTATCCGTAAACTGCCCTACTCTTTTGCTCAAGTATCTCCATAGTTCCAGCTTTTTCTCCTTAGTAAGCGTCTCTAAAATGCTCATTGTCGTTCTCCTTTTAGTAGGGGACGCAACGGTAGATGGTGAACATGGAAAGAGAGATTGAAAAACCGTGCGCCCCCTGATTAATGTTTTAGACATCCCCTGTTCTCCATCTACGCATAGATTACCAAAAGTATTTTACCGTGTCAAGTTTTCGAGGTCGTTTTACTAAAATACTTTCTAAGACGCAATATATAAGGGATTGAGCAGGTAGTATGTGTTGACCAGGGCGATCGGATCGTCACCAGGGGCAACGTCGTGATAATTATTTCCAAGATTTTACTTGACAAATCTTTTGCCCGGGTATTATTGATAGCGTGAAGCCAGGACGGTGTAATCTGACAAAAGATATCTGTGATCTAAAGAGCGGCGTTCAACAGGACTGTCCTAACGGTCCCGAATGGTGCGGGTATTATGTGCCGCCGGATCACGATTTCCGTCCTGAGTTTGCCAATCTAACACACACTCCAAAGCACACTCCCCAACCAGACCAGGCTGATATGTTCGGTTAAATACAAAGGGGGATCCCGTGGGTGATATTACCGAAAAGAGGATGCGTCACTATACCGGCGCAGATGCAGATAAGGATTCTATTCCCGCTGGCGGCAAATCCCCGGGTGATTCCTATCACGGTAACGATTCCAAGAAACAATACTACTGGAACGGTACGGCCTGGAAGACCGGGCTCGGGTATGAGTATATACCCATTTCGATAGCGGTTTGGGATTGGAGTCATGCAACGCTTACCCTTGACGGTGCCTGGCATGTTGACGGGCTGGATTTTGGGGCAAAAGGGGTGCCGGTTGGTGCTGTCGCCGCGCATGTCAATATTAAGGTAAAAGATGACGCTGCAGGTCAGCAGTTTGCCATACGTCCTGTCGCTGGAAGCGAGGTCAACGGAGTTAACCTGTACACCCAGGTCGCCAACATAGAATCCGTTTTTCATGGTATTATGAGGCTAGATGCCGACCTTTTAGCTGACTATTATGGCGTCGCTGGCCTTGATGCCGTATATATCGCTATTTTAGGTTACTTTATTTAAGGAGATGAACTATGCCGGAATTACCAGGTGATCAGGAAGTTGCTAAACTGTTCGGGTTCCCGGGCTTCGAGGCCATGATCAGGGTCACGATGAAATATGTTAATATTCTTCGAGCCAACCAGGGCATGCCTGATTTGACTTACGAAGAGTTCCGGGCCGAGATCGAAGCCAAGATGGTCGAGATAACTAACGGTACACCGTAAGGGGGTTTAATAATATGGTTTATATCAGACGGTATTTATCAGGCCAACAGGCCACTACTGTCACCATCGCCCAGGGCGCGATTACTACCGATAAAATCGTTGATAAAGCGGTAACGCAACCCAAGGTCGCGGACGATGCTATTACCACGGATAAAATCGCCCCGAGTGCGGTTGAAACATCAGACATTAAAGACGGCGAGGTTAAGACTGTAGACATAGGTGCCGGCGCCGTGACTACGCCTAAGATTGCCGATGGTGCCGTAACTACTGCCAAACTAGAAGCCTCTATCCAGGGGATCGCCCGACCTCTTACTCCTGGTGTAGCCACTGCCGAAATTGCCGACCTGGCCGTAACTGAGGGCAAGCTGGCCGCTAATGCGGTTGGTACTGCCAAACTAAAAGATGGTAATGTTTCTGCCGCGAAACTCGCCGCTGACGCCGTTGAAACCGTCAAGGTTAAAGACGGTGCGATTACCACCGGCAAGATTGCGGGCGGTGCTATTGACGCAACTAAGATCGCGGTGGATGCCGTGACCGGTTCGGAAATTCAGAACGGGAGTGTGGGGTCGACGGAGCTTGCAACCGATAGCGTAATTTCCGAAAAAATCGCAGGGCTCAACGTTACTACGGAGAAAATAAATACGTATGCGGTTGAGACGGACAAAATAAAACACGAAGCGGTTACCGATCCTAAACTTAATGTCGCGGCCCTGGGTCGCCGGCATATCGAAAGTTTGAATGTCCGCGAGTCCGTGTTTCATGATCCGTGTATAGGCATCCCATACGGTACTCCGTGGGTTAGTGAGGGAGATGCTGGTGGGAGTTTGACACAAGATCAGGATGGACGAACATTAACGACTAATAACGTGTCAGGCGAAGCTCAGCGCAGCATACTCAAGGAAGTGACGGATCGTCTGAAAACACTAGAGCGTCTTCCGTCGTTAAACGTTGGTATTGGGTATGGGACGTCTCAAGATTACGTCTCGCACCTTATAGGGCTTTATTTTGACGCAAATAATTACGTTGCCTTTGTTGCCGAAGACCTGGTAGGTGTGTTTGCTACCTGGAAAGTGGAGTGTATCAAGGGTGGTGTTTCGTCTGTGGTTGATACCGGGATTGCCGTTCCGCCGGCTACTAACACGTCTCGAACCCTGTCGATTGAATTCCAGGGTGACGGTTCGGTGAAGTTCTTCGTGGATGGGATAGAAAAGGCGCACATAACAGACAGTCAATTCATTCCGAACACAAGGTTCGAGGTGCGTCTTGAAGTGACAGCCCGGACTGCCGCGGCCAGGGTTTTAAGGACGCGGTTTATTGACTTATACGAGAAGCGTTTGGCGTAACTATGGAAATTATAACAGGACTGATTAGGGATCTCGGGTTCCCGATCTTTGTTGCTGTGTTCTGCCTGGTCCGTCTCGAGAAACGGCTCAAAGAGATTACCTGTGAACTTAAAAAGTTTAATAATCAAAGGGGGTGATACTAGATGCGTTTAGTTAAAGATTGTGCCCTGCGTATTAAGGGGCGTTGCAAAAAGTTAGGGCATCTGTGTTGCCTGAATCCGAATTCGGATTTATATTCCTGTGGTGAGCTGGTAAAGACGGCCGGTAAACCCGCGAAGAAAGGCAAGAAGAAAAAATGAAGTGGTTAAGTTTAATTCTCACGGTGGCTGAGTACCTGATCCCGTTCCTGGGCAAGATCGGCAAGAACCGGGTGGCTAATGAATTAAAGATCGTGACCGCCGGCGTTGAGAAGTTCAGTAAAAGCGAATCTGCCGGCGATAAGGGCAAGGCGGTCAAGGGCATGATCTATGACCTGGCGGTAACTGCCGGTATTAAGGACCGGCTTCATAAACGGGTCAAGGATTATGAGGCCCGTATCTGGAAAAAGCTCTTTTAATATACTATGTGTGTTAAAACGTTTTTCCCTGGTGACATCGGGACGTTCAACCCTAACGGCCGCGGCTACGCCCTGCTTCAAAGAGGGTATGAGGTTAGTGTTGATGATAACGGCTATATCGTAGACGCCCGGGATCCCCGAACCAATAAGCTATACGCTTCTGACGGTAGCGAAGTAGGTACCCGAAACAAACCCTTTGAATCAGACGATCAGAGGGAAGTCAAAACGGACGTCCGCAAAAAGTATACCCCTGAACAGAAAGGCGAATTTATCGAGGGGTCGGATATTTGGAACGCCCTCAATGCGGGCCGTAACGTTACGCTTGACGAGAGGGGTACTATCGTTGAGATTCGGGATCCGGCAACCGGTAAGCTTTACGACAACCTGGGTAACGAAACCGGAAAAACCGCTACCTCGGGATATCCAGAGGGATACGAAAAAGAGGTTAAGAACCCACTGAGGGAGACTTATACTCTCAAAGATCTGGGTGAGTTCGCTGAGGGTGGCGACATGCACAATGCCTTGACTCAAAGCCCTGATATGCAGGTGACGCTAGACGACAAAGGGTTCATTACAGACATTTGGGATTCAAAGACGGGTAAGCTGTATGATATACACGGCGGCGACCAGGGTACCCGGTCGGATCCTTACCCGAGCGATAACAATATCGGGGACTTAGTTTCGGCGATAGCCGAGATAAACGCCCAGATAACCGCCTTGCGTGCGATACGGGCAGCACTGCCTAAAGCGGCTCGGGGTGCTCTTACGGCCCAGATAGCCGCTTTGAGTGCTAAGCGTGGGCATATTCTTTATCAGTGGGGCCGGCTACAGCACCGAAGACGCAGAATGAATGAGGCTTATAACAAAAAGCAGACTAAATCTACAACGAAACAAAAGTAAATAGTAAAAGGGGGTGATGATAGATGGCAGACGATATCCAATTTAATAACATAATTACGATTCCGACCAGCGTTGAACCCGCCGGAGATATGCCGGACAAGTGGGCGGCTGGCTTGGTGAATAATGCGACGCTTATCAATGATCGCCGGATCGCCAAGATCGGTGACGAGGGAACGTTTCAGTCTAAAGTTGCTGAACCGTCATCCGAAAAATACAACCCCATGATTGACGCGGCTTTCATCGCTAAATCAGGGCGTAATGCGGCTAATATCATCAGGTCCCAGTATAAGAACTTAGCCGGCGCCTTTAACCACTGGAACGATAAGCTCGCTTTATCCTTTGCAACGGTTGATGGTGTGGTCGCCAAGCGGTATGTGGACCAGGTCAATAACTCAAAGGATGGTTGGGCAACGGCGGTCGGTAATAAAACTCTCAGGGCGACTGGCGATAAGATCCGCGGTACCATTCTGGGCCAGATTTTATACTGGGGAACCGGCGACTTCCTGGCTAACCAGATGACTAACCATATGGCAGTCACGGGAACTCCTTATAATTTCGTCCAAGCGGGTTTGGAACGTGCCTGGAAATCGGCCATGATGGGCCAGCTCGTTCGGGGGTGTATTCAGGTTATCACGGCAGACTTCCTCGCCGCTGAAATAGCCGCGGCGAATACCGTACTAGCGGGTCTCTGTTCCCGGTTTACCGGGGCCGGAATCAAGCCGTGGATTGAGATCGGAGCGTCTACTCCAGCTGATAGTGCTATCGGATTCATTTGGTCCGATCCTGATTTCCAGCTTCAGATGCGGGTAGTAACGGTCTAACCGATATATCTAAGAGATCGTCGGGGTCTGCATTGGCCCCGGCGGTCTTTTTTCTATGTCGCAAAACTTAGACGAAAACGCACAGGTTCGTTTCTAAACCAATTAAACCCTTTTAGGTTGGGGGGGGTAGGGTATCCCCCCCTGGTAGGTAAAACTATGCGTATTAGACTTTTTTTCCTAACCCCATACTCCCCTTATTCCCCCGTACCGTTCTTTTTTATCCCTACCACTACCTCGCACTTTTACCGACCGTCCGGTGATGGAGTGTCGCCGGCCGTTCGTCGTGCGTGACCTGATCAGTCCCGCACTTAGCCCCGGCGGTCGAAAGACTTGATGACGTCGGGGCTTTTTCTATGTGCGGGCACTTTAGTCCCCTGGCCGAATCTCGTTTCGCACGAGGTTGCCCTCAGACGCAAACCGTATTTAAGGTCAAGGGGGGACTGCCAACCTGTAAGCCAATATATTGCCCTTTGGCATTGGCGTTGCAGGATGACCCACCCCAGTTTTGGGTCAGACCCTACTTTCGGGGGGAATAGAGGCGCGGGGCGTACCCCCCTGCCCCCGGTTGCAAAGTCCGTGCCAGCTTAAAAGGCAAGGGGCGGGTTCAGCCCCGACAGAGGCTCGGAGCACACGAGGGTGGTCGGGCCTGAAACCTGGCGCCCGGGTTCGGCTTTAGCCGAAAACCACCATCTCCGCTACTGTGGTACTCGCCGGTAGGCGAGATAGTGGTTAGGAAGCCAGGGGACCGGTCGCTTGCCTGTCTATCTTAAACTCTGGCACGGTCTTTGCTCTGGAATGCTCGGCCCCGGGCGAACCCCTCGGATCCCGGGCCGATCTGAGGGTGGCGGGTGGGAATAGATAGCCCCAGTTAAACTCAAGGAGATGAAAATAGGTTCGCCCGAAGGGTGAGGTACGCCCGCAGGCGTACCGAATGGTTTTGCCTGCTGACTGAGCCGTTAGGCGAAGTAACCCCACAGCAGGGGAAAGCACGAACCTGAACGGAGAAAGAATGCTTTTACCTATTACCCCGTAGGGGTAATAATGTGGTTGCCCCAGGCGAACCCCATTTCTAGCAGGCGGTATAAGGCGTATGATTTTCTCTACGCCGTCAAGACAGTAGGGGTTGGGGGTGCCCTGCTGTCGTCTTGCCCATATTTAGGTTTGTCCCCCCTTGAATATATGTTAAGCTTACCTTAAAAGTAGCCGTGCGCAAAGCACGGCGTAAACGCCAGGGGTGATAAGGGAAAGGGGGGTTAGGCCTGGAGGGCAGAACTGCCCGTAAGGCCGCAAGGGGGGAAAACCTATAAGGGGCAAGGTACCGCCTGCTACATTAGAACCCCAGGGCGAGCTCAAACCCCACGAACCGAACTCCACGAGACAGGCGGAAGGCCTACCGGCTGGGGTTTTTGTAGCCGCAGCTACAACGAAGGGCAGTCCTTACTCCACTGCCCGACCCCAGACGGTAGGGCTGTAGCCTGGCCAACCCCAAGAGAGATAGAGATTGATTAATTAAATCCGAGGCTGAGGGACGCCTACGTAAGTAACGGTGGCACGTAAGACCAAGTAAGTGAACTACTACGGCGTAGCAAGCGTAGCGCGCAAGCCGTAGTAGCCCCGAAGCCGAGGTCTTCGGGCAGTTGACGCACGCTTAACATACCTTGCCGGCGTTGCGCCGGTCCGTAGAAATTATTACTTGACAGTAAACAGGGCTACGTCAGATTGACGTTGATTGATGTCGCTTTAACTAACACGACATTAGACACAGGTAAAACGACCTTACACAACCTATTGTGGGTGCCGATGATGGTCAATTGGTGTCGTGTTAGCAATGTCGCTTTATTAGGGATATTCCGGAATGTCTATGTCGCTTTACGTCCCGTTAGATGTCGTTTTGCTGTAAGAAGACGACATTGTGGATAGTCGGTGGATAAGTGGTGGATTAGTGTTAGTAACTTTTGGTATGTTTATTGGTTTTTGGTGTTATTATTGGTGTGGGCGTATATCTTAAGATTTTACGCGAAAAGGACTTATGCACGTTTTAGCGGGCCCGGGCCTGTTTTCGTCTAGGCGTTAAGTTCCACGTAATAAAGGAGTTACGGAGTTGCTAACAAATTGTCCACACTCTACTAACAGGTTATCCACTAGTTTTGCACAATAGAAGTCTCTGGCATTACTCGACCTATGACTTGCTAAAGGGGGCTCCGCCGGGGTCTATAATAATAATAGTTAATACTAATACTATTATGCTGTCGGTGGGGCTCGAGGTAAATC
>Ga0209979_1005179_pt1 | contig 10385 bp, 15 predicted proteins | sample AnhtaG_FD_183114 | JGI IMG/M metagenome (GOLD analysis project Ga0209979, IMG submission 183114) | Deep subsurface microbial communities from Anholt, Denmark to uncover new lineages of life (NeLLi) - Anholt_01485 metaG (SPAdes) (version 2) | ecosystem: Environmental > Aquatic > Marine > Oceanic...
GCTTCTTCGCCCCAGTGAACAAGAGTCACCTGATATCATTCACCTTGCCGAATTTACTAGATATCAGTCGAGCATTGAAGGCAAGGCCACAGCTTACGTCTGTTTTAATCATAGTTGCGAGTTTCCCTCCACAGACATAACTAAGATGCTGGGGTTGCTCAATGTGAAATAGATATTTTAAAAGCAAAGTAACCCGCATGAGCATAGCGAACCGCAAACAGGCAAAGTATATGATGTTTCGCAGAGCTTTCTGTGGAAGAAGGGCGTTCATCAGGTCATGCATCACGCCGGATGTGATCTGACCGAGGCCCTAAAACAAGCTCCCCATGGCCCGGATATGCTACACAAGTTCCCAATAGTGGGAGAACTGCTAGACCAAAAATTGAGTTAAGTGATAATATGAGCGCATCAAGAAGCTGGCTACAATAATTGTGGAGGGACAAATGAAAAACGAAGATATTATTGCCTTACTAAATCAGGACCTTGAGGGTGAGCATGCTGCCATCATTCAATATTTGACCCACGCTTACGCTATGGGGGAAGGTGAGATGGCTTGCGAGATTGAGGCCATTGCCCGAGAGGAGATGCGTCACCTGGACTGGCTGGCCGAGACCATAGTCAGCCTTGGTGGAACCCCAAGCCTCAAGAGGGGAGATATGCGTGTTGGCGGCGAGTCAGTTTCCGATTGGATGATGAATGATGTGCGTCAGGAGGAAGACGGAATCGCCTTATATGAGCAGCACATCAAAGCCATCAGCGACCCTCACATCAACCGGCTGCTGGGGCGAATCCTTTCTGATGAAAAGTCACACCGAGGCGACTTCGAGCACTTTGTGAAAAAAGCGGAAAGGGAAGGTGCTAAGGATATAAGAGGCACCCGCCAGGACAAGATTACCCGGGTTCTCAACTGGGGCATCGAGCACGAGTACACCGTAATCCTCCAGTACCTTTTGCACTCCTATATGACTGCCAACGAAGATGTCAAGAAAGAAATGCAGGACCAGGCTATAAACGAGATGCAGCATCTTGGGTGGCTGTCTGAGGAGCTGGTTGATGAAAAGGGTACCCCAAGGATTGAGCACATCGAGGTTGACCAATCAACAAAGACGGCGGACATGCTTCGTGCCGATATACAGATCGAGCGTGAGGTGGCTGCCGAATATGACCGCGCCGCCAAGGAGATTGAAGAGCCCGACCTGAAGGAACTTCTCAAGAGGATAAGAGACCACGAAGTATATCACGCTGAGGTATTCACCGACCTATTGAAGAAAGAAGAGGGGTAAGGTTAGTTGATTATTTCACAGTGGTGTATCAGCTAACAGCAAGTAGTATCCTGGGTTGGGGGGTATGTTAACTATGGTGTGCTAATTTTGGAGAAAGATTGTTATTTGACGAAAGGAGGAGGATAGCATGTGGAAATGCACCAATTGTCATCATGTAGAATTTACCACTGATAACCCTGAACGCTGTCCTGTCTGTGGTGCCGAGGCGGAAAAGCTCGTCCCACATGAGCTACCGGGGATAAAAGGAGCTAAGACTCTGAAGAATCTTAAGAATGGTTTCGTTGCTGAGTCCCAGGCACATCTGAGGAACCTGGCTTTTGCCATGAAGGCTGAGCAAGAGGGTTATCCCCAGATAGCAAGATTATTCCGCGTTGTCGCCGAGGCTGAGGGAGTCCATGCCTTCAACTGTTTTCGCCTTCTCGGCGCTGTATCTAACACTCAGGAAAACTTAGAAAGTGCATTTGAGAGGGAGAATCTAGCCAGTAACACCTATCCCCAGTTCATTAAGGAAGCAAATGAGGAGAGTAATACACACATAGCAACTGTCTTCAGTTACTCCCGTGATGTAGAGCGAGGACATGCCAAACTCTACGAAAATGCGCTGGAGCATATGCTTGCTGAAAGGGAGACCGAGTATCATGTCTGCCAGGTCTGTGGCTATGTCTCCGATGGGGTTCTTCCCGATGAGTGCCCTATTTGTGGTGCCGCTAAGGAGAAATTTAGGAAGGTGGTCTAGTTATGCGAGGAGGTTATGAGGTATTGAATGCCATCATGTGCAGAAATCTGGAAGGAGACCTTCAGGTGGTTACAAGCCTTCAAATTTGTCAGGGACACAGGTAAGGTTACACCTGGTAGATGGGAACCAGGTGGGGAGGGCATAAACCCCTGGGACGTTATGCGAAATCATGGACAACAGAAAAATTGAGTATAGGAAAACTTATCAGAAAGGAGGCGTGAAATGACAAAGAGACTACAGGTCTATAAGTGTGAGATATGTGGTAATATCGTACAGGTCCTGCACGCAGGAAAAGGAGAGCTTGTCTGCTGCAATCAACCCATGAAGCTTTTGGAGGAGAAGACAGAAGAACAAGGAAGAGAAAAGCATGTGCCTGTGGCTAAGAAGACAGATAAAGGTATAAAGGTGGAAGTGGGTTCCGTTCCCCATCCTATGGAAGAAAAGCACTATATAGAATGGATAGAGGTTCAAACGGATAAGGGAATATCTACAAAGTTTCTAAACCCGGGTGATGAACCCCGGACAGAGTTTGAGATTGAAGGAGATATCGTTAAGACAAGAGGATACTGCAACATCCATGGGCTGTGGGCTGCCGGCAAATAGACGGAGGTAGGTTATTAAGAGCTTAAAGGGGACGAAAACGGAGAAGAATATTCTGACAGCTTTTGCGGGAGAATCCCAGGCAAGAAATCGCTATACCTACTTTGCCTCGCGGGCAAGAAAAGAGGGCTATGAGCAGATAGCAGCTGTATTTTTGGAGACAGCAGATAACGAGAAAGAACACGCAAAGAGATTCTTCAACTTCTTAGAAGGCGGATCTGTGGAAATCACTGCTTCCTACCCGGCTGGTGTGATAGGAAACACAAAGGAAAACCTGAAGGCGGCCGCAGAAGGGGAGAACTATGAGCATACGAAGATGTATCCCGGGTTCGCTAGAATAGCAGATGAAGAGGGATTTCCCGAGATAGCAGATGTGATGCGAGCAATAGCAGTGGCTGAAAACCAGCATGAAAAGAGATACTTAGCCCTCTTCGACAACGTCGACAAGAACAGGGTTTTTAGAAGGGAAAAGATTGTGAGATGGAGATGTAGGAACTGTGGCTATATTCACGAAGGGACTGAACCGCCTGGGAAATGTCCAGCCTGTGCACACCCCAGGGCATTCTTTGAACTGCTGACAGAAAGCTATTAAACTGGTGACGCAGCCTGATCGCTAAGGTGCGGCTTGGGGCTTATAGCTTTTCTGCACATAGGTTGGCATGGTTCAGAGGCCACCTACAGCGGCTTGCCGATGGGCATTATATACAAAGGCTTGATTTGCTCGTCCAACTGGAGAACTTTTCTCACCTGCTCATCATTGAAGGCGCCGACTTCCACTGTAGCTAAACCAAGAGCTACAGCCTGGAGGTGGATGTTTTCGCCCACGTGTCCCACCTCCGTGTGGACATATCTTTCGCCGCGTCTGCCATAAGTATAGGAAGTGCGGAGGTAAATTGCGCAGATGATGATGTTAACAGGCGCTTCGGCGATAAACCCCTGGTCTAAGGCGGCGCTGGCTAATTCCTGCCTCAGGTCGCCTGCCTGGTGTAGAACTAGCGAATGAGTGCTTACATCATAGTGGTAAATGCCCGCCATCAGGTCATCCACAGTCTTGTTGCCCAAAATTGCGAAAATCTCCAGGGGATAGGTAGCTCCAGCGCTGGGTGCTGCTCTGACGCTTCCTGTCCCGGTGACGCCCTGCGCCGCCCATAGTATCTGACCTAATTGAGATAGAGTTACTGGCTCTGCGCGATATCTGCGAATTGACCTTCGTCCGGCGATCGCTTCTTCCAGCGAGAATTTGCTTTTTAGCTGGTGAGGGGGAAGTTTTGTCACGGGTTGAGGCTTGTTTGGCTTGGCACGCAGTGGCATCTTTCTATCCTTTGATGATACCTAGAGGTACAGCCATAGCTACCTTCCTGGAGATTCCTGCCTGGTGAACTGCCTCGATTACCTCAGTAACATCTTTGTATGCCTGTGATGCTTCCTCAGCAAGGGAGGGGATATCCCCCGCTTTTACCAGGATGCCTCTTTCCGCCAGGTCCCTGGCAACATCCTTGCCTCTGAGACTCCTTCGGGCAGCGCTGCGACTCATCCTCCTGCCAGCTCCATGACAGGTAGAGCCAAAGCTCTCCTCCATGGCTTTCTGAGTGCCGACGGCAACGAAGGAGCATCGTCCCATATCGCCGGGAATAAGCACAGGTTGTCCTATTTCTTTATATCGTTCAGGGATATCCGCGTGTCCTGCTGGGAAGGCTCTGGTAGCTCCTTTGCGGTGCACGCAGACCTTGATTTTCTTATCGTCAACGGTGTGTTCTTCTATTTTGGCGATATTGTGAGCGACATCATAAATTTGTCTCATGCCGAGCTCTTCAGCGCTTTTGCCAAAGACTGTGGAGAAGCTTTCCCGGGTCCAATGAGCGATGCATTGCCGATTGTTCCAGGCATAATTGGCAGCACAGGCCATAGCGGCAAAGTAATCCTTGCCCTCTGGTGATTCTATGGGTGCGCAGGCGAGCTGTCTATCAGGGAGGTTTATCCCATATCTTGATACTGCTTCTTCCATCACACGCAGATGGTCGGTGCAAACCTGGTGACCAAATCCACGAGAACCGGTATGAATTAGAACCAGTATCTGCCCTGTTTCGTCAATGCCCATAGCTTTAGCTGTCTCGGGCTCGAAGATTTCCTTTACCACCTGGACTTCAAGGAAATGGTTTCCTGAGCCCAGCGTGCCTGCTTGTGGCATGCCCCTTTTTAGAGCCTTGTCACTTATCTTGTCGGGGTTAGCGCCTTCCAGACAGCCGCCCTCTTCGGTGGCTTCAAGATCATCTGTGGAGCCGAAACCATGTCTCACTGCCCATTTAGCTCCCTCAACCATCAATTCTCGCATTTCTTTATGACTTGCTCTTATCTTTCCCTGGGAGCCCAGGCCAGATGGTATGTTCCTGAACAGTTCGTTGATAAGCTGGTTAATTTTTGGTCTTACTTCTGCTTCGGTGAGATTGGTGCGCAGTAACCTCACGCCGCAGTTGATATCGTAACCCACGCCGCCGGGGGAGATTACTCCTTCCTTAACATCCATAGCAGCCACACCGCCGATGGGGAATCCATATCCCCAGTGGATATCGGGCATGGCCATGGAGAATTTGATTATGCCGGGGAGGAAAGCAACGTTGGCGACCTGTTCCAGTGTTTGCTCCGCCTCTATAGATTTCATGATTTCCTCGCTGGCGTAGATTAAACCGGGGACTCTCATGCCTTGTTTATAGCTCTGGGGGATTTCCCAGTGGTAATTATCTATCCTGGTAAGTTGTCCCTGCCACGGCGCCATTTCCACCTCCTAGATATCAAAGATTATCTGTGCTTTATATCCCTTGTTGTCCTTATCTATCCTCAACATATGATATGTAGCTGCCTTTACTCCTGTTTTTATCTTGTGCCTTGAGGGGTCAATTTTTTCTCCATAGCAGGTAGCCTTCAGCCTGGTGTTGGATAAGCTCTGAACATCAAAATTTTTCAGCAAAACGTGCTCAGCATCGAACAGGTAAATAAGCTCGTTAAGCCATTCCACTAATAGGCTCTCTCTATCCTCACTGACTACTTCTACATCGTATTTTAAGTCCTCTCCGATGTTCTCCAATTCCGTTATCAAGCTGAATAGGGCTAGAGCCGCGTTGGCAAAGACCTGCTTGATTTCTGTTCCATATGCAATGATACCCACATCGGCAGTATGGTCAATGAACTCAAAGTTCTTTCCTGCAGCCTGTTTCACCATGACAAGGTTCACTTTTATTATACTACATTCGCTTTGTTTGCAGTTTTGTGAAGACGGGTGCTAGAATGCGTGACTGAAGCTATGGTACTCAACGGCCGCATGATTGAAGAGGAGATAGCTAGAGGGAGGACAGACATTGAGCCTCCTGCCCCAAATTGTGTTCAGCCAGTGACTGTTGATATACATCTGGACAAGAAGCTCCTCGGGTTTGAAACTCGTCGTCATCCTTTTTATACTGATGTCAAACAGGACATGGATGATGTAACCGAGCTGGTGGAAATTGGTGGCGAAACTTCGCTTGACTTCAAATGCAGAAAGGGTTTATGGTTCACTTGGGTTGCGGAGCAAGTATCAGGAGCAAGCTGATCCCATGGCGAGCAGGTACTTTAAGGATTTCCAGGAGCGTTAGATGATGGCATCATCCGAAGACTATATGGGATGTGCTCTCTCTCTAGCCAGGTTAGCTCTGGGATATACCAGTCCGAATCCAGCGGTAGGGGCGGTAGTGGTTAAGGGTGGTACTCTGGTTGCTGTGGGACATACACAACCTGCTGGTTTGCCTCACGCTGAGACGATGGCGCTCCGCCAGGCTGGAGAAAAGGCACGGGGAGCTACTATGTATGTCACTCTGGAACCCTGCTGCCATTATGGTAAAACACCGCCATGCACACAAGCGATAATCAACGCTGGCATAGAAGAGGTCCATATAGCTTTGCTTGATCCTAACCCCGTGGTTTCAGGGGATGGGGTAGAAGAGCTAAACAAAGCAGGCATTAGAACTTATGTCGGTGAACGTCAGCAAGAAGCTCAGAAAATAAGTGAAGCCTACATTAAATTTATCACCACGAGCTTGCCATTCTGCATTGCTAAATTTGCCATGAGCCTTGATGGCAAGATCGCCACGAGGTCCAATCAATCTAAATGGATCAGTAACGAGGAGGCGAGGAAATACGTGCATAGTGTGCGGCATATAGTGGACGCTATAGTGATCGGGGTAAATACTGTGCTTATTGATAACCCGCGTCTTACTGCCCGTGGTTGCTGTGGTAAAGGTGGCAATACGAAATCTCAGCCATTGCGGATAATTGTTGATAGTAAAGGAAGAACGCCGTTAGATGCCGATGTTTTCAGGCAACCTGGCGAAACTTTGATTGCCACGGTGAAACCTATGGATATCGAGAAAAAGGAAAAGTTTATCCAGGCTGGTGTTGAAGTGCTGGAATTACCGGCAAAAGAGGGGAAGGTAGATGTGAAGGAGTTATCCAAGGTAATAGCAAAGCGCGGGATAGTCAGTGTGCTGGTGGAAGGAGGGAGTGCTCTGCTCGGGTCATTTTTTGATGGCCATTTAGTGGATAAAGTTCTGGTGTTTATTTCGCCGATTGTCATTGGTGGTGATGGGGCTAGAGCGGCGGTAGGCGGGAATGGAGTTGACTCCTTGATTGAGGCTCACCATCTAAGCCGGGTTGACGTCAGAAGCTTTGGCGATAATATACTGGTCAGTGGATATGTAGAAGGGTGAAGAGATGTTTACCGGCATAGTAGAAGAAATTGGTATCGTCAGGGAAGCGGACGTGAATCGCCTGGTTATTGCAGCCGAGAAGGTGCTTCAGGGGACTAAACCTGGCGATAGCATAGCGGTTAACGGGGCTTGTTTGACAGTAGCTTCCTTGAATGATGATGGGTTTGGTGTCGATGTTATGCCTGAGACATTGAATTGTACCAATCTTGGTGAGCTTCGCTATGGTGACCATGTGAACCTGGAAAGAGCCCTGGCAATGGGGGGACGTGTTGGTGGTCATCTGGTATTGGGACATGTTGACGATGTGGGGAGGGTGATTTCGATGACTCCTCAAAAAGATTCAAGCATTGTGCGGATTGCGGTACCGTCACAATTGATGTCATATGTTGCTGAAAAGGGTTTTATTGCTGTCGATGGCATTAGTCTTACCGTTGTCGATGTTGACGATTTTTCCTTTTCTAGTTCTTTAGTAGCTTATACAATTGAACATACCATTCTGGGTGAGAAGAGGCCTGGTAGCGCAGTTAATGTAGAGGTGGATGTTATCGCCAGATACCTGGAGCGAATCAATAAAAGGGCAGGTAGAAATTTGACTTTTGACCTGCTTGAAGAATATGGATTTACAAAGTGAGGCACGTAGTATGTTAGCTTCCATTACTGAGGCAATTGAAGATATAAAGGTGGGTAGGGTGGTGATCATCATTGATGATGAGTCGCGGGAGAATGAGGGTGATTTAGCCATGGCTGCGGAGAAAGTCACTCCTGAAGCGATAAATTTTATGGCTAAACATGGCCGGGGATTGATTTGCCTTCCTATTATCGGGCAAAGGTTGGATGAATTGAGAATACCATTAATGGTTCAGCATAATACTTCAAGATACTCGACTGCGTTCACGGTGTCCATTGAAGCGAAGGATACGGTATCCACGGGGATTTCCGCTTTCGACCGGGCACAAACTATAAAAGCGGTGCTTGATCCTGATACCAAGCCTGAAGATTTGGTTCAACCGGGGCATGTGTTTCCTATTCGTGCTAGAGAAGGTGGAGTATTGGTTAGAGCAGGGCACACTGAAGCCATTGTGGACCTGGCTAAACTCGCTGGGCGATATCCTGCCGGTGTTATCTGTGAGATTATGGTTGAGGATGGGCATATGGCGAGGTTACCAGAACTTGAAGCTATGGCTGAGAAGTATAGCTTGAAGATTATCTCCATAGCGGAGCTTATTGCTTATCGGCACCGCCATGAAAAGCTGATTCAAAAGGTAACTGAAGCCAAATTGCCCACCAAATATGGTGAATTTGTGGCTGTAGCTTATAAATCCATTGTTGACCCTGCAGAGCATGTTGCTCTGGTTAAGGGGGATGTATCCGGGGATGAGCCAGTATTGGTGCGTGTTCATAGTGAATGTCTTACTGGTGACGTTTTCGAAAGCTTGAGGTGCGACTGCGGTGAGCAAATCAGGTTAGCAATGCAGAGAATCTCTGGAGAGGGCAGGGGGGTATTTTTGTACATGAGACAGGAGGGGAGAGGGATTGGATTTCATAACAAACTTCGTGCTTATGCGCTTCAGGACCAGGGCATGGATACTGTTGAGGCCAACATAGCTTTAGGTTTTGCGCCTGATTTAAGGGATTATGGCATTGGGGCGCAGATCTTAGCCGATTTAGGTTTACATAAAATAAGGCTGCTTACCAACGATCCTAAGAAGGTAGTTGGGTTGGAAAGTTATGGACTCAAAATAGTGGAAATTGTTCCCCTGGTAATTTCCCCTAATCCGATCAATGTCAATTACTTAAGGACCAAGCAAGAGAAGCTGGGACATTTGCTCGATATAAAGGAGGTAGCTGATGGCTAGTCGTTATGAAGGAATACTGGTAGGCAAGGGGCTGAAATTTGGCGTTGTTGTTTCTCGGTTTAACGAGATAATAACCACCAGGTTGTTAGAGGGGATGAAGGATGCGCTGCTGCGTCATGGTGTTGAGGAAGGAAATATTGATATTGCCTGGACGCCAGGTTGTTTTGAAATTCCACTGATAGCTAAGAAATTGGCGCAGAGTGGTAAATACGACGCCATAATATGCCTTGGCGCCGTAATTCGTGGTGGCACACCACACTTTGAATATATATCTTCTGAGGCAACTAGAGGAATCGGGCGAGTCACTTTAGATACCGGACTACCGGTGATACAGGGCATAATCACCGCTGATACTCTGGAGCAGGCTATTCAGAGGGCAGGGGCGAAAGAAGGCAACCGAGGCTTCCTCGCTGCTATGGAAGCTATTGAAATGGCCAATTTAGTGAAGGCTATTCAGTAACTTTGTAAACTTTGTCGCCTTGCCTCACCCTATCGGGAACTTTTATGCCGATGAGGTCGCCGGGTTTGCCGGTACTGATATCTACGCGGTCAATTTGCATGGATTCTACCACAAGTTCCATATCCGTGGTGGCGCCTTTGATATGGATCTTATCCCCTGTCTTCACCGTGCCGCTTAGTTCGATACCAGCCACTACCGGTTGGGCAAAAAAATCCGTTACCTTCCCAACTTCTATTTCTGGCATTTTTAATCACCCCCTAGCAAATAATGTATATCTTTTGCCGCTGTAAATCAATATCTTGACAAGACACACGGTTAAACCGATAATAATCGTTAATCGTTATTATAATACTGCATAGGAGGGAATAAATTATGGCTGAGGGAAAAGAGGAACAAGAATATGCCTGGGAGGAAGTTTTTTCTCTTGATCGTTTGAAGAGGTCAATGACGAAGCGGGTTCTGGACAGGCTGGAAAGTATCTGGCAAGGCAAGGAGCCGATGAGCCCCGAGCAGATTAATGAGATAATTACCGATGAATGGCAGAGAGCCAAGGAGGCAGTGCGTAATTCGCCGGCGGCGCGAGATGCATTTCGTAAATACCTGGAGCGCACTGTATCGGAACAAATAGATAAGATGATGGAACGTGATAAAGATGAACTGGAAGCTCTGGGCGTTGTGGAGAAGGGTTTATAAAAATTCCTCTAAATCCCCCTT
>Ga0209979_1005180_pt1 | contig 10383 bp, 9 predicted proteins | sample AnhtaG_FD_183114 | JGI IMG/M metagenome (GOLD analysis project Ga0209979, IMG submission 183114) | Deep subsurface microbial communities from Anholt, Denmark to uncover new lineages of life (NeLLi) - Anholt_01485 metaG (SPAdes) (version 2) | ecosystem: Environmental > Aquatic > Marine > Oceanic >...
TTGTTCAACCTGGTGCCGCGGAGAAAATTACTTTGGATGAAGTCCAAAACCAACTTTCAGTAAACCTCTCAGGAACAATTCATGGATGTCGAGCCGCTTTAAATATTATGAAAGCGCAGAATTTTGGAAAAATTGTTAATGTTGCATCGTTAGGGAGTATTGTTCCTTTGCCAGGTGAAGCGGTTTATAGCGCCACAAAATATGCTATTAGAGGCTATTCTCTTTCACTCTATGCAGAATTGCGTCGCTCTCCGATTGGAGTAGCTGTGGTTTGCCCCGATTCTGTAGATACTCCACAACATGCTTATGAACTTTTATACGATGATGCTGTTCTCTCTTTTCTGGGAAAGCCCTTAAAGCCCGAACAAGCCGCAAAAGGAATACTCAAAGCTGTCCGTAAAAAAAAGCCAGAAGTACTGATCCCGACCGGGACGGGAATTTTATGCAGAATCGGAATAGCTTTTCCCCGGTTTTTCTTCTCTCTTCTCCCCATCCTGGAGAAAATGGGGAGAAGCACGATAAAAAAAAGACGGGAAGAGAAGAAAAAAATTGGCAAATAAAGACTAGAATAGAGGCTAGGGATTACTGGTTTATAAAACTTTATGGAGATAAAAAAGAATGCAAATTAAATATACGAAAACAGTAAAATTTGCTGCCATTTTGGAATTGGCAATTGCTGTGGGAATTATTTCCTTTTGGATTGCCTTCTTTTCCGCAGATTTAGTGAACATAGATGATCCGCACTTAGAGGAAATCTATATGGCCTTCGAATCAGCTTTTCCTGTAGCTGATATATCTCTATCTATAGTATTAATTATTGGGGGAATTGGCTTGTTGAAGAAGATGTCTTTTGGCTTTTTATTTTCCCTTTTAGGGGGAGCTTCGCTTATATTTCTCGGGCTTCTGGATGTCTCTTTTAACACTCAACATGGAATCTATCTTCTTGGAATCGGAGAGGCTATTCTGAATATTTTCATAAATTTACTGTGTCTTGGCGGAGGGATTTTTCTTATTGTTACAATATGGAAGAATAGAACACATTGAAAAAATAGGCACAGTAATCCTCACTTTCTTATATTCCTGCCTTTTTTAACATACTTTTAACAAACTCTTAACAACTTTTTGACAACTTATGATTTGGGGGGGGCTATATTATCAGTGAGAGGCAGAAAAATTAAAAATCCATGAATAAAGAGACGCTAGTATCAGCAACAGGATATGAAAATGGCAAAAATTGATGGTTCTAGAGTCCTAATAACAGGGGCATCGTCTGGCATTGGCAGAGCAACTAGCATTGAATTAGCTAAAAGGGGAGCCATATTGGCTTTAACAGCCCGCAGACTAAAAACTTTGAGAAAAGTGTCTGATGAGATAAAGGATGCTTTTCCTGAGGCTCAGGCTCCCCTTTCAATACCCAGCGATGTCTCAGACAAGGAAGATGTAAGCAGACTCGTTAAAAGATGTGTGGACTACTTTGGTGGAATCGACATTCTAATAAACAATGCAGGCATAGGTGTCTATGGAAATGCTGAGATGACTACATTAGAAGACTTTCGCTCTGTAATGGAAGTAAATTTTTTTGGCTCTGTTAATTGTATTTTGGAAGTCCTTCCCCATATGAAAGAGATGGGGAAGGGGCTAATTATCAACATCGCTTCTGTTGCAGCCAAGCACGGCGTTCCCTACCTTGGGGCTTACAGTGCAAGTAAAGCCGCTCTTGTTGCTTTAAGCCAGAGTCTCCGTGCCGAGCTCGCAAAAAGCGGAATCTCTATAATGATTGTCTATCCAGGGTATACCCAGACAGACTTTTTCAAAAATGAGAAGAAGGTAGGTGGTGCCCACCGGCCTGCGGGTCCCTATGCTCCTGCCAGAAAGGTAGCAAGATCTATTATCAAAGCGATTGAAAGTGAAAGGCTGGATCTGGTTCTTTCTCTTGGGGGCAACGCTTTGAAATTTTCTCAAAGTTTAATGCCCTGGTTGGTTGAGAGAACTATGCAAAGAATAGCTTATAAACTTGCAGATAAAAAGGAGGTATAAAATGAGTAAACCAAAACTACAGATAATCGTCCTTTTTCAAAATCTTGGAGAGAACCAGGCTTATTTTGCCCGCTCCCCGGCTCCACCACTATCAGGTGCCCTTGTGGCAGGCTTAACTCCACCGATAGTAGAAGTAGAGCTTCTCCATGAGATGGTTCGTCCTATTGATTACAACACAGATGCAGATTTCATTGGTCTCAGCTTTATGGATTACTGTGCACCGCATGCATTTGAAGTAGCGAAGAAATTCAGAAAGCTGGGGAAGATAGTCGTAGCAGGGGGAAGATATCCCTCCACATTCCCGGAAGAGGTGATACCCCATTTTGATTCCGTGGTCGTAGGAGAGGCAGAACCTGTGTGGCCCCAGGCTGTTGAAGATATGGTGGGTGGTAAGCTAAAGAAGGTTTATGAGGCGCCTGCAGCACCTTCTTTAGAAAATATCCCTCCTCCACGCTATGATCTCATTGAATCAGACTTTGCAGTTCCCGTTGTAACTGAAGCGACTCGGGGATGCAAGTACAGGTGCAGTTTCTGTCAGCTCACGATCAACCCCACTCCGTTTCGCGTTCGACCGATAGAAGACGTGATTCGTGACTTAACAGCCACCACTCGACTTCCCTTCCATAAGCGCAAAATGGCCATGCTTCTTGACAATAATCTCGGGGGAGATCTAGGTTACGCTAAGGAACTTCTAAAAGAGATTGCAAAACTAAAACTCTGGGGGTTGGGAACACAATTCAGTTTTGACTGTCTCCACGATGATGAGTTTGTGGACTTGTTGGTTAAGGCCCGAGGTGCAATGGCCTTTATTGGACTGGAGTCTCTGAATGAACCAAGCCTTTCATCAGTCCATAAGAATCAGAATAAAGTGGAGGAATACAAAGAGCTTTTTGAAAAGCTTAAAAAGCGCGGGATTCTGACATTTACAGGCTTGATGCTGGCTCTTGATGAGGATACAGCTTCTTATTATAAAAGCTTGCCGAAGAAGCTTGATGAGATTGACCCGAGTTCAATTCTCCTCTCAATCTCTATCCCAATTCCCGGAACACCTTTCTATGAACAAGTAGAATCAGAAGGGCGCATATTTGACAGGAACCTTTCTCATTATGAGGGTGACCACCTTGTTTTTAAACCAAAACGAGTTACCCCTGATGAAGTCTTTGAAGCCTTCGGCAGAATAAATAAATATTTCTATTCATGGAAGAGCATTATCAAACGCTGGTGGAGGTTTATCTCCACTATGTCAGCAGGTAGGAACATATTTAAGTGGATATTTAATTCTCTATTGATCTCCTTTATTCTCTTTAAGTTATCTATTTTCCAACGAGACCACGCCCAGAAAAAGGTGTATCCAATTTCTGCTTAGTACAGATTAAAAACGGGGGGGGCTCTATTTTTTGAAATTAGGTTTTAAAATTGAAGTTTTCAAGGATTTAAATTATGTTAAAGAGCAAAGGAGGGGAAAAATGATAAAAGGATTACTTCCATTATTATTAATTACATTTTTTTTCTTCTTATTCTGTGTTCCCAACAATGCTAATGCCTTCTCTGAAAACTCTAATGCCTCTCCTGAAAGCGCTAGTGCCTCCCAGGAAAGTGAAGATGTAGATACAAAAAAATCCTTGAGTGCCTTTCCGATTCTGATGTATGACACAGACATTGGCGTAGGGTATGGCGGAAAAGCAAAATTTGTAAACTATCTCTCCAGGGAAGAATCCTTTGACTTGATTGTCTTCAATTCAAGCAAGGGAGAGAGGTGGTATGTCTTTACTTTTTCTATTCCTGATATCGAAATTCGTCAGGGTAAAATATACTCATTCTCTTTCGACCTCAAAGCTGAGTACGATAAATATTTAAATTACTATTTTTACGGCATAGGACCGGATTCTAAGAAGGATGATGAGATCGGATTTACTTATGAAAAAAAGGAGCTCCAGTTGAGGTTTGGAAGAGGTTTTACTCCCCGTTTCATGATGGAAGCTCACTATATCCTCAGGAATATCAAGTATTTTAAGGTCGAAGAAGATAGACCTTTTTCAGAGATGCTGGAAGAAATAGGGGATCAGTTTTCACCTTTAGTTTCCCTTATTGCTCGCTATGATACCTCTGACAGCCAGATCCATCCCAAAAAGGGATTTCGTCTTATTTTCCAGAATGATGTGGCATCGAGCTTTTTTGGGAATAAAAATGCTCGCTTCTACCGCTTCACTCTGGATTTTAGAAAATACATTCTTCTCTTTGGAAATAGAGATGTTTTGGCTTTTCGCACGCTTGTTCAAAAAATTTCGGGCAAAAACGAAAAAATTCCACTTTTTGAGTACTCTGCTCTTGGAGGAGGCTCAGAGATAACCGCGATGAGAGGTTACAGGTTAAATCGTTTTCAAGATAAGGGAAAATTTTTGGTTAATGCCGAGTATCGTTTTCCTCTCTGGAGGAAATTGGGAGGAAACGTTTTTTTGGATGGGGGGCTCGTATGGCCATCCTGGTCAGGAATAAGGCTCGATAATGCTGTTGTTGATATCGGCTGGGGATTGAGGTATTATCTTCAAAACTTTGTTGTGAGGTTTGATATGGGTTTTAGTAACGAAGGTATGGGAATCTACTTTAATTTCGGCCATGTCTTTTGAAAGTGATCCAAGTGAAAGAAGATAAGGATATTCTTTGTTTTTGGCTGCTTGCTTATGGTTTTTTCTATGCTTATTTTCATATCATGCCGCCCTTTCTCAAGGCCTTTCTTAAGAGCCCTCTAACCTGGGGGGATACACTTGATTTTTTGACTCCTTTTGCTGTCATCCCATTAGCTTATATTCTTTATTCACGTGCCAATAAAATTTCACACTCCCTGCAGCCTCAACAGCCCTCAAACAGAGTTCTAAGGATTTTGCCCAAGGTTTTATTAGCCATCGGCTTTCTTCTTTTTGTGGATGGTCATGGCCTTCATCTCTCGGCTAATTCAATTGCCAGGCTTCTTCATCACATGAAGGAATCAGAATTGTATAAGGCCGCATATCTTTTTGATGAAATAATCAGCCATTTTATGTGGGACGGAGGAGTTTTCCTGATTTCTGTTGCCTTAATTATTGCAGCGTATAAAATTTCATTTAAATCTCTCACCTGGAAAAATTTTGCCTTTCTCTCATTAGGAGCTACATTTTACGGTTTTACTTTTACAGCGAATGGAATTGAAGGACAGACAGTAATTTTCACTTTTCCTGCTGCTGGCGTGGGTTTTCTTCTCGCTCTCCTCTTTTATTTTCACAGAAAAAAAGAAGGTAATCAGAATCCCTTTCTTTTCTTTTTCATGAGTGGCTATCTATTGAGTTTAATTCTTTTTGCTTACTGGGGAATATCCCGCTCTGGCTTTCCTCAATTCAGCGAGTTGGGCTGGATTTGAAAGGAGTCAGGTTTTTAAACTTTCCCTTGCCGAACCCGAACTTTTTTTAGTCTAATCCCGATTTTTCCAATCCAAGTATAATTTAAAATTATGTAACTCAGGTGCAGGGATAAGATAAGAGAAACCGATGGCGCTTTTTTTTCTGTGTTATAATGAGACAGAAAAGTAGCCTTGGAGGCCAATCGTGGAAAAAAAGGATCTTGACATCTCGATCATTCGCCCTGAGATGCGCCAGGGCATGCCTTCGGATAGATTAAAAAGAATAAAGAAGGGATTGCATGCCTTGCATACACTAGAAACTATGGCAGTCAATATCTACAAGTTCCAGATCACAAAAAAAGAGAGTGAGCTCAATCTTCAGCTTATAGGTGCTATGGGCAACGAGATGACGCATCTCCAGGATTTTCAGACCAAGCTTTTTGAATACGGTTTTAAACCTAGTAAGCTCAGGTTGTTGTACTGGATCGTGGGTTTCAAATTTGGATTATTTTCGCGACTTCTAGGCACAAAAGCCATTCTTAAAACTGGTATTTGGGTTGAGAAGAAAGCTGTTCGTCATTACGACGTGCTTTTAAGAGAGATAGATTGGGATGAGGAGACTCGAAAGATAATCGAAAAGGACCAGGCTGATGAATACAGCCATATCAAGCGCTGGGAAGCATTCCTAAAAAATTTAAAAGTTGAGGCCTGAGGCCTTATTTCGCCAGATCAGCGAGCAAGCCGGTTAAGAATTTCCAGAATTTTTCTACAGATCCTGTATGAACCCTTTCTTCAGGAGAATGGGGGTGCTCAATAGTCGGGCCGAAGGAAATCATATCCATCCCCGGAAACTTTTCTCCTATAATCCCGCATTCAAGGCCAGCATGGATAGCACCAACCTCTGGCTCTTTTTGAAACATTTTCTTGTAAACCTCTTTTAGAGTCTTGAGAAGAGGGGACTGGAGGTTGGGTGTCCAGGCTGGATAGCCTTCAGGCTGAGCAACCTTTGCTCCCACAAGTTCGCCCGAGGCTGCGATTGAATTTCGGACGGCCTCCAGGGCTGAGGCCACAGAACTTCGGCTGCTGCAGATTATTTGAGCTTTGTCTTTGTGAGTGTTAATAATAGCCAGATTAGAAGAGGTTTCCACAAGGCCTTCCATCTCAGGATGCATGGCTATAACCCCATGAGGAAGAGTGAAAATGAGGTTGATGAGATCCTTCTGAGATTCTGGAGTTAAGGGATCTTCTTTTTGCTTATCTGATTTTTCGAAAGAAAAATTTGCGTCTTTCTCAACAGCCTTGTATTCGAGTTGGATTTTGTCAAAAGCCTTCTGGAAAAAAGAGGATAAACCTTGACTCTGAGCCGGATCAAGGAGAAGATCAGCCCATGCTTCCCGGGCTATAGCGTTTCTTTTGTTGCCGCCTTCCATGCGGACAAGACCAAACTGAAATTCATTCATGGCCTGCCAGAGCATGCGGGCAAGTAATTTTACGGCATTTCCACGCCCCTGGTCGATATCAATTCCTGAATGTCCTCCTCTAAGACCGAAAATTTTCAGCCTGTAAGGCTCGCCGCCCTTACTTTTTTTCCTTTTCAGGGATAAGGTGATTTCTGAATCAGCTCCTCCTGCACAGCCGATAGTGAAAGCTCCTTCATCTTCACTGTCAAGGTTAAGGATTTTCTTTCCTTTAAGAAAATCAGATTCTATCTTGGTTGCTCCGGTCAGGCCTGTCTCCTCATCTACGGTAAAGAGAAATTCGAGAGGACCATGCTCTAAACTGTCATCCTCCATCACGGCGAGGGAAGCGGCTAAACCAATCCCGTTGTCTGAACCGAGGGTGGTTCCTATTGCCTGAATCCATTCTCCTTTGATTTCAGCCTTTATAGCGTCTTTATTAAAATCATGCTTAACATCAGAATTTTTTTCGCCGACCATGTCTATGTGTCCTTGTAGAATAATTGTATCGGCATTTTCATGGCCTGGTGATGCTTTTTTTTCAGTGATAACATTTCCGACTTTATCCCTTTTCCAGGCTAAATTCCGATCCTTAGCCACCGATATAATGTAATCGCCTAATGCTTTTTCATTACCTGAACAGTGGGGAATCTTCAGGATTTGTTCAAAATGCTTCCAAAGAAGAGATGGTTTGAGTCCTTCAAAAAGTGATGACATTTCAAGCCTCCTATTAATAAGTAAAGATATTCTTTAAAGAAGAGGAAAGATAATGACATAAAAATATTAACGATTCAAGAAAAAATTGGGACGTTCCCCGAAGTACCATCCTTTTATCAAAAAGCTTGGGGACGTTCCACAATAGATTTGACTTTTCTTTTTTGTTTTCTTTAAAATTCATATACTTCCGGATGGAAAAATCATTAAGCTTTGTTTTTGAAGAAATCCATAATTCGCATCCAGAGGTAGCCTCTTCTGCGCCCTGCCGGATTAACATCATCGGAGAATACACCGATTACAATCAAGGTTATGCCTTACCAGCAGCGATAAACCTGCGGAATTATGGACCAGTATGTTTCATTTTTTGGCGAGGAAACAAGTCAAAATCTTGTTTGAATAGCAAGTTTTATTATTGACATGCTGCTTTTTATATAATAAAGAGAAGGGAAGGAGAATGATCAGAGGGGATTTTCGTCTAACTAAACAGAGCACGCTTGGAAAAAAGATTTTTCTGTTTTTTCTGAGGTTTTTTTTAATTCTCGTCATTTTCGGCTTCCAGGCACAGGATTTGGATGCCGCAAAAAAAATTAGGGTAGTAACCAGCGTTTTCCCTCTTTTGGAGTTTGCTGGGGCAGTTTCAGGGGAAAGGGGAGAGGTAAGCCTGCTTCTTCCTCCCGGCGCAGAGATTCATACCTGGCAGCCAAGACCAAGCGATATAATCAGGCTTTCTTCTGCTGACCTCTTTATCTATATCGGTGCGGACCTGGAGCCTTGGCTACACGATCTCCTGAAAAGCGTAAGAAATCCCAATCTTAGAGTTCTTGAAGCAAGCCGGGGGATTCCCCTGATTGATGAGGAAGGTATCGTCCACAACGCACATGAGCACGAGCATGGAGCGCACGATCCCCATATCTGGCTGGACTTTAAGAACGACCAGATGATCGTCGACAAAATCGCAGCAGTCCTCTCAGAAATGGACCCCGAAGGATCCTCGGTTTTTGAAAGGAATGCTTCCGCTTATAAAGAAAAGCTCCTGAGGTTAGATAAAAAATTCAAGGATGGACTAAAGGATTGTGTCAACAGAACCATAATTCTTGGAGGTCATGCTGCTTTTGGGTATCTTGCCCGGAGCTACAATTTGCGCCAGATATCTCTTTACGGGCTGAGTCCTGATTCCAGTCCTACTCCGAAGAAGCTCATCGAGGTTGTGGAATTAGCTAAGAAGTATAGAATAAAGGTCATCTTTTTTGAGGTTTATGTGAGTGATGAATTGGCAAAGGTTCTGGCCGAGGAAGTTGGAGCCAGAACCCTTGCCTTAAACCCAGGAGCAAACCTGACTAAGGAACAATTGAAGTCGGGAAAGACTTTTTTTGATATAATGGAAGCGAATCTGGAGAATCTAAAAGATGGACTCATCTGCAAATGATTCAAAGACATTGATCGATGTCAAGGATATCTCCTTCAGCTACGGTCCTGTAAAAGTCTTAAAGGATGTAACGTTTCCCATCCAGCGAGGTGATTTTTTAGCCATCATAGGCCCCAACGGCTCGGGTAAAACTACCCTGATTAAAATAATTCTGGGACTGCTAAAACCATCGAAGGGCAAGGTTAGGATTCTGGGAAAGCCTGCGGAGGAGTTTGACGATTGGCGCAAGATAGGCTATGTTCCGCAGCAAGCCACTCATATTGATCCCTTCTTTCCGGCATCAACTAAAGAAGTAGTGGCCATGGAGTTTCTCGCCGGCAAGAAATTACCAAGGTTGACAAAACGGAAAGAAGAACTTTGCATAGAAAAAGCATTGATACAGGTCGGCATGGAACATTTTAAAAATTGGCGTATCGGGAGTCTTTCAGGAGGTCAACAGCAACGGGTTTTTATTGCCCGGGCAATTGTCAACGATCCTCACATTCTTTTCCTGGATGAGCCAACAACTGGAGTTGATTCTGAAACTCAGGAACATTTTTATGATATGCTCGATACTTTGAATGAAAAAGAAGGTATTACTATCGTGCTGATCACCCATGACACCGGTATCGTCAACAAGCACGTCAGCCAAGTTGCCTGCCTCAACCAACAATTGGTCTACCACGGTACCCACGAAGAGTTCTGCCGCTCGGGTGAATTTAAAGAAATGCTGGCTGGACACCACTTGATCTCCCATCGCCATTAAATTGAGAAAATAGCTGCGCAGTATAAAATCTTGAATACTTGTATAAAGAAAATAATCATAACGAGAATATAGTTTTAAATTAGCACCACTATTTAAAATCAGGGCTTAATTATCTGATCATTATGGAAGCTTTCCTTAGCTACGGATTCCTTCAGCGGGCACTTCTTGCGGGAATTTTTGTGGCCATAGCCTGTGCGCTGTTAGGTGTGTTTCTCATCCTAAGGCGGGATGCCATGATCGGCCATGGTTTAGCCCACGTAAGCTTCGCCGGAGTTGCCCTGGGGCTTTTTTTGAAGATTGTACCTTTAGCTGTGGCCCTTGTTATCGCTGTGCTAGCCGCCTTAGGGATCATGAAGTTGAAAGAAAAAGCTGGCGTTTACGGAGATACTGCGATTGCAATTTTCAGCAGTGTGGGGCTAGCTCTCGGGATATTGCTGGCTACTCTAGCCCACAGCTTTAACGTAGACCTTTTCAGCTACCTCTTTGGAGACATCTTGGCCATTGAAGCATCAGAAGTCTGGCTTTCAATCGGATTGGCAGCCATAGTCGTTTTTATCGTGATTCTAAACTACCACAAATTTATGTACATGACATTTGACCGCGAAGCAGCAAAGGCATCAGGAATCAA
>Ga0209979_1005181_pt1 | contig 10380 bp, 9 predicted proteins | sample AnhtaG_FD_183114 | JGI IMG/M metagenome (GOLD analysis project Ga0209979, IMG submission 183114) | Deep subsurface microbial communities from Anholt, Denmark to uncover new lineages of life (NeLLi) - Anholt_01485 metaG (SPAdes) (version 2) | ecosystem: Environmental > Aquatic > Marine > Oceanic >...
TGATGGCGTCGTTACCCACGATATCGCTATCGGTGTTGAGGTGGCTAGGGACAAGATAGGACTGGAAAAGATATTTGGCTTTGATGATAAGGCCTATGACATAGGTATTCAGGATAAGGCCCTTATTACTGTCCCCGGACTCAGTCGTGAAGCCAGACAGTTTGCTCAACGGCAGCGAATTAGAGTCTTTGAGGTCAACGAACTGGAGCCATCCGGCTAGCACGTCTATCCCCTAGTTACCAGGGTAGTCTCAGGATGCGGTCACCAAAAGCCCCATATTACTATCAGTAGTGGACTACTGGCACGAGAGTGGACTATACCCCCTACCATATTACTATTACTAATGGACTATTGACGCCAAAGTGGACTACAGCATACAATAAGTTACTGGAACTAAATCTAAGTAACCAAGGAAGGAGGGGAAGAATGAAGAGGTTGATGAGGAGGCTCAGGAAGCAGTTTCGCTATGGTGAGAAAGGCTTTACCCTGATCGAGCTGCTGGTGGTGGTGGCCATCCTCGGTATCCTGGCGGCAATAGTGGTGCCTAACCTTACTAAATTTATAGGCACAGGTGCAAATGAGGCGGCATGTATGGAACTTCGGATGGTGCAAACAGCCGCGACAGCCTATTCAGCAGATACTGATGGGACTTTTCCCGCTACTATCAACGATAATGCTGACCTGAATGATTACTTTATGGGCGGTGTAGATGCTCTAAAAGGTACCTATGATCCCCCTACTGCAGATGGTGTGGTAACCCAAAGCGCGTATCCAGGGACAGATGCAGGATGTCCTCCTCCTGAGTAGCGGGGATTAGATAGCAATTTGAGCTAGCAGCTTAACAGGGCTGGCCGACAGGTTTAGCAGATTAGAAAGGCTTACCGGCAAGGTTATTCCCCATGTGTGCCTTGTCGGTGAGCTTTTCTATTTGTTTTATGCCTGCTACCAGGGCGGAATAGGGGTGTTCATAAGGAATTACTTTCCAGAACTCTTGGACAGGTAAAAATCAGTGGCGACATTTGGCAAAGGCGGTAAGGGGTTATCTTAGTCTCACGTTGCCGATAAGCTTGTCTACTTCCTGGCGGTCGTTGCAGAAAGCAAGCAGGCTTTCACCGGTGATGATTTGTCTAAGATAGAGGTCAACCAAAGCCTCATCAAGTGTAAGCATGCCAATTTCTCGGTGAGTGCGGATTACATTGGGTAACTGATAGATTTTGCCCTCACGAATAAGACTCTTCACTGGTGGATTACCCAGCATAACCTCTACGGCAGCTATCCTCCCCGAGCCATCAGCTCTAGGCACAAGCACCTGACATAGCACGCCGACAATTAGGGAAGCTAACCGCATCTGAGCTAAGTAGCGCTCGTGAGGTGGGAATAGGTCGATTATTCTCTCCATTGCCTGAGACGTACTGGGGGCATGACTGGTACTTAGTACTAAATGCCCGGTCTCAGCCACAGCAAGCACCGCGGCTGCGGTCTCTAAATCCCTCATCTCCCCGACCAAAATCACATCTGGGTCCTGTCTCAAGACGTGCTTGAGGGCTTCAGCAAAGGACAGGGTATCACTGCCCAGCTCGCGCTGGGTTACCGCGCACTTAAGGCTGGGGTGAATATATTCTATAGGGTCTTCAATAGTAACCACATGGCGGGTCTCATTTGTGTTCAAATATTGAATCATAGTCGCCAGGGTAGTGGTCTTACCACTACCCGTAGGTCCAGTGACTATTACCAATCCTCTCGGCTTTACGGTAAGCTCCTTGCATACCTCAGGCAGCCCTAGCTCATCTATAGTCGGGATTTTTAGTGGCAACAGACGCACATTGAGGCTAATAGCCCCACGCTGCTGAGCAGCATTGCATCGGAGGCGACCGACATCGGGTAAAGTATAGCCAAAATCAAGTTCCAGATGGCGGTGGAAATATTCCCTCTCCTCAGGCTTGGTTAGCTGGAAGAAAGCCTCGCCTATGTCGTCAGCGGTTAGCGGGGTTGAACCATCCACCGGCTGCAGCGAGCCATTGACGCGGAGCAATGGTGAGCTGGCGACAACTAGGTGCACATCAGAGGCAACCCTTGCCCTGGCTACACGAAGCAATGAAAAAATATCCATATCTTTACTCTCTCGTGTTACTTATAAGGAGGAACTCAAAGTTAAACCCTTTCTTAATCTCCTCCTCTTCACCTTCACCTTCAACTTCTTCATAAGCCTCTATAGATGTGATAATAACCATAGAGAATCGGCCGCTACTTCTTAAAGCTCTAGCATATTTAAAAATACTTTTATAACCTTCCTCGCCTGGAGCTACACCTTTCACCGTTGCTTGCTCAGTATCATGATTAATCTCAGCCGGGTCTAGGCGTGTGGCATCTACGGTAACTTTGTCACCACCATAGAGCAGAGCTATATCCGCTGGTACCAGGGCGGCAATCTGGCTCAAATCTCCGTCAACCTTTTCACGCCCCTCCTCCAGACCAGTAAGCGTAGTATTAAAAATACCCGTAGTCGCTTCCACCAGCTCGATCTGAGCTTCCAACGGCGCGATCTGAGCTTCCACCGGCGCAATCTGCTCTTTCACGGTGGCCATCTCTTTCTGCTGTTCGATAATACGGGTCTCGGTAGGTGCCAGTTGAGAACGTAATACGGAAGTACGAGCAACACTATTCTGGACAAGAAATCCCGCGTAGACAAGTAAACCAATGCCAACTACGATACCTATAGGAACAAGGATTCGTGCCATAGATGGAGCCTTAGGCTGGTAAACCTCGGGCATGGCATTAAAATTCACTAGTGAAAAGTTACCTTCGCCCTTTTCCGGCAACAGCTCCTTGAGAGCCAGCCCTATATTGACCATAAATTCGTTCGAGTTGAAGCCCTCAGGGTATTCCACAGGCGATGGCAACGGTGACACCGAAAAGTCTAACTTGTCAACCAGTGATTGCCAGGTCTCCGGTACCTCTGCCAGCTCACCGCAGACAAACACAGGCACAGTTGAATCTAGAGGCTTTTCCAGATGGCCGACATTATAAAAGGCAACGGTTCGACCAAACTCCTCGGTGATAGCTGGTAGCTTTTCCGATAAAGACTCAGCCTCGCTGGGTAGGGATAACCGGCGGATTACCTGGGGCAGCCTATCGGCGATTACCATAATGTCAAAGTGGTCTAACCTAACATTTACAATAATGGCTCGGGGCTCATTTGGAATCCGGCACAAGGCTAAAGGGGCTAAGTCTATGACATACGTCTCGAGACCTGCCCGCTGTAGCGTCTTGAGCAGAGCATCAGTCACATTGCGGGGGAAAGCGGCTAAGAAAACACGTGTTTCTCCCTTCGGGGCAGGAACTGGTTGATATGAAAGGTAGACCTCGTCCAGAGATACTGGTAAGGCTCTACTTGCCTCATGCGTTATCGCCTCAGGGAGTATGGCTTCAGGCAGCTCAGGCACGGTTATCATTCGATATAGAGAATTAAGCCCGCTTAAACCGGCAATAACCTTCCTGGTTATTACCCGTTCCCGTCTAAGCAGCTCCTTAACCTTACCAGCTACCTGGGCTTCGTCAAGGATGAGCCCTTGGCTCACCAGACCTGGCTCCAGCGATAAGCTGGCCCACTTGTCTACTCGCCTCCCCTTCATTACCAGGAGGTTAATGTTAGTATCTCTAATAAATAGCGTGACAATCTTTTTAGCCATACTTATTCACCTTTGTAAGCATAGATAGCAAGACTGACGGTGGCTGACGGCCTCTCTCTATCCTCTATCGCCTCTTCTGTTAATCTCGCTTTTTCTTCCTCGCTCAGAGGTTGAGGCACCTCGATATCTACCAGCTCCACGGTAGCGGTAGTGAAAGCCTTGCTAGTAGCTATGGTGTTAATGAAGTCAAGCATATTAGCCACCTCACCATTGACGTCTACTACAAAAGAGGTAACCGAGTAAGTAATATCCTCTGACTCCTTGTCACCCGGCTCCACATTTTCGTCGGCCGGCTCCACATTTATGTCGGCCGGCTCTAGCGAGGTAAGCTTGGTTAGCTCCAGGTCACAATCATCAGCAATCTTAAATAACTTCTCGCCATATTCAATGCTTTCCACTGCTTTAGGAAAGCTCATCTTACTCTCAGCAAGCAGTAATTTGGCTTGAGCAAGTTCGCTTTCCAATTGGGCTAGTTGGCTTTCCCATTGGGCCAGTTGCCTTTCCCAGTCCTCCTTTTCCGAAACAACCTTAGGCAAAGTAGCTTGAGCCACCAATAGGCTGTCATTTAGCTGTTCCCGCTCACTACCCTGTCGGAAGTAGACCAAACATAGGCCGCCAAAGGCAATGACGAAAATGCCAATTCCCAGAATCAACCAGGCTGTTTTACTTAACTTCATTAACTGTTCCTATTGCTAGCTAATCTCCCAGGACAGTATCTCGGGGTCACCCAGGTCCAGCGGACACCCTTCCACATAGTCATAGTAGATATCGCCAGTAGAACCTGACCCCGACACAGTTGCCCCGGGAGAGATATGGACATCGCCGATGATTTCAGCTTGGGGGCCATCTACTAAGACATTCCCCCCAGCATGAACGCCACCTTGGATGACAGCCAAGTTATGGAGTTCGACATTCCCCACAGCATAGACACTGCCTTCGATTACAGTGCGGGCATTTAGTGTGACATTGCCTCCAGCACATACATCGCCAGTGATTACAGCATCGGCATTTAGTATGACGTCTCCCTCAGCAATGACATTGCCCTCGATTACAGCATCGGCATTTAGTATGGCGTCTCCATCAACAATAACATTGCCTCCGATTGTATCACCGTGATCTAGACCTAAATCCTCGGTAAAGTGCAAAGTTATGTTCGCAACATGGGCGATAATCGTGCTGCCAGCTACGGAGGTAATTCGGTAAGTTGGCGGGTCTACACCGGGCAAAGAAAGTATATTAACATTCACCGTCTCGTTATTCATGGTAAATGGTGGCAAATCCGATTGCCCACCTTCTGGCACTATTAATCCCCCGTACATTAAATGCCATAGCCCATCTTCTACCCCGGCATCGGCGGCATAAAGCTCGTCCATCTTCTCCTCGTAGACTTGACCAGCCATTAGCCCGGTGCTCATAAAACCCAGAGCAGGAGCGGTGATAAGAGCACCCACAAGTAGCAGAATTAAAACTAAAACAAACGCCTGCCCCTTCTCATCCGTTATCAATTTATTCGCTATTCTTTTCATCAGCCCCTCCACTTTACTAATTCTGGCTACTGTGGGTCGGGCCTGGGGATAACTTCGTATACCCTGGTCTCACTTGTTTCCTCTGGGAAACCGCCCACGGTGGCCATCACCGTCAAAGTAACCTTGCCACCAGCAAACTGACAGTCTGTCCCGGTTGAGTCGATATATTGAGCCACCAGAGTTTCGACTGGCTCGCCACTGTTAACAGAATGGCTTCGCCTCAGCTGGCTATCTACTAAGGCATAAACAACCTGGTGCACATCACCATCAACACCATACTCAGTCCAGCCTAAGGTAAGGGGGAAACCTGAAAATACGCCTGTGTCCACGGTCTGAGCCATCTGAGCATCCTGGCTAATCCAATAACCGGTATTTTGCACCTGTCTGACAGCGGTCATATGATTAGAGGTGCGGGCATTTCCGGCGAACACCTGGAAAATAGCCATAGTAACGCCACCAGTGATAAGACCAGTAATGGCGAGGGCTACTAGTAGCTCAATTATAGTAAAACCCCTCTGGTCTTTATTTCTTAACCCTAAACTGTGAAATATCATCGGTCTACCTTATAGTCCTCTAATACAATTACTTCTGATTCCTCGTGATGGTCAACTGTCACTATTATCTTCTGAATGCTCTTATCCTCATCAGGGTTGGCTAAAGGTAGACCAGTGTCTGGGTCAATAGGAGGAGCATCAACCGAGATAAAATAACCCGGATGGGTGGGAGATTCAACATCAACTTGTTCATACAATGGTGAAGCGCCATGCTCGTAACTACAATTCTTAACATCTTCCATCTGGCTTCTAGCCAGGCTTTCAGCAGTGGCTCGCTCATCAGCAATAAGGATAGCTTTGGAGGCAGTAAAGAGGGCGCCAAGAAAAGCAACAGCAATTATGCCCAGTAGAGCTAGGGCTATTATTACCTCAATTAGGCTGAAGCCCCTGGAGCTGTGCCCCATGAGCCTGTGAATGATTTGTCGCTTAAGCAATTGCTCTTACCCCCTAGGCACCTATCTGTCCATAGACAGAATACATAGCTGAAACCAAAGATACGGCAATAAAGGCAACTATCGAGCCTATAACTATAATTACCGCCGGTTGAATAAGTCCCACCGCCGAGCTAGTCCTATCATCAGCCTCAACCTCGAAGCTCTGAGCTACAGTAACCAGTGTATTGTCAAGGTTGCCTGTTTCTTCACCAACCCCGACCATCTGCACCATCAGGGGTAGGAAGAGCTTCCTCTTTGCCATAGGTCGAGATAAGCCTTCGCCTCTAATCAACTCCTGCTGAACCTCAGTCAAAGCCTCGGCCATAGCCTTATTATTGCTGGCGTGAATAGCCAGAGCTAGGATTTCGGGCAAAGGCAAGCCAACCTTGAATAACAGCGCCATAGTTCGGCAACAACGGGCAAGCCCGCTAAGGAGGTTAATACGCCCGACTACGGGTAAGCGAAGCAGTAATTTATCCAACTGATACCTTCCGGCGGGGGTTCTGGTATAAATAAGCCCTAATACAGCAGCCCCTACTATCACTAACAGAAGATAAAGTCCATAGTGGGTGAGCCAGTCGGTAACACCCATAAGCATCTTTGTCGCTAAAGGCAGCTCAGCCCCAAATTGACCATATAGGCTGATAAATGTAGGCAAAACAAAGGTGACCAATACGCCTATCACAACAATAGCGACAATGGCAACGATAATGGGGTAAGTCAGGGCATTTTTGACCTGCTTTTCGGTGGTGGCTCCTCTCTCTATATGATCAGCCATTTGCCTCAGTACCACCTCCAGATTACCGGCCTGCTCACCGGCAGCTATTGCCCGGTAGTACATTTGAGAAAAAGCCCGGGGGTGTTTACTTAGAGCTGCTGACAACGAACTACCGCCGCGAATGTCAGCGGCTACGTTGCCAACTATTCTCTTCAGGGTTTGATTGGTTATCTGGCTTTGTAATAAGTCTAAAGAAGTAACGATATCGGTACCGGATTCAACGAGTAAAGCTAGCTGCCGGGAAAACATTACCATTTCTCTTGGCTTTATCCGAGAAAAGGCGGCTAACAGCCTTTCTTTATTGAAAAAGGGAGTGACTGACTTGAGGCTAACCAGACGGTAGCCACCATAGCTCAATAGGCTGGCTGCCATTTCGGCACTGGTAGCCGAAAGCTTGCCCTTAACCAATCTTTTATCTTCAGTGTAAGCTACATAAAGATAATCCATTTAGAACCTCAAATGCGCTAGTCTGGAGAGTAGGCACTGCGCAGCACTTCAGAGGGAGTAGTAATCCCAGCTTTCACTTTACGCATACCATCGTTCATCATAGATACCATTCCCTCCTTGAGCGCCTGACCTCGAATATCACTACTGCCAGCTTGATTAGACAGCATCATTCTAATAGTGTCACTCATAGTTAGAATCTCAAAGATTCCTATCCGACCTAGGTAACCGGTATAAGCGCACGACTTGCAACCGGTACCATACAGGAATTCAGTCTGCTCCTCCCCCATTTCCTTTTCATAAGCCATCCGCTCTATCACCGGAGCCTCAATAAGATGGCTGCAATCAGGGCAAATGCGGCGTACCATCCGCTGAGCAACAACCCCAATAACCGATGAGGCTATCAAGAAGGGCTCTATGCCTAGGTCAAGGAAACGAAAGAGGACACCGGTAGCATCACTAGCATGAATAGAAGACAGCATCAGGTGCCCAGTGAAAGCTGCCTGAACAGCTATCTTAGCCGTCTCAACATCGCGTATCTCACCGACCAATATTACATCTGGGTCAAGACGAAGGATGGACCTCAAGCCAGTGGCAAAGGTAATGCCGGCTTGAGGGTTAACCTGAATCTGATTAATATCCCTAAACCGATACTCGGCAGGGTCTTCAATGGTAATGATGTTTCTACCCATGGTGTCAAGGGAATTTATTGAGGCATATAGGGTAGTAGTTTTGCCGGCTCCAGTAGGACCGCTAACCAGAATCATACCATAGGGAATCTTAAGCATACCTTCATACTTTGCCAGGCTATCGGGTAGAAGACCAAGCTCAGATAACCCCATAACCGCCATTGACTTGTCCAGAAGGCGCAGGTCTGCCATCTCACCACAGACGGTGGGAGCAGTAGCCACCCGAACGTCTATTTGCCGCCCTTTAGCCACAGTAGAGAACTGACCATCTTGAGGACGATGATGGTCAGCGATATTCATTTCAGCCAGGATTTTAACTCGGGAAATGAGTGCCCGATGTATATTTAGCGGCAGAGACATCATATCCTGAAGAGTGCCATCAATACGGTAGCGTATTCTCAACCTATCCTGTTCTGGCTCAATATGGACATCGGATGCCCGGGCTTTAGCTGCCTCTTCAACAATAAGGTTGAGAGCCTGAACCAGAGGGGTATCAATAGCCGCACCAAGGGCAAGCCCCTCATCGGTTGCCTCAGCCGGGACAGAGATACGAGAAATCTGCTCTTCAATTTCGCCATAGGCTTTGTAATTGAAGTCAATGGCTTCCCTAACTTCCTTGGCGCTGGCGGCTACGGGCTTAACCCTCATTCGACTTTGAGCTGCAAAAGCCTCTAAGGCAAAGATATCAGTCGGGTCGGCCATGGCTACTTGTAGTGTGTTACCAGATATAGTCAATGGTATGGCATTATACCTTCTTGCCGTTACCTCAGGAATCAACTGTAATGCCTCAGCCTCAGGAATTTGCCTCAGTAATTTGGTCTGAGGCTTAGCTAACTTGGCTGGCTTCTCCTCTGGCTGGGCGGGTATTACCTTGGTCACATAGGACTCAGGAAGCAATTCTTGACCTAAGGCAATGACTCTTATCCACTGTTGCTCGGCAAACTGCCGTGCTTCAGAGCTAATCCCGGGTGATACCACAATGACTTTGTCATCAACGCCAACATCGTAGGCTTTAGTATCAACTAGCGCTACTTGTTCCAGACTTACCTCTTTCTCCCCACTCAGGAAATCTATACCTAGGCTGTGACCAACCCGGTCAATGTCGGTATAAGCCAATACGTCAAAGGTATATTCAATCGCCGACCTACCTCGAACTTTGGCTTTTTCCTCAACCCTATAGCCCAAATTGGCTAAATACTCGACTAATTGCTCCTTTGTCTCAAACTTAACCGGCTCCTTTGGCTTAATTGGTTTCGTCGGCTTTAAGTCTTTCAGGTCTAGTAATGACTCTATTTGCTCGCCGTCAATGACCTTTATTCGCTGCTTCTGAGCTAACTGCCTTACCTCTTGACCAAACTCACCGACGCCAATAAGAACCCGGTCACGAATGCCGGTATCGTAGGCTTTGTTGGCAAGGTCAAAAATAGTATTGACTATTGTTTTCCCATCACCCTGAGCAGCAATACCAACAGCAATAGTATGGCTGGTAAAGCCGTCATGTTTCTGAGCTAGCATGTCGAAGGTGTGCTCAATGCCTGATTTCCCGTGGAGTTTAGCCCCCTCGGTTATCTCATAACCCTGCTTCCGCAGGTATTCCCTGACCTGGGCTCTTAGCTTGGAACTGATTTCCAACGAGTCCTCCCCATCCTTCTCTTAACTGGCATTTGAATTTCGTCAAAAAATCTTACGACATACCCTCATGGTTTTGCTTCGGCTGAAATCCAGCCGTGGCGTATAGCTAAGACTACGGCATGAGCTCTGTCATTGGCATTTAGCTTACGGAGGATAGCACTAACATGATTCTTAATCGTTTGCTCACTGATTTGCAGAATACCAGCGATTTGTTTGTTTGTATTGCCCTCGGCAACGTAATTCAGAATCTGTGTCTCTCTGGAGGTGAGGGGAGCAGCCACAGCTTCCATAGTTGTCCTCATATGCTGAAATTGGTTTAATACATGCCGGGCAACTACCGGTCTAGTTATAAGGCTTTCATTTATGGGGTATTCACCATTGCGGGCTCGTCTTATGGTACTAGCTAACTCCTCGGCAGTGGTGTTCTTGCTCAAGCAGGCTACGGCTGCGGTTTTAATAACCTCAAAAAACTCCTCGTCATTAGGGTTAGGGCTTAGCATTATTACCTTAGTATTTGGGTAGTACCGTGCAATTTTCCCACCCAGCTCAAGCCCGCTTAGAGCAGCAAGGTCAGAGCCTAATAGGACAACATCGGGGAGACTAGCTTCAATTAGCCCCAGTGGGTCCTGAGCCA
>Ga0209979_1005183_pt1 | contig 10379 bp, 7 predicted proteins | sample AnhtaG_FD_183114 | JGI IMG/M metagenome (GOLD analysis project Ga0209979, IMG submission 183114) | Deep subsurface microbial communities from Anholt, Denmark to uncover new lineages of life (NeLLi) - Anholt_01485 metaG (SPAdes) (version 2) | ecosystem: Environmental > Aquatic > Marine > Oceanic >...
TATGCAGAGCACAAAAGCCCTTTTTAACAATTGAAATGGATGAGCATACTGGGGATGCTGGAATTGATACTAGATTACAGGCATTCTTTAATACTGTTAAATCTTACTTAGAAATAGGAGCAAAGCAGACCAGCAAGGTTTTTAGTGTAAAACTAAAGGGTCTTGATAAGATTAAAGACAAAAAAATTCTTCTTTTTCCTCCAATGTCAAAACATAATCATGCAATATCTGCTGTTTTTAATGCCCATAGAATTCAATCAAGGGTTTTAGAGGTAAGCCCTGATGAAACCATGGAAAGAGCGAGAAGCTGTACATGTGGCTTAGTATGCACACCCTATCTACATACTACAGAGGCTATGCTTAATTTTATGCAAAAACCAGGGTTTGACCAAGAGAAGTTTGCCTTTTTTCAGGCAACAACTGATTGTGGCCCGTGTAGACTAGGGCAGTATGCAAGCCTAGAATCTCTTTTATTCCAGAAAAAGGGAATAGATGTTGATATAATAATAGGTGGTGAACTAGGAAGTGAGTTCAATCTTGGCATACTCTTACTAATCAAGGCTTGGTCTGGTATTACTGCAGTTGATCAGCTTGAAAAAATGAGAATGCACACAAGACCCTATGAGGTTAATAAAGGAACCTCAGATCAGATTCATGAGAAATATCTGAAAAGGCTTATTGATTATTTAGCAGATCCAAAAACTAATCTTGGAAAAATGAAAACCTATTTAACTATTGGGAAGGCATTTTTTTCTAATTTATTTAATGGAAAATTATCTCCTATTGAGGAAATCTTAAGAAAAGCTCAAGAGGAATTTTCTCAAGTCAAAAGAACTAATGAAGAAAAACCAAAGATAGGTATAGTTGGCGAGTTCTATGTAAGACTTCATGAGCCAGCTAACCAAAGAATTATAAGAAAGCTTGAGAAAAAGGGAGCAGAGGTTTGGTTAGCTCCAGCAACAGAATATCTGGTTTATTCTTATCATCTTGGTTCTGTTCTTGCAAGAGAAAAATTCAGATTAAACAGAAAAAAAGAGGATTTAAGAGAATGGTTTTTGAAATTAATATTATACAGAGTTATGATTGGTTATGAGCACAAGTTGTTTAAGGCAACCTTGCCATATATGCAAGGCTTTGATGATATACCTGCAAAAGAAATAGTTTCAAATGGTGAGAAATATATTAGACATTATATTGGCGGAGAGGCCATAGTAAGCATGGGAAAGGCAGTAGATTATGCCAAAAGGGGATTGGATGGCATTATCAGTGTCATTCCATTTAACTGCATGCCAGGACTGACTGTAGCTGGTTTTATCCCTAAATTCAGAAAAGATAATAATAACATTCCATTTGTGTCAATAGAGTATGATGGTTTTCAGGATAGTACAAGAGAAATGAGAATTGATACCTTTGTTGCACAAATAAAAGAGAGATATGAGAATAAAAAATATTCAAAATCTCATTAAAAAAAGATAAATCAATCTCATAACTGCTGAAAGAATTCGATTTTTTCACTAATACAGAAGTTGCGAAACTCGTCTACTGCGCTCCACCATTCATTGGTAAACATGAGCCCTTTGGCTTTTGCTAAAGGGTTTTTTATTTTTTAAAAAAGAAAGATTTTTGGAAAATTTACTGCCTCTCGAAACCCTTTATTTACAAGGCTTTCAGACCACCTTCAGGAATACCCCAAAAACGCACGGAGAGTAAATAGAAACAAGAGACGGTTCTGTAATTAAAAGGAGAAAAAGAAAGGAACAGGAAAACCTGATTTTTAGCTAAGTAAGGGAGATAAATATATATAGAATTAGAGGATTATCAGTTTTTTATAGGAAAAAATAGTAAGTCTTTAAAACGTAGAAAATATAAGGGTTTCTGCGTTTTTTTGTTATATGGGATGGTGGTAGTGCTTCTAAAATATGGAGAAAATAAGGTAAAAAAGGGCTAAAAGTTGCATTTTTGGGAGGCTGAAAGCCTTGCAAAATAAGGGTTTTATAAAAATACTGTCATAGCGGCGTTTTTTAAAGTGGGTTAAGGTGATTGGTCATATTTTTTAAAATAAGCGCTTAGAATGGCTTATTTTAGATGTAGGTGAAAAGCCTTATTTCACAAGGCTTTCCTGAGCATGACAGGGGACTTATCATATTTTAAGAAGTTGTGGTATTTCAAATATATAGACCTATATATGCCGAACTTAAAAAAGTATTTATTAGTGTAAACTTTTGTAGGGCAGTAAGAAAGAGAAAGGAATATTTATTACTTTTGTTTTCTATCTATTTTTCTCTAGTTTTTCTTCACGCGATACTCGATACGCAATACGCGATACGAAGTAACAATAAAGTTGGATTTTTAGGAACAAATATAGTAATATAAAAAATAGTTAGCCTACCCTATGAAGCCTTGGGTAAAAATCTCATTTTAATAATTAATTTTAACATATAGAAACATTGGGAAAGTCCTTCTTCTATCTGAAATAGCAACAACAAGTAAAGACATTACTGATAAGATAAAACTAAAAAGTACAATTTAAAATAAAATAAGGGGATTAGTTTATGGATCACGGAGAGTCTAAAGTAACAGTTAATTTTATTCAAGAGATCATTAATCAAGATAAAAAGACGAATAAACATAATGGAAGGGTTCATCTTCGGTTTCCCCCGGAACCTAATGGATACCTGCACATCGGTCACGCTAAATCTATCTGCTTGAATTTCGGTTTGGCTGCACAAAATGGTGGTCTATGTAATCTTCGCTTTGACGATACAAACCCCAGCAAGGAAGATGTGGAGTATATTGATTCCATAATCAACGATGTTCGGTGGCTAGGATTTGACTGGGATGACAGGCTTTTTTATGCTTCCGACTATTTTGAAAAGATGTATGATTACGCCGTTAGTCTAATTAAAGTAGGTAAGGCTTATGTGTGTGACTTGAGCCCTGAAGAAATCAGGAAGTACCGAGGAACTTTCAAGGAGCCGGGAAGAGAAAGCCCATATGGCAACCGTTCTGTGGAAGAGAATCTGGATCTATTTCGACGTATGCGGGCTGGTGAATTTCCTGACGGTTCCCGAGTGTTGCGGGCTAAAATTGATATGTCTTCACCTAATCTGAATATGAGAGATCCCGTTCTTTACCGTATTTTAAAGGCTACCCATCACCGGACGGAGGATAAGTGGTGTATTTATCCTATGTATGATTATGCTCATCCTCTTGAGGATTATTACGAAAAGATTACTCATTCTGTTTGTACCCTGGAGTTCGAAGACCATCGCCCCCTGTACGATTGGGTTCTTAATGCCTTGGATCTGCCAGACCCACCCCAGCAGATTGAATTTGCCCGACTGAATTTGACTAATACAGTGATGAGTAAGCGTAAGCTTCTCAAGCTGGTGGAGGAAGGTTATGTAGTTGGATGGGATGACCCTCGGATGCCAACTATAGCTGGTCTGCGGCGCAGGGGCTTCACTCCGGAGGCTATCCGAAACTTTTGCGAACGTATCGGCGTAGCCAAAACTAATAGTGTGGTGGATGTCCGTTTTTTGGAACACTGTATCCGTGAGGACCTGAATATGCGGGCGCACCGGGTTATGGCAGTACTGCGACCTTTAAAGTTGGTTATTGAGAATTATCCTGGAGATATGATGGAAGAGATGGAATCAGAAAATAATCCTGAGGACCCTACTGCCGGGAAGCGTAAGATACCTTTTTCCAGAATTATCTACATTGAACGGGAAGACTTTCATGAAGACCCGCCAAAAAAGTATTTTCGCCTGGCTCCCGGTCGTGAGGTCAGGTTGAAGAATGCCTATATTATCAAATGTGAAAAATTTGTTCGGGATGAAAAAACGGGAGAGATAAAAGAAGTACACTGTACATACGACCCAGAAAGTAAAAGCGGTAAGCCAGGTGCTAAACGTAAAGTAAAAGGAACTTTACACTGGGTTTCCGCAGACCATGTTTTGAAAGCGGAGGTGCGCTTATACGAGCACCTTTTACTGGATCAGTACGAGGGAGCGGAGGAACAGGAGAAAGAGAAAGATTTTATAAAGCAGCTTAACCCAAATTCCCTGGAAGTGTTATCTAATTGTTTGGTGGAACCCAGTTTAGCGGGAGCGGCTTCCGGAAGCAGATACCAATTCATGCGAAAAGGTTACTTTTGTGTTGATCCTGATTCAACGTCAGATAAGCTGGTATTTAACCGAATTGTGTCTTTACGGGATACTTGGGATAGGATCCTTAGAGCCAATAAAAATTAAAAATCCTAATTGAATAGTCGTTAGTGAACAAATCTAGCGTGGAGCGTATAGCGTTTAGCGTATAGTTTGGATTAATAAAATTTGTTCTAATTAGAAAAAACTTAAAATGAAAAGTGAAAAACTATAATTCAAAACTCAAAATTTACTAATTCACCAATTAACTAACCAATTAATGTCAAATAAAAAAATCCGAAATATTATTTTTCGGATTTTTTTATTATTGAGTTAAAAAAGAAGGATAATTAAAGAGTGATGTAGAATATATATAAGGTGGAAATTTAATGAGATTGCTTCGGTTGGCACTCAAGTAGTATTGAGTGCCAACTCGCAATGACAGAAATAATGTACGAGATTACCACGCTTCCTGTGTTTAATCGCAAGGATTAGGAAAAGATAGATTCCCACTTTCGTGGGAATGACATAAGGGATTGTGGGAATGACAGAGAAGATTGAGATTGCTACGCTCTGATAAATCAGAGCTCGCAATGACTAATGTTGGATAGAAAAAATTGAATAATATGAGCTAATCTGTTATAAATAGATAAGTAAAAAGTTGTTTTAGGTGAAAAATCATTTATGGAATTTGTAAAAGATAAGAGATTAAATTTTATTATCAGCATAGCCATTGGCCTTGTGGTTTTGTTTTACGTATTGAGCAAGCTAAAGTGGTTATTCATTTATTTTAGTTTTGCCTTAATTTTAGCTTATTTTTTTGATCCGCTTTATAGATATCTTATTCATAAAAAAGTTCCGAAGGTGTTTGCAATTGTTATTGTCTTTGGGATTATAATTGCCTTGTTAATCTTAACTATATTTTTTCTAATTCCCAGCATAATTAATCAACTTAATATTTTATATAAAGAAATTCCTAATTTCATCGAAAATTACCAAAATCTAATTTTATCTATAAAGCCACAACTTTCTAAATTCATAAACCCGGCTGATGTAGAGATTTTACTAAAAGAAAATTTATCTGAACTACAGAAGGGTGTATTGGGTTTTTCCCAAAGTATCATAATTTATTTGTCTAATATAGTTTCCAGCATTACCTTTGGAATAGTAATTGTCCCTTTAATCTTATTTTATTTAATGAGGGATATGTTTATATTTAAAGAAAATTTGTATATTTTTGTATCAAAGGAAAATAAAAAAGAATTTAAAGAAGTTCTGGAAGAGATAGATAATATTGTCAGTGGTTTTATTCGTGGTCGAATAATAGTCTGTTTTATTGTGGGGACCTTGATTGGTATAGGATTGTACTTCTTAAATTTGAAATTCGCCCTGATTATCGGGATTATTAGTGGAATTTTTAATTTTATTCCCTTTTTAGGTCCTATTGTGGGAGTTGTTCTGGCTTTAATTTTTGCTTTGGGCAGTCCCTGGTGGACATTGTTGCTGATTGTAGTTTTATTTGTTTTAGTTAATCAGCTTGAGGCGATATATCTTAATCCTAATATCTTAGGGAAAGGATTGGGTCTGCATCCTTTGACCGTAATCTTATCGATGTTAATTTGCGGTCAGTTGTTAGGAATATTAGGAGTATTAGTGGCTGTTCCTTTGGCAGCTATCTTGAAAGTTTTAGCTATTAGATATTTAGTCCAGGAGGAATAGAATAGGTTATATGAAAAAAATATTCTACATAATTTTAATAACAGCTTTATTTGCTATTTTATTTCCCCTTTCTACAACATTAGCCCAATCTTCAGAAATAAAGATATTATTAGATAATAAATCCCTCGAAACCGTTGTCCCTTCTATTATCGAAAACAATCGAATATTTGTTTCAGCTCGTAATATAATAGAAGCTTTAGGAGGAAGGATTACCTGGTTTCCCGCTTTAAAGTTGATGACTGTAAATATTAATGGTCATACAGCCCGTTTAGTAATCGATGACCCTTCTTTAGAGATAGATGAAAAGGTAATTTTTCTGGAAATGCCAGCAAGAATTCTCGATAATCGGGTAATGATTCCCTTAGAAGTAATTAAAATTATTGCCGAAGTAGATATTAAATGGGATAACCGGGCTAAAACTTTATTTATTAATACCATAAGGCCTTATCTGTTAAAAGTTAGAAGTTATTCTCATCCCGATAAAACCAGGGTGGTGATAGATTTATCTGAAAAGACAGAATTTAGAGCAAATAAGTTAATAAATCCGGATAGAATTTTTATCGATATAATGGGTTCTATTGCAAAATTAGAAGATACCTCTAAACAGATAAAGATAGATGATGGGGTGATAAAAACAGTAAGGGCAGCTCAATTTAATGAGGAAATTACTAGAGTTGTATTTGACCTTTATCAGCAGGCCAAATACGAGCTTTTCAGTCTTATTGAACCCGACAGGGTAGTAATTGATATATTCAAATCAGGTGAAGAGGCAGCCATTTCTGAAACTCTTCCCGCTAAGCCTGAAGAAAAGCCTACTCCCGGACCTGAGATAACCGGCAAGAGAGTAGTAATTATTGACCCTGGACATGGGGGGAAAGACCCCGGAGCGATCGGACCTACTGGCTTAAAAGAAAAAGAAGTTACTTTGGGAATCGCTCTTTATTTAGAAAAATTGTTAAAAGGGGCAGGTATTCCTACCTATTTAACCAGAGATAAAGATAAATTTGTTTACTTGGAAGATAGAACAAATTTTGCTAACCAAAAGAATGGTTTTGTATTTGTAAGTTTACACGCTAATTCAGTTTTAGATCATCGACCTACTGCCGCGGGAATAGAAACTTTTTTGTTAAGTTCCAAATATATCGGTGCCTCAGCCAGAGATGTAGCAGATAGAGAAAATAGAGCCAGCAGGGCTCATCCAGAGTTAGATACAGATTTAGCTAAGATCATTGCTGACCTGGAAGAGAGCGCTAACATCAAGTATAGTTTTGATTTTGCTGATATTATCCAGAAAAAATTAGTAGAATATCTAAAATTAGAAAATAGGGGAATAAAACAAGCTCCTTTTGTTGTATTAAAAGGCGCGAATATGGCAGCAGTAATTGTAGAGGTTGGTTTTATTTCTAATCCTAAAGAGGAAAAATTATTAAAAACCAATAAGTTTAGAGAAAATACTGCTCAAGCCCTGTTCGAAGCAATAAAATATTATATAGAGAATACCCCAAATAATGGTGTATAGGATTAATTATTATGGCAAAAAATAGAAAGTGGAAAAAGAAAAAAAATAGCCTAAAAACTGTCTTTATATTATTAATAATCGTAGTACTCGTAATTTTGGGCTATGCAATATTCAATAAGCTTGTTGTCCCTATCTGGGAAAGATATACAGAAAAGCCTGTTATTACCAAGGAAGTCCCTTATAAGGAAGAAGAAATAAAAGAAGTTCAACCTGTGCCGATAGAAGAGATGGTCGAGGTGAACCTTTACTTTTCTGATTCTCAAGCGATGTACTTGGTGCTTGAAAAAAGAAAAATATCTCAAATCCCTTCTTTAGCCAGACAAGCAGTTATTGAGCTGATAAAAGGTCCGGAAAGTTCTGATTTTTACCCTACAATTCCTAAAGGAACTCAAGTCAATGAAGTATATATTGCTGATGATATTGCCTATATAGACCTATCTGAGGAAATATTTAAAAATCATTCCGGAGGAAGCAGTGGTGAGTTGATGACCGTTTATTCTATAGTTAATACTTTAACTGAAATTCCCCCGATTAAAGGTGTTCAGATATTAGTGGAGGGAAATGAGATGAAGAGTTTAGTCGGACATATAGATATCAGTATGCCTTTGCTTAGAGACGAAGATTGGATTAAACCATAAAACCGAATGAATAATATATAAAAATAGGAAGTAATAAAGATTAATATTATCGATTTATCTCAAATTTTTAGAAATAAAATTATAATAATTGCCTTTATAGCCTGGGTCTTAAATCAGAGCTTAAAGCTAATTTTATTTTATGTTACCGAAAAAAGATGGGATATTAGGAGATTTGTTGGGGCAGGAGGGATGCCCAGCACTCATTCCGCCCTTTCTATATGTGTAGCTACCACCATTGGCATAAAAGAAGGTTGGGAAACTCCTTTGTTTGCTTTTGCTATAGTTATAGCTTTTATTATTATGGCCGATGCAGCCGGAGTAAGGAGAGAGACGGGAGAACAAGCTAAAGTATTAAATAAAATTATTTTAGAATTTTTTAAAGAAATAAAGTTAAAAGACAAGCGTTTAAAAGAGTTGGTTGGGCATACTCCCTTTGAAGTTATAGTAGGAGCCATTATGGGGATTGTAATGGCTTGGATATTATGCGCGGTAATTTAGTTTTAACTTGATTGTATAGGAATTTTCTTTTTCCGTAATCCCTAATTAGTATCTCGTATCTCGTGAATCGTATCTCGTTAAGAGAATAGAAGTCAGAAGACAGAATTCAGGAGCCAGAATGAAAAAACTTCAATGTCATTGCGAGCGACCGCAGGGAGTGTGGCAATCTCATTGAGATTGCTTCGTCATTTCACTCCTCGCAATGACAAAAAGGAAAACCCATCCGTAATAAGCAATACGCAATACGAGAGAAAAAGTTTTGAATTTTAAATTATGGTTTTTCGCTTTTTGCTTTAAGTTTTTAGTTTAAAACTGATAACTGAAAACTTGTATTTGAAACTAACAACTAATTTAATAGGTAGAATTTCAGCCCGAGAGGTGAATTTATAGATTTGAAAAAAGCAAAAAAAGAACGTTTGGATATATTACTGGTTGAAAAAGGAATTTTCCCCACCAGAGAGAAAGCTAAAAGCGCTATTATGGCGGGAGAAGTTTTAGTGGAAGGAGAAAGAGTCAATAAATCGGGGCAAAGAATCAAGGCTGAAAGTAATATTTCAGTAATAAAAGAAGAGGCTGCTTATGTAAGTAGGGGTGGAGAAAAATTAGAAAAAGCCATAAAAGTCTTTAATATCAATGTTAAAGGAAAGAGGGTAATCGATGTTGGTGCATCTACCGGGGGTTTTACTGATTGTCTCTTAAAATTTGGAGCTAAAAAAGTTTACTGTATAGACGTGGGTTACGGACAGTTAGCCTGGAAACTGCAGAAAGATAACCGAGTAGTAGTTATAGATAGAACTAACATAAGATACCTTACTGCCGATAAATTTGATGATCTTTTTGAATTAGCTACCATAGATGTCTCCTTTATTTCATTAGATAAAGTCCTGCCAGCGGTGTATAGTTTAATTAAGGAGAGAGGAGAAATAGTAGCTTTAATCAAACCACAGTTCGAAGCGGGTCGAGAGTTCATTCAAAAGGGCGGATTAGTAAAAAAGGCAGAAGTCCATCAGATGGTAATCGAAAGAGTCGGCGAAAAAGCTCAAAAAATAGGTTTTGGTATCCAAGGTTTAACTTTTTCACCCTTAAAAAAAGCTTCCGGTAATATAGAATACCTTATCTGCTTGGTAAAAAATTCTGGAAAAGATAAGATGAATAATTTTCCTCAAATTATTGAAGAAGTGGTAAAAAAAGCTCACCAGGAACTTTCTCCTAAAAAATAATATCTGGAGTGAGGTTTTTGAACATAAATGAAAATGCTATTTTAATCTTTATTTTATTTGTTGGCGGAGGAATAGTCTGCCTGGTTCTCTATATCAAGATAAGTAATTGGTTGAGAGCCAAGAGGCTAAGGAAGAGATTTTCTAAAAGCAGACAGGCAGAAAAAGAAGCAGAGAAAATATTGAGGAAAAACGGTTATGCGATTATAGATGCTCAAAAAAGTAAACCACTCCTTATAACTATCGGAGACAAGATTCATCGCTATTTAGTACGGATAGATTATTTAGCAAGGAAGAGAGGGAAGGTCTACGTAGTAGAAGTTAAAAGTGGAGAGAAGATTCCCTATATTACCAACCGGGAGACCCGAAGACAGATGTTAGAATATTATCTTGCTTACCAACCGAGTGGTATTCTCTTATTAAATATGAAAAATAAGAGTATTTCTGAAGTAAAGTTTCAATTCGAAAGCACCATGCGTCAAAAGATAATAAAGATAGTATATTTTTTGGCAGGAGCAATTTTTAGTTTGGTCTTATATTATTTACTTCAAGGAGGGTGGAGATGAAATTAGACAGCGTTGGTTTAATAGTGAATTATAAAAAAGAAAAGACTCGGGAAACAGCCTGTAGGATAATTGAT
>Ga0209979_1005184_pt1 | contig 10375 bp, 7 predicted proteins | sample AnhtaG_FD_183114 | JGI IMG/M metagenome (GOLD analysis project Ga0209979, IMG submission 183114) | Deep subsurface microbial communities from Anholt, Denmark to uncover new lineages of life (NeLLi) - Anholt_01485 metaG (SPAdes) (version 2) | ecosystem: Environmental > Aquatic > Marine > Oceanic >...
AGAGCGGATTGCGCGAGCCCGGCACCGGGGCGACGCCGAACATGTTGAGCAGCACCGAGGCCGGCCCGAACAATTGCAGCCACGCCAGGGCGTTGACCTGGGGCGGGATCATCAGCGGCACCATGAACAGGAACACCAGCGCCGCCTTGGCGCGGATGTCGCTCAACGCCACCAGCAGCGCCATGCCGCCGCCGACCGCGACCGACAGCGCCGTGCCGAAGATCGCCACTTCCAGCGTGTTGCGCGTCGCGGTCCACACGCGCGGGCTGTCCCATGCCGCGAACAGGAGGTCGAGCGACGGCACGCCGCCCGGCGCCAGCGCCTCCAGCAGCAGCCGCGCCATCGGCAGGACCGACAGCGCGAACACCAGAACGGCAAGAGCGGCGAGGGTCAGGACCTCGCCGCTCGGCCGGACCAAGGAGAGACGGGCCAGCAACCGATGATTCAGCCGCCGAACAGGTCGGCGAACTTCTTCTTGTTGGCCGTGTCGGTCTTCATGATGCCGGGAATGTCGGAGTTCATCAGTTTGATCTGGTCAAGCTTGGGAAACCCCTTGGGCGGCGCGATCGATTTGTCGAGCGCCAGATAGCCCTGCGCCGCCGCCAGCGACAGGCCGGCGTCGGAAAGCAGGAAATCGATGAACTTCTTGGCCACGGCTTGGTTCTTGGCGGTCTTGAGGATCGCCGCCGGCTCGGTCACCGCCGTCACGCCTTCTTTCGGAAACACGAAGGCGACCGGCGCGCCCTTGGCCTGCTCGCGCAGCGCCAGGAAATCGACCACCACGCCGTAGAGCTTCTCGCCCGAGGCCACCGCCTTGAACACGTCTCCGTTGCCGCGCACCGCCACCGCGCCGTTCTTGGCCAGCGTCTCGAAATACTTCCAGCCGAACGCCTTGTCGGCGGTCAGCGTGCCGACATGGATTGCGGCCGCGCCGGAATAGAGCGGGCTCGGCATCGTCACCTTGCCCTTGGCCGCCTCGGCAACGAGATCGTTCCACGATGCCGGCGCCTTGGCCGACTTGTGGGCCACGATGCCCGTCGTGATGAGCTTGGTGGCGAAGTAGGTCTTATCCTTGTCGAACGTGCCGGGCGGGAGCTTGCCGGTCTTGGCTTCCTTGTACGGCAGCAGCCGGTCCTTGCCCTTCAGCGTCTCCATGGTCATGGCGTCGGCGATCAGCAGCACGTCGGGCTTGGGATCGCCGGCGGTGAACTCGGCCTCGAGCTTGTTCATGATCTGGGTGGTGCCGTTGCGCACCCATTCCACCTTGATGCCGGGGTTGGCCTTCTCGAAGCCGGCGACGGTCTGCTCGGCGTCGGCTTGCGGCTGCGAGGTGTAGAGCACCAGCTTGCCCTGGGCGTGGGCGGCGCCGGCCCAGGCCAGCCCCGCGGCCAGCGCGACGGCGATGATGGATGCGAACTTGCGCGTCATGGAGCGTCCCCCTTTCGATAGGTCCCCGTTGTCCGGCGGGCAGCCTTGCCGCCGCACATGTCGGGCTCGCGTTATCTCTGTGACGATACAATGACAGAGGCCCCGGCCCGCCCACAACTGCCCAAAACGGGTGCTGCCATGCGGCGAATCAGAAGCCGCCTTGGCGGCCCTTGGGTGCCCCCGGCAAGCGGCGGGTGGCGCCGGAGCCGGCGTGCCACGTCCGGAACCGCGAGTCGGTTCAAGCCTTTGATGAATATCGGACTCCCCAGGCCTTGAACACTTGACCCTTGGAATCACTAGGCTTAGGGGTGATTCGCCGGATTCGGCCGTCTGCACAGGGACTTACCCGGAGGAACCCGATGCGCAAGCTTGCCGCCGCGACCATCTTGGGCCTGGGCTTGGCATTGGCCGCCGCCCCCGTCACCCGCGCGGGGTTTCTCAAGGACATCGAGGACGGTTTCGACGAGGCTTTTTTCGGCGCGTTCAAGTCCGAACGCGTGACGCGGGAGAAGGACGGCGCCCGCGAGGCCAAGAAGAAAGAGGACTTCACCGAGGCGATGCGCCTCTACGAGACGCAAATCGAGTTCAACGACCGCGAGGCGTTGTACGAGACCGCGCGCATGTTCGAGGAAAGCAAAGGCGCGCAGGCGCAGCAGATGAACGACCACCGCCGATTCCAGCAGGCGGCGCTGCGCTATCACCGCGCGGCCGACTTGGGCCACGCCGACGCCGCCTACCGCTACGCGCGCCTGTTGGCGGCCGGCAAAGGCGTCGACCGCGACTACGTCACGGCGGCCCAGTATTTCCTCAAGGCTGCGGTCCGCGACCACGGCCCGGCGCAATACGAATACGCGAGCCTGCGCGCCGCCGGCGTCGGCGCCAAGCAGGACGAGTTCGCGGCGCTGACCTGGTACCTGATCGCGGCGCAGCGCAACGATGTGTCGCCGGCGGAGCCCGCGGCCGAAGCGCTGTGCATGCGGCTGCGCGACAAGATGGAGCTGGAGTGGCGCCTGGCGCTGGCCGACAAGGCGGCGCAAGACCTGGCGAGAGCCGAAGCCGCGCTGGCGTCAGCGGCCACCGATGCCGAGCGCGCGCGAATCGGAGGCGAGATCGCCAAGATCAGAGAGGACGCGCGCGACATCCGCGAGCGCCGGCGCTATACCCAGGGCGTGCCGGTGGACGGCTACGCCATCATGCCGGTCGCGATCAACACGGCGATGCAGCGCGCGGTCGACTTCACGCCGGAAGGGCCGACCGCGCACCGCGGCAAGCCGGGCCTGCCGACCTGGCGGTGCTTCTCGGGCAAGCCGGAAGCCGGCGCATAGACCGTGTGCGGCTAGATCGCCGCTTCGTCCAGACCGGCGATTTCGGCGCCGCCTTCCACCACGGCGCGCGCGAGCGCCGCAGCCTGCGGTAACAGGTTGCAAGAATAGAAGCAGGCAAGTCCCCGCTTCAGTTCCAGGAATTTCCGGTCGCCGTCGCCCGCCTTGAGCCTGCGCTCGGCGGCGCGCGCCTGAAGGTTCAGGAAGAACTGCCCGACCACCGTGCCGGCCAGCCGCAGAAACGGTGCCGCAGCGGCGGCGGCCAGCGCCGGGTCCTTGCCGGCGGTCGCCGCCACGTAGGCGGTGGACCGCGCCAGCGCGTCGAGTGCCGGCCGCTCGCTCTCGGCCAGGGCCGGCCGCACCTCCGCGATCAGCGCTTCCATCGCCTTGCCGCCGTCGCGCGCGACCTTGCGGAACGCGAGGTCCATCGCCTGGATGCCGTTGGTGCCCTCGTAGATCTGGGCGATGCGCGCGTCGCGGTAGTGCTGCGCCGCGCCGGTGTCCTCGATGAAGCCCATGCCGCCGTGCACCTGGATGCCGAGCGAGGCGATCTCGGTGCCGAGGTCCGTGATCCACGCCTTGCAGATCGGCGTGAGCAGGTCGAGCCGCTCCTGCGCGGCGCGGCGGGCTTTCTCGTCCCCTGCGGCCTTGATCCGGTCGAGACACGCCGCGGTGTAGTAATTGAGCGCCCGCGTCGCGTCGATCTGGGCCTTCATGGTGAGCAGCATGCGCCGCACGTCGGGGTGGCGGATGATCGGCACGCCGTCGGCGCCGGAGGCGACGTCGCGGCCCTGCACGCGCTCGCGCGCATACGACCGCGCCTGCTGGTAGGCGCGTTCGGCGATCGCCACGCCCTGGATGCCGACGGCGAGGCGCTCGTTGTTCATCATCGTGAACATGGCTTCGAGGCCGCGGTGCTCCTCGCCGATCAGCCAGCCCACCGCGCCGTCGTTGTCGCCGAACGCCATCACGCAGGTCGGGCTGGCGTTGATGCCGAGCTTGTGCTCGATCGACACGCAGCGCAGGTCGTTGCGCGCGAGCAGTTCCCCGTCGGCGCCGACCATGAACTTCGGCACCAGGAACAGGGATATCCCCTTGCTGCCGGGCGGCGCCGTGGGCGTACGCGCCAACACCATGTGGATGGTGTTCCCGGCCATGTCGTGCTCGCCCCAGGTGATGAAGGACTTCTGGCCCCGGATGCGGTAGTGGTCGCCGCGCGGCTCCGCCCGCGCCTTGAGCCGCCCGAGGTCCGAGCCCGCCTGCGGCTCGGTCAGGTTCATGGTCCCGGTCCACTCTCCCGAGATCATGCGCGGCAGGTATTTCGCCTTCTGCTCGGGCGAGCCGTGGGCGGCGAGAAGCTCGACCGCGCCCAGCGTCAGCATCGGGCACAGCGCGAACGACATGTTGGCCGAGGTCCACATCTCGGACACGCAGCTCGATACGGTCCACGGCAGGCCCTGCCCGCCGAACGCCGGATCGCAGGGCAAGCCGTTCCAGCCGCCGTCGACGAACCGCGCGTAGGCTTCCTTGAAGCCCTTGGGCGTGCGTACGACGCCGTTCTCCAGCACCGAGCCTTCCTCGTCGCCGGACCGGTTCAGGACCTGCGGCAGCGTGTCGTCGTCCCTGGGATGGCCGGCCGCTTCGACCAGCGCGAACGTCATGTCGGCAACGGGCGCCTGGTAGCCGCTCATAGCACCTTCCCGGGATTCATCAGGCCCTTGGGATCGAGGGCCCGCTTGAGGCTGCGCATCATCTCGACTTCGAGCGGCGAGCGGTATTTCAGCAGCGCCTGGCGGCGTAGCTGGCCGATGCCGTGCTCCGCGCTGAAGCTGCCGTCCATCTCCGCGGCGATGTCGAAGACGATCTTCCCCACCGCCTCGGTCTTGGCCATGAAGGCGACGAGGTCCGCGCCGGGCGGCGGGCACAGGTTGTAGTGGACGTTGCCGTCGCCGATATGGCCGAAGGCGAGCGTCTCGGCGCCGGGCACCAGCGAGAGCAGCGCGGCGTCGGCGCGCTTGATGAACGCCGGCACCTTGGAAACGGGCACCGACACGTCGTGCTTGATGTTGGCGCCGGCGCGCACCTGCGCCTCGGGCAACTCCTCGCGGATGCGCCAGATTTTCCTGGCTTGATCCTGCGATTGGGCGATCGCGGCGTCGGCCACCACGCCTCGCTCCATCGCCTCGGCCAACGAAGCCTCGAGCGCGGCCGCCGTGCGCCCATCCGCGGCCGTGCCGGCGAATTCGATCAGCGCGTACCAGGAATGCCTTCGCGCCAAGGGGTCGGCGATCCCCGGCAGATGCCGCAGACACAGATCGACCGCCATGCGCGGCACCAGCTCGAAGCTCGAGACCGCATCGCCGCTGCCGGCCCGCACGATGGACAGCAATTCGATCGCCGCGTCGAGGTCGCGCAGCGCGGCGAAGGCGGTCGCGGTCTCGCGCGGCAGCGGGAACAGGCGCAGCACGGCTGCGGTGATGATGCCGAGCGTGCCTTCGGCGCCGATGAACAGGTGCTTGAGCCCGTAGCCGGTGTTGTCCTTGCGCAGGCGGCGCAAGCCGTTCCACACCTGCCCGTCCGGGAGCACGACTTCGAGGCCCAGCACCAGCTCGCGCGCGTTGCCGTAGCGCAGCACGTTGATGCCGCCGGCGTTGGTGGAAAGGTTGCCGCCGATCTGGCAGCTGCCCTCCGCGCCCAGGCTCAAGGGAAACAGGCGGTCGGCGTCGGCGGCCGCCTTCTGCAGATCGGCCAGCACGCAGCCGGCCTCGGCGGTCATGGTGTAGTCCGCCGCGTCGATCAGCCGCACGCTGTTCATGCGCTTCAGGTTCAGCACCACCTCGCCGCGCCCGGCGCGCGGCACCGCCGCGCCGACCAGGCCGGTATTGCCGCCCTGCGGCACGACGCCGACGCCCGCTTCCGCGCAAATCCGGACGGCGGCAGCCACTTCGTCCGTGCTGCCGGGCAGCAGCAGCACCGGAGCGGTGCCTTGGTAGAGGCCGCGCCAGTCCTTGAGATGCGGCGCCATCGCGCCCGCATCGTCGACGAAGCCTTTCGGCCCCAGGGCGGCGCGCAGGCGGGCGAGCAATCCGGCAGCGATCGTATTGGCGATATCGTTCACGGCGACAAGCCTAGCACCCGCCCATGCGGGCGGTCATCTGGGCGCGGCAGCGCGCCGCAGGCGGTCGTTGATGGCGCGGCCGAGGCCGCGTTCGGGCACGGGCATGGCGGCGATGCCGCGCGCGCCCGACGCGTCGAGCCGCCGGAGGTAGTCGAACAGGCGCTGGGCGGCCTCCATTACGTCGCCGGAGGGGCTGAGGTTCAATGTCATGCGTGCGCCCTTGGGAACGTCCGACCCGAAGGCGAGCAGCGCCTCATCCGGCTCCACCTCGCGCGCGCCGATCCTGAGCGGCAGGTGCGGCGCATAGTGGCTGGCGAGCATGCCCGGCGATTTGACGCGCCCGGCCTCGGCCGGCGGCCGCGCGAGCTTGCCGATCGCGGCTTCGATTTCCTCTTCCGGGGCGCCGCCGGGACGCAGCAAGACGGGCGAAGGCCCGGTCAGATCCAACACCGTCGACTCCACGCCCACGCCGCACGGGCCGCCGTCGATCACCAGCGCGACGTTCGTGCCGAGCCCGGCCGCGACGTGCTGCGCCGTGGTGGGGCTGACCCACCCCGAGGGATTGGCGCTGGGCGCGGCCAGCGGCCGTTCCGCGGCGCGGATCACGGCCTGGGCCACGCGATGGGCCGGCAGCCGCACCGCCAGCGTGTCGAGCCCGGCCGAGCACAGCAGCGAAACGCCGCAAGCCGCCCGCCTGGGCAGCACCAGCGTCAGCGGTCCGGGCCAGAACCGCGCCGCCAGCGCCTCGGCGCGCGAATCGAATTCGACCAAACGGCGCGCTTCGGCCGCCTCCGCCACGTGGACGATCAGCGGATTGAACGCGGGCCGGTCCTTGGCGGCGAAAATCGCGGCCACCGCGCGGTCGGATGTCGCGTCTCCGGCCAGGCCGTAGACCGTCTCCGTGGGCAAGCCCACCAACTGCCCGGCGCGCAACAGCCTGCCGGCGCGCGCGACCGAATCGGCGTTCGCCGGGAGAATCAGGGGAACCGAAGGCTCGGGCGGGGACATGGCGCCCGTGCTTGTGCCGCGCCCGGATTCCAAACGCAAGAACCAGCACCAAGGCTGCACGGGCCCGGTGTGGTAGAATTTCCTTGATTCCAAGGGTCGCGGGGGTTTGGCGCATGACGGCCAAGGTGTTCACCATCGCGCAGCAGAAGGGCGGCGCCGGGAAGACCACCATCGCCTGCCACCTGGCGGTGGCGCTGGCCGAAGGCGGCCGCAAGAAGGTGGCGGTGCTCGACATCGACCCCCAGCGCAGCTTGAGCCGCTGGCATGAAATGCGCGAGCAGAAACTGGGCAAGGGCAAAAGCGGCTTGACGCTGAGCGCGATCGGCGGCTGGCGCACCCAGGGCGAGGTGGACCGACTGAAGCAGACCATGGACTTCGTGGTGATCGACAGCCCGCCGCACGCCGAAACCGAGGCGCGCATCGCCGTGCGTGCGGCCGACCTCGTGATCCTGCCGGTGCAGCCGAGCCCGATGGACCTGTGGGCGGTGCAGCCGACGCTCGACCTGGCGCGTCAGGAGAAGGCCGACGTGGTGCTGGTGTTCAACCGCATGCCGCCGCGCGGCGTGCTGGCCGACGAGGTGACGGCCCAGGCACGCGAACTGGGAGTCCCGATCGCGGACTCGGCCCTCGGCAGCCGCGTCGCGTTCGCCGCGTCGCTCTACGCCGGCCGGGCGGTCGGCGAATCCGAGCCGTCGGGCCAGGCGGCGGCGGAGATGGCGGCGCTGGCGCAGGAACTGACGCGCCGCGCCGGCGCCTAGCGTCCGCGCGCCACGTAGGCGGGGTTGAGAAATCCGGGCTTGGCGTAGAGCAGCGGGCCTCCGTCCAGGGTTTCCACCCGGCCGCCGGCGGCCAGCACGATGGCGTGCCCGCCGCAACTGTCCCACTCCATCGTGGGTCCCAGGCGCGGATAAAGGTCGGCCTCGCCCGAGGCCACGCGGCACAGCTTGATTGCGCTGCCCGACACACGGATTTCCGCCACCTTCCTGCCGGCGAGATACTTGTCGATCTCCTCGCGCGTGTTGTGGCTGCGGCTCGCCATCACCACCAGGCCCGCGAGCGGCACGGCGCGGGCGCGGATTTCCCGCTCGGGGCCGTCGGCCATGCGGGTGCGGGCCCTGCCGTCCGCGGCCCAGAACAGCTCGCCCGTGGCCGGGGCGTAGACCACGCCCAGGACCGGCTTGCGCTGCGCGACCAGTCCGACATTGATGCTGAATTCGCCGTTGGCCTTGAGGAACTCCTTCGTGCCGTCCAGCGGATCCACCAGCCAGAAGCGCCCGCCCGAGATGTCGGGCACGCGGCCGGCGGCGAACGCTTCCTCGGCCACGACCGGGATCGATGCATCGATGGCGGCGAGCGCGGCGAGGATGATCGCTTCAGAGGCATGGTCGGCGGCGGTCACGGGCGAGCCGTCGGCCTTCTCCGACTTGGCGACGCCGGGCCGGTAGTGGCGCATGATCGCGCGCCCGGCCTCGCGCACGGCCTTGAGCAGCGGCGGGACCAGCAGCGCGGGCGCAAACTCCGGGATGGCGCGCTACTCCGCCGCCCGGCGCGGCCTGCCGTTGAGCGCGCGCCAGATGCGCTCGGGCGTCGCCGGCATGTCGATATGGCGCACGCCGCTCTCGGCCAGCGCATCGACAACGGCGTTGACGACCGCGGGCGGCGCGCCGATGGCGCCGGCTTCGCCCGCGCCCTTCAGCCCCAGCGGATTGGTGGCGCAAGGCTGGTTGTTCCACAGCACCTTCATCGCCGGAAAGTCGCCCGCGCGCGGCAGCGCATAGTCCATCAGCGAGCCGGTCAGCAGCTGCCCGCTGGCGCCGTCGTACACGCAGCCCTCCAGCAGCGCCTGGCCCAGGCCCTGCGCGACGCCGCCGTGCACTTGGCCCGCCAGCAACAGCGGGTTGATGACGCGGCCGAAATCGTCGACCATCACCAGACGCTCGACCGAGACGCGGCCGGTGTCGGGGTCGATCTCGACCTCGCAGACATGGCAGCCGTTCGGGAAGGTCGAGACCGCTGGCATGAAATCGCCCAGGCCCGACAAGTCCAGGTTTTTCCCCTTGGCGCGCTTGGCGACCTCGAATAGGCCGACCGCGCGGTCGGTCCCGGCGATGCGGTATTGGCCGTCGCGAAACTCGATGTCCGCGGCCGCGGCCTCCAACGCCTCGCTGGCGATCTCCTTGCCCTTGGCGATCACGTCGGTCACGGCCTGGCTGGCCGCGGCGCCGCCCACGGGCAGCGAGCGCGAGCCGCCGGTGCCCATGCCGAACGACACCAGCGACGTGTCGCCCTGCACCACGCGGATGCTTTCCAGCGGCACGCCCAGGCCTTCGGCGATCAACTGGGCATACGCGGTTTCGTGCCCCTGCCCGTTCGATTGCGTGCCGATCATCAGCGAGACGGTCTCGTCGGCGTCGACGCGCAGCACGGCTTTCTCGTTGGGCTGGCCGCCGCAGGCCTCGACGTAATAGGACATGCCAATGCCGCGCAGCCTGCCGCGCGCCTTGGCCTCGGCCTTGCGCCGGGCGAAGCCGGCCCAATCCGCTTCCTTCTGCGCCAGTACCATCGTTCCGTGGAAGTCGCCGCTGTCGTAGGTCAGGCCCATGGCCTGCTTGAACGGCAGCTTCTCCTTCGGGATGAAATTGCGCGCGCGCAGCTTGTCGGGCGCCATGCCCAGCTCGGCCGCGGCGCGGTCCACCAGCCGCTCGACCAGGTACGCGGCCTCGGGCCGCCCGGCGCCGCGATAGGCGTCGATCGGCACGGTGTTGCTGATGCAGCACTTGACCGACACATGCGCGGCCTTGAAGGCGTAGACGCCGACCAGCAGCCCCGATCCGCAATCCGTCGGAATGAACGGGCCGTAGTTCGAGAGGTACGCGCCCAGATTGGCGACGGTGCGCACCTTGATCGCCAGGAACCGGCCCTCGCCGTCCAACGCCAATTCCGCGCGCGAGACGTGGTCGCGTCCGTGCGTGTCGCTGACGAACGCCTCGCTGCGCTCCGGCGCCCAGCGCACCGGCCGGCCCACGCGCTTGGCCGCCCACAGCACCAGCAGGTATTCGGGGTAGGCGAAGATCTTCATGCCGAAGCCGCCGCCCACGTCGCCGGTGATGCAGCGCACCTGCTCGTACTTGACGCCCAGCGCCTCGGCCATCTGGGCCGCGACGTTGTGCACGCCCTGGCTGCTGACGTGGATCGTGTAGCTGCCGGTGGATTTGTCGTATTGGCCGATGGCGCCGCGCGGCTCCATCGAGTTCACGACGATGCGGTTGTTGACCAGCTCCAGCGCCACCGTGCGCTTGGCCAGCTTGAACTGGGCGTCCGCGGCGGCCTCGTCGCCCATCTGCCAGTCGAGCGCGAGGTTGCCGTTGATCTCGGGCCAGATCTGCGGCGCGCCCGGTTTCAGGGCCGCCGCCGTGTCGGCGACCGCGGGCAGCGGCTCATAGTCGACCGCGACCGCGTCGGCCGCGTCGCGCGCCTGGGCCAGCGTCTCGGCCACGAT
>Ga0209979_1005185_pt1 | contig 10374 bp, 8 predicted proteins | sample AnhtaG_FD_183114 | JGI IMG/M metagenome (GOLD analysis project Ga0209979, IMG submission 183114) | Deep subsurface microbial communities from Anholt, Denmark to uncover new lineages of life (NeLLi) - Anholt_01485 metaG (SPAdes) (version 2) | ecosystem: Environmental > Aquatic > Marine > Oceanic >...
TTTTATTATTTTTTTGCAATCCTTCTCTTGTTACTTGTCTTATTATTAACTAAAGAAAGTATTATTAATATACAATATTTTTCTTCTAACTACCCCACTAAAGTTTACACTAACAATTAGTCGTTAGTGAATAGTGAATAGTCGTTAGTACAAGAAGAACGGCGCGCCGTGTCTCTACTTTTCTTTTGTAGGGACACAATGAATTGTGCCCTCTCTGTTTTACTGCCTTTTGTTTGTCTTGCTAAGTGAGTATCTACTAAAACAGGGATTACGGAAAAAGGAAATTCTTATACAATTAAATTATAGCATCGAGTATCAAGCTAAGAAAGAGAAAGAAAAGATAGAGAAAAGTAACCTTATTTTGTCGAAAAAAATTATTTTTAAAAAAAATTAATTAAAAAGAAGGATTTTATAAAAAAATGTAGAATAAAATATAAAAAGGTCAAGTAAAAAGATAGAATATTTGTTATTTTTATAAATTCTTTTCTATATTTAAAAAACTATGATATAATTATATCAAAATATTTTGCTAAAAATAAATTCACTTTTATTCTTTTGGGGAGATAGGGTGCGTGCGGATAATATCTATTGCTAATCAAAAAGGCGGAGTAGCAAAGACTACCACTACCATAAATTTAGGAGCAAGCTTAGCAGCGTTGGGGAGAAAAGTGTTATTAATCGATTTAGACCCTCAAGCCCATACTACTTTAGGATTGGGTTTTGAACCGGATACTTTGTCTAAAACGATATTACATGTTTTAGAGCCTCATCGCTCCAAGAATAAATTGAAGTTAGAAGAAGTAATAATAAAGTTAAAAATAAATAGCGAAAATAATTTATTTTTAGCTCCTTCTAATATTGACTTTGCCAGCGCAGAATATAAACTCATAGACCAAATAGGCAGAGAAGATTTTTTAAATGCGAGCATCAGAGAGTGCAAAGTCCCTTTTGAATATATTTTTATTGATTGCCCTCCTTCTTTGGGGATCCTGACTGTAAATGCCTTAAAGGCTTGTGATGAAGTCATTATCCCTATGCAGCCACATTATTTTGCTCTCAGAGGGATAGAAGAATTTATAGAGACAACTGAGATCGTGCGGAGGAATTTAAACCATTCTTTAAAAATAAATATTTTAATTACCATTGCCGATACAAGAAGTAATTTATCTAAGGAAGTTATAGCTGAAACAAAACAATATTTTAGTGATAGATTATTTAAAACGATAATAAGAAAAAATATTACTTTGGTAGAGGCCAGCAGTGAGGGTACTCCGGCTCTACATTATAGCCCCAAGTCTCACGGGGCTATTGATTATTATAAATTAGCTCAAGAGGTGATATCTTTTGAAAAAGAAGAGATTAGCGCGGGGATTCAGTAAAATCATAGATTATAAAGAAGAATTAATTAGGGATACATCAGGGGGGATTAATGAAAGAGTTGAAATTCAGAACAAGGAAGAAGATGAATTTTTCAGTAGACCTATAAGCCCTCCCCAAAGAGATGTAGATAAATTCGTAAATATTAAAGTGGTTGGTATTGGAGGAGGAGGGAATAATGCAATTCGGGAAATGACTCTACAAGGGATGAGTAATCTTGATCTAATTGCTATAAATACGGATTTACAAGCCCTATCCTTATCTCAAGCTGGACAAAAGATTCAAATTGGTAAATCTCTAACCAATGGTTTAGGAACCGGTGGTAATCCCGAATTAGGCAAGAAAGCAGCTGAAGAGGATAAAGATAAAATTTCTAAGGCCATGGAAAGTGCAGATATAATTTTTATTACAGCCGGTATGGGAGGAGGAACAGGAACTGGAGTTGCTTCAGTTGCGGCAAAGATAGCAAAACAACATGGCATTCTAACCATAGGCGTAGTAACTAAACCCTTCGCTTTCGAAGGTAAAAAGAGAAAATTACAAGCAGAAGCCGGGATAGAAGAATTAAAAAATGAAGTAGATGCTTTAATTACTATTTCTAATGACCGTTTATTAAAAATTATTTCTAAAGACACTTCTATGAAAAATGCCTTTGAAATGACTGATAAAGTATTGTGCCAGTCTGTTCAGGCTATTGCGGACCTGATTACCATTCCTGGATTAATAAATTTAGATTTAGCAGATGTGAGAACAGTAGCAAAAGATGCTGGCTTATCCTTGGTAGGTATTGGAAAAGGTAAAGGGAAAAAGAAAGCAGCTGCTGCAGCAAAAATGGCTATTACCAGCCCCTTATTAGAGGTATCCATAAAAGGAGCAAAATCATTATTGATTAATGTTACCGGCGGTTTAGATATGAGCTTGTTTGAAGTAAACGAAATAGTTGATATCATATCTAAAGCAGTCGGTCAAGATACAAATATTGTTTTTGGAGCAATTATTGATGAGGAAATGCAGGACGAAATAAGAGTATCTGTCATTGCAACAAAGTGCGAAGAAAATATTGAAGAAGAAGAAGAAAAAGAGAAGGAAGAAATAAATAAAAAAGAATTATTTAAAGAAAATTATATAGAAAAAGATAATCTAAAGATAGAAGATAAATTTAGAATCAAAGATCAATTAATAGATGATAAGGACTTAGAAATCCCTGCATTTCTAAGAAAAAAGATGAAAGGGAATATACCGAAAGATTCTTCAAAACCGAAAAAGACTTTATTTTAAAATCTATTTGTAAAATTTGGTGCAATTATTCTTATGAAAAAAGCAAAAGGTCGGCAGCTTTCTTTCATTACTTATGAAGCTTCCCAGAAAATTAAAAAAAATGATCCTCTAAAGATTATTTTTGAATCCATAGACTGGAGCTTTATTTATCCTATAATCAAAGATAAATACGTCACCGGTAGAGAATTAGTTTATGACCCGGTGTCTCTATTTAAAGCCCAACTTTTAATCTGGTTGGGTGAAGTAAAATCAAATCGAAGATTGGCTGAGAGCTTACAATTTGACTCGCGTTTTTGTGTCCTTTGCGGTTTTGATAACTTTCTTAAAACCCCCGCTCACTCTACTTTTTCCTACTTCAGGAAAAGAATTGGAAAAGATATTTACTATAAAATCTTACACCGTTTAATAGCCCAAACAGTAGTTGCCGCTACAATAAATAAAATAAATATAAATAGTAACATAGTCCATATAATAATACATTCTAATAACGGAAAAAAGAAAAGCTGCAATTGCAGTGGCAGTAGGTGTAAGTATAATAAAAAACAAAAATCTTCTAAAGATAAAATTAATATAAAGTTAATTACTAAAAACTTCGTAGCTCTCGGATTCAAAGCAAAAATGGTGATTGATGCAAGTACCAAACTACCATTAGAGGTCATATTAACACCAAAAGAATAGGACAAAAACACCCCTTCTAATTTTTTCGAAGCCAATCATTTTTATTAAATGTAAAATAATATTTTTGTTTTATGGGAAAATATCAATATGTAAAACCAGAGGATTTATCAAAATATGAAAAGGATGTAGGCACCCTTTCTTGTTTAATCAGTCTATAGAGAGAAAATAAAATATATAAAACATTTATTATTTTTTAAATACCAAATTATTATTTTATTTATATATTATTTAGAAGAACGGTAAAGTACACTGAGGAGGGTTAAAATGGCTATAGCAGTACTTATGCCCAAACAAGGACAATCTGTTGAATCCTGTCTTATTATTAAATGGAATAAAAAAGTAGGGGACAAAGTAAAAGCCGAAGAGCCTATCTGTGAAGTGGAGACTGATAAGGCAGTTTTTGAAGTAGTGGCCCCGGAGGTAGGAACAATACTTAAGATATTTTATAAAGAAGGTGACGACGTACCAGTCCTTAACACTATTGCTATAATCGGACAGCCAGGAGAAAAGATTGACCATCTTATCCCCAAAAAAACTGTATCTATCTCCAGGGAAGAATATAGAGAAAATCAGAAAGCCATAACTCCAGATGAAGCGGCTAAAAAAACAAGACCTTCTTTTAGGGCTGGTCCAATACCTATATCTCCAGTTTCCCGACTTTTGGCAGAAAAAAAGGGAATTGATGTTTCCCAGCTTATCGGTTCAGGTCCTGGAGGAAGGATCATAAAAAAGGATATAGAAAAAGCAATATCTGAAAGTGAACCGCTTATTTCAAGTACGGCTAGTGGAAATTTTTTTGGACCAGTTAAGGAGATTACGGTAGAAGGAGTGCGGAAGATTATCTCTGAAAGAATGCTTACATCTTTACAAAGTACTGCTCAACTTACTTTAAATACTTCTGTTGATGCTTCTAATTTATTGGCTTGTCGGGAATCGCTAAAATCCGGTCCCCAAATAAAAGGGCTAAGCAAAATTAATATTAATGATTTTCTACTTTATATAGTTGCTAATATTCTTCCCAAATTTAAAAACATGAATGCTCGTTTTCTTAAAGATAAGATACTTGAATTTGAACATGTACATCTGGGATTTGCTGTAGACTCACCACGAGGGCTTATGGTACCTATAATCCATAATGCCCACCTCTTATCATTAAAGGATATTTCTAAAGAAGCAAGACGATTAAATACTGCCTGCCAAGAGGAAACTATCTTGCCGGATGAACTGAACGGAGGGACCTTTACGGTAACCAATCTTGGCACAATGGGGATTGAAAGTTTTACACCTATTTTAAACGTTCCTCAGGTGGCAATTCTTGGTGTATGCAGTGTTTCTCTTAAACCAATTATGAAAGGAGATAAAATACAATTTATTCCTCACATAGGTTTATCGCTTACCTTTGATCATCGAGCGGTAGACGGTGCTCCGGCAGCTAAATTCCTGCAGGAACTTAATATGGTAATAGCTAATTTTAATTTGACACATGTAAAATTACAATAATAGAGAAAGGAATGGGGTTTTATCATTATTATAAAATAGTAAGATAATTTTTGTAGAAAGGAGAAGGTTGTGCCTAAATCTATTTTTATTGACCCTAAAGAAGTTAGAAAATCGCAGATCTTAAAAATAAACGACATTCCCATAAATCAGTACAAACCTGATATAAAAAAAGAGATAAAGAAGTATGGAGAAGAAAAACTCCTTAAAATTTACTATGATATGCTTATAATCCGAGAATTTGAATCCATGCTTAATTCTATAAAAACCCAAGGTTCTTATGAGGGGATTGAATACAATCATTTAGGCCCTGCTCATTTATCTATCGGTCAGGAATCATCTGCTGTGGGTCAGTGTGTACATTTAAGTATTGAAGATTTTATTTTCGGTTCTCATCGCAGCCACGGAGAAGTTTTCGCCAAATGTTTTTCCGTCATAGATGAATTAGAGGAGAAGGAACTTCTTAAGTTAATGAAATCTTATATGAATGGAGCCTGCTTAAAAGTAGTAGAAAAGGAACATAAAGGCAATATTAAATCACTTGCTCAAGATTTTTTACTATACGGAGTTCTGGCAGAAATATTCGGACGAGCTAACGGTTTTAATAAGGGTTTGGGTGGTTCGATGCATGTTTTTTTTGCACCCTTTGGTAGTATGCCCAATAATGCTATTGTAGGAGGGGCAGCGGATATTTCGGTAGGCGCTGCCCTCTTTAAAAGAATTAATCGAAAACCAGGTATGGTAATTTGTAATATCGGTGATGGTTCTATGGGTTGCGGTCCGGTATGGGAAGCAATTATGTTGGCCGCAATGGATCAATACCGCACACTTTGGGATAAAGATATTGGAGGTGCTCCTCCTATTCTATTTAATTTCTTTAATAATTTCTACGGAATGGGAGGTCAAACTTCAGGTGAAACTATGGGTTATAAAATTCTTGCCCGAGTAGGGGCTGGGGTAAACCCTGAAAACTTGCATGCTGAACGGGTTGACGGTTATAATCCTTTGGCAGTGGCCGATGCTATTGAAAGAAAGAAGAAAATTCTTCTCCAAGGAAATGGTCCGGTTCTTCTGGATACCATCACTTATCGTATTTCAGGTCATTCACCCTCAGATGCTTCCTCCTATAGGACTAAAGAAGAAATTTCTGCCTGGCAAGAGACTGACTGTATTAAAGGATATGAGGATTACCTTAAGAAAAACAGAATTATAATCTCCAGTAAAGTGTATGCCTTAAAACAGGAAGTGATTTTAAGAATTACTAAAGCCCTGAGGTTAGCAGCGTCTCTTGAAATCTCACCCAGGGTTAAAGCTGATTTTATTGAATCAGTAATGTTTTCCCACCGGTACAAAGATAGAATGGGACAACGAACACCGGAAGTTCTTATCCCCAAAAAGGATATCCCTCGGGCTAAATCGCTTACCCATAAATATCGTTTTACTTTAGATGAAAATGGTAAAGCCCTTCCCAAAGTAAAAGTCTTTACTTATCGTGATGCCCTCTTTGAGGCCATGCTCTATCGTTTTTATGAAGATCCAACTATGGTAGCTTATGGGGAAGAAAATCGCGATTGGGGAGGGGCATTTGCCGTGTATAGAGGTTTAACCGAGGCTCTTCCCTATCATCGATTATTTAATACGCCTATTTCTGAAGGAGCTATTGTGGGATCAGGTGTAGGGTATGCTTTGTGTGGGGGGCGTGCCGTGGTAGAACTTATGTATAGTGATTTTATCGGACGGGCAGGGGATGAACTTTTCAATCAGGTGTCCAAATGGCAGTCAATGTCAGCAGGTATTCTTACTATGCCTCTTACCATTCGCGTTTCAGTAGGGAATAAATATGGTGCCCAGCATTCTCAAGACTGGACTAGCCTGCTTGCTCATATCCCTGGTCTTAAAGTAATGTTTCCAGCCACTCCCTATGATGCCAAGGGAATGCTAAATCTCGCCTTACATGGTATAGATCCGGTGGTATTTTTTGAAAGTCAAAGACTTTATGATATAGGTGAGTTATTTGTTACTAATGGGGTACCTGAGGGTTATTATGAAGTACCAGAAGGTGAACCAATAATTAGGAAAGAAGGAAATGATATTACTATTCTTACTGTAGGTGCAGCTCTTTATAAGGGAATGGAGACTGCAGAAGAACTTGAAAAAAAATATAAAGTTTCAGCAGAAGTAATCGACTTGAGATTTATTAATCCTCTAAACTATGATTTGATTATTGATTCTGTAAAGAAGACGGGGAAATTAGTACTTGTCTCTGATGCCTGTGAACGTGGTTCTTTTCTCCATACCATTGCTTCCAATATTACCCAATTTGTATTTGACTATCTTGATGGCCCAGTAGTTGTAGTGGGCTCCCGTAACTGGATTACTCCAGCTGCAGAGATGGAATCTGTTTTCTTCCCACAAAAAGAGTGGATTATCGATGCAATTCATGAACGTCTTTATCCTTTAGGCGGGCATCAAGTTACAACTAATCAGTCTATAACTGAGCAAATAAGGAGAAATAAAATTGGGATATAAGATTATTATTGAAGATGTGAAAAAATTCTATGAGTCAAAGGTTCCGATGAAGAGGGGTTGTACCGGTGAAGATGTGATAAAAGCAATTTATTATTTAATTGATCAAAAATATGAAACTGGTCAGGCTATTCCGGTAACCGGCGGTCAGGTAATGCTGAAATAAATTATTTTTAGTATGGGAAGCGATGGTAATGAAGACTAAAGCAGTAAGGTTATATGGAAAAAATGATTTGAGACTGGAAGAGTTTAAACTTCCTCTTATGAAGGATGACGAGATACTGGCTCATATTATTTCTGATAGTCTTTGTATGTCTTCTTATAAAGCGGCAGTTCAGGGAGCTAATCATAAAAGAGTACCAACTGATGTAGCAGATAATCCGGTGATAATCGGTCATGAGTTTTGTGGTGAAATTATAGAGGTGGGCAAAAAGTGGCGGTACAAATTCAAATCAGGCCAGAAGTTTGCTATCCAGCCTGCTCTAAATTATCAAGGGAGTCTTCATGCTCCCGGATATTCTTTCCCTTATATAGGTGGTGATGCTACTTATATCATTATCCCTAATGAAGTGATGGAGATGGATTGTTTATTAGAATATAAGGGAGAAGCCTTTTACGGCGGGTCTTTAGCAGAGCCAATGTCTTGCATAATAGGAGCTTTTCATGCTGCCTATCATACAATTCCTGGCAAATATATTCATAATATGGGAATAATAGAAAATGGGAATATGGCAATTTTAGCCGGAGCAGGTCCAATGGGTCTTGGGGCAATAGATTATGCTTTACACGGTGACAAAAGACCTAAATTATTAGTAGTTACTGATATTAATAAGGTGAGATTGAAAAGAGCTTCCTCAATCCACACTATAGATGAGGCTAAAAAGAGGGGGGTTGAATTAAAATATATAAATACCAAAGATATTGAAAACCCGGAAGAATATCTTATTTCAATAACTCGAGGTAAAAAATACAATGATGTATTTGTTTTTGCACCGGTAAAAGAAGTTGTAGAACAGGGTGATAGAATTTTAGCTAAAGATGGTTGTTTGAACTTTTTTGCAGGTCCAACTGATCCAAAATTCTCGGCAATGCTTAATTTTTACAATGTCCATTATGCATCGACCCATATTGTGGGAACGAGTGGGGGAAATACTCAGGATATGATTGAATCCCTGCAGATGATGGAGAAGGATATTATCAACCCAGCTGCGATGATCACTCATATTGGAGGATTAAATAGTGTGGTCAGTACTACTTTAAATCTTACTAAAATATCAGGTAGCAAAAAGCTGATTTATACTAATATTGAGATGGAGCTTACTGCAATTTCCGATTTTAAGAAAAAAGGAAAGACTGACTCTCTATTTACTCAATTGGCGAAGATAGTAGAAAAGTATAATGGTTTGTGGTCGACAGAAGCTGAAAAGTTTCTGCTTAAAAATGCAAAATCAATGTAAGAATTTATAGTTTTAAGAAAATTTCTTTTATATACAGACAAAGCAAGGGAAGGCTAAGCGAGGTAATTTCACATCGAGTAGAGATTAAAAAAAATAAGGAGGTGAAAGCAAAGGAGAAAAAAATAGTAATTTACTATCTTGTTTTTCAAAAACGTTTTTGAAACTATATTGTAAGGAAGTAAATTTATTATTAATTAAGGAGAAAAAAAATGAAAAAGTTTATAATTGCTTTACTGTTAATCTGTTTAGTTTTATCTTTTGCATCTACGATATGTGCTGCTAAGTTGAGATTTGCCTTTATGCCTGGTATTGCTGATCCTTTCTACTTTACTATGGAAAAAGGGGCTAAAGCAAAAGCGGAAGAACTGGGTGTAGAATTGCTTGTTGGAGAATACCCTAAGGCTTGGGGACCAGAATATCAGGTACCAATATTAAAAGCTTTGGTCGCAAGAGGGGATATTGATTTACTCTTTACTGCTCCTACTTCCACAGAAGCCTTAATCCCTGTTCTGAAAGAAATTCACGATAGTGGTATTCCGGTTATTACAGTTGATACCTATCTTGGTGATGGAGATTATACTAAACCCAGTAATTATAATTTCCCTCTTGCTTATATCGGGACAGATAACTTCTTGGGTGGTCAGGTAGTTGCTGGTCAATTAGCACTCATGCTGGGAGGAAAAGGGAAAGTATTTTTAGAAAATACTAACCCAGATGTATCCAGTGTAATGGGTAGAGAATTGGGTTTCCGAGCTGGAATAAAAATATTCCCCAATATGGAGTTGGTAGGAGTAGAATATTGCCTTGATATCCAGGAAACAGCTGCTGCTCAGGTCAATGCTGCTTTACTAAAGAATCCTGATTTAGGAGCAGTATTTGGTGTCAATGTGTTTAGTGCTCAAGGGGCTTATCAGGCTGTGGTTAGTGCTGGATTAGAAGGAGCTGTTAAAGTTGCAACCTGGGATGCGACGGAAACACTAATTGAAGCCTTAAAAAGAGGTGAGGTGGATTTAATTTTAGCTCAGATGCCTGCAGAGATGGGAGCTTTATGTGTAGAATGGGGTGTTAAATATCTTACTGAAGGAGCAGAAATTCCTAAGAAAGTAATTCCAGGTTTCTTTGTTTTCACCCAAGAGAATGTTAACGACCCAGAAGCACAGAAGTATATTTACAAATAACTTTTTAAAGATTGAAAGTTTTTAGATTTAACATATACGACAGGGGGTAAAATACTCCCTGTCGTATATTCTATCTTGCAAAAAGGAAATTTTTTATGTCTAAGTTAAATAATGGTTTTTCAATCGATTTTGAAAAACTTGGTAAAAATACTACCATAGGCTTTGTGGGTAGAAATTGGGCACTCATTTTTCTTATATTCATGTTAATTTTGTTCAGTTTTTTAGGAAAATATTTTTTTAGTCTAAGAAATTTTACTAATATTATCTTAGGAGTGAGTTCTCTGCTTTTGTTGGCTAGCGGAGAGACTTTTGTGATTATTAGTGGAGGTATTGACCTTTCCATCGGTTTTATTATGGGTTTTGTCTGCGTTAGCTCTTCTATT
>Ga0209979_1005186_pt1 | contig 10374 bp, 11 predicted proteins | sample AnhtaG_FD_183114 | JGI IMG/M metagenome (GOLD analysis project Ga0209979, IMG submission 183114) | Deep subsurface microbial communities from Anholt, Denmark to uncover new lineages of life (NeLLi) - Anholt_01485 metaG (SPAdes) (version 2) | ecosystem: Environmental > Aquatic > Marine > Oceanic...
GTAGTAATCTACTTTTTTCCCAACTTCTTCAATTACTCCTGATATTTCATGGCCTAATATCTGCTCATTTTTTTCTTTAATTTTAAAATGTCCGTACTCATATATTTTTCGATCTGTGCCACAAATTGAGCAAGCCTTTACTTTTAATAGCACTTCATTATCGTCTATTTCTGGTTTAGGAATATTCTTTATTTCAATATTTTTTCTTCCCTTATAGACCGCAGCTAACATAATTTTTCTCTCTTTTATAAAATTTAGGTTAATATAAATAGTTTATAGTTTAACTGGTTGACCAGTCTTGATTGATTTATTTGCTGCAATAACTATTTCAATCGCTTTTTTTCCATCCTCAATACTAACTTTTGGTTCTTTATTATTTAATATACAATTAGCAAAATACTTATCTTCCTCTAAGTATGCATCTTTGAATAAAATCCTCCAGCTTCGATTGCCTTCTTTAATTAGTTGACTCTTATTATTCCAAACCAAAACCGAGTAAGCCTGTTTGGAACCTATTTGTAGCATTCCCTCTGTTCCTAAGATTTCCATCCTCGCATCATAACCATATGTAGCAGGACAACATCCATCAATCATGCCTAAAACTCCATTTTTAAACCTTAAACTAACCGCAGCAGTATCATAGAAATCAGGATATTCTTCTTTATATTGGGGACATTTAAAATTATCAGCTATGGCATATACTTGTTCATAATCACTGCCAACCAACCACCTCATAGAATCAAAATCATGACTGTTAACCTCGGCTAAAAGTCCATTGCTTCTTTTTACATCACAATACCACTTCGGGGGTAAACCTGGCCCTCGTCCTACTGATTTTACAAGAATGGGGGTCCCTATTTCTCCTTGTTCAATAATTTTTTTAGCTTTTAAGAAATTTTGATCAAATCTCCTCATAAATCCAATTTGAAACTTCACCTGATTTCTTCTTACTGCTTTTTCCATTTGATTTGCTTCTTCTAAAGTGGAAGAAAGCGGTTTTTCGCAGAATATATGCTTCCCGGCATCAGCGGCTTTAATAACAGTCTCAGCATGAACGAAAGTCGGCGCTCCTATACAAACTGCATCAAATTCTTCACATTTCAACGCTTCTTCAAATTCAATAAAAAAATTGCAGGCATTTAATTCTTTTGCCGCTTCCTCAGCAACTTTTTTATTAGTATCAACAACTGCAACTATTTCTGTATTAGATATTTCAAATTCATAATTTTTTGCATGAACCATTCCTGCTCTACCAGCTCCGATTAAACAAAACTTAACTTTTTCCATTAAAATACACCCTTAATTATATTTCGTTATAAAGTACAACCCTAACTTTCCCTTTGTCACCTCTAAAACGCGATTCAAAATAATCCATTGCTATATTATCCTTTGTATAAGTAATATTTTGCATTAAGTGCATTGGAGCTCCTATTTTAATCTTTAAAATTTGAGAATCATATTCCTCCGCCACAATCGGTTCTAAGGTAATTTCCGCTCTATAGGGCTTTAATTCATACTTATTAATAAGCATACGATAGAGTGACTTATTCTCTAAATCTTCATTGATTAAATATGGACATAATTTATAAGGAATAAAATTCATTACACTTACTATAGGTTCATTCTCAATGAATCTTATCCTGTTAAGAAAAATAATCTTTTCACCTTTCTGGATATTTAACTTCTTAGCTATTGCTCCTCTCACAGTCTTAACTTCTTGTTTGATGACCTTTGTTTTTGGTGTGAAACCCTTTTCTACCATATCATCATAGAATGTAGTTAATCTTTGGATAAATCCATAATCTATCTTAGGTTTTGCTACAAAAGTCCCTTTCCCTTTTTCTCGATAAAGTAAACCTTCACTAACCAACCCTCTTAATGCTTGTCTAATGGTAGGCCTACTAATCTGATATTTTTCTGACAATTCTTTTTCTGAAGACAACAAATCTCCTGGTTGTAATTCTCCTGTCTCAATCCTTTCTTTTAAGATCTCTTCCAATTGGAAGTATAATGGTATGGGTGAATTTTTATCTAAAGTACCTACATTTATTTTTATCATTCTCGAAAGCCTCCATTTTAATCATTTTTAAGTATAAATCCTGGATGTTTTTTAAAATAAGTTAACTATTTTCAATCAAGTCTTGCAGTTTCAGAATCTAAAATCGTATCTGTTATATCCTTTCTCCCTTTTTTGTTTTTATATTAATAATTCTTTATATCATTATATGCTTATGTTAATATGTCATTACATTCTATTAATTTATATACGACGTTTATTTAAAAAACCCTTCTTTTTATTAAATTTTTTTAGAATTTTGTTAATATTTTACCTTATAATAAACCTCACACCAGGATCTTAGATCCTTTAAAGGAATAGATTACGGAATGGATAGAGAAAATGATGTCTTCAGAAATAAACCTCATATTGGTGATGAAATCAATGAATCCTACTTAATAATCTTTATCCTTCTCCTATCTATCGTAACTATACTCATACCTAAAGCGATTAAGCCGAAAGTGACCATCTGGATATCGCGGCCGATTGCGAGCATTAACATTCCAGCTTGAATCCAGGTAATGATAATCACTCCAAGCAAGGTTCTGTGCGGGCCTCCCACACCTCCCGTGAGGGCTGTGCCGCCCGCGACCACGCTCGCGAAAAGCGGTATGGTCATATCTTTGCCAATCAACATGGAGCCGCCCCCCAACTGCGCCATATATAAAACTCCTGCCAGCCCGGCGAAAAAGCTACTGAGCATGAAAACGCAAATTCTATGCCTCTCCACGTTTATGCCCGAAAGCCCAGCGCCTATCGGGTTTCCTCCGACCGCGTAAGTGCGCCTTCCAAATGGCATGCATATGGCTATGAAAGTGCATATAATCCAGACGCCCATCGCCCAATAGAATATCGATGGTAAACCCGCTATAAAGGTTATTGCAAGGGCCCTGAAGGTCTCATCATACATTATGTGGAGGAAGCCTTTCGAGAGGTACAGCGCTATTCCCTCAACGACAACGGAAACGCCGAGCGTCGCCATGAAAGAGGGGACTTTGAACTTTGCGAATAATAGCCCGTTAATAAAGCCGAACCCCACGCATATCAGTAAAGCTAAAGGAATCACTAAGAGACCGAGCTTATCTATGTATAATACGCATATGAGTGCTGCAAGCTTCAGTAAGCTTACCACTGAGAAGTCAAAAGAACCCATCATTATGACAAAAGTCAATCCGCAGGCAGCTATTAGGAAGTATGACATTGCATAGACTAAAGTTATTATTCCCTGATATCTGAGGAAGAACGGGTTTATCACCTGGAATCCAGCTATAATCGCTATCGCAGCGACTATCGACCCAACTGTGGTCATGTTTCTTCGAAGCCATTCCTGGGAAATAAGTAGTCTGACCATCATCTTTTCACCCCTCATGTGATCGTTACTCCCTTCAACCCCCTAGTACCTACTACAATGGATACAATTAGCAATAGCCCCACCAGGAGTTGTATCGCCTGGGGATGTAATAGCGAAAGGAGCAATCCGCGATAAAACACAGTAAACGTCAACGCGCCGAGTATCGTTCTTTGGGGCCCACCGCTTCCCCCTATAAGCGGCGTTCCACCTAAGACTATTGCCACGAGCGGCCAAACCAGGTTGTTTAGATTTAGCTCTACTGGCGTCGCACCTCCGAGATGTTGGAATAGGATAATCGATCCTATGCCCGTAAATAGCCCGCTTAACGTGAAAGCCAAGATTTTGTACTTATCGACGTTTATTCCAGCTAATCGAGCTCCTTCTTCATTTGACCCAATAGCGTATAGATATGTGCCTATCCGAGTGCGCTTTATAATGAACACTGCGGCGATTATTATTGGGATAGACCATAGAAAGGCCGTGGGAAGGTAGCGTATCAACCGCGCGGTTATAAACTCGTATCCGCGAACAGGTCTGGGGTATCCTCCTGAGAGCGTAGCTGTTAATCCCGAGTATGTTACTAATAAACTTAAGGTTAGTATGAAGGAGGGTATTTTCGCCTTGACTTGTATTACGCCAATGAGGAACCCTGTCGCTAACCCCAATAGTGGGATGACCAGAATTGAGAACATCCCTAGTATCGGCATGAGAAGCCACACGAGGATACCCCCCAGCATCCAAATTCCAACATAAGATAAGTCTAACGAGCCGGTCACCACCACAATTGAGGGGCCAAGCGCAAATAAGGTGAGTGTTACAAACTGTTTTAGAATTGTCGAGAAATTTAAGGGTGTTAGAAATCTTTCTGGGTATAAGCTTGAGAACATCATGAATAGAGTAATTAAGACTATAATGACAGGATGAGTCTTTAGAGTTTGAATTATGACTGGAGGTATCAGCTTCTTTCTGCCTGGGATCTTCATGTTGCCATCACCTTCTTGAACTGTTCAGGGCTAAGAACTTTTTGAATTCTTCCATCTTTTATGAACATTATCTTGTCGCATAGTATGGAGTATTCTTTAGGATCGTCGCTTACGAGGATCATTGAGATGCCGCTCTTCTTCATCTCCGAAGTAGTTTCGTAGATGTCCTTTCTGGCTCCCACATCTATTCCGATCGTTGGGTCCTCTAATAAAAGTATGTCGGGGCTTCTTTCAAGCCACTTCCCTATGGAAACTTTCTGCTTACTACCGCCGCTCAGAGAGTAGCAATCCGTGTTAATACCCGGGGTCCTTATTCTCATCCTTTGCACGATCTTTTCCGCCATCTGTTTCTCAGCGTTGAAACTTATCACCGGGACGAACTTTCGTAATATTTTCTCAATATTTACTATTGAGATGTTCTTCGTGATCGTCCAGTTGAGGAATAGCTCTTTCCCGGTTTCACCTGAGAAATATCCAATACCCCTTGCTAACCTAACGTGGGGGAGTTCTTTTGTTTTGACTTCTTGACCTTTGACTATTAGGACCCCTTCTTCAAAACTTATGAGGCCAGCGATTGTGTTTATTATCTCGCTTTTACCTGATCCCGCTGGACCAAAGATTCCTATGCACTCGCCCTTGTAAAGGTCGAATGAGATATCATAATAGCATCCATTCTTAGTCAAATTCTTGGCTGTTAAAACTACATCCTCGCTCACAACTCTTTTAATTTCTGGTTTGTAGATATATTCCGAGGATTCTCTACCAACTATCGCCCTGAACAGATCTTCCTCTGTTATCTTCTCCTTGGACAAGTCATAGTGGGCAACCAGCTTGCCATCTCGCAACACGTATACTCTGTCCGTGAATTCCATCACTTCAGGTATTATGTGTGAAACGAAGATGAACGAAGCATTTTTCTTCATGTTTAATATATCGCTGAATAACTCCCGACGTTCCTCGATGGTTAACGGCGCGGTTGGTTCGTCGAGTATTATGACTGATGTAATGTTATTATCTTCGTGTTCCAATCTTACACTTAAAATCGCTCTCGCTATTTCAACCATCTTCTGGGTGGAAAGCGGTAGTTCATACATAAAGTTCTCAACATCGCATTTTACATGAAACTCCTCCAATATCTCCCTGGCGTGCTTCTTCATTTTATCTAAATGTAATCCCGAGATTTTTACATAACTATCCTCATTGCCTAGGAGCAGAAATTGATATACCTTTAAACAGGGTATCACTCCTTTTTCCTGATAAACTATCGAGATTCCTCTTTTTGTCGCCTCTTTTGGATTTTGGGGGAATGGTATTTTTCTTCCCCTATAATACCATTCCCCCTTATCTGGAGGAAAAACGCCTACCAAAATCTTCATTAGAGTGGATTTCCCAGCTCCGTTTTCCCCTACCACGCCTACTATTTCATTTTGGCGGATCGCTATACTAACCTCATCAAGGGCACGCACGACTCCGTTGAAGGTTTTGGAAACACCCTTTACCTCCACTAATTTTACTTCCATTAATTTTGCCTCCACTATTTAAGCATCCATTGGTATCATAATGTTAATCCATCCTAAGGTTAATCATAACGAATTACAAAAAGGGGAATATAACCACTTTGCCTTTACTCCCAGATAGGCTCTGTCTTTAGCTCTGGCGGAAACTGTTTTGCATATTCCTCTGCTTCCTCCCAGGTGTCAGCCCAGCTGAAGTCGAGGAAGTATTTATGGAGAGCGGCAACGTGTTTCTTAAGGACCTCGATGCTTCCGAACTTCTGTAATTTTGCCGGGAAGTAGTAGTCATGCTGGCCTAGTTGGGTTCCTCCGCCTGCATGGCGGTCATAGGTTAGGCCGAGTTCCTTGCACTTTGCTACGGATAGTAGCCTGAAGTCATATGGATACTCCGGCGTCTTCGCCTTCATTTGCTTTAATATCTTATTTAAATTTTCCTCGGTTGGACCTATTTTGAAGCTCGGATGATTCATTATGCCGGCAGCCTCGGCTAACTTCTCAATTTCACCAGGTCTACCGTAACAATCTATCCTACCCGATTGAACCATCTCATCCTCCAGCGGATACCATGCTCCAACGCACATGTCATATAGCATTGGGACCATTCTTCCTCCAAAGTAGGGTATGGCGAATCCAGCGGTAACTAGGAAGTTTCCTTTAAGTATCTCTGCCGCCGTGGTCATTTCCATGTCTCTCGAAGCCGTGTATGGGCCAATCATTAGGCCGCGGTCTTCGCATGCCTTCAAAGCGCCCGTGGTCTGCGAGTCGTTAGCGCCCCATAAACCCTCATAATCCGTTCGGATCGCCAGTGACGCCTCGCCAGCTGCTCGTCCTCCCTCGTACCCCCACTCACCATATTGGTGGCCTAACACTTCCATCTCTGGATAGAATTTCCAAGCTTGGAAGACTCCTAAGTTTATGTAGACTGTGGAGCAGGTGGCGGCCGACTTGTGCGCCTGGTGGTGCAGTAACTTCGTCTTTCCATCCTCCCTCATCCTCTCGAACAGCAGCATTAATGGGAGGAAAGTCTGCTCGTCTGACAGAGGCGTATTATCTATGACCCATCGTGGCCCGAGGTCTCCTGGGAACATATCCCCCGTATATCCGAAGTGCGTTGCCATGAACACGTTGTTCTCGTTGCAGATTCTGGTCAACTCAGGCATGACAGCTGCAGATGGACAGTTATAGATTATCGCCTTACAGCCGGCAGCTATCATACTCTCAGTTATCTCGATCCACGCTGGATCGGATTCAGCCACTGCACCGAAGAATTCCAGACCGAGTTGTCTACAGGCTTGCTCATCAGCCTGGTAGCACATCATCGTGTATTCTTGTGCTAGTTGCCAAGTGATATGGCCTATCATGAACTTCTCTCCAGGCTCAGCGTTCTTGTATTTCTGAGCTAATTCGTACCTCTCTTCTTCGACAGCCAATTCTTTTTGCGCAAATACCCCAAACGAAATTACGGATACTAACAAAACAAAAACAAGCATTATTAATAAACCTTTCTTTATCACCTTTTGATACCTCCCTTTAATTAAATAAAATTACATTAATTATCTCCAAACAAACTAAATATATTTTATTTCATAATCACCCCCTCTTTTAAAATTTATATAGTTAAATGTAACCACCCCCTCCTCTTTTTTATATTTAAAATATAATTATAATTGGGAAATTTATTAACCTGTCAAACAGTTGGCTTTGCTTGTTAGGTTACTAGCGTATTATATTCATCATTTACCTAAATTGAAGTAATTTATACTTTAATACTAAAAGTTACCCCTTTTAATTTTTTAAGATCTTTTATCTCTAAATCATAATCAACAGTCCCTTGCTGAAAAACAACCAGCAATCGGGCTTTTTCAGCTAATGGATAAGGAAGCCAGTGCCAGGTCCCTTTATATAAAAATATTCCTTTCCCCATTTCTAATTTGAAAGCTTTAACTGTTTCTATCTCTGGAACTTCTTGATTTGGGGTAGCCTTACCAACTAAAACCACAACATCCTTATCTATAGCAAAAAAAACTTCTTCGGTCTTTACGTGGCGCTCCAAATTAGTGAAATCCTTATTTCTTTTATTAACCTCCAAGATACCAAAACCTGTTTTCCCTTCGATATTCATTTCAGCCAAATCATCCCAAAAAGTAAATGTATTTTCTTTTATCTTCGGTTCAATATTTTCATTGCTTATCAAATAGCCATAATCAGCAAAACTTATATCTGTGAGGGAATTAACCTCTAATTTTTTAATCATCGATTCTCCTTCCTTTATAGTTATTCTCTATTACTGTAAACCATCTTTATAATTTTAAGTTGTAGTCCTCCTGTCTCAATCCTTTCTTTCAAGATCTCTTCCAATTGGAAATATAATGGTATGGGTGAATTTTTATCTAATGTATCTACATTTATTTTTATCATTTTAAGAGCCTCCGTTTTAATCATTTTTAAGTATAAATCCTGGATGTTTTTTAAAATAAGTTTTAACTGTTTTCAATTTGGTCTTTAATTTCTTTATATTTACTAATGAATTCTTGTGCTCCATCTTTAACAATTACATAATCATCATTTTCAATCGCATCTTTTGTTAAACTGCTACCAATTCCTACGCAAAAACTCCTGCTTTAAACTATTCTTGTAGATTATTCATCTTTATCCAAACTGCCTTATTCTTTTGTTTTTATATTAATAGTTCTTTACCTCTTTATATGCTTATGTAAATATGTCTTTACATTCTATATATCTGTATACGACATTCATTTAAAAAATCCTTCTTTTTTTTAAAATTTTTTTAAAATCCTACCTCTTTAAGTTATAATCCTGGCTTAAGAAGGTAGAAAAAAAGAGAGTGATAGCCATTTATAGAACTATGAAAATATTTTGGAAGAGATCTAAGAATCAGCCGATAATTTCCAGAATTATTGACCATGATTTAAAAGACAGTAGTCAAGGCAATAAAAGATACAGAAGCAGGAAAGGAATATATAACCAAGAAATCTTATCCCATAATCTTATATCCTTTAAAAGAACATATTGTGGAATGGACATAGGAAGGATTGACTAGGATTAGGAGGTGGTACGCGATATTACTCGAACCGTAGTTCGAATCGCTGTTCGTTAACCTCTGTACCCCACTGTATTCCTTTGTTCTCTTCAACAAGTTTAAAACCATTCTTATCGTAGAGGTGTCTCGCAACATTAAGTCCCTCAAAAGTCCAGAGAAATACCCGCTTGTATCCTTTGTTTCTACAAAAGTTAAGAGCTTCTTTAATAAGTCGATTACCAATCCCTCTTCCACGCGAGACATCGGATACAATGAACCATCGAAGATGCGCTCCCTCTTTTTCAGCGTGGATCCCGTCGATGCTAATAGAGCCTTCAACACGGCCCTTAAGTGATGCGGTCCAGAAACCATCGCGCTTTTCGTCATATCTCCCGAGGAACTCTGAAAGTTCAGTAGCCACCTTCACTTCAAAGAATACCGTAAAATCCCAATGCTCGTTGTAGTATGTACCATGGAGTTCAGCAACTCGACCGATTGAACCAGGGATATATCCCTTTACCATTTCTACATTCGACATACATTACCTCCCAATTAACTCTTTCCGACTCTTATCAGTCTATTAATCCTTTTCTAAAAAACATTACTTTAATTAAATTACTATATAAACTTACGAAGTCCTTCTTTTTTATGAAAAAATTCAAAAAACAAAAAAAGCCCTTTGGCTTAATTACCAAAGAGCTGGTCATTGTCTTTACTCTCCAATAAGGTCAATAGTAGTCAAAATTTATCGCAAAGAGATTCAAATAGAAGCAAGACGACTGTTCTTTTTTAGATAATTAATTACCTTGTAGCTGTGAATATCTCAAGAAGCAAACCATCAGCCCCATATCCTTGAATATAAAAAGTTCCTGCAATTAAGGTAATCTGAATTTCACCAGGGGCATTAGCGTTTTCTGGAAACCATTCTAATGTGTTCATAGCAACTTCATTAAAGGGATTATATAAACCTGCATTTTGAGCTATATATACCGCATCATCAAGATTAATATCTTTATCCACAAGTTCTGCCTGTATTAAACTTTGGATGGTTTCAACATTAGCTTTAACTATGACATTTTTTGCTTTTTCTTGAACTATGGTATTTTTTCCCTTTACTTGTTGGTCTCCATTATAAACCCTTAACCCAATTAAGGCTAATAATCCGATAATGGATAGTGCTAACAATAATCCGATTAGAGCAAAACCTTTTTTATTTTTCATTACTTATCCCTTCAAGATTAGAGTCTTTCTAAGTGAATTAAAATAATTCACACAATAGGTGTAAAAATATAAATTATTTCTTTCTATTTTCTTAATACTACAAATCTTTTAAAAACCCTTCTTTTATTTAAAAAGTTCAATTAAATAAATCCTTAAATTTGCTTGCCGATTAAAAATTTACAAAATATTTAAGGGTAAAGTTAATGAAA
>Ga0209979_1005188_pt1 | contig 10372 bp, 12 predicted proteins | sample AnhtaG_FD_183114 | JGI IMG/M metagenome (GOLD analysis project Ga0209979, IMG submission 183114) | Deep subsurface microbial communities from Anholt, Denmark to uncover new lineages of life (NeLLi) - Anholt_01485 metaG (SPAdes) (version 2) | ecosystem: Environmental > Aquatic > Marine > Oceanic...
ATCCTCTGTACCAGTGGCGACGTCCCCATAAATCTAGCGGTGGGCAGGAACCCGAATAAGCTTGAGGACTATATTCCGTTTGCCAGGGCCCAGCAGGACACCGGGCAAATCCAGATAAGTGCTAAAGGCACCAAGTACTCCAATCTGGAAGAGTTCGTAGCCTACGCCAAGGCGAACCGGGTGACTATTGGCGGCACTGGAGCTGGCGGACTTGATGAGATAGGGGTAAGCCTCTTCGCTCAAGGCGCTGGTTTCTTTGACAACCTGGATTATGTGACTTACGAGAAGGCGGGGACGATGCGGGCGGCTGTGGTCGCTGGCGACATTGACGCCTGCTTTGAAGAGCCCGGCTCGGCACTTGAGCTGATAGAGGCTGGAGAGCTAAAGCCAATAATAACCTTCGCTGAAGAGAGGGTCGAGGGCTTTGAGGATGTGCCCACTGCCATTGAAATGGGCTACGGGGATATAACAGCAGGCAGGGTCAGAGGCTTCATGTTTAGAGCCGGGACAGATGAAGCCATAGTTAGCTTCATGGAAGACATATTTGAGCAGGCGTATAACAGTGACTACTACCAGAAGTGGGAGACGGAGCACTATCTCCACCTGAGGCCAGGATGGGGTGACCGCCAAACCTATACCCAGCAGTGCCTGAACGAGATGGTGATGTATAGTGACGTGCTGAAAGCGCTCGGCTACTTGGAGTAAATGGGAAGGATGAAGCGATATTTCCAAAATCTTACAAGGAGAGGGGAGCTCATCATTCCCCTCTCCTTCCTCGTTGCCAGCATCTACCTCTTCTACCTGGCAATGCAATTTCGTGCCCCGTTCAGAATGGGATTCCAGGTCGGTCCCGATGTATTCCCCAAGATTCTGACCGGCATTATGATGGTGCTCAGCGTGGTGCTGATTTACAATGCGGTAAAGAGGGGCGGGCTAACCGAATTTGAGAAAGTGGTCAAGCCCCGGAACCTGTGGATAACGCTTGCCTTTATAATTACCTACGCGTTTCTGCTGGAAATAGTTGGCTTCGTTGTCCTGACGCCTGTCTGGATTGCCGCCTACATGTTTGCTATCGGTATGCGGCGCTGGACGTGGCTGCTTGGCGCCACGGTCATCTTCTCAGTGTTTATGATAGTGGTGTTTGCCATGTTTATGCTGATACCGCTACCCAGAGGCGTGGGCATATTCCGAGAAATCAGTTTGTTTGTCTATTAAGAGGGCAATGCTGGATCTCATTATATTAGGAGCTGGAGAATTATTCACTCCAGCCAATATTGGCTGGCTCGTTGCCGGGGTGTTCATTGGACTTATGGCCGGCGCCACCCCGGGCATCAGTGGCACCATGATGGTGGCGATAATACTCCCCCTTACCTTTGGACTTGGGCCGTCAAGCGCCCTGATACTGATGACAGCTATTTACGCCACAGCGGTATTCTCTGGCTCCATCACCGCCGTGCTGTTCCGGACACCAGGGGCACCCGAAGCAGCCGCCACCGTCTTTGACGGCTATGAAATGACGAAGCAGGGCAAGCCACACGAGGCTTTGGGGCATGCTATGTTCGCCTCATTCCTCGGTGGCACTTTCGGCGCCATAGTATTCTTGCTTGTCGCCCCCCAGCTAGCCAGGGTAGCCCTGGAGTTCGGTTCCCCTGAGATATTTGCCCTGATTCTCTTTACCATGGTGGCAGTAGCCAGCATAGGCGGTGGCAATATGCTTAAAGGTTTACTGTGTGCCTTTTTCGGTCTATTTCTCGCCACCGTTGGCATGGACATTATAACCGGGACATATCGCTATACCTTTGGTGTGCCTATTCTCGCCGCCGGGGTGTCATTCATCCCCGCCATTTTAGGGCTTTTTGCCGTCTCCGAAGCAATCAGGATGGTTCAGGGGGCGGTTACTGAAACCAGAACCATAGAAAAAGTAAAGACAGTTCTGCCCAGACTCAGTATGATAAAAAGGCTGCTGCCCACCTACTTACGGTCGGGCCCCCTCGGTGTACTTATCGGTGCCTTACCTGGAGTTGGCGCCACCACAGCATCGTTCGTCAGCTATGCCACTGCTACCAGGTTCTCCAAAGAACCAGAGAAGTTCGGCACCGGGATACCGGAAGGAATTGCCGCCCCGGAAACAGCCAACAATGCGGCAGCCATGGGAGCCATGGTGCCGATGCTCTCCCTTGGCATCCCAGGAAGTGCCACCACGGCGGTGATGCTGGCGGCAATCATAGTGCACGGACTCAGACCAGGACCTTTTCTGTTCGTGAGGAATCCTGAGTTCGTAGGCGCAATAATGCTGGCAGCAATCGTCGCCAACATCCTCATCATAGTAGTGTCTCCAGTGTTCATCCGCTTCTTTGCCAGAGTCATCCAAACTCTGCCAATGGGCGTGCTTGGTACCTTTATACTGATGCTCTGTGTTGTCGGGGCATTCGCCATCAGGAATAACATGGCAGATGTATGGATAGTGTTCATCTTTGGCATTCTGGGATACGTGCTAGAGAAGCATAAGTATCCAATAGCTCCCATAGTGATTGGTCTAGTGCTTGGGCAAATGTTCGAGCAGGAATTCCGGAGAGCCCTGGTAATCTCCCATGGAAGCTCGATGATATTCTTCGCCAGCCCCATAGCTGCGCCAATCATTGTGGTATCCCTCATCATTGTGCTAATTCCCCTGTTCAGAAGACTGCAGCGCAGATTATCAGTTTCAAAAGCCAAATAATCTGATACCCCCAATGTGCCAGCCAATGCTATTTGTGGATTTAGCGGTGCGTGCTTCAGAGACTATTGGACAGATAGGGGTCAAACATACTCTGGGGCTGTGCTTGATTTCATTAAACTAGTGCTATGACAAGGCTAACAAGAAGAATACACACAATGATTATAGAAATGCCTAGATAAAGCTTGTCTTTCTCCATCAAGAAATTCACCATGGCTAAAACGATGCTGGAAAGAGGTATAAGCACCAGAATCAGGATACCGAGAGTGATAATTGATTTGGCAAACCCGGCTTTAGTAATACCGAATAAAATGAAGCCGAGGATAACAAAGCACAAAGAACAGGCTATACCCGCTCTAAGGACGAAATAAAGCCACTTATATAGTCGATTGTCCTTATCGCTTACCGCTTTCACTTCAACCATTCCTTTTTATATTGGCAGACCAAACGCCCTGATCAGCATCAGGACAGCTAATATAAACATAACAATGGCAAAAACTTGTTTTAGTATTATGCTTCTTGCCCTCTGCACCAGTTGCGCACCTATCAAGGCACCTATAAAAGAACCGACCATAACCGGGGCAGCAGTGATGGGGTGAACGTAGCCGTGATAGTAATAAACACAAGCACCGGCTAGGGCGACAATACCTACCATAAAACTATTGGTAGCCATAGCTGCCCTTATTGGCACCCTCATTATCAAGTTCATCACCGGTATGTTCATGATGCCACCACCGACTCCGAGCAAGCTGGAAGCAACACCAACCAGCAGATTGATTCCCCAACCTTGAGGCACACGGCTCACATTGTAGGTGACAACTTGATTTAAGCTCCGGTCATAATATGATGCCGCTAGAGAACCTATCAAACTGCTAGAACTTGCACCAGCCCCAACTGTAGTTTCTCTGGAAGCAGTCACCTCCTGAGGAAGCCGACGGCGCTTTATCATGGAGTAGCCAATACCGATGAGGGCAACCCCAAAAAGACCAATTAATATTGGAGAGGCCAGAGCGGCAGCAATAAAACCACCAGCAACAGCGCCAATGGTAGTCGCTGTCAATAACAGCATACCAAGCCTGATATTGGTTAGTCCGGCTTTAATATGGGTACTACTAGCAGTAATTGAGTTAGCAATGACAGCCACCAGGCTAATGCCAATGGCTATATGAATTGGTAGGTTCAAGATTAAGGTGAGTAGCGGCACAAAGAAGACGCCACCACCTAGACCCAGCATAGAACCCAGAAGACTACCAGCTAACCCCACCCCACCTAGTGACCACAGACTTATCGTGTCCAAGGGCTTCCTTTTTGTTAGCCATAGTAGCATGCCTCCAAGAAGGTGTCAATTTGGATGCTTGGCTTCTCTTGTCCAGCGGATTTGTGTCACTCCCAGTCTACATGTTATTGCCAACACGCGTTATTGACAAAACAAAAACGCTTTGGTAGACTAGTCAAAAATAAGCGTAATTTCGATTATATAAAAATTATGCGAATAGTTGACAAAGCGCCTGATGTTTCAGAGGTATTCTTGAAGTAAGAAGGCGAAATTAGAACAGCGGGTTGGTCGATTTGAGTAGGCTAAATAATAGTACAGTTCAGTCGTGCATTAGAAACTTCCCCAGCAATCTATAGGGCAAAGGGAAGTTTATTTGTTTTAAAGGAGGTGTAAATGGCTAGGTTTTTTGAATACCAAGGAAAGAAATTTCTCAAAGATGCTGGGATTGCGATTCCAATGGGGGAAGTTGCTTCCACTGCCAAAGAGGCATTTGAAATTGCTACCAGAATAGGCAAACCCGTTGTGGTAAAGGCACAGGTCTGGGTTGGAGGACGTGGTAAAGCAGGTGCGATAAAGTCGGCTGATACCCCCGAGGAAGCCGAGAAGGCAGCCAGCGCTATTTTAGGAATGGAAGTAAAAGGATTGCCAGTCCGAAAAGTGTTGGTAGAGGAGAAATTAAATATCGAGAAGGAATATTATGTAGGGGTAATTCCTGATTCCTCGTGGACTAGCCAAGCCCCGGCCGTTATGTTCAGCCCTGAAGGGGGGATGGACATAGAGGCGGTGCCCGAGGATAAGATATTCCGGGCTAAGGTTGATTATGTGAAGGGGTTCCCCCTCTATGATGCCATCGACTTAGCTAGTAGTGCCGGCATCCCTAAAGAGTTGCTAAGGGATATGGGTGGGGTGATTTCCAGAACCGTGGATGTCTTTAAGAAGTGCGATTGTAATATCCTGGAGATCAATCCTCTGGTCTTGACCAAAGAGGGCAAGGTGATTGCCGGTGACTGCCGTATGGCTATGGATGATAGCGCCAGCTTCCGTCACCCCGAGATGGGAATTGCTATCCCCAGGGAATTTCCCTGGGAGCCGACTGATTTCGACATCGTTGGCTGGGGTATTGAGGAAACCGACTTCCGTGGTTCTGGGTTTGTAATGAAGATGACGCTGGACGAAACAAGCTCCGGCTATATTGGTTTCCATGCCATTGGCGGTGGGGCAGCTATGATAGGGATGGATGCGCTTAGCCGGGTAGGGCTTAAACCAGCCAACTTCGCTGATACCAGCGGCAATCCGGTGGCTTCTAAGATTTACCGAGTGGCTAAGGTTGTTCTATCTCAGCCAAATATCGAGGGTTACCTATTGGCCGGCTTCCTAATCGCCAACCAGGAGCAGTGGCATCATGCTCATGCCCTAGTCAAGGTTCTAAAAGAAGAGCTCCCCAAGAGGCCGGGATTCCCCTGCGTCCTTCTCTTGGCCGGGAATAAGGAAGAGGAATCGTTGCAAATACTAAGAGAGGGGCTGAAGGGTGTGCCTGGGCGCATCGAAATTTACGGGAGTGAACGGGTAGAGGATAGCGATTTCGTTGGAAAAAGGATGCTGGAATTGGTAAATCAATACCGAAAAGAGAAGGCCGGATAAAGGAGGTTGCCAGCTGATGGAATTCGAAGAAGGAACCATTAAGGTAATCATTGATACCGCTAAATGCCCTGATTGTACCAGCAAAGCTTGCATAGCGGCGTGTAAGGTTTACAGTCGAGGGATTTTGCAATTAAGCGATGGCAAGCCCTCGGTAAATCATCTTAGTCCAGAAGAGCTGAAGCGGAGAGGCACGGAATGTTTGGCCTGTGAGTATGCCTGCTGGCAGCGCGGCCTTAATGTCATCCATATTGAGGTTCCGATTAAGGGCTTTGATGAGTATCTGAAGAAACGCGGTCTAAAATAGGGGGTACAAATGGCGATTCTTATTGATGAAAAGACCAAGGTAATTGTTCAGGGAATAACTGGGCGGGAAGGTTCTCTTCGCTCTAAGTATATGAAAGATTATGGCACAAAGGTACTAGCCGGTACTTCTCCCGGCCGACGCGGCGAGGAGGTAGAGGGAATTCCTGTCTATAATACCATTAAAGAAGCAGTACGGGAGCAAGGTAAGATAGATATGAGTGTTACTTTTATTCCAGGCCCGGGACTGAAAATGGCAGTATTGGAGGCTATTGATGCTGGTGTCAAATACGTTGTTTCTCCAGTAGAGCGGGTGCCTCTTCACGATATCATGGAGATGGTATCGGTAGCCAATAAGTCAGGAGTGACCATAGTCGGTCCAGGCTCGATTGGTGTTATGAGCCCGGGGAAGGCTGTGGCTGGGTGGTTAGGTGGCAATGTAGAGTGGGCGAACAAGCTATTTCAGCCTGGTCCAATTGGAGTTCTATCTCGGAGTGGTGGGGAGTCTGGGACAGTGCCTTGGGTTCTCAAAAGCGGGGGTCTTGGTGTAAGCACCGCCATTCATACCGGCACCGAGCCGATCCTGGGGATGTCCTTTGCTGACTTTCTTCTCCTGTTTGAGAAAGACAAAGAGACCCTGGCGGTGGCTGCCTTTGGTGAGATTGGTGGCAGTCAGGAGGAAGAGGCCGCCGAGGTTATCAAAGCTGGTAAGTTTACCAAACCTTTCGTCATCTATATTGCTGGCGCAGCAGCTCCCGAAGGACAGCGTTTCTCCCACGCCTCGGCTATAATAGAGCGAGGGCGGGGAACAGTGCAAGGCAAAGTGAAGGCCCTTCGTGAGGCAGGGGCTTATCCGGTCGAAACACCTAAGGATATCGTCCCTACACTCAAAAAACTTTTAAATTTGTAGTAAATTTATAGGAGGTGTAGAAAATGCCTGTTTTGCGTTCTGTGTTTTATGTTCCAGGAAATAAAGAGGAGCTGATTGCCAAGATCCCGAGGATACCGGCAGATATCATTACCCTGGATCTTGAGGATTCGGTGCCCCCGGCAGAGAAACAAATAGCCCGAGAATTGAGTCACAAAAATCTCAAATTTGCGGCATCAGGTGGCGCTGATGTTTATACTCGTATCAACAACTGGGAAACAGGTATGACCAATGCTGATTGTGAAGCAATGGTTGATGAGGGGCTTGACGGCGTTTGTCTAGCTAAGTGCGGTGGGCCGGACCATGTAAAACGGTTAGATTGGAAACTAGAAGAAATGGAACTGAGACGGGGGTTGGAGATAGGCAAGATAAAGATTCAGCTATTGATTGAAACCGCAAAAGGCATGATGAATGTTTATGAATCGGCTCTGGCCAGCCCAAGGGTTAATTCACTGATTTATGGGGCGGTGGATTATACTACGGATATGAGGATTAAACTGAATCAGCCGGTAGCTGATGAGCAGAAATGGGCTAGAGCACGCATGGCATGTGCCGCTAGAGCTGCCGGTATTATAGCTATTGACGCCCCTTATGTAGACTTTAGAGATGCTGAAGGCTTTGAGCAGGATACAGCCTACGGTCGGCAGTTGGGCTTTGAGGGAAGAATGCTGATTCATCCTGCCCAGATTGAGCCTTCTCATAGGATTTACTCTCCGGCACCGGATAGGGTAGAGTGGGCTAAAGAAATTAAAAAGGTGTTTGAAGAAGAAGGCATCGCCAAGGGGTCAGCGGCAGTATCATATAAAGGCAAGATGGTGGATACGCCGGTTTATGTCGGCGCCCTGAAGATCCTTGAAGCCCAGGCCGAGATCGAAGCCAGGGAAAGAAAGCGCGCCGGGGGATAGCATAATCTGGATTTTGCAACTAACTTAGGTTAGACTCTTGACAGCGTGTGATATAATTTTGTATAATACCTACAATTTCAGGTAAGCGAAAATTAAGTTTTGAAAGCAACCGCTGGTTGACTTGACAGGAGACCAGGAAGAGATTATTCTGGCGCATAGAGAGAAAGCCTTTTCAAGAAATGATAAGTGTGAAAAGGAGGTGCCTATGTAAGGAGTAATGAAACGTGAAGGAGCGTTGTCGGGAAAAATCTTAATGTGGGAGGAAAATGTTGAAAAGGAAAATAGTGTTAATTCCGTTGGCGTTGTTGCTAGCTATCAGCTTGGTTGCTGTTGGCTGTGCCGCACCAGCTCCAGCCCCTGCTCCGGCTCCAGCCCCAGCACCGGCACCAGCACCGGCACCAGCACCGGCTCCAGCACCGGCACCGACGCCAGCACCAGCAGCTGAGGTCTACACGCTCAGGGTGCAGGAAGCGTATCCTGCCGGGCTTTCCGGCTACCGAATCTTCCAGAGGTGGGCAGGAACACTAGCGGCGATGAGTGACGGGCGTATTGACCTTAAAACCTACCCCGAGGGGGGTATAGTAGGCACCTTTGACCTCTTTGACGCTGCCCAGACCGGTATCGTTGACGGCTGGATTTGTTGGCCCCAGTACTGGCCGGGCAAGCACGCGTTATCTGTCTACGTCTCCTCTTACCCCTACGGTCTTGATATGGCGTGGATGTGGGAGACCTGGTTCTACAATATAGGTGGTATCGCCATAGCTCGGGAGGACTATCCCCGGTTTAATCAGTACTATGTTGCCCCGATACAGACCGGTCCAAACTACGCTCACTGCACCAAGCCCCTGCGCACATTTGAAGACTGGAACGGCTTGAAGTGCCGATACCCCGGTGGCATGATTGCCGAAATCTATCAGAAAGCCGGAGCTTCGGTAATTATTCTGCCCGGCGGTGAGATTTACACGGCGATGGCTACCGGCGTTGTCGACTTTGGTGAGTATATCGGGATTGCCATGAACAAGGAGCTTGGTCTGCACGAGGTTGGTAAGTATATTATCGGTCCGGGACAAATGCACCAGCCGGTAGACTTGCAGGCCTTTGTCATGAACCTGGATGCCTGGAACGCCCTGCCTGACGACATCCAGACGATGCTTACCATCGGGTCCAGGGACCTGTCGTGGAGTCTGCATACCAATATCATGTCTTCCGACTTTGTTGCTCTTGACTGGATGGTCAACACATACGGGTGTGAGTATTTACCGCTACCAGAGGCGGAGCGCGCCAAATTCAGAAAGATTTCTGTCGAGCTGTGGAAGAAGTGGGCCAAGGACGATATTTCCACGAGAGCGGTAGAATCACAGATTCTGTATATGAACGCGGTAGGGCTCCTTGACTTCCCTGGAATTAGGGACGAGGTAGAAACATACTTCCCCGGCTTACTTGACAATGCGGGCGACAAGCTTGCCGCATTGGTTGTGGAGGACAGCGGCGCAGAGTTTAGATAAGCTAGAGACAGCAGACGAGTGCTGTTAGCCTCATCTTGACGGCAAGTGATATATGGTTAGGAAGGCGGGGGGAGGATGGGAAATCGACCCCCGCCTTCTTGGTGAATTAAGATGCGGAAAAAGGAAGAGGAGATGGCTAAGGAGCAAAAAGCAGCAAACGTGGCCGGACGTATATTAGACCTTGGTTACCAGGGAACGGTGGGCACTTACCACCTATTGATTAACAGATGGAAGGGAATGTGGACGGGAATGACCCTAGCCCAAAAAATTGGCTGGACGGTAGGTTTGCTAGCATTTCTGGCTTACCCGATAATCGTGTGGGTACATTTTGCTATCTTAAGAAAAACTTTTTAGAGCTGTTTGGCGGCTACACCGCTAGGTAAGGGGACATAATTGAGATGGGTTCTTTTAAGCGGTTTATTAAGTTTGTAGTGTCTCTTATAGAAAGTTTTAACGAGTATGCGGCAAAGTTTTACGGTATCCTGATAATTGCCTTAGTCCTGGTAATGGTGCTTGAGGTAGTAAGAAGGTACGGATTTGACAACCCGATAATGGGCATTCAGGATGTAGACTGTGCCTATTTTGGTGCTTACTATACCATGGCGGCTGCCTATTGCCTGCTTGCCGCCGGGCATGTTAAAGTGGATGTAATCTGGACAATGTTTTCCCCACGGAACCGAGCCATTATAGACCTGATTACCTTTCCCGTTTTCGCCATGTTTCTCGGCGGATTACTCTACGCCGGCTGGGTGTTCGGCATGAACTCCACCTGGATAGCAGGTATCGGCTGGAACCTGGAGGTTGACCAGTCCCACCTCCGCCTGCCTCTGTACCCGATAAAGTGGTCACTATTCATCGGCAGCGCTATGTTAACCGCTCAAGCGTTAATTAAACTCGCCCGTGATATAGCTAAGGCTACTGGAAGGAAGCCAATTTGAACGTACCGATTGAGCTTATTACCCTAGTTATGTTTGCCTCCCTTCTTCTCCTCCTGCTCATGGGTTTACCAGTTGCTTTTGCCTGCGGCGGTCTGGCAGTGATATTCATATTGTTCGCTGCCTGGCAGGGTTGGATGCCCATCGGGTTTGTAAATATGATTGC
>Ga0209979_1005189_pt1 | contig 10370 bp, 8 predicted proteins | sample AnhtaG_FD_183114 | JGI IMG/M metagenome (GOLD analysis project Ga0209979, IMG submission 183114) | Deep subsurface microbial communities from Anholt, Denmark to uncover new lineages of life (NeLLi) - Anholt_01485 metaG (SPAdes) (version 2) | ecosystem: Environmental > Aquatic > Marine > Oceanic >...
TTCTTCTGTAATTATTTTTTGCTTTTCCTTCTCTTTCTGATCCTCTTCCTGAGCAACTAAGGTTGAGGAGGAACAAGAAGCAGCAGGAGAAGAAGAGAATGAGTAAGGACAGATAGAAGAGAAGAAGCAAAATAAAGAAAAGAAAAGCATGCCGACTCGTAAGAGCTTGATCCGATTCTGATAATATGTAATTAATATTCTCATTCCGACAAATATTTTGTTTTTATTAAGGAAATTTCTAATGTAAGGAGCTAAGGGATATTTGTCAAATTAATTAATGAGAGGAAGCAACGACAGTTAAATTCTTCCGCGAGTATAAGGAAAGGCTTATGAATGAATTAAAGAAGAGAAAAATGAAGGTCGAAGTCCTGTTCTAAGTTTTCCCTTTTATTTATCGTACCAGTGGTCTTGGAGAACAGAAGCATTCTTTGTGAATTCCTGGTCGCCGACTTTAAGAACAATCTTATACTCCCCTAATGGTGCAGGATCGTAAGCATAGTTTATATCGATCGGTCTCCGAAATCCTAACGCTCTAAACCGCTCCATTCGTTCCCGAGCTTCCTTCTTCCCTTCCTCTGTTCGTTCTCTGCGCTGCGTCATATCCCATAGAACTTTGTTTATACCGGCATTACCTTTGCCTTTCACTACATTGATAAATTTATCGCCTTTGTAAATAGTTACTTCTACATCACCTTTGACTTTATTTTTCAGGTAATAATTGATCACAATTCCCTTGGGTTCGCTCTCACCGTCAAAATTGGATGAACTGGAAACGTTGAATTTATTGTTTATCCATCTCACTTTAGATTCTATGTCAAAAAGATGAACATCTTTAGAAAGAATTTTAGATGTCAATTCTTGAAGTGGAGTAATATCAGTAATAAAAAAGCCGCGGCCGTGTGTAGCTACAACAAGATCATTCTCCCTGGGATGAATCACCAGGTCATGGACTGGCTGAGTGGGCATGTTGGTTTTCATCTTGGTCCAATTTTTACTTCCGTCTATGGAAGCATATACTGCAAACTCAGTCCCCACAAAGAGGAGATTCTGATTTTTGTAATCTTCTCTTATGACATTGATAGGTTCATCCGGCAAATTAGAAGCTATGGAAATCCATGTGTCTCCATAATCTGTGGTTTTATACAGGAATGGTCTGAAATCATCCCTCCTGTAGCCAGTATATGAGACATATGCAGTGCCGGCATAATGGTGAGAGGCGATGACCCTGCTTACCCAGTATCCAGGATTCCCTTTTATGCGGTCGTTAAGCTTTTTCCAGTTTTTACCGCCATCTCTTGAAACCCACACGTTGCCGTCGTCTGTTCCAACCCAGAGCACACCTTCCTCAAGAGGTGACTCATCAATAGTTGTTATCGTACAATACTGAATATTTCCTGCTCCTCCTTTTCCAGTAATAAGCTTCCTCGGATCATTAGTAGTCAGGTCCGGGCTGATTTCTTCCCAATGCTCACCACGGGAGGGGGACCTCACCAGTATGTTCCCTCCATGGTAGATAACATTGCTGTTGTGCGGAGATATTAATATAGGAGAGTTCCAGTTCCAGCGAAGCTTAGTGTTTTTCTTTTGATATGCTATGTCTTTCCTCTCACCCGTCTTCAGGTCTAATCTTGAAAGAGGACCGAACTGAGATTCATTATAGAGGTAACGGTTGTTACTCGTATCAAACACGTTATACATTCCGTCACCGCTCCCTACCTTTTGCCAGTCTTCAAGCCTAATCGGTTCGCCGTTGCGTTTCGTGCTGGGACCCATGAGTGAGCCGTTGTCCTGTGTACCGCCTGCGACGTTATAAGGGTAGGACATATCCACACCTACTGCATAAAACTGGGCTAAAGGCATAAAGTCAGGATGATACCAGTTTTTGCCGCCGTCATAGGTTATGCCCATGCCATGGTCATCGCCTAAAAGCATGTGATCCGAATTATTAGGGTCTATCCATAAGGCATGGTCATCATGCCCAAATCCTAAAGGACGCCTTTGCCATGTTTTCCCGCCGTCTCTTGTTCCCCAGGAAGCAGCGCTCAGGACATGGACAACTTTATCGTCATTGGGATCGATTATTATTTGACCGTAATAATATGCTGGAGCGCCGCCGATGCTTTGCCCATCCGGGCTTACTTTCTTCCATGTTTTCCCGGCATCATCAGAGCGGTAGACTTCGCCGCCGATCATCCCTCGACTTGATTTTCCCTCAAGTAATTCTTTTTCCCGTTCCTCATCCGACACTTTTGGTTTATTAGCGTTTTCGACGGTTACGTAAAGAATATCCGGATTTTTCCTGTAGACATCGATACCGATGCGCCCGATCATTCCGGTCGGAAGCCCGCCGCCGAGTTTTGTCCATGATTTGCCTCCGTCAGTAGTTTTGTAAACCGCGCTACCGGGTCCACCCAGATTAAAAGTCCATGGTTTTCGCTCTTTATCGTAAGTTGCAGCATAGATTATTTCAGGATTACTCGGGTGCATGGCAATATCAACAACACCGATGTTTTTACCCCGGGCGACTACATCCATGACCTTTATCCATTTTTTGCCGCCATTGGTTGTTTTGTATAATCCGCGTTCAGGGTTTTCTGAATAGAGGTGACCAAGTGCTGCAACATAGATAATATCCGGATCTTTCGGATGAATCACAATACGGCCGATATGATGGGATTCTTTAAGCCCCATATTTTTCCAGGTCTTTCCGGCGTCTGCGGACTTGTAGACACCATCACCCCAGTAAGAACTTCTCGAGTTGTTAGCTTCACCTGTACCAACCCATACAATATTCGGATTAGATGGGGCAACTGTTACGTCTCCGATGGAAAAGACATTTTCATGGTCAAAAATCGGCTCAAATGTTATGCCGTTATTGACAGTTTTCCATAGGCCCCCTGATGCTGTTGCGGCATAAAATGTGTATGGCTGCTGTTTGGGAACCGCATAATCGACAAACCTTCCGCCCTGTCTGGTCGGTCCGATACTGCGGTAAGTTAAATTTTTTAAGAGCTCTTCGTTGATTGACTGGCTCGCTACATTTGACGGTGTAATCAACGGCCAGCAGAATAATAAGATGCCCGCCACGAATTTTAACCTCGTTTTGCGATTTTTCACAAAATCCTCCTTACACGGAATTGAACGATTTTCGTGAGCACTTGAATTATAGATGGAATGATTTAGCAATTCTGTCTAATTCAAGGCTCATTAAGTTATGTAAAGAAACAGAATAGCGAATATCATAGAAAAAATAAAGGTCAATGAGTAGATGAAAAAAAAAGAAAACTGTAAACTAGCTAATTTTTTGATGACGAAAAACGCTTGATCTTTCTAGATAAAGCTGCCCCCCTACGCTTGCAGGGCTTATTTTTTATCTTTTCGGTCGAGAAGTTTTAGATATTTTTTCTTATTTCTAATCCCCTGCAGAATATCAGGAAACAGGGACTTGATATCATTCTCACTGTAGTCGCATTTTTTTATCTCTATTTTGTCTCCTTTTACGTAACATAAGATCGTCTTTATATCTTTAGCATATTTTATAAGTCTGGTTCTTTTAGCCTCGAAATAAGTCACCTGGATAATCATCTTCTCCTTGTCTCCGACGCTTTGAATCAAAAAAACAACATGTTCTTCGCTGTTATTTTCGTCGCTGTCCAGATCCATATGAAACTCTCTTTTTATGAAGTCTTCATTATTGTAAGGTCCGAGTTCTACGACTTCTTTGTACATTTCTCTCAAAATTTCTGTGGGTTTTTTTTTGCGCTGGAGTGGGTTTGTTAGAACGTCATAGACTGAAGATCTGGCGTTGGATATGAATATATGGGCTGCAGCTACTCCAATTATGATTCCCCTGGGGAAATTTCTAAGGAATTCTCTCCTCTCCATTCTAAGTCCGTGTCTTGCCTTATTATGATTATATCTCAGATGAAATTTAAAAGCATGTCCTAATCGATTTTGATGCCATGTTCTGTCAAACATGAAATGGGATCAGAATTTTAGAGATGATATATTCTCTGTTTTAAAGAGCAGTGATGAAGCCCTCTTTCAAAAGCTGGTTAGAATCCTTGATTTCCAGTTCTGTTGACTCAATAAATTCCAAAGCCTTGCGCAAGGTCTTCAGCATTACTTTCTTGTCACGAGGAAGATCACCTGCCACTCCCCTGTAGAAAAAGCCATTTCCTGCCCAGAGGAAGTTTGTCATGTGATCGCTGGCCAGGAAACATCTCTCAAGATCCAGGTTTTTAACAAAGAGCTGCACTTCTTTCAATCTCTCCAGGGGCGGAGTAATGACAAATTCCCCCTTCTCCAGTTTCTCTTTAAACGGGGTGCCTTCTTTGATTGTCAGGGACCTTAATCTTATGAAATCCGGTTTTATTTTATTGAGAACCTTGGCGCTGTTTAGCGCATGTTCCTTCCACCGCATCTTCCCGCCCGCACCGCTTATGACATAGAAATTCACCTCAAAACCAGCCTCCTTGGCTTTACGTCCGGCTTCGATCACCTCCTCAGGTGTTACTCCTTTGCCAAGCCACTCGAGTACGATCGGATCCCCTGATTCAAGGCCGATGTGGAGCCGATCGAGACCTGCCTTGCGTACCACAGTCAAGAACTCCATCTTCCTGCTCAAAATAGTTTTTGCCCTAGCATAAGCTGTTACACGTCTGATATCCGGAAATATTTTTCTTATGAAGGTTACTATTTCTGGCAGCTCCTTGTGGACAAGATTGTCGCTGTCTCCAAGGAAGATGGATTGAGCTGCTCTGTATATCTGTCTTGCTTTTTTCACATCTTTCTTGACTTCTTCGAGCGGCTTCGTTTGGAATTTTGTGTCCCTGTACATGAAGCAAAACTCGCATCTATTCCAGGGGCAGCCTCTTGTGATGCGGATAAGGGCGCTATTAGCCTCGTTGGGGGGTCTGTATGGAGGAAAATCATACTCGCTTAAAAATTCATGCATTATTTTTTCCTATATACGTCTTTTCTATGTCTTACCGTTTCAACCCAGATGTTTTTTTCTCTATCAATAAAGTAGATAATTCTGTATTTTCCTAACCTGTAGGAAAACTCCCCTTCTAACTCACCTAAGAGTTTCTTTCCTTTGTAAGGATCTAAATATATTTTCCTCAGACCATTTTCTACCTTTGTCTGTATATTCTTGGGTAGTTTTTGGAAATTCTTTTGAAAGGTCTTAGTAAGAAATAGCGCCATTATTTAGATTCATCGGGTAATTTTTTCCCGAAAAAATCTTCATAGGAAATGAAATCACCTTTTAGTATATCTTCCTTGGCCTTTTTAATATCTTCAAGAAGGTCCTTGTCTGCCATAACCTCCAATGTCTCAACTTCCTCAGGACTCAAAAGAACTGCACTTGGCTTAGAACGCTGGATAATTATATAACGTGAGCCTTGATATACTTTCTTTATTATAGAAGATATAGAATTCCTTAATTCTGAAATCCCGATTATTTTATCCATTTCTTAAACTCCAAGTAATTGTACAATGTATTGTACAATTTGTCAATTATATAATACAATAGGAAAAGAATTTGCTTTCCTGTTTGATTTTTACAATATGAGAGAGGAGATAGTTTTTCCGGTTTTTATTTTATTCTTCTAATTCTTCCCGCTACCATGCACCACAAACACTTTTTGAATAGGAGTAGTTAGGACGCGATTTCCGAATTCAAGACGAAGCCCGCAAGCTGCAAGAGTATCGACTTTGATGATGCTACCACCCCATGTACATCCAGAAATGGACGCCTTCGTAGGCGATAATCCCTTTCTATCGAACCAACCCCCGGAAACCAGGTAGTAGTCAGATTCAAGAACACTGATAGAGTACAGGGAATTCCGAGTTTTGATGAGCACAATATCTCCGAACTCCAACTCTGCCTTACGCACTTGTCTTAAATGCGGGGTGCTCTCGACTATCTTTTCAAGCTTATGACCATTGCCAATCATTGCATCTATTATATCAAAATTATATCAAAATACAGCAAATGATTTTACATTAATCCTCATAACCCATTTTCCTCACTATTTCTCTAAACCTTGGATCCGTACGTACCCGGTCAAATATTAGATCTGTTCTAATCAAGCGCAGGAAGCTATCGTATTCTTCATAACCCTTTTCCAGCCATTGAAATCCCTGATCATCCTCTTCTAGAACAAAATGCAACATGGCAATTAAAGTTTCTCGAACATATGTTTGTTTTGATCTTTTTATCAGTTCATCCAGTATTTCTTGCGTCTTCTCTCTTTGGCCCAACTTCATGTAAGCGACTCCAATCCAGGCTTCTGCACGCGTACCCCAGCCTCTCGCATATTCTTTTTCTTTCTGAAACTCTGCCAGAGCGTCTTCATACCTTGACTTCTGCAAGTATATTGACCCGAGATAAAGGTGCGTAGCACTAAAGGTTGGGTCCATCTCGAGTGTCTTGTTCAAGGCCTCCAAAGCTTCGTCGTAACGGCCAGCACGGTATAAAACCTGTCCCAAATTTCTGTTTATAACAAGAGATAGGGGATCAAGTTCATGGGCCCTTTTTATCTCCTGGATGGCTTCATCATACCGCTCCACACACATCAAATCATAACCATACCAGTGGTGAGCGGTGGCATAGTTGGGATCAAGTTCAATGGCTCGTTTGTATGTCCTCTCAGCAGCAGCCCAGTCATAATCATAACGCCGTTTAATTTGGGCTAGAGTGACGTACGCTTCAGCGAGCATGTCATCTATTTCCAGTGCTTTCATGGCCGCCTCTTTCACTTTCGGATAAGCCTCCTTTGACCGGTAAACACCGTATTCTGGAAGAAGGAGGTACGAATTAGCTAGCCCGACGTAGGCAAGAGCATAGTTAGGATCTAATTGAAGCGCCTGCTCGAAATATCCAATAGCTCGCTTCAGATCCTCTTCTGTTCTCTTGTTCCAGAAATAGCGGCCCTTTGAAGAAGCTACAAAAGCCTCAGTGTTCTCAGTGTAGCGTCTAGTCATGCGTTCAAGTTCCTCGCCTGTGAGCCTTAACCGAAGATTATCAGAGATCGAATTTGAAATTTCCTCTTGAATGGTGAAAATCTCTGAAATCTCTCTTGTATAATACCGCTCACCCCAAAGACGGGTTTTATCCTCTACTTTCACAAGTTCGACACTGATGGATAGCTCATCACCGCGTCTACTCATCCGGCCGACAAGCACCGCATCGACGCCGAGTTCTTGTCCTACGACCTGGGGATCTATCTCCCGATCTTTATAACGGAATACAGAGCTTCTCGCTATAACTTTCTTCAGGCTTGGCAATTGCGTTAATCTGTTGATTATGCTTTCGGTTATGCCGTCGCCTAAGTACTCTGTTTCAGAATCTGCATCCACATTTTCGAAGGGCAGGACTGCAATCGAATCTATTGGACCCAATCTTTCTGTGAAAAAAGAGATTCCAGCTATAATCAACAAAACTACGATTATAGAAGCAACACCGAACAAAAGTACTCTTTTCCATTTCATTCTCCCTACTTTTTCTGATTCAAGCTTTCTCTTGGGCAGAACTCTCTCTGCGGTGGTGATGCCTTTCTCTATCTTGTTTAGTTCAGATAGAAGCCCCTCTGCTGTCTGATACCTCTTCTCTCTATCCTTCTCCATACATTTCAGTATCACATTAGTTAAATTTTCAGGTAACTGAGTATTTAGCTCTTTTGGGTCTCTAGGCTGCTCTGTCTTATGCTTTAAAGCTATGCTTAAAAACGTTTCCCCCTCAAAAGGAATCCTCCCGGTCACCATCTCATAGAAAATGACTCCCAACGAATAGATATCAGAGCGCTGGTCAGCTTCTCTTCCTTCTACCTGCTCAGGAGACATATATTCAGCCGTTCCGATCATAACACCAGCCGCTGTTACGCCTTTCGCCTTAAGGGAACGAGCTATCCCAAAATCCATTATCCGAGCGTTCCCGTCCTTATCGATCATGATGTTGCTCGGTTTTAAATCACGGTGCACGACTCCCAACCTATGAGCTTCAGCTAATCCTCCACATATTTGTTTGACAATACTGATTGCTGTTCCCACGCTCAACTGTTTTGTCATCCTGATCATGCTCCTTAAATCTTCGCCAGGTACATATTCCATGGAGATATAGTGGGTTGTTTTCTCTTCATTGAGGTCATACATGCGGCACACATTCTTGTGAGCAATCTTACGGGCAAATTTCAATTCGTTCCGGAACCGCTCAATCGTTTTCTTATCAGCTGCAATTTCTGGATTTAAGACCTTAAGAGCAATTTCCTCATGTATCCTCTTATCTTCTACTCTAAAGACTTTGCCCATGCCGCCTTCACCCAGCTCTTCTATGATTTCGTACCTGGAAGCAAAAGTAGTTCCTCTGGTTAATTTATCCGGGGTTTTTTCTCGCGTCCCGGTTGGAAAATCAGAGATTTCCTCAGATGATGGGATGGGTGTTGCACATTTACCGCAAAAACTGCTGCCCTCTGGATTGTCAAAATCACATTCAGGGCATTTCATATTTGTCATTCCTCGTGCTTATCAAAAAAGAGAATAACAACTAACGAAGAAAGAGTCAAACTTTGGGGCTTTTTGGGGAGGGATTTCTATTATTTGAAAGTTATCCAGGTATCTTTGCGCCTATGAAAGGAGCAATATTTTATACACAATGTTTTTCTATGTATTCCTCGAAGGGAACTGCTTCTTTTTCTTGTGGACGCAACGTTTTCAAATCTGACAAATCTTCTTTAAGGTCTTCACGCTCTAAACGTTCTTCTAGAGCCTTCTCAATGAAAAAACTGTATTTGATTCCCCTTTTTTTACAAAATTTCTTAATCCTGCTTAAAATATTATGATTTACTTTTACTGCTAATGTTGTTTTTTGCATTTTTTTCCTTGAGAGAAACTAGCATAATTTTATAACTTTTTTAAGAAAAATAAAATTAAATTTAAATAATGATTCCTAATCTTTAATTACGTTCTTTTTAATTCCCGTTTAATGCTGATTTTGTAACTTATTTTGTCTATTAGGATCCCATAAATGCTGCTTTTCAAGGCATAAAATCCCGATTTTTCCTTATTATGATGGGATGAAATTTTCTTAGAAAAAGCAGTTTCTAACTTATTGAAAAATTTATAGTTGGAAGGTGCGTAAGATAATGGTTAGGTTTTTTTCTGATGCGATAGTTTCAGAATGGTTAGGTTTTTTTCTGATGCGATAGTTTCAGAAAGAAGCTATTGAACGAAGCCGCTACGCGACACCTATGGGTTTTCAATAAAGTGGGTATTAGGGTGTACAGTATCGTAAAGTTAATAATATATCTTTTAGGATGAATAAGGCCTGCCGGATTTTTCTTGAAAGCGAGATTCTTCTAGTTTTCCCTGGAGCATTTTTTAGCAGCATGATACTCGAAAGGTCACATTTAGGCAGAGGAGTACCAGAGCTATAGGGGGTAGCGTATCTTGAAGGATGTTTATGTTTTGTTATACAGAGGATGGCTGCCATGTTCTCCTCTCTAATGGAGGGCTATTACATCTTAGTGGCAGAATGACTTCTTTTCTTATCATTCTGCCTTTCTTACAATAGGGGCATTTTATAAGGTCTATCCTGCAGACTCTTAGTAGGAATTCCTGCCATGTTTCAGTCACATTTTTGTTCCTTACCTTAACATTGACTGCGAGAAGCCTGCGACACTGACTTAACATAGCGTTGCTGTTTCTATTAGCGAGAAGGCCATAATATCTGATTTTGACAAACCTGGCAGGCAAGACATGGAGCAGGAATCTCCGGATAAACTCAGAGGCATGCAATCTCATTATTTTATTCTTGTTCCCATCAGTGTAATCACGCCAGCGGAAGAAGATCTCCCCGTCCTCCATCTTTAGGATACGATGATTACCGATAGCAATCCTGTGGGTGTATCTTCCAAGATAATCAAGGAGTCTCTCGGAATCTTTAAAGGGAGGCTTTGCGTACACAACCCATTCCCTGCAATAAAGGCCTTTAAGTAAAGCAGAGAACTGCGCAGGGTCTTGGAGTTCGGCAATAGCGCCCGTGAACTTCAACTCCTCTGATTCCCAGCTTTCTCTAAGATAGTCAAGCACCTTTCCTCTGAACAATCTGGAGAGAACCTTTACAGAGATGAAGAATCCCTTCCGGCAGGACAGCCATCTTTTCCCATCATAAGATAATCCTCCCCCTGTTACGATGCAGTGGATATGAGGATGATCCATGAGGTTCTGTCCCCAAGTGTGCAGGATACAGATAAACCCGATCTGTCCACCCAGATGCTTTGGATCTCTGGCAAGTTCGATAAGCGTCTCAGAAACGGATCGGAACAAAATGTCATATAGGACTCTCTTATTCCTCAAGACAAGCGGAT
>Ga0209979_1005190_pt1 | contig 10367 bp, 7 predicted proteins | sample AnhtaG_FD_183114 | JGI IMG/M metagenome (GOLD analysis project Ga0209979, IMG submission 183114) | Deep subsurface microbial communities from Anholt, Denmark to uncover new lineages of life (NeLLi) - Anholt_01485 metaG (SPAdes) (version 2) | ecosystem: Environmental > Aquatic > Marine > Oceanic >...
TGGCATGGCGGAAAAGTACTTGATGCGCCTGGCTGACGCCTTGCGGGAGGTAGAGGTGGAGGAGGGGCCTAAGGGTCTGCGGGTGCGGGTCAACAACCGCTGGCACACCATTAGCCTGAAGCAGATCGGCCACACGGGTCTCTTTTCCCTCATCGTGGACAATTGTCCTCATGAGTTCTTTGCTGAGGAGCGCAGCGGCGGTTTCGACATCGTGATCGGCTCCCGGGCCTACTCAGTGCTCCTGGAGGGCCGTGAGAGGCGGGCACCTTCGCTTCCAGCAAAGGCCCTGGCCGCCGAGCCAGCGAAGGCTGGCGACTGGCTGGTTCTGTCTCCTATGATGGGCATAGTGAAGGAGATCTACGTCTCGAAGGGCGACACTGTCAAAGCTGGCGACACTCTCATAGTCATCGAGGCCATGAAGATGAATAACGACCTGAAGGCTCGTCGTTCCGGTCGGGTGCAAAGGGTCTACGTGTCGCCGGGTGAAAGGGTCGAGCAAGGTCGTGCCCTCCTTCTGCTGGGCTAGGATTGAAGACTGTTGAAAAGTATGCTACACTTAGCTACACCGTCGACGGATAGGGTGTTCTTTCCGCGAGGGTAAGGGTTATACAACAGCAGCTTCGCGTCAACGAAAGGATCAAAGGAACAGAAGTTCGCGTAATAGCGGACGCAGGCGAGAACCTGGGTGTTCTGCCTGTTTTTCAGGCGTTAGCCCTTGCCAAGGAACGCGGCCTCGACCTGGTAGAGGTTGATCCCCACGGTAGTCCGCCTGTCTGCCGCCTTCTGGACTACGGCAAGTGGAAGTACGAGCAGTCCAAGAAGGAACGGGACGCTCATAAGCATCAGAAGGGCCTGCTGCTTCGCGAGGTGCGGATGCGGCCTCACATTGGCGAGCACGACCTCGAGCGGAAGGTTCAGGTGGCGGAGAGATTGCTTCGGGAAGGCGATAAGGTCAAGGTAACGGTGAGGTTCCGCGGGCGGGAGATGGCCCACCCCGAGACGGGGCGGGCTCTCCTGGAGCGCTTCTGTGGCCAGTTGAAAGACCTGGCAGCTGTCGACAGAGGCGCCAACATGCAGGGGCGATTTCTGACGGCGATCCTGGCGCCTAGCAACAAGAAAGGTGCCAAGGCTGTCAAAGAGGCACGGGACGAGCAGGTTGGCCAAACTGAAGCTTAAAACCCACTCCGGCGTCAAGCGACGCTTTGCCGTCAGCGGGCGAGGCAAAATCCTGCGGCGCAAGTCTCACATCAACAACGCCCGTCGCAAGAAGCGACGGGCCGTGAAGGGCGAGTTCGACACCACGCGGCCAATACACCGGAGCTTTCGCCAGCGCGTACGTCGCCTTCTTCCCTACGGGGGCGCGTAGCCTTTAGTTGGCTATCTAAGGGAGTCAGGATTTGAGCAGGATCAAGAGAGGCGTTGCCAAGCGACGAAGACATAAGAGGGTGATCGCCCAAACGCGGGGTCATCGGGGTGTTCGCCACCGCCTTCTCAAACGGGCCCGCGAGTCCCTCATCCACGGCCTCCATTACGCCTATGTGCATCGCAGGGACCGCAAAGGGCAGTTTCGCCGCCTCTGGATAGCCCGCATCAACGCCGCTGTCCGCGTGCACGGCCTCTCCTACAATCGCTTCATCGATGGCCTTCATAAGGCAGGTGTAGATATCGACCGCAAGGTCTTGGCCGATCTGGCAGTTCGTGATGGCAACGCTTTTGCCCGCCTGGTAGAGACGGCCAAGGCAGCATTAGCAACCCAGTAGCGTCTTGTACGGTGATCTAGCCGGGCCCTGAAGATCCATCTTCGGGCCCTTTTTCTAAGAGGGACGGCCGCGCTTCCAGGTGGCCTGTTCATAGAGGGTCGAGGGAAAGACTCCCCGATGGGCGTCGTCGACAGCCAGGCCACTGCTGAGAGCGATGACAGGGTGACGTCCCACTCCAGGCTGCTATCTCTTCCTCCCTATCTGTTCATTGGATTGGTAGTGCTGCTGCTCATCGTGGACAGCTGTCGCACCAGCGCGGCGGACCTGGCTGGGCCCTACTACGACCTCGATGGGCTGGGGGAGGAGGTTTGGCTGGACTCCTCGATACGGGTAGTGGTCGACAAGCCGATGTCCTTCGAGGAGGTGGAGGAGACCTTCAGAATCGACCCCCAGCCGGCCGATTGCTCTCAGTGCTTGACCGTGGTCAGGGATGGACTCAGCTCCTGGGATGATTGGGCACCCTGGGCCGAGACCACCGTCGTCTTCAATCCCGACAGGCTCAAGCTCTTCCAGACGGAGACAGACTACACGCTATCCATCCTCGGCAAGCGCTTCCCCTTCCGCACTATCCCTGTTCCCAAGGCCGTTCGCTTTTCGCCCTCGCCGGGCCGGGTAGAGGTATCGACGACAGCCCCCATCGTGATCGAGTTTGACCGCCCTCTGGCCGATAACCCTCGCCACTTGGTGACCATCGCGCCCGCTGTCCCCTTTACGCCTCGCTGGCAGGGGCAAAAGCTCATCCTGGAGCACGAGCGGTTGCGAGCCGGCTGCGCGTACCGGGTGATCCTTTGGCCTGGCATCCGCGATTCGGCTGACCACCCCAGCCAGGAGCGCTACACCTTTGGCTTCACTACCGTGGAGCCCCCTGCGGTTGTGAGCGCTGAGCCCGGTGAAAGCGGCCGACAGCGCGTCTTCGACGAGGTCAAGGTGGTCTTCGACTGGCCGATGGATCAAGAGGCGGTGGAAGAGTCTTTCAGGGTCGAACCGCAGGCCTCCGGCAGCTTCCACTGGCCAGACGCTAAGACGCTGGTCTGGAAGCCCTTGGCCCTTCTGTACAGCACCACCTATCGAATCAACGTCGGGGGCGTCTCGCGGGTCGGCGATCCTCTGGCACAGGATTTCTCCTGGCAGTTCCGCACTGAGGACCCGCCGCCACCGATGATCATCACCAGCGGTGATGGGACCGTTGTCCTCACCTTCGACGATCAGGGCAGCAAGGCCCAGGTGGAGGCCATTCTGGACATCCTCGCCGAGAACCTGGTGAAGGCCATCTTCTTCCCCGTGGGCAAGTGGGCGGAGCAGAGTAGGGGGCTCATCGACAGGATGAAAGCGGAAGGGCACCTTGTGGGCAACCATACCTATAGCCATGCCAACCTGACTAAGCTCTCGGAGGAGGAGATCCGCTGGGAGATCGAGCACGGCGCCGGCGAGGGTCTCCTTCGCCTCCCGTATGGGCAGCGCAATGCTCTGGTGGACTGGGTGGCCGCTGATCTGGGCTATCGTATCTACGGCTGGAATGTAGACCCCGAGGACTGGAAAGAGGAGGTCACCGCTCAGGAGATCGTGGAGACGGTGATTCGCGAAGTGAGGCCGGGCTCAGTGATCGTGCTGCACCTGCAGGGAAAGCATACCGTCGAGGCCCTGAAGCACCTCATCCCCCTGCTGCGCCAGGCAGGCTACAAGTTCTGGCGGCCTCCCGTGAGAATGCCTCAGCAGGGCTCGGCTGAGGATACTCGCACTGGCTCCGAGCAGGCCTAGCCTCTAGTTCCTATCGCTCGGCCCTTTCGTCGCCCCATTCCGGCGGGCGGAACGCTCTAGGCTCGGAGTACAGCCCCTACCTGTCCCTTTAGGCGGTCAAGGATGCGGCGTCGCTCCCGATTCACCTCGGCCTCGCTCAGGGTGTGGTCCAGCGATTGGTAGGCGATGGAGTAGGCCAGCGACTTCTTGCCCGCCGGCACCGGCGGCCCTGTGTAGACATCGAACAGGGCGGCCCGCTGCACGAGAGGGAAGGCCTCGATTATGGCCTGCACCTGGGCGGCGGTCACTGCCTCGTCTACGACGATAGCGATGTCCTCTTCCACCGCCGGAAAGCGGGAAAGCGGCTGGTAGAGGCGGGGCTTGCCCACCTCGGGCACGAGGGCCTCCAGGTTCACCTCGAACAGATAGACGTCCTGCTCGATATCGAAGGCGGCCGCTACCTCTGGGTGTACCTGCCCCACCAGGCCAACCCTCTGGTCACCCAGCCGTACTTCGGCGGTTCGGCCGGGCACGAGGGCGAAGTCCTCGCTGTCGTGGTAGCTGACGACCAGCCCCAGGCGGTCGAAGAGGAACTCCAGGTAGGCCTTGGCATCGTAGAGGTCGGCCGCCTCGCCCGCGGGCTGGCCCCAGCGGTCGGGCCGATCTCCAGTCACCACGCCGGCCAGGGATTCTACTTCCTCGGGCAGCTCCTCGGGGCGAGGCAGGTAAAGGTGAGCCACCTCGAACAGGGCGATGCGCCCCTGATGATGGCGGAGATTGGAGGCCAAGGTCTCCAGAAGCGACGCCCTGAGGGTGGTGCGCAGGTACTCCTGCTGGTGGCTCATCGGGTTGGCCACCCGCAGGGGTGGACGCTGCTTCACCTCCTCCGGCGGCAGCACCTTGGCGAGGCTCTCCAGGTTGGTGAGCGAGTAGGCGATGACCTCCTGCATGCCGGCAGCAGCCAGGATGTCCTTCACCCGCTCCCGCAGCTCTCGCGATGGCTGTGGCTGCGCCGGCGGGATCGCGCCGCCGAGCGGGGTCATGGGCAGTTCGTCGTAGCCGATAATGCGGGCCAACTCCTCAGCCACGTCGTCGGGAATGCGCACGTCGGTGCGCCAGTAGGGCACGCGCACCACATAGCGGTCGGGGGGAACCCAGCGGCAGCCGAACCCGAGGGATATCAGCGTCTGGCGAACCTGGGGGGTAGGAAGCTGAAGGCCCAGGACGCGGCGCAGTCGCTCCTGGGTGACGGTGATGCGTGTTTCCCGCCGCTTGCCTGGATAGACGTCGATGATGCCTTCGGCCGCCCGGCCGGCCGCTAGCTCCACCATGAGCCGCACGGCACGCCTGACGCCTACCATCGCCAGCTCGGGGCTCAGGCCCTTCTCGAAGCGGACAGAAGCGTCGGTGCGTAGCTTCAGGCCGGTGCTGGTGCGGCGGATATTGGCCGGGTTGAAGTTAGCGGACTCCAGAAGGATGGCGGTAGTGGTCTCGGTCACCTCGCTGGCGGTCCCTCCCATGAGTCCCGCTACGGCCACCGCCTCCTTGGCGTCGGCGATGACCAGCATGTCGCGATTCAGGGGCCTTTCGGTGCCGTCCAGCGTAACCAGCACCTCGCCGGGGCGCGCTCGCCGTACGATGATCTTGCGACCACTGATGAGGGAGAAATCGAAGGCGTGCAAGGGCTGTCCTACTTCCAGCATCACGTAGTTGGTAACGTCCACCACATTGCTGATCGGACGCACGCCCGCCGCTAGGAGGCGTTCCTGCATCCAGGGAGGCGATGGGCCGATCTGCAGGCCCTCGATGAGGGCGGCGCAGTAGCGTGGACAGAGATCGCGGTCAGCTATCTCCACGCTGAAGCGCTCCTTGATGGGGCGGCCCGCCTCTTGGTAATCGGTCGGCGGCTCGCGGACGGTGGCGCCGCTGAGGGCGGCCACCTCGCGGGCGATGCCCAGGACAGACAGGCAGTCGGGCCGGTTGGGGGTGATGTCTAGGTCGAGGATGGTGTCGCTCAGATATTCGGCGAGGGGCATGCCCACTGGGGCGTCATCCGGCAGTACCAGGATGCCCTCGTGGTAGTCGGACAGGCCCAGCTCCTTCTCGGAGCACACCATTCCCGCCGATTCCACGCCGCGGATCTTGGCCGCCTTGAGGATGGTGGGCTCGCCGCTGTGACCGTCGATCAGCTCCGCCCCCACCCGAGCGAAGGCGACCTTCTGCCCTGCCGCCACGTTGGGCGCACCACACACTACTGTCATCTGCTCGCCGCCAAGGTCCACGGTGGTCAGGCGAAGGCGGTCGGCATTGGGGTGAGGCGAGACGTCAATCACCTCGGCCACGCTGATCTTCTCCCAATCGCCGCCGCTAGTCTCGACCGCGTTCACCTCTGTGCCCGCCATCGTCAGGCGACGGGTCAACTCTGCGAGCGGGAGGTTTATGTCAACGTATTCCCTTAGCCATTTGAGCGGTACTCTCACAGGGACACCTCAAAACTGCTGGAGGAAACGCAGGTCATTGGCGTAGAAGAGGCGGATGTCCTCGATGCCGTGGCGGAGCATGGCCACCCGCTCGACACCTAGGCCGAAGGCGAAGCCCGTGTAGCGCTCGGGATCGTAGCCCACGTTTGCTAGCACCTCGGGGTGGACCATGCCGGCGCCCAGGATCTCGATCCAGCCAGAGTTGCCGCAGGCGCGGCAGCCCTGGCCCTCGCATAGCGGACAGTCGATTGCCATGTCGGCCCCCGGCTCCACGAACGGGAAGTAGTCGCAGCGAAAGCGAACGCGCCGGTCGCGCCCGAACAGCCGCCGGGCGAACTCGTACAGGGTTCCCTTCAAGTCAGCCATGGAGATGTTCTCGTCCACGGCCAGGCCCTCGACCTGGGTGTGCATCCATTCGTGGGTCGGGTCGGTGGCCTCGTGGCGGTAGCACTTGCCCGGCGATACGATACGCACCGGTGGTTGCGTCTGCTCCATCACCCGGATCTGCATAGGCGAGGTGTGAGTTCGCAGCAGCATGGGGTATTCCTCATTGCGGGCGTAGTCGATCCAGAGGGTGTCCCACATATCGCGAGCGGGGTGATCCTTGGGTATGCGGACGGCCTCGAAGTTGTAGTAGTCCCACTCCACTTCAGGGCCTTCGATTACCTGGAAGCCCATGGATACAAAGGCGTCGAGGATGTCCCGCAGGACCTGAGTGACGGGGTGAAGGCGCCCTATCGTCAGGGGGCGACCAGGCAGGGTAACGTCCAGACGGCCGCTTTCGACCACGGCTGTGACCGCCGCCTCGCGGAGCTGCGTCTGACGTTGGCTCAGCAGTTCCTCCAGCTGCGACTTCAGGCGATTGGCGGCAGCCCCCACCTGCCGCCGCTCCTCCAGGGGCAAGGAGGCCAGGCCGCGTAGAATCGAATTGAGGCGGCTGCGGCGACCCAGATAAGTTATCCGCCAGCTCTCTAAAGCTTCTGCATCGGGGACAGCCGCCAGTTCGGTTCCGGCCTTGTCTTCGATTTCCTTCAGCTCTTGCGGTTGGGGAAGAGTCATGCGTACTTAACAACTCCGGGGCTAGCGCTGGTATTATATTATGAAATGGTATCGCCAGGTCAACGGCTGGGCCATCTTGACAGAAATTACAGAGGCGATATCATTTGACAACGCGGTGAGGCAGTTCGCCAGAAGGAGGCGGGACGATGGCAACGCGAGCATACATCCTCATCGAGGCAGCGGTAGGCAAAGCCAAGCCGGTGGCCGAAGGCGTTGCAGCGATGAGGTTCCCCAACGCTAAGGTGGTCTCCGTCGATGCTGTCACCGGGCCCTACGACGCCATCGCCCTCTTGGAGGGTGATGATCTAGACCGTGTGGGTACGGCAATCACCGACGGCATCCAGCAGGTGGACGGCGTTCAGCGCACCACCACCTGCCTGGTCGTCAAGCTCGGCTAGAGCGCAGGCCCATCCCCTGCGGCAATAGCTCCGCCTGCCGGTAGGCACGTTGGTCTTTGCGAGCGGGCCAATGCTACAATGGTGGCGCGGCTGATTCGCTACGTGTGTTTATTGCCCTCTTCTTGACATTTGCCAGCGATTGGCAAAGAGGTGAGGCGGCCCCTAGCGTAGGTGAGCAGGTATGATCAGCGTTGAGGAAGCCCTGGAACGCATCTTCAGCTACGTCAATGTCCTGGAACCCGAGGAGAAACCCATTCTCGAAGCTTTGGGCCAGGTGCTGACCGAAGACGTCATCGCTCCCTTCAACATTCCGCCTCTGGACAACAGCGCCATGGACGGCTACGCCGTGCAGGCAGCCAGCACCGTCGGTGCCTCTCCCTCCGCGCCGGTGGAGCTACGGGTGGTGGGCGAACTGGCGGCTGGCTACGTCTTCGAAGGGGAGGTGACTCCCGGTACGGCGGTTCGCATCATGACCGGCGCTCCTGTCCCCCGGGGTGCGGATGCGGTGGTGATCTTCGAGGAGACGGAGGAGGCGGTCCACAAGGCGCCGACGGCGGTGCGACGCCTCGACGAGAGGGTGCGCATCCTCAGAGAGGCCAGGCCGGGCAATAACATTAGGCGGGCGGGCGAGGACATCCGCGAGGGTCAGCGGGTGCTGGCCAGAGGCGTCGTCCTCAGGCCGGCGGAGATCGGCCTGCTGGCCTCTGTCGGTCGCTCTACCGCTAAGGTGGTCCGGCGGCCGGTGGTGGCGGTGCTGTCCACTGGCGACGAGCTGGTGGAGGTGGGCCAGCCTCTACCGCCCGGCCGCATATACGATAGCAACGCCTACAGCCTGGCCGCTCTCATCGAGCGCTACGGGGGCATTCCCAAAGTGCTGGGCATCGCCTCCGATACGGTGGATGCTCTGGTCGCCAAGATCCATCAGGGGCTAGATGCCGATATGCTTCTCACTTCGGCGGGCGTGTCGCGAGGCGACTACGATATGGTGAAGGACGTGCTGGCCAGCGAGGGTAAGATAGACTTCTGGACGGCAGCCATGAAGCCAGGCAAACCCCTGGCCTTCGGCTTCTTCCGCAGCGGTCAGAGGCGCATCCCTCACATCGGTCTTCCCGGCAACCCCGTCAGCTCGATGGTCTCCTTCGAGCTGTTCGCCCGCCCGGCCATCCTGAAGATGATGGGCAAGACCCACTGGCAGAAGCCGACCATTCGCGCTATTGCCAAGGAGCGCATCGTCAACCGCGCTGACCCCCGCCGCTACTTCGCCCGTTGCGTGGTCACCGAGGAGGGTGGCCGCTACTATGCCTCCCTCACCGGGCCTCAGGGCTCGGGCATCCTCAGCTCCATGGCCGCTGCCAATGCCCTCACTGTCATCCCCGAGGATGTGGATGTGGTGGAGCCGGGGGAGGAGATCACGGTGATGATGCTCGACTGGAGCCAGGGCGAGGAGTGGGGTACAGCTTGACCACCGATTGACACAAACGACTCCCTGTTAGGTTACTCCACAGGAAGGCCCGGCCCGGAGACCCTGCTCGCGCTGCTTACCTCCTGGCGCGATGCCCTGGCCGGATAGGATTCGGCACCACGACATCCCGACTGGAAGCCCGTCACCATCTGCCCCGCCTTGTCCTGATGCGTCCCTCTCATGACAGCCCCGTATCTACTCAGAGGGGGAAATCTGTAACTGATTTTTCGGCCGAGCGTCCTTGTATAGTGAGACCAAAGACAAACAGGGCTTCTGGCTGAGGGAGTGCAGTCGCTTGGTCACAGGTCTGCTGGGTCGCTCCACCGGTGCATCCCGCCAGGGCCGAACGGCCCCCGGCGCTGCCTCCCGCTTAGCGAAGTGGCTCAGGCCAGACCCTATCCTGAAGGAGGGGTGCTGCCGACAATGTTTAGTCTGAGATCGGCGCGAAGCCGAGCCATCGTAGCCGGTGTGGTGCTCGTTGTGCTCCTCGTTGGCTTCGCGGGGCTGGCGGCTCAGCGCGTCCATGACCTCGACCAACGACACGATGCACTTCGGGACACGTCCGCCATCGCTACTACCCTGGAGCAAGCTCGTGCCCAATTGTTCCAGGAAGAGGTTGCGCTTTCCACCCTGGTATTCTCCGGCGACCCGAGCTTTATCGACACGTACAACGAGGCTGCGGCAGCACTGGAGCAGGATCTGAGCCAGGCGCGAGCCGGGATGCTGGCCGAAGGCCACATCGACGAGGTGCTGGAGCTCGACAGCCTAACTGAGCGGATAGCCGCGTTTGACGAAGAAATCGCCAGCGGTCTTCCGCTCCTCGTCGAAGTCGATCTCGAGACGAGAGGGCAGTTGGCATCCGCCGCGAGGGCAGAGATGCAGTCTGAGGTCGACGCTTTCACTGCCGAGCTCGACCGGCTAGCGGAGACCGTGCAGAACGAGGTGGCGGCCGAGGCAGCGGCCGCCGACCGCGCCGCAGAGACTACCCTCTGGCTGTTCTTTGGGTTCGGCACCGTCGGCTTCCTGGTGGTCGCTGGAACGGTAGCAATGCTGCTGGTTTCCGTAGTCCGTCCCCTGGCCTCCCTGCGGGCGAAAGCCAGAGCGATCACGGCGGGAGGCTTGCAGGTCAGGGCTGAGATCTCCGGCCCGGAGGAGATCGCCTCTCTCGCCCGCGACTTCAACGAGATGATGGAGACGATAGCGGCCAAGACGGAGGAATACGTCGCCGTTACCAATCTGACGCGCGACATTATTGGGAAGGTGGATGAGGAGGGCAGGTGGGTCTTCCTCAACGACGCGGCCTGCGAATTCTTTGGAAAGCCGAGACAGGAACTCCTGGGCACTGACTCCAGAGCTCTTATACATCCCGAGGATCTAGAACTGAGTGTTCAGGCAGTTCGAAAGGCGGCGGCGACAAGGCAGCCAATAGAGCGGTTTGTGAACCGCCAGGTCACGCCGATGGGAACGAGGG
>Ga0209979_1005191_pt1 | contig 10365 bp, 11 predicted proteins | sample AnhtaG_FD_183114 | JGI IMG/M metagenome (GOLD analysis project Ga0209979, IMG submission 183114) | Deep subsurface microbial communities from Anholt, Denmark to uncover new lineages of life (NeLLi) - Anholt_01485 metaG (SPAdes) (version 2) | ecosystem: Environmental > Aquatic > Marine > Oceanic...
GATATAGACACAATTCCACAGCCATCAAGATACCTCCTGTCCCAGGAAAATTTCTACTATCGCGTAGCAAGCGTGATAATCAATAGAGGATGCCCCAACCAATGCTCATTCTGTTCTAGGCAAAAATTATTTCCAAAAACTAGAATAAGGGGTTTAAGTTCAATCTTATCGGAAATCAGAGATATTCTTTCTTATCAAACGTACAACTATATCAATTTTTATGACAATATAAATATTAATAGAATATTCTTCCATAATTTTTGTAGATTATTTATCGACAACGAGATTAAAATTCCTTGGGGTTGTGAATTACGAGTCGATAGCATAAATGCTGAAGACGCGAGTCTATTAAAAGAAGCCGGTTGTAAACTCATCGCCACCGGTATCGAATCCGCTAGCTTAAAAGTGTTAGAAAACAATTTGAAATACCAAGATCCTAAGCGAGTAATTTCAGGACTAAAACATTTGAAAGCTGTAGATATCCCCGTACAAGCGTATTTTGTTTTAGGACTACCTGGTGAGACTGAAGCGACATTTCAGGAGACTCTAGATTTTATTACCTCCTTACCCTTTAATGAAGAAGATAAAATTAATTATTTTGTAGCTACTCCTTATCCGGGTTCTCGATTATGGGACGAGAGGGATTATTTTAAGATCAAAGTAATAGAGAGCGATTTTACTAAATACGATTGTCAGCATATAATTTTTGAAACTTCTGATTTGTCAGTTCAGAAACTTAAAAAACTTTTTAAAATTGCAAAGGATATTGAACAATTCTTTAAAAGACACTAAAATACGGATCGATGGGGTAGGCAATACGGAAATGCTTTGGTAAACTGAGTAAAAGCTACATCTTCTGCATCCATTTTAATCAGTTCACTTACATTTTCCAAAACATCTTTTTGTGTTGTATATAAGTCTGTCTTAATCCCTTTATCCTCAAGTTTTTTGATTAATAAACTAAGATGTTCAATTATTACTGTTCCGTTATTATCTTTAAATCTTTTAAAATCTTTCTTGCAAATCTCTGATATATATGCTATATCCTCCGGTTTCTTAGGATATCTCTCTTTTGATAAAGCATATGACATTTTTTTTTCACACCTCTATGGAAGAATACTAAAGAGTATTCTTTAAGGTATATGGAAACTTTAATATTTATAATTATCTACCAAACTTCTTTTTAATAAGGAGAGAAGGATTAATAACTGAGAATTAACTCTAATTTAGTGTAGTTAAGATATAAATTATAATATCTAAAACACATAAAAAAATAAATAAAAATTAGGCGCTATATTGATTATGGCAAAAAGTGACTACTTTATAGGGGAAGCCCTTTTGGGTGCTGAAGAAAACTTAGCACATATCGACTTAATAATTGGTTCAAAAGATGGTCCTGTGGGGGTATCTTTTGCAAATGCACTTAGTTCTCCTTCAATAGGCCATGGGGGGCTTTTAGCATGCATAAGACCAAATCTTCTTACAAAACCAATTAGTCTTGTTATACCTAAAGTAACAATCTCAAAAATGGAAGAAGCAAATAAGATTTTTGGACCGGCTCAAGCTGCCGTTGCTAAAGCAATAGCTGATGCAGTAGAAGAAAATATAATTCCTATGAATAAACTGGATGAATGGTTACTTATTGTAAGTGTCTTTATTCACCCCGAAGCAAAGGACTATAGAAAAATCTATCAATATAACTATAGTGCAACAAAGTTAGCGATTAAAAGAGCTTTAGGGAATTACCCACCAATTGAGAAAATTTTCTACGATAAAGATCGAGCAAAACACCCTGTTGCGGGAATCAGAATACCAAGGCTTTGGAGGCCACCATATGTCCAAGTTGCTTTGGATCACCCAAATATAGACCATCATATGAAAGTGGTAAAACAATTACCAAAGAGTGACAGAATTATCTTAGAAATTGGAACTCCATTTCTCAAGAAATATGGTATGGAAGCAATAAAAAGAGTAAGAGAATTAGCACCTCAAAAATTTATTGTGGCAGATTTAAAAACCCTTGATGTAGGGAAATTAGAAGTGGATTTTGCATTTGACGCGACTGCTGACGCTGTTGTTGCAAGTGGTTTAGCGGCATCCTCATCTATTGATAAATTCCTTTTAGAAGCTAATCGTATGGGAATTTATGGTTTTGTTGACACCATGGAAGTAGATGATCCAGTAACAAAATTGAGTAAACTAAAACAGGTCCCTGATGTTGTCATTTTACATCGAGCAATTGACGTGGAACAAGCTGCAGGCTCAGAATCCTCAGATGCTGCTCAAAAAGCAAGATGGGCTGTAATTCCTAAGATAAAAGAGTTGTATAAAGATCAAAAATTAGCATCCGGACGAGATCGCGTTTTAGTTGCTGTTGCAGGAGGAATTGATCCAAATACTGCCAGTTACGCATTAGAAATGGGAGCAGATATATTAATTGTTGGGCGCTTCATTACATCATCTAAAGATATTGAAAATTCGATGAGAAGACTCCTTAACATCATACCAGGTTATTCTGATATTGACTTAAAGAGAATTCATACCGAAGATGACGATAATTCTGTTAAAAAACCTACATGGGATTAAAATTAAAAAAACCTACTTTTATCTTTTTTCTCTTTTATAATTTAAAATTTTTGTAAGGTTAGATCATCTGTTTTGGTTTGATTAATTCTCCCTTTTTTGGATATAACCCAAGATTTTTATTAAGAAGAAAGAAATAAAAAAGAATTCCCTATCGTGCAAAAAGGGAATTGGATATTTAGATGTTTACTTTAAGGAGATTATTATAATTAAGTTATTTAAATAAGTATTTAATCAAATTAATTTCTTATATCAAACGCTAAAAATTTAGTATTATCAAAATTAGATGAATTGTTGCTTGTAAGGAGGACTTATACCTCTGAGGGAAAAACCCATAATTGCCATAACTGTCCAATTTATCATATAAAATAGAATCAATAGCTCGGAGTAACTCATTTTTTCCAACATTTATGTCTCCAAAAATACATATTTTTAAGACTAAATCCTTATTGTTGGAATCAAGTAAAACCTATCTTATTTCTTGACGGAATTTAGACGAAGACCAAGCGTTTGGTGGGGATTACTTTCAATTTTTTATGTAGAGGAAGCCTTTTTCAAATCAGTTAACGTTTTTTGTAACGCCTTTATTTCCGTGTTTACATCTTTAATTCTTTTCTTTTTTTCGCTATCTAGTTCCTTCAATTTTAGGTTTAATGTTTTCTCTTTTTCATTAATTAATTTTACCGACTCTTTTTTTAATCCTTTTACAGAAGCATTTAATTCCTTCTTTTTTAAACTCCATTCATCAGCTTTTTCTACTGCTTCATTTAACTCTTCTTGTTCGGCATTTAGTTTAGACTTAATCTCGTTGAGTTTAGGGTCGAACTCCAGCTCAACTTCGCTTTTAATAGAAGAGCTCCTCTCTTTAAATTCTTCTTCATTTTTACTTATTTCTTCCTTTTTTGAATTAATTTGATTTTTAATTTCATCTTCCGACATTAAATTACACCTCATTTAATATTTTTAACAATTTGAGCACTATAAGCCCAATTATTAATTATTTGGTTCGTATTTAACTCTTAGTATTTCTACATTTCTCTACGGAAAAGGTCGGACATAATTAATCTGACCCTCTCTGGATTTTTAGAGGTGATTCTAGCCCTTTTCTTAAGAAGTACGGAATGGAAGCGATCAAACAAATACGGGAGCTCCCTCCACAAAAATTTATCGTAGCTGATTTAAAAACGCTAGATGTTGGTAAACTTGAAGTAGACTTCGCTTTTGACGCGACTGCAGATGCTGTTGTTGTAAGCGGTTTAGCGGCACCCTCATCTATTGACAAGTTCCTTCTAGAAGCTAATCGTTTAGCAATTTATGGCTTTGTTGACACCATGGAAGTAGATGATCCTATAACAAAATTAAGTAAACTAAAACAAGTCCCTGATGTTGTCATTTTACATCGAGCAATTGATGTGGAACAAGCTTCTGGTTCAGAATCCTCAGATGCTGCTCAAAAAGCAAGATGGGCAGTAATTCCTAAGATTAAGGAATTATATAAAGACGAGAAATTGGCTTCTGGGCGAGATCGGGTTTTGGTTGCTGTTGCAGGAGGAATTGATCCAAATACTGCCAAATATGCATTAGATATGGGTGCAGATATTTTAATAGTTGGCCGATTTATTACTTCATCTAAAGATGTTGAAAATTCCATGAGGAGATTACTTAATATCATACCAGGTTATTCTGATATCGACTTAAAGAGAATTCATACGGAAGATGACGATAATTCTGTAAAAAAGCCTAAATGGGATTAAATTAAAAAAACCTATTTTTTACTTTACATTTTTTTCTTCTAAATAATTTAAAAATGCCTACGATTAAATCAGTAATTCATTTATCAGGTCTTTCCAAAATCTCTTTTAAAAATAACAAAATGAGGAAAAGAAAAAAAAAATTTCAAAATTCCAAAGTAAATCCGAGTAAAAATATTAATAAAATTTTTCACAATACAAATAAAGAGATGAGTAATGTTAAAAATACAGGATATTGGGGAGAATAGATTGACTTAGGAAAAAAATTGGAATGAATTCTTACTGTTACAGCTTGTCATTGATTTTATTTAATCTTTATCAATAGATAGTCTGTACTTACAAAATTCTAGGAATTCTTGACACAAATTTTATTGGAAAATTGTAGCAATGATATATAAATTAAGTCAAAAATTTGTAGAACTGATTAACAATATGTAAAAATAAAGAAACTATATTTCTAAAGATTTACTATTTTACATTTTTGAATTCAAAAGTTGATAAAATTAATTATTCCAAATCCTTTTCTTTTCTAACTTGATTGATTCTTAAAATAACAGATACATGAGTTAGAATTGAAATTGAAATTAAGCATACTGGAACTGTCCAATCTGTAAAAAATGCACAAATTCCTGCTAAAAACACAAGAAATAGCCTTGTATCTCGTCCTTGAATTGTTCTGGAAAAGTCAATACCTTCTTTTAACTCTACTTTAGCGGCAGTATAACTTATTGAATAGGCTCCTATAATAGTAATTATTCCTAATAAAAAAGCATGTGTAATCAAAAGGATATTAAGAGAGTAAAATGTAAGACCTAAAAATATAAAAACATCAACATAACGATCCATTACAGAGTCAAAGAAACCCCCAAAAAAAGAAGTTCTCCCATTGGCACGGGCTACTTCCCCATCAGAACCATCAATGATACTTGATATTTGGACAAGGATCCCCCCCATAATAGGAAAATTCATACAAAATAATATTGAACTGATAATCCCAGTTAAAGCTGATATAATAGATATTAAATTTGGGTTACAATTTGGCCATAAATGCAGAATTAGTTTTGTTAATGGACGAGAAAAGTGTCTGTTTATGTATTTTGAAACCAAGCCATCTCCTTTTGCTGGCATTTCTATCAATTGTTTACTTAAAAAAATAATTTAATATACTACTAAAATTTTATTGGATTTAATATCTTTTATGATCGTGTGATAGGAATTTCAATTCGTGCTAATTGGGATTTTGAAAAAACTTTAAATTCAATAATTGATTTGAATATTGATTTTTGTGAAATTCAGTTAGATAATCCCATATTTAAGTTCCAAGAGCATCAAAGCAAGGCTATAAAACTTATTGATAAGTTATATTCAAAAGACTTACAGCTTTCTTTTCATTTATCATTTATTGATTTGAATATTGCTTCATTAGATAATAATATACGATCTTATTCAAGTAGATTACTGAGAAAGGAAATAAAGTTTGCAAAAAAATGGAAACCTCTTTATATTGTTGTACATACTGGAAAAATTAGTGAGACTTTTTATAAAATCCCTTCGATAAAAGAGAAGGCTCATAATCAACAAATTAAAACAATATCAGAATTAATAAAAATCTCTAGCTCTTATTCAATACCATTGTCTATTGAAAATCGTCAAAAATCATTAACAACTGGTTTGATTGAAAAATTAAGTGATATTCGGTATTATAATCGTATTTTCCCTTCTTTATACTTCTTACTTGACATAGGACATCTTAATACCTTTTATCTTGACTCTAACGCATTAATAGAAGATATTAAAATTATTTGTGATTTCCCTACAGTTGGAATTCACTTATCAAACAATTTTGGGAAAGATACACACGGAATTTTAGAAGAGGGAACAATTCCTTTTATAAAATTGTTTTCTAAAGTACAAAATCTTAAAAAAAAAAAACTAATAATTGAAAATAGATCACTGAAAGGCACTTTACAAAGTTTAGATTTTTTACATAATAAGGTTATAGGAAAAACATAATAAAATATGTTACAAAATAAAAAACCACTTTATTATTTAAATTATTATTGTTAAAACAACTTCCTCTTTATTCTAATTAAAATTTTTTTTTACTTTTTAAATTTAAACTAAAACTTATATAATTATTAATCTTATTAGAATTACAAGTGAATAAGTAATTTAAATATGAAAGAATTTTAAAAATGTTTTTGTAGATTTTTAGAAATATAAAGAGTAATGTTTTGCGATTATATTTACTTGGTTATGGTAAAAACAATCAACAAAAAGTAAATTTTTGAAATTTTAGTAATCTTAGTAATCTTAATCATTTTCCTTATCTACAATTTAAAAAGTGGATTATAGTGATAGATAATAATAAATTAGAAGGTTTAATTCTAGCAGCGGGTTATTCTAGCCGATTTGAATTTAAAGATAATAGATTTAAAAAGTATTTTTTAAAATTAAATGATTCGGATATTTTAGGATATATTATCGCTGGAATGAGTAAAACAGGAATAAAAAAAATAAAGATAGTGACAACTGAAATATTTAATAAATTAAAATATAAAAAAAGGATTTTTAAATCTGTAGCTCGATCAGGAATTGATCCAAAAAATCTTGAATTATCTATTATTGAAAATAAGATACCAGAGAGAGAAAATGGATACAGCCTTTTTTTAGGTCTTAATACAATTTCCTCAGAATATACTATACTTACGATGGCTGATCATATTTTTTCTAAAAATGTTTTTTCTAAAATGATAAAGAACTATAAAAAAAAAGATATTCTTTTAGCAACCGATCCAATGCATAATAAAGGATACTACGACAAGGAGGATGCTACAAAAGTATATGGAGAAAATTCTTTTATTGTTAAAATTGGAAAGGATTTAATGAATTATAACCGACTAGATATGGGAGTATTTATGTTAAAGACTAAAAAAATTAAAAAAATTAGTAGGGAAGTTGAATCCAATTTTCGTAAATTTGGTGTGTCAGACATTGTTAGATCAGCATTAAATTCAGATTTAAATATTGGTTATTCTGATTTTCCGAATACAATTTGGCTAGATATTGATGATCATAAAAAATATCGTCAACTAAAAAGACTTTTTAATAAAACTTCTAGCCTTCATCCTTTTGCTCTTAACACGAAAATTACTGTGGTGAATAATTATTAGTAAAATTAAAATTGCTATTGCTGGACTTGGTAATTGTGCTTGTGCTTTAATTCAAGGAATCCAATTTTATAGAAATAAAACGAACAAGGATGCTATTGGCCTAATGCATTGGGATATTGGTGCATATTTGCCAAGTGACATTGAAGTTGTTGCAGCTTTTGATATAGACCGTAGGAAAGTTGGAACGGATGTATCGGTAGCTATTTTTCAACCACCTAATTGTACTAAAATATTTTATAAAGATATCCCCAAAACTGGAGTTATTGTTAAAATGGGTAAAATTTTAGATAGTTTTGCAGATCATATGAATAATTACAATGAAGAACATACATTTCTTTTATCTGATCAAAAAGAATCAACGCAAGAAGAAATAATACAAGGATTAAAAACTTCAAAAGCAGAAATTCTTATAAATTATCTTCCAGTAGGCTCTGAAAAAGCGGCTAAATTTTATGCGGAATGTGCTTTAAAAGCAAAAGTAGGTTTCATAAACTGTATGCCTGTTTTTATTGCGAGTAATCCGATATGGGCTCAAAGATTTAAAAAGGATAACATACCAATAATTGGTGATGATATTAAGTCTCAACTAGGAGCAACAATAGTCCACCGAATATTGACAAACCTTTTCAAAAAACGAGGTGTAAAACTCATGCGTACATATCAACTTAATACTGGTGGGAATACAGATTTCTTAAACATGCTTGATAGACAGAGACTCGCTTCGAAAAAACAATCAAAAACAGAAGCTGTTCAATCACAAACAAAAACTAGATTGAAAAATGAAAATATTCATATCGGTCCAAGTGATTGGGTTCCATGGCAAAGAGATAATAAGATATGCTTTATTAGAATGGAGGGAAACATATTTGGCGACATTCCAATAGATCTTGAATTACGCCTTTCGGTAGAAGATTCTCCTAATTCTGCGGGAGTGGTCATTGATGCTATAAGATGTATAAAGTTGGCTCTGGATAGAAATCACGGTGGTGTTTTATATAATCCTTCTTCGTACTTTATGAAACATCCACCAATACAATATAGTGATGATGAAGCATATCAACTTACAGAAGAATTTATAAAAGCTTTCTCAGAAGCAAAAGTCCCTTTAATTGATAAAATGATTAAACAAAATGAACAAAGTACTGATTAATAACCAAATTAAAGAAAGATATGAAAAAATAGGAATTTCCAAAGATCAAGGGATTACCCAACAAACACAGCCTTAAGTGCCATAGAAATGGGGGCAGATATCTTAATAGTTGGGCGATATGTTACTTCATCTGAAGACATTGAAAATTCCATGAGAAGACTCCTTAACATCATACCAGGCTATTCTGATATTGACTTAAAGAGAATTCATACAGAAGACGACGATAATTCTGTAAAAAAACCTAAATGGGATTAAATTAAAAAACCCTACTTTTTACCTTTTTTCTCCTACCTAATTTTATAAATTCTTGATGAATATCTCTTTATGATAAAAAAGGAAGCGAGTGATTACATGCCCGTTGAACCAAAATTAGCTTCAACCGTAATTTTGTTACGGGAACGAACACCAGACTTAGAATCTGACGATGATTGTGAATTTGAAGTATTTATGGCTAAAAGACATGAAAATGCAAGATTTATGAGTGAACATTATGTGTTCCCAGGTGGAAGCATCGATGAACAGGACTCAACCAAAGAATCAAGAGCAAGATTAGTAGGAATTGATGAAAATATTATCAGTAATTTAAAGGAAATATGTGACGATCCTTCTAATCTTTGGATTATTGCCATCCGTGAGCTCTTCGAAGAAGTTGGGATTCTGATTGCTACTAATAAATCAGGAAATTCCTTTGGGAAAATTGAAAATAAACCAAAGAAACTAAAAAAGTACCAAAAAAAGCTTCAAAAAAACCGAATAACTATGACAGATGTCTTGACTAAAGAAAATCTTTATTATTCTACGAGTAATTTAAAATATTTTGGAAGATTTATTACCCCGGAGTTATCCCCCATTCGGTTTGATACACAATTCTTTCTCTGTAAATTTCCTCATAATCAAAATATTAATTTATTTTACGATGAATTAACAGAGGGTCTATGGGGTTCTCCAAGACAGCTAATAAAAAATTTTAAAAAAAAGCAAATCAAATTAATATTTCCTCAATATTCCACTCTAAAACGGCTTAATAAGTTTAAAACCGTCCAAGAGCTATTTGAGAATTCAAAAGATATATCAAGTCACAATCGATTGAAATAGCTGCTCACGATTTTTTTTTAATCTTCCCTAATTTTTTACTCCTCAGTTTAAAGCTTCCCTTTTATTCGAAAAATTGCTATAATTTCATGACCAAGTACTATAAAGATATTGAACAGGTTAGTAATTTTACTGAAATAAGGAAAATAATTCATTTGATAAGGTAAAAATACTTGTAACCTCTCACTTCTGTTTAGATCTTGCTGGATTCATACCAAGGCAAATATCTTCAAGTAGAACAGCGATTTAAATCACTAAAAAAGGCAATAATAGACGAACTTCGCAGGACCGATAATCCACTACGCATTTCTATTAAATTATCTGAATTTAATTGATTTCTCTGACCTCTGGAAGGTTTTAGATTATATTTGACTCGTAATCCCATAAATTAAAAAATGATTTTCTAAGTTCCATTGCTAAATCTGGATCTAATACATTCATTACCGACAAGATTTCTGAAGTTTTTAAAGGATTTTGCATTTTAATTATAACCCTTTTATTATCAAAAACATTAAAATTTGTAGGAATTTGTTTTGGGATAAATTTGAGTTTAAATCCTTCAAGTTCATCTGAAAGATTATAAAAATCTTTTAATTTTCTTTTCAATTCTTCGTAA
>Ga0209979_1005192_pt1 | contig 10364 bp, 9 predicted proteins | sample AnhtaG_FD_183114 | JGI IMG/M metagenome (GOLD analysis project Ga0209979, IMG submission 183114) | Deep subsurface microbial communities from Anholt, Denmark to uncover new lineages of life (NeLLi) - Anholt_01485 metaG (SPAdes) (version 2) | ecosystem: Environmental > Aquatic > Marine > Oceanic >...
GGCCGGGAACGCTCGACGGGACCACGTGACAGGCTGAGGTCAACAGGACAGGGAGCGTGAGGGCGACGAAACGGCGAAGCGTCCAACGTCTGGGCATGTGACCTCCTGTCGATACGACCATCCGAGCAACAATGTCGACAGGATACCATCCCTCGCTTGCCAAGTGAGGGCTTGGTGAAGATCTGTCACGTCAAATGTGTGTTAAACGTGAAGATGAAGACATACCATCCCCAGGGCCCCTGACATCGTCCATGGCTCAGCACGACGCGGTTTCCAAGGACACCGAAGGCCTTGGGGTAGGAACGGCGCCGGGCCCTCTAGCGGGTTCCCTCTTCCGCCCCGTCCGCCTCCGGCGGTGCCAATCGGCTCATGCGCAGGAGGGTCGCCCGTCGCCCGTTGGTCGCCTCCACCCGGAAGCGCGCCTGGCCGACGGTGACCTCATCCCCCACCTCGGGGGTATGCCCGATGGCCCCGAACACGAGCCCCGCGATGGTGTTGAACTCGTCTTCCGGCAACTGCAGGTCGAAGCGCTCGTTGATCTGGTCGATTCCGACCCGTCCATCCAGAGAGACCGTCCCGTCGGACAATTGCTCGATGCGCGGCCCCGGGGGGCCGAACTCGTCCGAGATCTCCCCCACCAGCTCTTCCAGGATGTCCTCGCTCGTCACCATCCCCGCCGTCCCGCCGAACTCGTCGATCACGATCGCCATCTGGGTGCGCTGGCGCCGGAAGTCCTTGAGCATCTCGGCGATCGACCGGGTCTCGGGGACGGCGAGCACCGGGCGGGCGAGGTCGCGGGCCGTGAGGCGCGCCGCCTGGTCGAAGCGGGCCAGGAGGTCCTTGGCATGGACGAAGCCGATGATGTGGTCGACGTTGCCTTCATAGACCGGGATGCGGGTGTGCAGGCTGCGACCTGCCAGGTGGACGATCTCCGAAAAGGGGGCGTCGGCCGCGACGCAGACCATGTCGGGGCGGGGCACCATGACCTCGTCCACCGTCTTGTCGGAGAACTCGAAGGCCCGGTTCACGAGGGCGCGCTCTTCGGCCTCGAGCACCCCCCCTTCGTGGGAGGCCTGCACCAGCATCTTGAGCTCCTCTTCCGAGTGGACCAGGTGGACGGCTTTGGTTGCCTTGAGACCGAAGACCCCCAGAAGGACCCGACTCGATCCGTTGAGCAGCCAGATGAAGGGGCGGAATAGCCAATAGAAGGCCTCGATGGGCCAGATCGCAAAAAGAATCAGCCGCTCGGAGTGGTGCAGGCCGAGGGTCTTGGGGGCGAGCTCACCCAAGACCATCAGCAGGTAGCTGATGAGGATGAAAGAGAGGGCGATCGCCGCCGTGTGGACGGCCACCGAGTGCCCCCAGAAGCCGAACAGCGGCTCCAAGAATCTGGCCAGCGTCGGCTCGCCCAGCCAGCCGAGCCCCAGGCTCGCGAGGGTGATCCCGAGCTGGGTGCTCGAGATGAAGCGGGTCGGGTCCTCGAAGGCCTGCCGGACCCGCCGGGCCGCGGTGTGGCCCTCGTCGGAGAGCTGCTCGATGCGGGTCTTGCGGACGCTGACGAATGAGAATTCGGCGGCCACGAAGAAGGCGTTGGCCGCGACCAGGAGGACGACGGCCATGAGCGGTCCGAACGGCTCGCCCTCCGGCATGGGCTCAGGTCCCGCTCGAGACGGCAAGCCGCTCGTCGAGCTGCTGGCGCAGGTCGCGCAAGCGGGCCTGGTAGTCGGCTTGCCAGATGTTCTCGGTCCACATGACGAGGGCGTCCTCCCCGTCGTCCTGGTAGTAGCCCCTCCGCCGCCCCAACGCCGAGAAGCCGTACTTCTCGTAGAGCTTCTGAGCGCCCGAGTTGGAGACCCGGACCTCGAGCGTGAGCCACTTGGCGCCCAGGCTCGCGGCCTCTTCGATCAGGTGCAAGAGCAGGCACTCGCCCAGGTACTTTCGCTGGTGGGCCGGATGGACGGCGATGGTCGTGATGTGAGCCTCCTCGAGGATCAGCCAGTAGCCGGCGTAGCCGACGAGGCGGCCGTCGGAGGCGAGGACGTGGTAGTGGCTCGCCGGATTCTCGAGCTCGGAGGTAAAGGACTGGATCGTCCAGCGATCGCCGAAGCACAGCCGCTCGATCGCGACCACGTCGATCAGGTCGGCGCGGGACATGGGGCGCAGCTCGATCATACCGACCCTCCGTAGCGAGCCACGGCGCTCGCTCCCCTGGCGTAATCGGGCAGCACCCGGCGCGGATCCTGCCCGGCATGGCGATCGGCCAGGCGAGCGATCGCGGCGGCCCCCAGGCGGTGCATGGCCGCGTCGAACTCGCCCGGCCAGCGCCCGGCGACTTTGTCAGCGTGCTTCACGGCACCATCCCCCAAAAAGACCACGGGCTCGCCCGCCAAGCGGGCAAACCAGGCCTCCACCCCCACCAGGCGCGTGGGCTCCAGTTCGACCAGGTCGTCACCCTCCTTATGGTACAAGGCCGCGAACAGGTCGGCCCCGCGGGCGTCGAGCAGCGGGGAGACGAGCCCCGAAACCGGGGCCTGGAGGGCCAGGGCTTCGAGGGTGGGGACGGAAACGAGCGGCTTGGCGAGGGCATGGGCGATCGCCTTGGCGGCCGCCATGGCCGTGCGCAGGCCGGTGAAGCCCCCGGGGCCGCTCGCGACCGCGAGGGCCGCAAGGTCCGTGGGCGTGAGGTCGCACAGGCGGCAGGCCGACTGGATGGCCCCCATGAGCCGCTCGGCGTGCCGCAACCGGGCCCCCGGAGCGGGCAAGAGCATCAAATCGACTCTCAGAGCCCCGCCCTCCGCGAGAGCGACGCCGAGGGTGTCTCCGGCCGTGTTGAGGCCGAGCACCCAACGGGGGTCATCGGCGGGCATGCAAGCTCTCCAGCCAGGCCGCCGCGCGCGGGCCCTGGGGCGCCAGCGAAGCCATCCGGCCGCCATCAGCGGGTTCGAGGGCGACGGTCAGGTGAGAGGGCAACGACAGGTTGCCCAGTCGTTCGGGCCATTCGAGGACGCACAGGCCCTCGGGCCGCTCCCAGTAGTCCGTCAGCCCCTGGGCGAGCAGGTCGGCCTCGTTCAGGCGGTACAGGTCGAAGTGGAAGAGCGGGATCCGCCCCTCTCGGTATTCATGGATCAGGGCGAAGGTCGGGCTGGTGACCCGGTCCTCGAGGCCCAAACCCTGCGCGAGGCCCTGGGCTAGGGTCGTCTTGCCGGCCCCCAGGGGGCCTGCGAGCAAGAGCAGGTCCCCCACCTGCGCGGTGCGGCCGAGCGACTCGCCCAAAGTGCGGGTCGCGGCGGCGTCGGGCAGAATCAGTCGGTGCGCAGCCACGGGTCTTCCATGCAAAAAAGGCCTCCCTCGGAGGCCGGGGGCTCTATCGGGACCGGGGCCGGGAGTTTTTGAACCTGCTTGGAAGCAGGTGGGTGCCCTCCTGACCGACTTCCGTTTCCGTCTACTTGGACGGTCTACTTCCGTAGCCAGAGCGTCGGGCGCCCAGATCGGATGATTGTAGCCCAAAAACTGGTCCAGCCCACGGCCTCGACAGAGTTGGGGCCAACATATCACAGGTGGCCGAGGGTTGACAACGGGCTTGACCAGATTCCCAAGAAGTCGTGAAGGGCAACGTCGGGGTACCGCCCCCACCACCGTCCTCAACGCCCAGACCCCGGCCACCGGAGCCAGGGACGCCTGGACGAGACTCCGGCCCGATCTGGTATGGTGTTGGGGCAGAGGAAGAGGATCGGCCGTTGCCAAGACTGACCTATCGGGTATCGCCAGGGTTCGCAGGCTTGCGCACGCCCCTCGTGAGGCGCCACTGAATCATGCCCACCGTCGATATTGGCATCCGCCTTGACCGCACGGTCGCAGAACTGGACCGCACGATCGAATCCATCGTGGCCCAGACGCTGGCGAACTGGCGCCTCTTGATCATCGATGACGCCTCGTCCGAGGCCCTCCCGGAGGCCGTGCGAGCCTGGCAAGGGCGCGATGCCCGCATCGAGGTTCGCCGCCTCGAGGCGACTCAGGGGCCGGCTGACACCTGCAGCGCGGCGATCGCCCTCATGGACGCCCCGTTCGTCGTGCTCCCCTCCGCGGGAGACCGCTGGGACCCGCGGTACCTGGAACGAACCTGCCAATCTCTCGTGTCCCATCCCGCCGTCGCGGTGGCCCATACCCGCTGGGAACGGGTTCAGAAGGACGGATCCCGATCGCCAACCCCGCTCCCGTTCGGTCGGAGCGGTCTGTACTGGTGCGACGAGACCTTGCTCCTCTACAACTGGATCCCCCTGTCCTTCGGAGTGTTCCGTCGCACCGCTTTCGAGGACCTGGGAGGATTCCGATCCGGCTACCGCCAGATGTTTGACCACGAGATGTGGCTGCGGATGGCCCAGCGCTGGCCGTTCTACTACTCGGACGATCTCCTGGGATTCCTGGCGCCCCGTGACACCGGTGAGGCCGAGTTCGAGGCATGCCGACTACGCGACGAGGTCTACGCCGACCGGCAGGGGTGGAGCCTGCCGCTGCGCCAGGTGGCCAAGGCCAGCGGCGTGAGCCTCGTCACGGGCATGGGCCTCGCCGAGACCGCCTCTCGCATGGCCAACCGGATGGGCGCGAGCCCTGACGAGGACACCTTCCTGCTGGCCGTGGCCGAATCCTGCCTGTGGACGGCCCTCAACAGTCAACTGGCCTTTCCGGACTCTCCGCAGGCCGCCTTGCCGCTCGTCGACAGGGTCCTCGAACGCCGGCCCCGAGAGCCGCGGGCGATCGCCCTCGCCCGGGCCGCTGAGGAGGGCGTGGCTGGCGCAGGGCCCATCGCTTTCAGTCTCGTGCTGGCCTTGCATAACCAGGCCGCCGAGGCCGAGGCCTGTCTCGAGGCCCTGTCGGCCCACACGCCGGAGGACCTCCCCTATGAAGTGATTCTGGTCGACGACGCGTCGACGGATGACACGGGCGAGCTGCTCGACTCCCTGCAAGGCGACGTCGTGATCGAGCGGAACGAGCGGGACCGCGGACTCGAGACCGCATGGCTCCAGGGCCGCGCCCTGGCCCGTGGGCGCCACGTCGTCTTCTTACGGCCGGAGGCCCGATTGGAACCCGGTTGGGCCGATCGCTTGCTCGTCAGCCTGACCCGCACCACCGATCCCGAACCAGAGCGGCCCGAGGGGTTTCCTCCGGAGTGGAGCGCGCTCGGGAGATCGGTCGACGGGATGGGACTCGCGCTGCCACGAGAGCAGCCCCTTCCCTGGCCCGCAGGCGCGACGCGCGTCGCGCGCGTGTCGGTCGTGATCGTGTCCTACAACTCGGAGCGGACTCTGCGGGAGTGCGTCGCCTCGGTGCTCGCGACCCTGGGGCCCGCCGACGAGGTGATGGTCGTCGACAACGCGTCTCGCGACGGCACGCCGCGCCTCTTGGCGCAGCTCGCCGAGACCGACCCGCGAGTCCGGGTCCTATTGAGCCCGGAGAACGTCGGCTTTTCGGCCGGCTGCAACCTGGGTATCCGCGCCACCCGGGGGGATTACGTCCTCTTGCTGAACCCCGACACCGTGGTCTATCCCGGCTGGATCGACCCCATGCTGGCCGCGATGGCGAACCCCCTCGTCGGGGCCGTGGGGCCCATCAGCGACTACGTGGCGGGGGCTCAGAAATGGGAGTTGTACGCTCCGAGCGATCGCCCCACGTCGCTGGCCGACCTCGCACGCCTGGTCGGGCGGCAGAATGCTGGCCGCGTCGCCGAGACCAAGCTGCTGATCGGGTTTTGCATGCTGCTGCGCCGTCAGCTGCTCGAATCCCTGGGCCTGCTCGACGAGGAGCTGTTCCTCGGCAACGACGACCTGGACTTGTCCTGGCGGCTGGCCCTCGCAGGACATCGCCTCGTCGTCGCCACGGCGGCCTTCGTCCACCACGTGGGGCAGGTCAGCTTCGACACCGAGCCATCCGCCCACACGAAGCGCCTGGTCCAGGAGAGCACCGACGCGCTGGCACGCAAGCTCGTGCGCCACTACGGACCGGGACGGGTTCCCTCGGCCGCGGAGCTGTGGGGCATGGCCTGGTTCACCCCGACCCCCGGCATCCTGGAGGGGACGGTCATCTCCTAAGGGGGATCCAGCCGGCCTCGGCTCAACACGGTCCCCGTGACAGCCCCCCGATCGCTCTGCTAGGGTGGGGGAATGTCCCCGCTGCCGATCGAATCAGGTCAGATCCTCGTCTATCAACTCTTCACCCTGGCCGATACGGTCGACCTCGACCGGCTGAGCGCGGCACTGGGCGTCGAGGCGATCGTGAGCCCATTCACCTCGCGCCGGCCCACCCCCCAGTACATCCAGTTCCGCAACCCGCCCATCACCCTGCCCATGGGCGATCGCCCCGTCACCCTCGCCCCCTACCGCCCCCTCACGGCGCGGGTCACGGCCAAGGTCTTCGACTTCGGGGTCCTCTCGGTGCGCTGGAGCTTTCCCGCCCCCGAGACCTTCGAGGAGCTCGTGCTGGAGGCGGGGCACTACATCGACAACGCCGAACTCGAGGCCGCCAGCCGTCAGATCGTCAGCGAGCTGCGCCCCCGGCTCGCCATGGCCCTCAAGAACCCGCGAAAGACCCAGCTCTTCGAGGACTACACGATCTTCCACGTCTCGGCCTTCCAGGAGCCGCAGGAGGCCGACATCCTCTTCAAGCGCGAGGCGGGCAACCTCGCCCAACTCCTGCGGGGCGAGCGCAAGCCCCTTTCCAACTCGGAGCAGAACGAGGTCCTGCGGGCCCGGGTCAGCTACTACGAGGACGACCTGGCCGTCATCGACTGGAATTCGGCCTTCATCTACGACCCCGAGGGCGGCAGCGAGCACCTCGACACCCTCGAGTTCGCGAACGCCGAGCTGTTGGAACTGCGCTACTACGACCGGCTGTTGGACGAGCAACTGGACGCCGTTTACCAGGCGATCGCCCGAGGTCAGGCCCTGCCGCGCTGGCGCATCCTCCTGCGCAACGACTATCATCAGACCCTGCAGCGGCTGATGGCCATTACCATGGATGTGATCGAGCTGACCGAGCAGATCGACAACGCCCTCAAGTTCATCGGCGACCTCTACTCGGCCAGGGTCTACCGGCTGATCGCCGACCGGCTGCGGCTGCGGGAGTGGGAAGGGTCGATCGACGGTAAGATCCAGACGGCTCAGCAGGTTTTCCAGATGCTGACCGACCAGGTTGATACCAGGCGCTCCTTCGCGTTGGAGGTGATCATCATCCTCTTGATCGCCCTCGAGATCGCGATGGCCTTGTCCCGTCACTGATGCTTTCACGCCGGAAGAGCTGCCGTGGCCAACCCGCCTTGAACCGAGTCCGTCATGGCGCGTGAGCAGTTAGTTGGAAATTTGTATCCAGGGAACCGAGTGCGGTACACCATCAGGCTACAGACTACCTGCGCAACGGTGGGATCGCCGCCATGGCTCATTACCTCTTCGCGCTGGCCGTGGGGCCGCGCTAGACTGCCCGCACGTCGAAGGAGACCATGGCCAAGCATGACATTGCGCTGATCGGGGGGGGGTTGGTCGGGCTCGCGACCGCGCTGGCTCTTGGCCGACGGCGCCCCGATTTGCGCCTCCTCGTCCTCGAAAAGGAATCCGATTGGGCCAGTCACCAGTCGGGCCACAACAGCGGCGTCATTCATTCGGGAGTCTACTACCCGCCGGGTAGCCTCAAGGCCCGTTACGCGATCGACGGGAACCGCTCGATGGCCGCCTTCTGTGCGGCCCAAGGCATCCCCTTCGACATCTGCGGCAAGCTCATCGTCGCGACCGATCCCGCTGACCTGGCGCGCCTGACCATGCTGTATGAGCGTGGCCTGGCGCATGGGCTCGAGTTGACCAGGCTGGGACCGGAAGAGGTTCGAGACATCGAGCCGCATGTGAGTTGTCTGGCTGCCATCCGGGTGGCCTCGGCTGGAATCGCCGACTACCGCCTGGTGGCAAGACGTATCGCCGAACTCGTGGCCGCGCAAGGGGGCGACTTGAAGCTGGGAACGCGGGTGGACGCGATCCGCGCGGTGGCGGGGGGCTTCGCGCTGGAGACGACGGGGGGCGCTTTCGAGGTGGGGGCCCTCGTCAATTGCGGCGGGCTCTTCAGCGATCGCCTTGCCCGCAAGGGCGGCATCGAGCCGGAGGCCCGCATCGTGCCGTTCCGGGGCGAGTATTACGAGCTGGTCCCGTCGCGCCAGCACCTGATCAAGCACCTCGTCTACCCGGTGCCGAACCCGGATTTCCCGTTTCTGGGCGTCCACTTCACCCGCATGATCGATGGCCGCATCCACGCCGGCCCGAACGCGGTCCTCGCCTTGAAGCGGGAAGGCTATCGCAAATCCGACGTCAGCCTGTCGGACGCCGCCGAGTCGTTGCTTTATCCCGGGTTTTGGCGGCTCGCAGGCCGACACTATCGAGAGGGCTTCTTGGAGATCGTCCGCTCGTTGAGCAAGGCGGTCTTTGTGCGAAGCCTCCAGCGGTTGGTCCCGGAAATCACCGCGGATGACCTGAAGCCCAGTCCGGCCGGAGTCCGCGCTCAAGCCCTGGCGCCCGATGGGAGGCTCGTGGACGACTTCCGCATCCACGTTGGGCCGCGTGCGATCCACGTTTGCAACGCACCTTCTCCGGCGGCGACCGCGTCGCTTGAGATCGGGGAGGCGATCGCCATGCAGCTCGAGATTTGATCGCCTCATGGCCCTGTGGTCAGCTCCACGCAATGATTGACCCAGTCAGCGGGTATACTGGCGGGGTAGCGCCTTGGATGAACGGAGAGAGAGGGATGTACTACATAGGCTATCTGGACGTATGCAGTCCCGCGATGATTAGCGGCTGGGCCTTTGATGCCCACAACCCGCAGCACCCCATTAACGTCGATATCTACGTCTCGGATAGCCTGGTTGCCACCGTGCCAGCCGGTGGCTTCCGACAGGATCTCCAGGATCAAGGCATCGGTAACGGATGCCATGCGTTCGAGGTTCCGGTAGCCGCCGAACTCAGCGCCGGCAACGACGTCCTCATCAACGTCCGCTTTGCCGGCACACGTCAGGATCTGTTCCAGAGCCCCGCGGTAATTGCGGGACAGGGACAGACCAAGATCCGCGATACTCACAACCGTCGACGGGTGTTGAGTCTGGCCTACCTGCAGGGCGAGGGCGTCGAAATCGGCGCCCTGCACTTCCCTTTGCCGGTTGGATCGCGCGCCCATGTGAGGTACCTCGACCGCATGACGGTGGCCGACTTGCGCCTTCAATACCCGGAGCTCGAACAGGCGCAATTGACGCCGGTCGACATCATTGACGACGGCGAAAAGCTCTTGACCATTGCTGATGGGTCGCTGGACTTCATCATCTGCAACCACATGCTGGAGCACTGTGCCAACCCACTGGGCACCATGCGTCAGCACCTGAGAAAGCTCAAGGACGAAGGCGTCCTGTATTGCGCCGTGCCGGACAAGCGCTTCACCTTTGATGTCGACCGCCCCCTGACAAGCTTTGATCACTTGATGCTAGATGATCGTGACGATGGGGCCAGTTCCCGCTACGCTCACTTCGTGGAGTTCGTAGAGGTCGTACAACACCCCGGCGGCAAGGAAACTATCGCCTCCGTCCAGGAACTTCTCGAAATGGACTACAGCATCCATTACCATGTGTGGGATTGCTCCAGTTTTATGGACTTTCTCGTGCAAGCACGCAACTATCTGGGTCGCTCCTTCGAAGTCGTCCATTTCGAGCGCAACCACGATGAAGCCATCGCCATCTTGATCAAGCGATCGCCCTAATCTGAAGTTCCGCGTTGAGAATCGGTAGCTAGTCTGAAGTTCCAGAAGGCGGATGTGATTCAGAGAGGCGATGCCGTCCCGGCACTGCAGCGAGAGGGCTACCGAAACACTGATTTCAAGCTACGAGATGCCCTTGAGACCCTCTTGTACCCGGGGCTCTGGCGATTGGCTGCTAAGCACCATGGCGAAGGTTGGAACGAGATCGTGAGGTCGCTGAGTAAGAAGGCCTTCGTGCGGAGCCTGCAGCACCTCATTCCTGAGATTGAACCTCAGGATCTCGAGCCTTGCCCTGCGGGCGTGCGGGCCCAGGCCATGGAGCGAAGTGGTCGTTTGGTGGAAGACTTCCGCCTCCTCTTCCAGCGCCGGGCCGTGCATGTGCTAAATGCCCCCTCCCCAGCCGCAACGGCATCCTTGGCGATTGCCGTGCCTATCGCCCGTCAGGTCTGCCAGGCGGACCGTTGAACGCGGGTTCGACAGTAAGTCGGGGGGCTTTGGAGCGCGAGCCGCATCGCGCGTAGGTCGAGTGTCTGGAGAGACAGGGGGAGACAAGCGGAGCCTTGGTCGCTATGCTGGTAGGCGGGAGGCCCGCC
>Ga0209979_1005193_pt1 | contig 10364 bp, 8 predicted proteins | sample AnhtaG_FD_183114 | JGI IMG/M metagenome (GOLD analysis project Ga0209979, IMG submission 183114) | Deep subsurface microbial communities from Anholt, Denmark to uncover new lineages of life (NeLLi) - Anholt_01485 metaG (SPAdes) (version 2) | ecosystem: Environmental > Aquatic > Marine > Oceanic >...
ATCTAACTCGTTAACAATATTAGTAATATAAAAAGAGTTATTAATTTTTACAATATATAATTAATCAATAGTGTAAAACAATATGAAATGCAAATTTAAAAAAATGAATTTAAAACCCATAAATATATATCCATTAATTGATAATGTTATAAAACCATCTCAATATGTTGGTGGGGAATTAAATTCGGTTCATAAAGACATTAAAAAATGTAAAGCATCAATAGTTTTAGCCTTTCCCGACCTTTATGAGATTGGAATGTCAAATATGGCTATTCATCTTCTTTACAATGTTATAAATAATCATCCCGATTTTGTTGCTGAGAGAACATTTGCTCCCTGGTTAGATATGGAGGAGCAAATGAGAAAAACAGATACTCCTCTTTTTTCTTTAGAAAGCAGAATTCCAGTCAAGGAATTTGATATATTGGGTTTTTCTGTTCAACATGAACTATGTTTCACAAATATACTAAATATGTTAAATCTTGCAAAAATACCGATAGAATATAAAGATAGAGGGAATGAACATCCCATAATAATAGCTGGTGGACCAGGTGTTTTTAATCCAGAACCAATTGCCCCCTTTATTGATTTTTTTGTAATAGGCGATGGTGAAAATGTAATAATGGACATTCTTGAGAAATTAAGTGAGTTAAAAAATAAAGGTTTTAATAAAAATGAGATTATAAAAGAAATGGGTAAAATTGATGGGATTTATGTACCCTCATTTTATGATTTCATCTATAAAACTGATGGAAGTGTGAAGAAAATAATAGTTAAAGACTCATTTCCAAAAAATGCTGTAAAGAATATTATTGTAGATTTTGGAAGTTTTAGTCAGTCATTAAAATTGATAGTTCCCAATACGCAAGTAGTTCACGATAGATTTTGGGTTGAGATAATGAGGGGTTGTTCTAAAGGATGTAGATTTTGTTTGGCAGGTTTTATATATAGACCAATCAGAGAAAGAACTGTTCAATCAATACTGAATTTAATTATACAAGGATTGGAAAAAACCGGTTATGATGAGGTTTCACTATCATCACTTTCTTCAACTGATTATTCTGAGATTGAATATTTATTAAAAAGTTTAAAGCGAAATTTAGAAAGTAGCCACACTGCTATATCATTACCATCTTTAAGATGTGATAGTTTTTCAGTAAAATTAGCAGACCTTATCTCACAAGAAAGAAGGACAGGTCTTACATTTGCTCCTGAAGCTGGGACTCAAAGATTAAGAGATGTTATAAATAAAAATATTACAGATGAGGATATTTTTAACTGCGCCAGGGCAGCATTTTCAAGTGGATGGGAAAGAATAAAACTTTACTTTATGGTTGGACTTCCCACTGAAGAGATGAATGATTTGGATGGAATAATTAATATGATAAACAAAATATTAATAATTGCAAAAATGGAGGTTCCAAGAAATAAGTACAGCAGAATAAAGATAAATGTAACAATCTCACCTTTTTGTCCAAAACCTAACACACCATTTCAATGGGTTGGTCAGGATTCATTAGAAATTTTAGATAAGAAGGTTAATTATCTAAAAACAAAACTTAAGAAAAAAAATGTATTTATTAAAATGCACAATGTACACAGAAGTCAAATAGAAGCAATTTTTGCGAGAGGGGATAGAAGACTTTCAAAAGCAATAAGAATTGCCTGGGAAATGGGTTGTAAATTTGACAGCTGGACAGAACAGTTTTCATATGATAAATGGTTAACAGCTTTAAAAAAGGATAATGTAGATATATCCTTTTATGCTAATAGACATAGAGAAGAAGATGAAATATTCCCGTGGGAAATAATTGAGAGTGGACAAAATAGGAAATTTTTATTTAAAGAATATAAAAAAGCTTTAAGTGGACATACTACTTCAGATTGCAGATTAAAGGGATGCAATAATTGTGGATTACAAGAAATAATAAAATGTCCAATATCTTGAAATAAAAAAATGTTTTTTATATTTTTTAAATAATTTTAATAAGATTTTTTAATTAGCAATTTTGAATTAATTTTGTAAAGCATTACTCAATATCAAGGAAAAATTATTGGATAAAAATACAAGTAAAGTCATTATGCGTTTTAGATTTTCAAAACTAAGTGATATAAAATACATATCGCATTTAGATTTGATTAATCTTTTAATTAGAGCATTAAGAAGAGCAAAAATACCTATGCTTTATTCGAAAGGTTATCATCCAAAACCGAAATTATCAACTGCATATGCTTTAAAGGTTGGATGGGAAAGTGTTGGTGAGTATGCGGATATAATTTTAAGCAGGAAGTTATCAACAAAGACATTTGTGAAAAGAATAAATGACCAGTTACCCCAAGGGTTAAAAGTATTAAGGGCGAAATCGGTAGAATCATCCCAATCTCTTTCAAGCCAAATAAATTGTATGAGATATCAATTAATATTTTCATACCACCCTGAGTTAATAAAAAGACAGGAAGCTGATTTATTATTAAAATTATTTACTGAGAATATGATAGGATTTAACAATCAATTATCAAAAAATGCTAAATATTTTAAGGAGAAATTACTTAATTTTAAAATTAGAAGTTTACCTGATAATATAATAATAGATTTTTTAATCGCTATTGGTAGTCAAGATGATTTAAAAATAAATGATCTTATTAAATTTTTAAACTTACAGGAAAATAAAAGAAAATTTTTTTTAAAGAGAATTCTAAGAATTAATATGTTTAGAAAGGATGGTGATTTACTTCTAAATCCATTTACACTGCTCAAATAGATTGTTAAATATTTTAAGTAAAGGGTATTTTAGAAGTTATTTTTTATGAAATATGATTTATTAATAAGCTCGGATCTAAATGAAATTAGAGTGGCAATTTTGGAAAATGATAAAGTTGCGGAACTTTATTTTGATAGAGAAAAAAAAGATTCAATAATTGGAAATATATATTTGGGAAGAGTTCAAAAAATAATATACGGTTTAGACTCCGCTTTTGTAGATATAGGAGTAAAGAAAAATGCTTTCTTATTTGTAAAAGAGGTTGGTTCACCTTTTGATTATTATGAAGGAACCAATGAAATAGTAAAGGGAAAAATAAAACAAATCCTAAAACATGGACAGATGTTAATAGTTCAGGTAACAAGAGTCCCTATGGGAACCAAAGGAGCTCGATTAACATCCCTTGTCTCTCTTGCTGGTAGATATTTGGTAATGATGCCATATGGTGATGGAATAGGTGTTTCTAAAAAACTTGATGAATCAGAAAGAGAAAGATTGAGAAGTTTAAGCACAAGGCTAAAAATTAGGAATATGGGAATAGTAATTAGAACTGCTGCAAAAGGCACGAAGTTAGCTATTTTAAAAAGAGAGTTAAAATACCTTAAGCGGTTATGGAATAATATTCAAAATAAAGCTCGAAGGTTAGATTCCCCAACTCTAATTCATAAGGAGTTAGACTTAGTTCATAGAATTCTAAGGGATAGATTAACTTTAGATTTTAATAACATTGTGGTAGATACAAAACAGTTATATGATCATATATCCAATTATTTGATAAAGAAGATTCCTCAAATGCATTCAAAACTAAAGCTACATAGTGGAGAAAAACCATTATTTGAAGAAATGGGAGTTGAAAAGGCAATTGATTTAGCTCTTAAAAGGAAGGTTTGGTTAAAATCAGGTGGATTTGTTGTAATTGATAAAACAGAAGCTCTAACCGCTATTGATGTAAATTCTGGACGTTTTTCAGGAAAAAATGACTTAGAAGAGACGATTTTTCATATAAATTTGGAAGCCGTTGAAGAGATTGTTAAGCAAATAAAGCTAAGAGATATTGGAGGATTAATTGTTATTGATTTTATTGATATGGAGAAAGAAGGAAATAGGCTAAAAATTGTTGAAGCTATGAAAAATGCTCTACAGTCTGACAATGTAACAACTAATATAACTGATATTTCAAAATTGGGATTGCTTGAAATGACTAGGAAAAATGTTACAGAAGGGATTCAAGATGTTTTATGTAAGCCATGTCCATATTGTGATGAAAGTGGATATATCCTATCAGAAGAATCTATGAGATTAAAAACTGAAAGAGAAATTTTTAAATTAGCAAAAGAAAGTGAATCCGAAGCATTCCTTATAGAACTTAATAGTGGCGTTGCAGCTATGGTTATAGGTCAGGGTGGAGAAAATGTAAAAAAATTGGAGAATATTACAAATAAATATATTTCCATAAAGGGTAATGACAGTATCTCTATTAATGCTTTCAATTTACTAAAAGAGGGAACTATAAAAGAGATAGAAGAAGCAGCAATACCTGTATATCAGGGACAGGTATTAGATATATTAGTAGAGGAACCTCACTCACATATTTCCAAGGATGCTATTTCAAGATTTAGTGGTTATATAATACATATTATAGATGGTGGAAAATATCTTCATGAAAGATCAAGGGTGGAGATAATAAATGTTACGAAAACTTATGCACAAGCAAAAATAATTGTTAGATAAATTTTAAATTTACAAAAAAGTGTTTACTTTTAATTTCTAAATGAGACAAAGTCAAAAATAATTTTGACTCAAAAAAATGATTCTGGTATAATCTACCCTCATTATAAATTTAAAAAGTTTATATAAAAATAGTGATTTAAAGGAGATTAAAATTTATATAGTTCTTGAAACTGGAGGAAAACAATATAAAGTTAAGTTAGGTGAGAATTTTTTAATTGAAAAAATAGAAGGTGAGAAGGGAGATAAAGTTATTTTTTCAAACATAAAGCTCATCTCAGAAAAGGAAGAGATAATAGTTGACAAGGATATACTATCCAATTATAGAGCAATTGGAGAAATAGTAGAACATGTTAGTGGAAAGAAAATAATAGCCTTCAAGCATACTTCAAAAACTGGTTATAAGAGAAAAATTGGTCATAGACAAAAATACTCACGGGTAGTTTTAAAAGAAATAAAATCTCCCAAATCAAAGAAGGAATAAAGAATCTTATTAAAAAGAAATAGAAATTAGAATAAAAGATATCTAATAAATTAAGTTCAAATTAATCATAAAATAGATTATAATGTATTTAGAGGTGATATAAATGGCACATAAAAAGGGTGGAGGAAGTAGCCGAAATGGAAGAGAGGGTACTTCAAAACGTTTAGGTATAAAGCGCTTTGGTGGTCAGTTTGTAAATGCAGGAACAATTCTTGTCAGGCAAAGAGGTACTTGTTATAAACCAGGTCATAATGTTGGAAGAGGAAGAGATGACACACTTTTTGCTAAAATTGCTGGAAATGTATTTTTCAAGAGATTGTCTAAAAACAAAAAAAGCATAAATATAATACCTTAATAAATTTTCATTAGTTAAGAAAATATTCTACAATTTATAAAACATTTTGAGAAAAGACCATAAAATTATGGTCTTTTTTTTATTAAAATAATTAATTTCCTCCTACTCTATTAAATAAAATTTTAGATTCCAATAAAGTTTTAATATAAGATAATCTTATATAATAAAATAAATCTATAAAGTATAAATAATTAAATTCCTACCCAATTTTATGGAAAATGAGTTATAAAGAAAAAATAGATCTTTTAGATGAAGCTAAAATATTCGTTAAAGGTGGAGATGGAGGTAACGGTTGTGTCAGTTTTCTAAGAACACGCTATAATGCAAAAGGCGGACCAGATGGTGGAAGTGGTGGAAATGGAGGAAGTGTCATTTTAAAAGCTGACTCACAAAAAACCTCCTTGCTTGATTTTGCATATCTTGTGCATTTTAAGGCTGAAAGGGGCAAGCATGGAAAAGGTGCAAATAAGAATGGAAAGAATGGAAAGGATTTAATCATAAATGTTCCAGTTGGCACAGTGATAAAAGATGATAAAGGTTCATTTGTAACAGATCTTAATCAGGATGGTATTGAAGTAATTATAGCTAATGGTGGAAGAAGTGGAAAAGGAAATACTTCTTTTGTTAGATCAACATTACAAGCTCCATCTTTTGCTGAGAAGGGAGAAGTTGTAAGGGGAAGATGGATTGAGCTTGAGTTGAGACTAATTGCAGATGTTGGGATAGTAGGATTTCCAAATGTTGGAAAATCAACCTTACTCAGTAAATTAACTTCAGCAAAACCAAAAATAGCTAATTATCCATTCACGACCTTGTATCCAAAGGTTGGAATGAAAGAAGAAGAAGATTTCAGTTATATAATTGCAGAAATTCCTGGGTTAATTAAAGGAGCTCATAAGGGAGCAGGTCTTGGAATTAAGTTTCTAAAACATGTTCTAAGGACGAAAATTCTCATTCATATTTTAGAAGTCTCAGTATCGTCTCAAAGGGATCCTGTTAACGATTTTATTATGTTAAATAACGAAATGAAGTCATTTAATAGAGAGTTGTTGAAAAAACCTCAAATTATAGTCTTAAATAAAATAGATTTACTACAGGATGATGAAGAAATAAAGAGGGTAAAAAAATTTTTTAGTGAAAAATATAAAAAGAAAGTACACTTAATATCTGCTATTTTTTCCGAAGGTCTTGAAAAACTGTGTATTGATATAAAAGATATTTTAAGAAAGACTAAAAAAAAGGAAATAAAAAAAACAAAAATCAAAAAGGAATATATATTTAAAGAGCAAAAATTAATTAAAATAAAGAAGGAAGGTAAAGCCTTTAGAGTAATTGGTGATGAGGTAGAAAGAGCTGTAATAATGACAGATTTTAATAATCCGCAGGCTGTTTCGTATATGCAGCGCAAGCTTGATAAATTGGGATTAAATGAAAAATTGTTAAAATATGGAGCAAAAGAGGGTGACACAGTTTTAATTTGTGACAAAAATTTTGAATTTATTCCAGAGAAAGGTATGTAAAATAATAAAATTTTTTTAACATTATAATTTTTTTAATTTATAATTTTTATATTTATTAATTTATTTTTAAACTTTTAATTTTATAACTTAGTTAAATTATTGATATTGAGGTAGGTGTATAGATTTTGAGAATAGGAATAATGGGTGGTACTTTTAACCCTATTCACTATGGACATTTGGTAACAGCAGAAGAGGCAAGAATACAATTTAATTTGGATAGAGTATTATTTATTCCAACAGGTGATCCTCCTCATAAAGATGGTCAGAAAATTACAAATGCACAACAGAGATATCTGATGACTGTTATGGCTACAGGCTCAAATCCTTATTTTTATGTGTCCAGAATGGAAATTGATCGTCCTCAACCTTCGTATACTATTAATACAGTAAAAGATTTACATGAAGTTTATAAAGATTCACAAATTTTCTTCATAACAGGTACTGATGCAGTTTTGGATATATTGACATGGAAAAATCCAGCTGAAATTCTAAACTTGTGTATATTTATCGCAGCTACTCGTCCAGGTTATGAGCTCGATAGGTTGAACAATATTAAGAAAAGATTGAAAGATGAATTGGGAATAGCTGATATTAAAGAAAGAATACATATTATTAAAATACCAGCACTTGCCATTTCTTCAACTGATATTAGAAATAGAGTGAGGACTGGAAAACCTATTAGATATCTTTTACCAGAGGGTGTAGCTAATCATATTTATAAGATGGGTTTCTATAAAAAATAATTAAATTAAAATCAATGTAGGGCAACCCTTTAGGGTTGCATTTTTAACTTTTTTATTAGATTTATATACAAGTAATTTGTTTTAATATATTCTATGTAAAGATCTGACATTTCGTTGTAAAGTAACTCTTTAAGATTGCATTTATACAAAGCTAAAGCTTTGTCCTACATTTGGTGGATTTTATATATTTAGTAGGAGGATTAAAATTGGAAGAACAAAAAATTGGTACAAGAATGGAAAGAAGATTAAAATTAGAAAAGAGAAGAAAAAGAAAAATATTCACAATTTTTATAACATTACTAATGATCTTTATATCAATTTTCTTTTTTTCCTATTTGCGAAATTGTCTATCTAAACCGGGTAAAGAAACTGCACAAGAACAAACAACCAGTTCAACTTTAGAAGAGGAACAACCAACTTCAACTGAGGAGGAATTAGTTTTTAGTGGAAAAACAAATCTCTTAATCATTGGTTCTGATAAAAGCTTAGAGCAGATTTCTCCGAATTCAGTAATACTAACCAGCTATAATTCTATTTCAGAGGAAAGTTTATTACTCTCTATACCTTTAAGGACAATACTTCAGTTTTCTGAAGAAGCTGTAACAGTGCAACAGTTATTAAAAGAAGGGCGAATAGAGGATTTAAAATCAGCCATAAATGATTCGATAGGGATTGAAGTGGATCACTATATCTTAGTAAATGTTTTTGATTTAGTGGAAAAAATTGGTGGTGTTTTAGTTAATATTCCGGAAAATATTAGCTTTCCAGATATTAATACTGATGTAACAGTTTTACTTGAGAAGGGAGAAAAGAATTTAAGTGGAGATTTAGCTATTAGTTATCTCCATTACATAAGTGGAGAAGGTGAAAGCATTTTACATGTATCGGATCAACAAGATGTTTATCTATCCATTTTAGATAAACTAATGGCTAAAAAAAGTTATTCTGAGATAGCCAATGAAATGCAATTAATTTCTGAATATTTTGCTTCAGATTTTTCTGTTGAAGAATTAATATCTTTAGGTTCATCTATGACTAAACTTCAGGAATCTAAAATTTTCAAAGATAAAACTTTACCTATAATAGTAGCAGAGATAGACGGTAATAATTATCATGTTCCACAACCTGAAAAAATAACAGAGATATTTGGGGAATTTGAACCAGTTATATCTCCTGAAGAAAAAGAAAAAAGTAATATTATAATTTTAAATGGTTGTGGAAGTCCTGGAATTGCAAATAGTGCAGGTAATAAACTACAGGATGACTTTCAAATAGTTGAAATTGGGAATGCAGCCAGCTTTCAATATACGGAAACTAAAATAATAGTTACTTCATTTAAAATAAGTGTAATTGAAGATGCAATTTCTATTAGAGAGCTCCTGGGGGTAGGGAAAATAGTAACAGATGGATCATTATCTGAACAATTCAGGCAAAAAGCTGATATTGTTATCATAATAGGTAGTGATTATATTCCAATTGGATAGGAGGGAAAAATATCTTTTAAAAAATCTTCTTTAAATGCCATAGAAGCTGCAAAAGCTGCTAACGAGAAGAAAGCCTTAGACATAATAGTATTGGATGTAAGTGGCAGGTTAATAATTACTGATTATTTTGTGATATGTAGTGGTAAAACAGACAGACAGATTAAAAGTATATCTGATGAAATTCAAAAAACATTAAAAGAAAATAATATAATACTACATAGAATAGAAGGTACTCCCAATGGAGGTTGGGTTCTTCTGGATTATTTTGATTTTGTAGTTCATATATTTAATATAAAATCAAGAGAATACTACAAGTTAGAACGACTCTGGAGGGATGCTGCTATTATTAAATGGGATAGTTAATATATAGTTGAAACAGGTTTTTGGTAATAAAATAAATATAAATAAAAGTGGGGATGTAGCTCAGTGGAAGAGCGCTTCTCTGGCAGGGAAGAGGCCGTGGGTTCAAGTCCCATCATCTCCACCATTATTTTTTAATTTTTAACTAAGTTAAATATTATGGAAAAATATAATCCTCGAGAGATAGAAGAAAAATGGCAAAATATTTGGCAAGAAAATAAACTCTATAAGACAGAGGAGACGAAAGAAAAGCCAAAATATTACTGTTTGGATTTTTTTCCTTATCCATCTGGAGATGGATTATCAGTTGGACATTGCAAAAATTATATTCCTACTGATGTCTTTTCAAGATTTAAGAGAATGTGCGGATTTAATGTACTTCATCCTATGGGATGGGATGCATTTGGACAACCTGCTGAGCAGGAAGCCATAAGTAAAGGAATTCACCCAAAGATAACAACTGCAAAATACACTGCTAATTATAAAAGACAACTGAATCTAATTGGTGCATCTTATGATTGGGAAAGGGAAATTAACTCAAGTCACCCCGATTATTACAAATGGACACAATGGTTTTTTCTACTTCTTTATAAAAAAGGCTTAGCTTACCGTGCAAAAGCACCGGTTAATTGGTGTCCAGAATGTCTTACTGTTTTGGCAAATGAAGAGGTAGAAGATGGTAAATGTTGGAGATGCTACAGTAAAGTTATAAAAAGAGACCTGATGCAATGGTTTTTCAAAATTACAGCATATGCTGATGATCTTTTAACAGATTTAGAGACTATTGATTGGCCTGAAAAAATAGTTTTAATGCAAAGAAATTGGGTAGGGAGAAGTGAAGGAATAGAGTTTGATTTAAAAATAAAGAACAGTGAAAAAACTATATCTGTCTTTACTACAAGACCGGATACAATCTATGGAATGACAT
>Ga0209979_1005194_pt1 | contig 10360 bp, 7 predicted proteins | sample AnhtaG_FD_183114 | JGI IMG/M metagenome (GOLD analysis project Ga0209979, IMG submission 183114) | Deep subsurface microbial communities from Anholt, Denmark to uncover new lineages of life (NeLLi) - Anholt_01485 metaG (SPAdes) (version 2) | ecosystem: Environmental > Aquatic > Marine > Oceanic >...
GTAGGTACTGGCATGCAAAATACACCGGGCTATGCCGCCAGAATGTTTCGCGTTCTTCATGAACAGGGCATTAACATCCAGCTAATTACCACTTCCGAGATAAGGATAACCTGTATTATCTCTGAGGATAGGGTTAAGGATGCTGTTCAAGCATTGCATCAAGCTTTTGAGCTAGAGAAAGAAACTTGACAATCTTGGCTTGACATCATAAGTTTTATAGAATAGTTAATCAGGCAATGGGTATAGCATCTTACCAGCAAGAGGAAGAAAAAGCTCAATTAAGACAGCAACTGAGCAAGGAAGCCATAGATTTAGCCCTTCAAGGCAAATGGGAGGAGGCTGAAGCGGTAAACAGGGACATAATTAAGAGATTCCCCACTGATGTCGAGGCTTATAATCGCCTTGGCCGAGCTTTGACAGAGTTAGGGGATTTTGACCGGGCTAAGAAAGCCTATTTTAAGGCTCTGAAGCTTGCCCCTGAGAATACTATTGCTAAGAAAAATCTTGCCCGTTTAACTAGCTTGTCAGAGTCTATGGCAACTTTAAGTAGCAACCCTCAGGAAGCTTCAACCTGGAGAGCTCAAGCTCGAAGAGTTGCTCTTGACCTTTTTATAACTGAGATGGGGAAGGCTGGGGTGGTTAATCTTCATAATGTGGCTTCAGGCGACGTCTTAGCTAAGATGGGATTTGGTGACCAAGTGCACTTGGAAGCAAGAGGACAGCACCTGATTGTGGCGAGTGAGGGTGGAGAATATTTGGGAGAGGTGGAGCCGAGACAGGGATTGCGTCTCATCAAACTAATGCGAGGTGCAAATAGATACGCTGCAGCGATTCTCAATGTAGAAGAAGATAAAGTGCAGGTGATTATTAAAGAGGTGTATCAACATCCCAGCCAAGTGGGACGTCCCTCCTTTCTTGTTAAAGCTACAGAGCACCTGCGCACGCGTATTAAAGAAAGCCTTCCCAGGCGAGGAATCATTACTGACGAAAGTGAGACCTCGCCTGAGCTTGGATATTTTGAGGAGGAAGAAGACCTTGGCCCCGAAGAGGAATCTTTGCCTGAAGGTTTCACCGTCGTTGGTGAAGATGGTGAGAGAGGAATTGAGATTTGATGGAATCCACAATAGTAAAGCCTGTCGATATCGAAGAGGAGATGAAAAGCTCCTATCTGGACTATGCTATGAGTGTCATCGTCTCGCGAGCCCTGCCTGATGTGCGTGATGGCTTGAAGCCAGTGCAGCGACGTGTTTTGTACGCTATGGATGGCTTGGGGTTACGACACAACAGTCCATACAAAAAGAGTGCCCGCATTGTTGGTGAAGTCATGGGGAAGTATCACCCCCATGGAGATGCCCCGATATATGAAGCTATGGTACGCATGGCTCAGGATTTTTCTCTGAGATATCCCTTAGTTGATGGGCAGGGTAATTTTGGCAGCGTTGACAATGATCCACCAGCGGCAATGAGGTACACCGAAGCTCGCCTTTCCGGAATTGCCGAGGAAATGTTAGTTGACATCGAAAAAAATACCGTCGACTTTGTTCCCAACTTCGATGACTCTCTCCAGGAACCCTCTGTCTTGCCTGCCAGGTTGCCTAACTTGTTAGTTGGTGGTTCCTCAGGCATAGCCGTGGGAATGACGACTAATATCCCCCCGCATAACTTAGGCGAGATATGTGATGCCATTGTCTGCCTAATTGATAATCCCCAAGCTACTGTAGAGGAACTGATGGAGCTGGTCAAAGGCCCCGATTTTCCCACTGCCGGGATAATTTGGGGGAAAGGGGGCATAGACAATGCTTATACTACGGGGCGAGGAAAAATTATACTTCGGGCTAAAGCCAACGAACTGACTAGCAAGGGGGGCAAGAGACAAATAGTTGTTACTGAACTTCCCTATCAGGTAAACAAAGCAGCTTTGGTAGAGAGGATAGCTGAGCTGGCTAAAGTGAAGAAAATTTCGGGGATAGCCGAGGTGCGTGATGAGTCGGATAGGGAAGGCATGCGCATTGTTATCGAACTCAGAAAGGAGGCACAACCTCGACAAGTACTTAACAACTTCTACAAGTATACCGCGATGCAATCTGCCTTTCACATCAATATGGTTGCTTTGGTTAATGGACAACCTAAAGTAATTAATCTTAAAGAGGCGCTAACTTCTTACATTGACTTTCGTTTTCAGGTCATTACCAGGAGGTCTCAGTTTGAACTTGATAAGGCAAAGGACAGGGCTCATATCCTCGAGGGCTTCAGAATTGCCCTGAACAATCTGGAGCAGGTGATCAAGATTATTCGGCAGTCTCAAACCGTAGAGTCCGCTCGTGCCAATCTAATGGCAGCTTTTACTCTGTCACAGATTCAAGCGCAAGCTATCCTTGATATGCCGCTTCGTAGATTGGCTAAGCTAGAGCAAGATAAAATAACTGAGGAATATGCCGCTGTGATAAAGAGTATTTCCTATCTTGAGGATTTGTTAGCTAACCCTCGGAAAGTATTATCACTTGTTGCCCAGGATGCTGAGGAGCTTAAATCTAAGTATGGTGACTCCCGGCGAACCGTAGTGAAAGCAGAGGAAATCGAAGAATTTCGTACGGAAGACCTTGTTCCTCATGAGACAATGGTAGTTACCTTGACGCACAGGGGGTTTATTAAAAGAATTCCTGCCAGCACTTATCGGCTGCAACACCGTGGCGGAAAAGGCGTCATGGGAATGGTAACCCGGGGTGGCGATACAGTGAACCACATCTTGGTAGCTGACACCCATGATAATCTTCTTTTCTTCACCAGCGCTGGTAAGGTTTACTGTGTTAAATGCTACGAGGTTCCCGAAGATTCCTCCCGCATGGCCAAGGGAATAGCAATTGTTAATTTATTACCTATTGACTTGAAAGACGAGGTAACTGTGTTGTTATCCTTAGCAAGTTTTCCCTCAGATAAGTTCTTATTACTGGCTACTAAGGGTGGCGTGATAAAAAAGACTACCCTAAGCAAATTTGCTTCGATAAGGAGGAATGGCATTATTGCCATGGGGCTCAGAAATGAAGATAAGCTGGTCTCAGCTGGAGTGTTTGCTGATGAAGATGAGGTCATCCTGGTGAGTCGAAATGGGCAGGCTATTAGATTTATGGTCAAAAGCTTGAGGACAGCGTCGCGAACTAGTGGCGGTGTCCGTGGCATTCGTCTTGTTGACGATTATGTTGTTGGTATGGGCATTGTCCTTCCCGATGCTTATGTGCTCACAGTAACCGAAAAAGGTTTTGGCAAGCTGACCCCGATAAAAAACTATCCTGTTCACAATAGGGGAGGCAAGGGGGTGAGGGCTTATAGGGTTGGCCCGAAAACAGGTAATCTAGCTGTGTCCAAGTTTGTTTCCCCGCAAGGCTCCCTGGTGATGTTATCAGCCAGGGGCAACGTGGTGAACATTCCTATGGAGCAGGTCTCAATTCAGGGCAGGGGTGGCCGGGGAGCCAGGCTAATGGGCTTAGCCGAAGGTGATAGCGTGGTTTCGGCCACCTTGGTTTTCCGGCACGATGAAATCCTGTGAGCAGAAATCACCCTTCGCGTTCTTGTGATTCTGACCCCTTCGCTTCTTGTCATTCTGAGCGAAGCGAAGAATCTAATCTCGCTCAGGGTAAACTCCGTTAAGGGTTCCAGAGATTCTTTGCTCGGCCAGAGTGGCGGGAAGAATTTTAAGTGGAAAACATAGTGAATTTTCTGCGAGAGTTGGGCTTGACTTTTGTTCCCCTTTTTGTAGCCATGGATGCGGTGGGGAATTTGCCAATTTTTATCGCTTTAACACAAGAAACGAAGGCTGCGCATCGTAGGCGTGCAGTACATTTGTCAACACTTACCGCCCTTGGTGTAGGTCTGGGATTTGTTGCCATTGGCAAAGCTATATTTTTACTTTTAAACATTGAGGTAGCTGATTTCTTAGTGGCCGGGGGCATCATTCTGCTGGTTTTGGCCATCCAGTATTTAATTACAGGTAAGGTGATAGAAACTCAGAATTCATCAGCCTCCGAGATGGTAGGTGTAGTACCTCTAGGCACCCCACTAGTTGTCGGGCCAGCAGTGATTACTACCTTGCTTTTGCTTATCGACCAATATTTTATCGCCATTGTGGTGCTTTCCTTTATCCTTAATTTAGTGATACAATGGCTCCTTTTTAGGGAAGCCGATCGAATTGTAGATTTTCTAGGCAATACCGGCGTGAGTGTTATATCAAAAATAATTATGTTGCTTTTAGCTGCTATTGCCGTAAAAATGATTCGTCAGGGTATTTTGACAATGTTGGGGTGAGCTTTGCCTTGAAGGGGTGCCCTGGAGTTCAAACTTTATTGAAACTTGGTGTATCATTATTATCAACGCTGACATGAAGCTGAAGTTTTGACTAAACAAGGGGAAGAATCTATCCCATGCGCTAACGCTCAGGGTGACAAAAAATCGGCTATTGACATGTCTCTAATTTGTAATATAGATTTAACATAAGGAGGTGAATATGTTCTGCTCTAAATGTGGTACGGAAAATCCTGAGGGAGCTAAGTTTTGCTCCAAGTGTGGCGCTGGGCTTGGTGTTGCGGCAACGCCAACTGAAGGTGCGGCTAAGCCAGAAGCGGAGAGTAGCACAGGTTTGTCAGCCAATGTTGCTGGCCTTCTTTGCTACGTGGCTGGGTGGATAACGGGAATAGTTTTCATCGTCCTTGAAAAGAAAAGCATCTTCGTTAAATTCCATGCCTGGCAATCCATTATGACCTTCGGTGTGCTGACAGTAGCGCATCTTATTTTAAGCACAATACTCAGAGCGATTGCAGTCGCGACTTTTTCACCCGGCCTTGCGATTTTTGCCGGAGTGCTTGGCACTATTATTTGGATCCTGATGGTCGTATTGTGGATTATCCTTGTGATTCAAGCGGGAACGGGTAAAATGTGGAAGGTGCCCTGGGCAGGCGACTGGGCTGAGAAGCAAATCAGCAAGTAAAAGTTTTAAGAACTCGGTGCCCCAAGCCTGATAAATCAGGCAACTACGGTTAGCTCTTTAGCGTCGCCGCTGTAGAGTTCTGCCTCGGGAAATTCTGCTTCTGTTATTCCATTGTACTATAGGCAGCCGCTGCATGTGCTGTAAAAAATTGATATGTTACTCGTGCTATGGCGCAAAAATCTCCTTTAGAGATTAAGTGGAGGGTGGTATAATAAGATTTAATATATGGGTTCTGAGGTTTTTTACCGCAAGTGGCGGCCACAGACCTTAAGTGAGGTGCTGGGACAAGAGCCTGTGACTCAGACTCTGCGTCATGCTGTGGAGGGTGGGAAGATAGCTCATGCTTATCTTTTTTGCGGTCCACGAGGTACAGGCAAAACCAGCACGGCACGCATCTTAGCCAAAGCAGCTAACTGTCCTAATCAAGCAGGTGGCGAGCCGTGCAATGCTTGCGATATGTGTCGTTCAATCACTGAGGGCAGGGCTTTGGATGTAATAGAGATAGATGCCGCCAGCAATCGTGGCATTGACGAAATCCGTAGCCTGAGGGAGAAGGCAAACTACGCCCCTAGCCTTGCTCGCTATAAGGTATATATTATAGACGAAGTCCACATGCTTACCGAGGCAGCTTGCAATGCCTTGTTGAAGACATTGGAGGAGCCACCGCCACATGTAATTTTTGTTTTAGCTACCACGGAAGCGCACAAGGTGATAGCCACCATAGTATCGAGATGTCAGCGGTTTAATTTCCATCGCCTGCAGCAAACCGAGATAATGGATAAACTCAAGCTAATATGCGAGAAGGAAGGGATTCACATCGAGCCTGGCTCCTTAGAGCTTATTGCTCGTGCTGCTACCGGGAGCCTCCGAGATGCTGAAAATATTTTACAACAGATGATTGCTTACTATGGCAACCAAATTGAGCTTGATCAGATTCAAGCGGAGCTTGGCATTAGCTGGGATTCACGGGTTAGACAACTAGCACGATGTGTGGTCAGTAGGGATGTGGCTGCTGGACTAAGAGTCATAAATAGCCTCAATAGCGATGGTATTGACCTTCGTCAGTTTAATCTGGGCATGGTAGAATACCTTCGAGGATTGTTGCTGACTAAATCGCGATGCGAAGAGGCTCTGAATGTTACCAGCGAAGACTTAGCTGAGATGGGAAGCCTTGCGACCAATGCTACTCTGGATTATTTGCTTAAGGCAGTTAAGTCTTTCTCTAGCATAGATTTTCGAAGCGATGATTACTCCGCTTTGCCCTTAGAATTGGCTTTACTGGGTTGTGCTTTGTCTCCACCCACAGGACAAGAGCAGCTAACTACAACTAGACCTTCGGAGGTAGCGGACGATACTGAGATTACTGAGTCCTTGGAGGAAGCTGAGGTTCCTGTAGCACTGGATAGCACTGAGGTTCCAAGCGAAGGGATTTCTCAGGACATTGATCACCTCCGTAGCCGCTGGAGGGAGTTCATTAAATCTCTGCGAGGGGAAGGTTCCAGTGGCAATTTGGATGCTTTTTTGCGTAGCGCCTGTGACCCCGTAGCTCTTGAGGATGATACACTGGTGTTAGGTTTCTATTATTCCTTCCATAAGGAGAAAATCGAAGACGCCAAATATCGACATCTGGTGGAGAAAAAGCTTAAGGAGGTCTTTGGTCGGCCCTATAAGATACGGTGTATTTTAGTTGATTCTAAAAGGGAAATCCCGTCCCAGGCAAGGACACAAAACCCGGTAATTAAAGCTGCTCTGGAAATGGGCGCCAAGATTAGTGAGGAGGAGTTATAGTCCTGAGCGAAGCCGAAGGAAAGGAGGCAGGTGGATAAATCGATATTGCGTCAAGCCCAGCAACTTCAGGCAAAGTTGGCTAAAGCCCAAGAGGAATTGGGCAGCATTACCGTGGAAGCTACCAGTGGAGGTGGTGCCGTCAAAGTGGTGCTTGATGGACACCAGAAGGTTCACTCTGTGGAGATATCTCCCGAAGCGGTAGAAGCTGGAGATGTTGAGTTACTGCAAGATTTGGTCATGGCTGCTGTTAACGAGGCTATTACCAAGTCGCAGGAGCTTGTTAATAAGCACCTCAGCAGTTTGACCGGTGGTCTCAATATACCGGGGTTACTTTAGGAAGCTGTTAGCTGTCGGTTGTCAGCTATCAAAGACTTTGGTGGTTTTTCGCTATGCTCCAGACAGCAATAAGGTAAAGGGTTAGGGAAAATGAGATTTGTCGCTGAGCCTATAGCTAGATTAATTGAGGAATTAAATAAGCTGCCTGGAATCGGGCCAAAAAGTGCTCAAAGACTGGCTTATCATCTCTTACGCAGCCCTGATGAGGAAGCCAAGGCTTTAGCCGAGGCCATTTTAACACTGAAGGAAAAGATAAAGCTTTGTTCGCTTTGTTTTAACAACACTGATTGTGACCCTTGCCGCGTTTGTCAAGATAAAGAGCGTGACCATTCTAAAATTTGTGTTGTGGAGAAACCTTCAGATATCCTTCCTCTGGAGCAGACGGGGAAATATACCGGTGTTTATCATGTGCTTCATGGAACTATCAGCCCGACACAGGGTGTAGGGCCTGAAGAGCTAAAGGTAAAGGAGCTCCTGGCTCGTCTTAAAGATGGCTCAGTAACCGAAGTGATTGTCGCAACCAATCCCAATGTAGAGAGCGAAACTATGGCTATGTATCTGCAACGGATTATCACGCCTCTGGGCATTCGCGTCACTCGCCTGGCTCGTGGCTTGCCCTTTGGTGCTGAGTTGGAATATGCTGATGACCTAACCTTGGGGCAAGCGCTGGAAAACAGGCGAGAATTCTGACAAGGTGTACATGGCTGCACCCCGAAGATAAAACCCCGATCACATCGAGGGTAAGTCTTTACCAAAAACCTGCAGGGTTTTCTGGCTTATCAGCTTGCTGTAGACAGTTTCCAAACCGGCCGCGATATAAATCTTGTTATGCTGGGCGTTAGCATGTTATTCCTAGCCAACTTGGCCCGACAAAGTCGGGATTATGTCAATCAGACCAGAACTGCAAATCCCCCGCGGTTTGGCTCTGCCGATAGTTTCGCAAAATCAAACCATCCCCACGGGGTCGACATCTATAGTCCAGCCCCGCGGCAAAGTGAGCCGAGATAACATCCTAGTTGAGTCAGGGCCACGGAGGAAGAGTTGCCAGCGATACCTGCCCCTGGCTCTGAAGGCAAAGGTAGGCACAGGACCAATTATATTGAAATCAACCATGCCCTCTCTTGCTCTTCCATCAAGAATTAGACGATACACCCTCTCTGCCTCACGGCGACATAACTCATCATTGGTGTGGCTATAAACCAGGCGGACTAATTGGCTAAAAGGGGGATAATTGTATCGGCGGCGATAATCTATTTCTTTATAATAAAACCCAAGATAATCATGTCTGGCAGCAGCTTCAATAGCGTAGTTATCGGGAGAGTAAGTCTGGATGATAACCTTTCCGGCTTTAACCCCACGCCCAGCCCTGCCAGCTACCTGACACAGGAGTTGAAAAGTGCGCTCGCTACTTCGGAAATCAGGAAAATTAAGGCCGGTATCGGCACTGATTATCCCAGCCAGAGTCACCTGAGGCAGATCTAATCCTTTGGCTATCATCTGGGTGCCAATAAGCACATCTGCCTTGTGGTCACGAAAATTCTTTAACAACTCCTCATGAGCATATCTCCTGGTAATCACATCTCTGTCCCAGCGAAGCAATCTTGCTTCGGGGAAGAAATGCCTTATCTCTTCTTCTACCCTCTGCGTGCCAATGCCCAGAAACCTGAGATAGGGCCGAAAACACCGGGAACAGCTCTGCGGTACCGGAACAGAATAACGACAGCGATGGCAAATTAGCCTTTTCTCCACTGAATGGTAAGTAAGGGCTATGGAGCAGCGGGGGCAGCGAAAGACAAAGCCACAGTTACGACATTGAACAAAGGTAGCTGTGCCCCGACGGTTAAGGAAAAGAACTATCTGCTCGCCCCGCGCCAAAGTTTCTTTCATGGCAGCTAATAAGGAACGGCTAAACAAGCTTGTGTTTCCGGCTTTAAGTTCTTCCCTTAAATCCACTATGCTTACTTCGGGGAGAGGGGAATAACCACGAGGAGTAATTCTTTCCTTTAGCTCTACAAGATAATATTCGCCTTGCTGTGCCTTATGGAAACTGCCAATATCCGGGGTAGCACTGCCCAGGATGACAACAGCGTCACTGAGTTGAGCCAATCTAATGGCCACGTCGCGGGCATGATAGCGAGGCGACTTATCTTCTTGTTTGTATGTCCACTCATGCTCTTCATCGATAATGATAAGACCGAGGCTGGGCAGGGGCGCAAATAAGGCGCTCCTCGGTCCGATGACGACATCGCAGTTTCCCTCCATTATCCATTGCCATTCGTCGAACTGTTCTCCCAAGGAAAGGCCACTATGCAGTACTGCCACACGCCCGGGAAAGCGATTAGCAAATCTCTCTACTGTTTGTTGGGTCAAAGCGATTTCAGGGATAAGGCAAATGCCTCGCTTACCTGCGGCAATAACCTGAGCTAAGGCTCTCAGGTAAATCTCAGTCTTGCCGCTGCCAGTAACGCCGAAAAGGAGGAAAACCGGTGGACTGCTGGATTGCCTCGCTTCCCTCACAATGACATCTTGGATTGATTCCCAGGCAGCTTGTTGAGATGAAGCGAGAACCGGAGGCGGAGAAGTTGTGAAGCTGAGGTGAGATAAGGGGTCACGTCTTACCCTGAGCCTTTCCACTGAGACCAAATTGCGGCTCTCCAGGGCTTTGATAGTGGCAGGAGAACAATTGAGACGTTTCCTCAGTTCGCTAATTGAAATAGGTTGAGTCTGCCCGGTCAGAAAATCTAAGAGTTCTGCCTGTTTATAAGCTCTAGACTTATCCAGGTGAGCTTTCGCCACTTCAATTTCTTCTCTGTCGGCTATTAGCTTAATATAAGAAAGCGTTTTGGGCTTTATCTTTGCCTTTTCCAATTCCAGCGTTTTTGTAATTAGCTGACGGTCTAGCAACTGGTCGGTGATTTGCCTGGCTTTTCTTTTGCCAATTGCCTCTTCCAGCTCAGGCAAGCTCATCTTCTTTTTCCCTCTCATAATATGAAGAATTTGCCTTTGCTCCGGTGTTAGGGATGATAAATCTACTTGGGAATCTGTTAGCTGAAAGCAAGTAATAGCCCGCCTCTCAAATCCCGGAGGCAGCATTAAAGCCAAGGCATCGAAAAGGGGGGCAAAATAGTGTTCGCTTATCCACTGGGCAAGCTTTATTTGTATCGGGGAAAGCAAAGGAAAATCAGTAACAATGCCAGCTATTTCCTTAGTTTCTTCAACCGATGGCTCGTCTGATAATCGGAGCACAATCCCCTGAAT
>Ga0209979_1005195_pt1 | contig 10357 bp, 5 predicted proteins | sample AnhtaG_FD_183114 | JGI IMG/M metagenome (GOLD analysis project Ga0209979, IMG submission 183114) | Deep subsurface microbial communities from Anholt, Denmark to uncover new lineages of life (NeLLi) - Anholt_01485 metaG (SPAdes) (version 2) | ecosystem: Environmental > Aquatic > Marine > Oceanic >...
CCGATAGCTTTCCCCGTCTCTTTGAGCATACTCCGACCATTCCCTACCACCGTCCTGATTTTGGCGTAGTCAAATATCATATTTACCAAGAAGAGAAGAAAGAACATCACCACTGCGAATATAAGCCCTACCACCATAGGAACCCTCTCCGAAAATGCAGTCTCCCCCAAACGATTGACTATCTTGGAAAGGTTAGCCCCGACAAGGAAATAGAGGATGTAATAGAAGATCCCAGAGATGATGAACAGCCTGAAAAAGCGATTGAAATAGGTGCCGCCAAAGCTGAAAAACCTTTTAATGGTGAATTTCTCCTCAGGGGAGTGGAAAACCCCCAGAATCCCCCCGGCGAAAAGAACATTGAGCAGGACATACACAGTTATCAGGATGACGATAGTGGGGCTATAGTGTAAGAATCGCCCCATCCAAAGGCTATCCACATTGGAGAAGAAGGCGCCACTGCCCACAATTGTCGGGCTCAAGTAGCTGATGAAATCGCTGTCCTGAAACCGGTATTGAAAATCGTCATACCATCGGTAATCAAAACCTTTGATAAGCCTTTCCCCCATCAGGCTGTCCCCGATAGAGGTCTTTAGGACGGAGTAAAGGGGAAAAGTGAGAACCAAGGCTACCAAGATGTTGACAACCAGCAGAAAGAACCACATCTTTTTGTTCTTATTTACCCGTTTGATTCCCGAGCCTAAGGCTTTAAAAATTCCCATTGTCCTCTCCTATTGAAATCTTACCCTTTCAAAAGGGGACTTATTTCTCATTCGCAAAGAACAAATTAGCTGAAGAAGGTGCACATCTCCAGCAAGTGTTGTAACCAGAACATCCAGCGGGACGCCCATTTGTAAGTGGGGAGCTTCCGGGGGTTCATGGTCTTGCTGTTGTTGGTGTAGTTGACATCGAGGAATATCTTATAATCCGGGTCAACTTCCGCCGATTCCAAGCGGGTCGGCTTCCTGAAGGTATAGCGGACCCATCGGTACTTCCCATCCCAGACCTTCTTCACCTTCTCCCCGTTCTCAAAGGTCATCAGCACCTCTACCGGGAAGACCACCTCCCCCAGCCGACGGACTATCACCTCGGTCTGGTAGATTACCTCCTTCTCCTCCTCCGTTTTCCCCTCTTCTTTACCTGAAATGTAAACTCTCTCACCATTCTCCTCGAACCACCCTTCCTTCTCTGTCAACGGCTTGCTGCTGATGCTCTCTATGGCGTAGTCGAGCTCATTGGAACCAAAAACTGTCTGGTCGAAAAACCAGCTCATATCCTTCCCGGTGACCTCCTGAACCACATCGAAGAAATCCTGCGGGCGGGGATGACGGAACTTCCACCGCTGGAAGTAGGTTTTGAACACCTTGTCGCTCAGCTCCGGACCGAGGTAGTTCTCCAGTGTCCACAGCATCAGGGCGCCCTTGTTGTAAGAGTTTATGCCGTAGCTGGTGCCATTCATGAATTCCCAGGCAACACGAGCCATGTTATCCAGCTCAGCAAACGGGCGATAGCGGCCGATAGTCCCCCAATTTGGTCTGTAAGAGAACCTCTTGAAGACAATGGGGAAAATATCCAGAAAGCGCCGGGAGTAGTATCTGGGTCCGTAGGCTTTCTCCAGCACCCTATCATCGGAGTAGGAGTTGAAGCCCTCGTCCATCCAGGCGTCCTCAAACTCGTTGTTCCCTATTATCCCATACCACCAGCCGTGCCCCGCCTCATGAACGGTCACCCCCTCGGGCGAGCGGAACTCAATGGGGGTCAGCCAGGTTGCTCCTCCGGTAAACATAGTGGGGTATTCCATCCCCCCGGAACCACTTCTATAAGCAGGGTCGACACAGGTGACCTGAGGATAGGGGTAGGCTCCATACCACTCACCATAATAGCGTAAGGCATTCTTGGTCGCCTCGATGTAGCGGTCCTTGAACATCTTGTGATAGGGCTGCAGCAATAAAATAACCTTCACTTCGGGGAGGTACTCATGGGTGAACTTGTCCTCATAGACCAGGAAGTGGGGACTGGCAGTCCAGACGAAATCGTGGACATCCTCCTGATAGTAGTTATAGGTAGTGGTGCCATCCTCATTGTCGCTCTTGTTGCGGCTGACGCCGGTCGCCCCTACTATATAGTTGGAGGGGACAGTAAGGTTCACATCGTAGACCCCATAATCGGCAAAGAACTCCGAGCTGGCATGATATTGGTGGCAATTCCAGTTCCCCTCAAAGAAGACTCCTATCTTGGGGAACCACTGGGCAACATAGAAATAGCCCTTCCGATAGCCGGTGCGCCGGGCTCCACCTCCGGGAATCTTGGAGGCAAAGGAGATGTCGAGCTTGATGGTCTGCTGTGGCGGCAAAGGTTGGGGAAGGGTGACCTTCATCACCGTCTGGTCATAGGGGTTGCCATCATCGGGCTGGACATATTCCATAGCGGGGGTTATATTTACTGGCTCGACTCCTTCCTCGCCGATTATCTTTATGGACTCCACATCTATATAGCTCAAGTCCTCCTTCTTCATCCGGGTAATCCTTCCGGGTCTCGTGCGGCGAGCCTCGGTAATTAAGGTGCTCATATTGTTCTTGAAGGCGTTTAGATAGAGATGGAAATAGAGCTCGGTGATCTCCACATCGGAGTCGTTGAGCCAGGTAAGAATCTCCTTGCCGTTGATTACCTTCGTCTCGGGGTCGAGGCGGACATCCATAGTATAATTAGCAATCCGCTTGCTGAGGGGCTCCTGCGCCAACAGGCAGGAAAATGCCCCCACACTGACCAGTAAGAAGGCAATCAACCCTGTTATGGCTCTTCTGAACATCTGCTCCCTCCTCTCTTCTTAAATACGGTTCATCCCTAATAGACTACCAGATAACTCCATAATCCCCCTTTCTGTTAAGCTATCTGTAAAACCTCCCTTTTCTGGGGTTTAGGAAAAACCATGCCTTTCTACCAAATCTCCCCCTTCTTTTTATCAGACATCATACCTTAAAAAGAGGTCAAAGGAAAGAAAGATTTATTACTTCTGAGAAGACTGGCAGGACAACCAGATGGGGAATGGTTGCCGCAAGGCTCTCACTGAGGCTTTCGCCTTCGTAGGAGAAAAGAGGTAGCTTCGCTGGGTCCACCCTGGCTTGCTTATCGGGAATTCGTGCGAGGATTTTGATGAACTCGTCCTGAAACCTCACTGAAGCAAAGGGATACCCGATACATCGAGTTCCTTCCCCCTGTTGGACCAAGTGGTGCCCTCTTTCATCTTGCCCAAGGTGTAATCGACCAAGAAGGAGCGGCAAATCTTCAACTTCTTGATATAGCCTTTCTCGCGGAAGATGCTGGTCTCGGCTATAGACAAGCAAGCATAATAGAGAGAAAAGGAATGGGAGAAGCGGAAGATAATCTTTCAGCTCAATAATGGCACAGGTAGAAAAAAGGACCCCGCAAACCAGAAAGGAGAGGGTAAACTTTAAATGAAGGATATTCTCCAACAGCTCCTTTCTGATTATCTCCCTTAACATGAAAGCCCCGCCCTTCCCCCTATCACTAAAAAGACAGTTTACATAATAGGTCAGTTCTCCCCTTAAAGTCAAGCCCCTCTGCCCCCAAAAGCTTGTTAGACTACGCCCCCTTTACAGATACCCCCTTCGCCTTACCCCCCGGAAGCAAACCTAAACTTGCGTTTTGTAGTATACATTACAGATTATATTTGTCATAAGTTTTAAAAAAGTATGATAGAATTTATTTCGTATTGGGCTTTCATAGAAAGTTGGGGGGATTTATTACGTATAGAAGTCCGAGGGCAATAGGGTTAATTTGCCTTATCGGGGTATTTTTTTGCCTCACAACAAGAGCCTTTCCCCAAAGGGTTTCCCAGAAATATCAGAAATGGCTATTTGAGACGGTACGCTATATCATCACTCCGCAAGAGAGAGAAGCCTTTCTGAAATTGTCCGCCGATGAAGAGCGGGATGTATTCATAAATGAGTTCTGGAGGAAGCGCGACCCCACCCCCCGCACCAAAGAGAATGAGTTCCAAAAGGAATATATGAAGAGAGTAGAATTTGCCAACAAATACTTCTCCACCCCCCTCCGAGCAGGGAGGGACACCGACCGGGGGATGATATATATACTTTTTGGCACCCCTGCCGAAATCGGGCAGAACCCCTCAGGGGAAGGAGGCTATCCCACCGAAATCTGGATTTATGGGGAAGAGGTCCCCAATAAAGTATCCCGAAGTTTCGAAATCAGGTTTGTCGACTTTAACAACCAAGGGAACTATATCTTAGCCACCAATCTAAAAGAGCTAAATAGAGCCCTGGCAGACTTTGAGATTCCCGGAATGCTGGTCAAAAACCCGGGGCTTATGGTGGAGCATTTCAAATCGATCTATTCCCTGGAAACCCTTGCCTACCCCCCCTGGGTTCCCCTCATAGATGCCCTTTACCTGGATGGGGTCAGCCGTCTTGAAGACCCTGTCTCTATCCAGAAGTTTGTCCGTCTGGAACCCCTCCCCGATACAGCTTATGGGGGAAGATTATACCCCACTTCTGCCTCTCGACTTCCCTCTTTCCTAATAGAAACCGATTTTTTCCGCGCCCTGGGAAACCGGGTCAGGATGCCGATAACCATATGCCTCCCCCTCGGGGATCTTCTTCACGCAAGGGAAGAGGACGAGAAGGAAGCTCTCATTGAGATAATTGCCTCTCTGAGAAGGAAAGGAAGCCTCCAGACCATAAGGGCAGGCAACCGCATCTCATTCTCTTTGGAAGCCGACATATTGGATAAACTGCATCAGGAGGGGGTCACCTTCCAGCTCTGCTTTATGCCCCTCCCTGCTACCTACCTGCTGGAATTATTTATTAATGATAAGCTATCCGGCAGATGGTATACCTATCGAGAGGAACTCAACATCCCCCACTACCGTGATGACAAGCTCGACATCAGCAGTCTGATCCTTAGCAATCGGGCAAAAATCCTCCCCCGCTCTATGGTTCCCATATCGAGAACCCTGCTTCCCTATCTCTTTGAAAATATCAAGATTATCCCCAATGTGCGCCGAAGCTTCCACACTCAGGGCAAATTGTCTCTTTTTTACTACATCTACAACCTCTCCTTAGAACCCAACACCGGCAACAACCGCCTCGCCATCGAATATACCTTCTACAAAGAAAGCAGGATCTATAAGAGAATACCTGCTCGCTACCCACCCCCAACCCCCCAGCCCACTAAGTCTATCCTTACCACCTTCAAACTGGACGGATTTTCCCCGGGAATATACACCTTACGGCTCAGGGCGACCGACTTAATCTCCGGCCAGAGTGCTGGTAAAAGCATAAGCCTCGAGCTCAAGGAATAAGCCTAGCAGAAAAACAGAGACTTTTTCTTGGAGGGCGAGAGACTATTATTGCAATTTGCGGAGGGCTTCTTTTACAAATAAGGGCAACCTCTGTTTAGCGAAGGAATGCCTACCCACCAGTTCAGACCAACGGCTCATTATAATACCGGCTATTCTCTCTCCTGCCCTTCCATCCCCATAGAGGTTGACTACCTTCGCCATCTGCTGATACCTATCTTTATCGTGCAGGAGAATATTGGTCTCTCTCTTAATCTGTTCCTTGTCAGTTCCTACAACTTTCACCACACCCGCCACGATGCCTTCGGGGCGCTCAGTGTTTTCCCGCATGAGGATAACCGGCTTACCCAGGGAAGGCGCTTCCTCCTGAACCCCTCCTGAGTCGGTTAGCACCAGATAGCTTCGGTCTAAAAGCTGGACGAAGGATTTGTAAAAGAGGGGCTCTATCAGATGGACTCTGGGAGCAAACCCTAAAATGCGGAAGACTGGCCTCCGAACCTGAGGGTTCAGATGGACAGGGTAGACGCCTTCTACCATGGTATTCTCCTCGGCTATTTCTCGCACCGCGTAGCAGATCTGCCGCAAACCTTCGCCGAAGTTCTCCCGACGATGAGAGGTAACCAGAATCACCTTTTTATTAATGAAATCTATCCTCTGCAGCTCCTCTTCTGGAAATTGATAGCCCTTATCGACTGTCGCCAGCAGTGTGTCGATTACCGTATTGCCGGTTATAAAGATGGCATCTTCGTCAACCCCCTCCTTTAGCAGATTCTCCCTGGCAAGGGGAGTGGGGACGAGGTGGAAGTTTGCCAGAGCGCTGATCAACCGCCGGTTCATTTCCTCGGGGAATGGGGAATATCTATCCCCACTGCGGAGTCCCCCCTCTACATGACCGACGGGTATCTTACAATAGAAAGCTGCTAAAGCGGCTATAAAAGCTGAGGTGGTATCACCCTGGACCAGTAGCAAATGAGGGGAGAGGTTCTTCAATATCGGCTGGAGAAGGGCTAAACCCTTTATTGATATGTCGTAAAGCGACTGGTTCTCCTCCATCAGGTGGAGGTCGAAATCGGGCTTAACGCCAAACAACTCTAACAGAGGATACAACATCTCCCGATGCTGACCGGTGACACAGGTGTAAATGGATAGCTGATGATTACACCGCTGCAAAGCCCATATCAGGGGTACCAGTTTTATCACTTCGGGACGGGTGCCCAAGACAATCAAAAGGCGCCGTTCATCTCGCACAAGAAAACCTCTCAGCTCCTCTCCTCGGTCTGGAAGGAATGGGAAGATGGGGTGAAAAGGAGACACCAGAGAGACTCCCAGTAGCTAATGGGCTCATATATCACCCTCAGTAAGTTATCTCTTCCAGCACCGATTTTAGATAGGGCTCCTTGGGGGTGATTTTGGACAGAAAAGCCTGGTTAACCTCGCCGAAAGAGGTGACAAACTCCTCAAAAGCCTCTTTTTTAGTCCAGTTTTGAGTGTTCAGCTTCTCTAGCATCTCCTCCAAAATTGAGAGGTTCAGCACATCGCTGCTGTATTTAGGCAGAGAGCCGTATTTGAATTTGCACATACCAACACTCTTGATAACTATCTTGCGCAACACAGCTTGGATGTCGATAATACGCTGCCTCAGAAAGTACTGGTCTTTGGAAGAATCAGCCTCCTCTAATTTGCGGTAAAACTCCTTCACCTGCTCAACGCCAGAATTTATCCCCTTTATGAGGGATTCCCCGTCCATGACGACCTTGTCCTTCAACTGAAAATAGATGAAACGGATGGTCCCGTCTCCCAAGCTCCCATCTCTTTTCTTGTAGCTTTCCAGAAGCTTTTCCTCGGGGATAACTTCCTCTGGGCTGGTGGACGGTTCCTCCTGTTCCTCCTGTTCCTCTTGCTCCTCCTCTGGACTGACGACCCTGGCTTCGTCGACTTTCATCTCCCCCTCGACGGTCACTGTCAGGTGGGGGAACCGCTCAACCAGCTCTTTCTTCAACTCTTCCAGTTTATCCACAGTCGACTTCTCGTAATCCCTCATCTTAAGGTCCTTTTCCATAGCCAACTCTAACTCTTCCTTTCGCATCCGGCTCAGCTCTTCTATCTTGGTCTGGTATTGATTAGCTTGTTCTACATGGCAATTGATCTCTTTAGTGAGCCCTTCTTTCTCACGCTGCAACTCAAAAATGGCGTTGCGGAAGGAGCTCAAATTCTCCTTTACCTTGTCGGTCTCCGCCTTGGCGGATTCTAATTTGAGCCTAGCTTCCTCTCTCTTCTGCTCGATAAACTCCTCCACTTCAGACTCTATGTGGCTTCTCTTCTTAGCCAAAGAGTCATCTAGCCTGTGCGTTAACCCCTCTATTAGAGAAGAGAGTTCTTTAAGCTTGTCCTCCATGTTGGTCATCAAAAGTTCCTCCCCTCAATATCGTCTATTATTAACTTTTAAGATAAAGACTCCTTAAAAACATAATTTATTGCTCGAAAGATATCGCTCCTGGTAGCTATAACCGGCACTACTGAGCGCTTACTTGACAGCCGCACTTCGTCCAGCGCCTCCAAATCAATGGGGTTCTCCATCGCAACCAAGAGTTTATCCCCCTCAAGGTAAAGAGGGATAAGGCAATTTTTAAACAGATATCTGCGGGGATAGACTCCCCTGGTGAGCTCCTTACTTATCCGTTCCAATTCTATCTTAGCATAGGGCATCCCCCAACGGGCGGACAGAGCTTCCATAAGTTGCTCGGCAGTTATAAACTTTTTGTCCACCAATATTCTCCCTAACTTTTCCCCGCTTCTTTTTTGAATCGCTAACCCTTCCTCCAGCTGGGATGAGTTGAGCAACCCCCCCTCCACAAGATATTCTCCCAGTCTTTCAGCTCCTTCCATCTTCTGTTGCCATTGAGTGTAACAGTGGTCTATAGCACCCATTATCTTCGCCTCAGAGCCAGGGACAAACCTCACCCTTTTCCCCGAAACCCTCTCCAGTTCCCCTCTCAAACCTTCATCAGGACGAGGGGTAACTACTAAAAGAGTATTATCAACCAGCAGCAAGGGTATGGATGATGTCCGACGAGCTACCTCCTCCGGGATCTCCTCCACCACCCTTATATTTACCAGCCGCGGGTCGGGGTCTATGAAATTCGACCTGAGTTGCCGGCTCAAAACCTCCTCCAGCTCCTCTTCTTTCAGAAGCTTCAATTCCACCAGAGCTTCCCCCAAGGGCTTCCCGCTCTTCTTCTGATGCCTGAAGCCATTCTGTAACTCCTCTTTAGTGATAAGCTTCTCCTCTAATAATAGCCTCCCTAATCTCGGTCCTTTCCACTCCTCTTCTACCTCATAATAGCGGTTGAAGGCGAAGTTGAAGTCTGAAGTGGTCACTATCCTCAGCTCAATACGGCGATGGACCATTTCCTCGAGCTTTTTCAACTTCTCCTCCCCTAATAAGTCGGGAGTGGCGACCATAAGGGAGTTGTCCAGCAAAAGAATGGGGAGAACCGAATACTTGCCAGCCACTTCCTTCGGGATAAGCTCTTTGAGGGAAGGAGCGATAAAATAAGGGTCTAACTCTACCCAGGTCAAACCCTGCTGCTCACTGAAGACAGCCACAAAATCCTCTTCCGATATGTAGCCTAACTCAATCAGAATTTCCCCCAGCCTCTTCCTGTCCCGGCTCTGCCGGAGGAGAGCTTCTTCCAGCTGGGATTCAGTAAGGAGCCTCCTCTCAACTAACAAGTCCCCGAGCTTACGCCGATACTCTCTGAGATGCTCTTCGGTGGGGAAGGCATGGGAGGTCTTGGTCCAAGGAATCACCCGGCGGGTGAGCTTGGCGCCCAGATAGGTCTTAAAAGCCGACAGGGTGGCGAGAAAATTGACAAAGTTAGCCACCACCAACCTCGGTATGGAAGCGAAAGCTTGTTTTCTGCCATATATCTTATTAACCGCATTAAATCTATATGCCATCCTCTCAAACAGAATGGTGGTGTCCACCACTACCAACCACCACCAAAGGCTGTATTTGGGGAACAGAGGGGAATTGAGCACTGGATAATTATAAAAGCGAAGGGCAATAAAGTGAGCCAAGATGGTAATTACCACCCCATAAGCGAGAAGGTTGACCAGATTGGTAACCGATGCCTTTCGGTCCCGCCACAGAGTGTACTTCTGGGCTAAGCTCCCCCTCCACCCGGTCTGTTCCCAGCTCTGCATAGTGATGCCAGTTACCCATCTCGACTTCTGCCTCAGCACCTCCCTCAATCTCCGAGGGAAAAACTCCCTGGTGGCTATATATTCTAACCCCTTGTTCCCCTTTTTGTTCCTTCTTACCCCCTCTACGAAGGCTATCTTCTTCCCTGCCCGGCTTAGGCGGATCCCAATCTCGTAGTCCTCGGTCAAGTTGTTAACATTGAATATCTGATTCTGGTAATCTTCTGCCAACTCCTCCAATGCTTGGCGGTTGAAGCCGGTCCCCACCCCTGCCGAGGGTAGTATCCCCTTAATATCTCCCCTGACCAAGAGATCTTTGGTATGGTTTTCAGCAAACTCATCCATATAGGTGCCATAGACCCAGTTTTTCCTCACCGGCTGCTCCAAGGGGAAGACCGGAATCTGTACCATATCATAGGTGGGGATGAGATAGTTATGTAATTTGAAGGAAGTAGGATGGACTATATCCTCAGCGTCATGCATAACAATAATATCGAACCTCTTCCCCACCCTCTTTTCCTCTAAGAGCATACCTTGATAAATCCAGTTCAGGTTGTCCGCCTTATTGGTTGGTCCATCGTGGGGGCAGATTACCTTGTGGACGATGGAATGGGACTCCACCACCTTGTTCACCTCTCCTTGGGTAGCCCAGTCGTTGGGGTAGACACCCACAAAGACCTCGTAATTAGAATAATCAACTGAAGAGAGGGTATGGCGAAGCATCTCCCCGATGACCTTCTCCTCTCGCCAGGTAGGGATGAACAGGGCGATCTTCTTCTTGGGAACAGAGTTTATTTCTTCCAGGGTCGGATAATTCTT
>Ga0209979_1005196_pt1 | contig 10356 bp, 8 predicted proteins | sample AnhtaG_FD_183114 | JGI IMG/M metagenome (GOLD analysis project Ga0209979, IMG submission 183114) | Deep subsurface microbial communities from Anholt, Denmark to uncover new lineages of life (NeLLi) - Anholt_01485 metaG (SPAdes) (version 2) | ecosystem: Environmental > Aquatic > Marine > Oceanic >...
TATTCCATAGTGAATAGCGGAAGTGGAATCTACGATATTGAGTTTAGTACGTCATACATTGAACAAATTGGCGTCCATCAATTAAATTTTACGTTTTCAGCAATTGGATACGAACCACAATACTACAACTACCAATTTCAAATAATAAAACAGTCAGTTTCAATTTCAGTATATCTCAACTCAATAAATATTATGGAGAACTCCCTTTTGGAAGTCACTTTTTTTGATTTTATTAACATTTCTACTAAAGTTAAGTCGAATATTGATGATGCCTATATCTTAGGAGGAAATATTACGTGGGTTAGCGAATCGTACGAATCAAATTTTAGCGTAATAGCAGATTATTGGTACAATTCTTCTATGCAATGCTTACCAGATAATTTCTCATCTGGAATCAATTTTGTATATTTAAAATTTCAACATCCAAACTATAGAACAGAAACTTTTGGGTTTGAATTACTGCTAAACCGGATTGAATTTGATGTTGATATACTTGATCATGAGGATGCAAATCCAACGGTTAAAACAGATATAGGAGGCACTCTTAATCTTCAAATCGAGCTTTTAGATTTTGAAACTAATCAATCCATAATAAATGCAACGGTATTGTATGAATGGACGTATGGGGTCGGTGAGTTAGTAGAAATTACACCAGGTATATACCAATTATCAACAAAACTTCCAGAGAATCTACAAGGAAATTTCATATTTAACTTGATAATTTCGAAAGAAGGTACTGTATATAAAACAACGCAATCGTCATTTCTATTAGTAATTGGTGAACCAGAATTTCCTATGTTCATAATATGGATTATAGTCTTAATTTCAGCTGCGATTATAAGTGTTTTAGGAATTTTAAGCTTGAGATCTTACGTAATTTTACCACGAAGAAGGAGAAAAGAAGCTGATTTATTATCAAAAACCCAAAGATTCAAGGACATTCAGAACATTCAAGCTATTGTAGCAATTCATAGATACAGTGGAATTCCCCTTTATTCAAAAAGCTATTCCATTTTGGAGAAGCATAAAAAGGAGCTTTTTTCAGGCTTCATCCAAGCTATTATTACTGTTGGAGAAGAAATGGTTGGTAAAAGAGAAATCGACCAAGACTTAACTAAGTTTGATGACTCAGATGGTAGTAGAACGATCTTAGAATTGGATTTTAAATACTTTTATTGCTTAATCTGTGACCGACAAGATTTACGAATGATTTTTTTACTCAATGATAAAGCTTCAGATCGATTGAAGAAATTAATCTCGGATTTGTCTCTAGGAATCATACTCGATCTTTCGCAGCTAATTGAAAACTGGGACGGTGCTATTCATGAATTTGAATCACAATTACCTCCTATCATAACGAAATATGTAGAATTATATTATAAAGACGCATTTAAAATCAACGATGCCAAGTATATTGCCAGTATAAGAAAAGAAAGTGAATTAAATTCTATGGAAACTCGAATATTAAACGTTATTTATTCGATCGCTAAGAATAAACAGGAATTTCACCTGGAGACTATTTTTGATGTGGTACACGAAAAAAATCAAGATCTCATAATAGACGCAATAGAAACGCTGATAAACAAGCAGATTATTATACCATCAAATAAATAAATACTTATTACTTTTTTCGCATTCTATTAGCTATATATGGGTATTAATAATAAATTGAAATTTGAGTGCATACATTGCGGTAAATGTTGTACCGACATAAATACGCTTGTAAATACGACATACATAGATGTTCTTCGAATAAAGAATGGATTGAATCTAACTATCGATGAAGTAATTGAAATTTTAGGCTTTTATGTATTTGATCAAGCGCCCTCTGAAAAAGAAATAGATCGAATGGTGGTTCCACCGATACAAACCGAAAGAGGAATGGCATTTACTGGTTTGAAGAAAAGACCAAATGGATATTGCTTTTTTTACGATGCAACTAAAGAGCGATGTTCCATTTATGCGTTTAGACCTGGATTTTGCAGAACTTTTCCTTTTACGTTCACAATTCAAAAAGGCAAAGATAAGAAAACAGACGAGATCAACATATTTTACACCGATAAGGGGATTCAATATTGCCGAGGAATAGGCGAAGATTATCCTAATATAAATTTAGAACAATGGATTAAATTAGGTCGCGAAGTCATACAAGATTTATCTAAAAATAATCAATTAATTAAAAAATGGAATAGTAGCGTTAAAAATAAACAGATTATACCTTCGGCTAGGAATTTTATCCTGACTATTTTTAATTTAGAATAGAGTTTTACTATCTACGGCTATAGGTATTGAGAAAATGCCAGTAATAACCAAAAAAGCATCCGTAGTTCGATTTTAAAAGCAATTTTATCAGATTTCCAATCGAACTCTGGAAAATTACTTTCAACTTTAAACATATTTACGTTTAGATTCAGAAAGTTTAAAAATCCGGATATTATGTTCAATTCCTTATCTTGTAAGCCTAATAATTGTAAACTCAACAACCCTCTAGCAGTTTCAGTAATAGTTTCATTAAGAGAGCCGTTAGGTGTTATTTTATTTTTAAGCTCGAGTAAATAAGGTTCTTTAAAAATGTTGAAATCAATATTCTTATCTAATAGGTTCATAAGCCCTAGAAAAAAGAAAATATCTGAAGCTGGTTTAAATCCTTCTAGGTTAAATACATCTACTTCTGCAAGTGGTTCTATTAAATACTTCTTGTCGGTAATAATTCCTCCATTTTTTTCAAGCAATTTTAAACATAGAATTGTAAAAAAATGTAGAATTATCTTTTCAGGCACAATATTAGTTAGTTCATTCTCAAGGAGCATTTCTACATCTAATAAATCGATAACTTCACCATTATTAAGCATATTTAATTCGTAAAGAATTGACAAACCGTAAAAAACACTCATCGGATTCGGAATGTGATATCTTCCCGTGCTGAAGACTCCTCCATTTATGAAGTTACTCACGACTTTTTTAATATATTCCGGTTCAAATTGATTTCTTACTCCTAACATCTTAAGAATATTAATACAATAAAAGAGATTTTCTAAATCTAAAAATTCAGGTGAGGAATTAACAAAATTTGTTAACTGCTTAACATCAATTCTAATCTTATCTATAATTGATTGACTGACAGGGGGAAAATCTAAGAAAATAGATAAGAGTGATTGGGATTCGATTTGATGTACACTACCCTCATGACTTACGGGATGTTGGAGAACTGCTAAATTATCCACGCGAGCGTCTTGTAAGCGCTTTAAGATAGAATCTTCAGAGATATCTTCTTTAAGTTCTTGGATTTTAAAATCTATTTTCTTGAATGTTAAATTCGACGGATTATAATAGGTTTCAATGTCATTATAAAAAGTTCTAAAACTTTTCTTGCTCTCTTCAGATATTACGATTTTCTTTCGAAGGATTCTCAAGTTGCTGAGAAATTGTCGAGGTAATAAATCAAACAAATCCAAATTTTCAATGATTTTATCCTCGGCATCGATTATGTACTCTATAATTATTACAAATAGATGCTTATTGATATAATCCTTTAATCCAAGTTGTAAAAATGAATTGTAATCTGTAAAAATATGCCTCTTACTTATAAAAGAGTCTTGGAATAAGTCTTGATTTGAGTTAATTTTTTCTTTAGATACTCCAATCGTCATGAACGCAGAATTCGTAGTAGATATTATTTGGTATATCGTGCTATTTATCTGTTCCTCCGTTTCATTATCGATAATTGCTGATATACTCACTTTTTTAGATATTATGAGATCTTTTATGTAAGATTCATAAATCGTATAAAAATTGTAGACGTCGCCTTTCAAAAAATCTAAAATATCGGATACAACATTCACTATTTCATCCATTATTATCCAGCTATTCCATGTAACTCATAAAAATTTAAAAATATCTGTAAAAATACTAATTACAAATAAATTTACATTAAATTAGATAATTATTATTTTTTCTAGTATTTATTACTAAATCGGTAAGAACGAAAATTCTAGGATTAAAGTAAAGAAATTTTTTAGATAGAAAATATGTTTTACTTAAAGCGATGAGTAAGAAAATTTACGATATTTTAGCACTTGATTATCATCAAAAACGATTTTATCCATGGAAGGATTTTGAATTGTTTTTTAATAAGCTAATTCAAGAAGGTGTATCCTTTGATGGATACAGTATTGATTTAGGATGTGCCAATGGGCGAAATTTTAAAGTTTTTTTACAATCTGATATTAAACTGATTGGTATTGATAACTCAGCTGAATTTCTGAAAATTTCTCGCAATAGATTAAAAACAGGAAATAACTATACGATGAAAGAAAGGAGATCAATTGAACTAATTCAAAGCGATATCAATTCCATACCGATCCGACCAGAATCGGTTAATAATATCTTTTCTATCGCAGCTATCCACCATATTAAGAATTTTAATACTCGAAATCACGCTTTAAATCAAATCTACGCAATTTTAAAAGATAATGGATTACTATTTTTAACCCTTTGGAGGAAATATCAAAAAAAATATCGATATTATTTCATTCGCGATTGGTTTAAAAGACTGTGTAGTTCTAACTATAGGATTAAACAAAGTAATCTTGATTTAACAGAACATGGAGATAAATTTGTCCCCTGGACAATTTCAAAAGAGAATTTGACGTACAATCGATTTTACCACTTCTTTTCTAGGAAAGAACTCAAAAAATTGTTAAGAAGCTTTGCAATTAAGGAAATGACAAAGAAAGGTGGTCCTAACAAAACCGACAATTTTTTTGTTTTGGCCAAGAAAGAGAGCGAAGTTTAAAAAACTAAAACCGTTTAGTTCATTCGTGACATATAGTCGTGTTTAGGGATTTAATGATAAAAGGTTTAAAATTATCAAAATGCTTATCAATAACATTAGCATGAATGTTAATTAGACGCTCAGTAACGTCACAATAGAATATGCCGTGAATGCATTTTTCTCGATAATATCTTTTTCTGATCATTTTAGTTCTTTGTCCGAACCACGTGACAAATTCGTGGCTTAGAAGCCAATCGCTTTCCTTTTTTATTATTACAAATCCGATTGAACTATAGAGCTCGATAGAATTTTGAACTTCTTTACCGTGATAAAAACCGACTCTATCTTTTTTCTCCCAGGTTATTTCCATTTTTGCATTGGAACCATAAATCTCATCGTAATCGTTTTGAGAGTGAAAAGAGATAAACCCTTCATTTACATCACCTTCAAACTTTTCTTCTCTAAACCATTTAGCTAATTTATGAACGGTTATGTTAGCTTCCTTTTTTTCGTAGGTATAGTAATTATATTCCATTATTAAACCATGTCAATTATGTAATTTAAAAAAATGAATTTAAGTATATCAAAAAAATAGTGTCCAGTAATAAAAATCTTTATTTTCGCAAAAATAATTTGACAACTCTAAGAAAAATCGTAAAACTATACAAAAAAAGGAGAACTCAATTATAATAAGAATAGGATTATTGTAATTCTTTACATTCTTTAATCCAATTTGTAATTCTTTCTTCTGAAACTCCTTTAATCAGTTTAGCTAACTCTGAGGGATCCTCTTTAATAAGCTCTTCAGCACAACTTACTCCAAGTTCTTCAAACTTTTTGGCCGTAGCAGGACCTAACCCCGAAAGTGAAGTTAATGGTGTTGTTTCTCCTTCTGGAAGGTCTTTCTTTTTTGGTTTTGGTTCTTCTTTAACTTTTTCTTTTTTAGGAGCAGGTGCTTTTTTAGCGGCTTTAGTTGGTTTAGCTGGTTTCTCGGCTACAGCCTTTTTAACTGTTTTCTTTTTTGGTTTTGAAACAGTTGGTTTAAAAGGCGTCCTTTTCTTCTCTTTAGCCTCGAATGGTTTTTTCTTTTTTGCTTTTTTGCTAGTATCTTTTAATTTTTTAAGCTTTTCAATATTGCTTTCGTGTTTAGATTTTCTGAAAAAATCAATATCAACATTCAATTTTCTTAGTAATTCAACCGTTTTTCCCGCGTCTTGTATTTCTCCTAAGGAAAATCCTTTTGCTTCGCGCAAATGTGCGTCTTTTGCGGGCGAAATTACCATTGCTATAACTTTTTTATTACTCTCCATAATCTAAACATCTCATAATTGATTCTAAGGTAATTTAGATAAATATAACAACCTTTTATTTTTTTCTATTTACAATCGAATATAGGGATTGTTTATGTTACAAAATAAATTAATTTTTAATACATTTATAACTCGAGACAAAGATTAGTATGAAATTGATATCAGAAATTAACGATATCTAACTGTTCTAATTTTTTTAAAATGTTATTTACCTCGTTCCGAGATTTACCTAACTCTCTTGCTATTTTTAAAGGTGAGGCTTTTCCAGCACATTTCAAGGCAACTCGAAGCTCCTCCTCGTCAATCATCCCCATTGAGAGGATTTTAGGCAGTACATTCTCGCCAATAAGCAATTTTGGAAAAATTTCTGCTACTTTTCCACCTTGACATATGTTTTCTATATCTGCGATAATTGTTTGAAATCGTGATTTCTCAGAAGTAGTTCTAAATAATTTTATATCAGATTGGTGTTTTTTCCAGAATCTATTAGATATTTTGTTCATTACAGCAATTAATTTATCTATATCGTCGTCAGCATCAGAAATCGAACAATACAAAATTCTCGAGGGAGGATGGTAAACTATAATAATTGTAGAATTTTCAGATTCGACAATTCTAATCATATCATCTCCATTTTTACCCTTAACCATGGCTGCCTGAATTTTATCGATAATTTCATTTATTTCATTAAAAAACCCAGGTATAACATTATTACCATTGTTTTTATGCTCAAGTTCTTTAAACGTAGCTTCTAGAAGTGATATTCCATTATCGCCATCAATAAGAAAAATTTTGTAGATAATAGTACCTTACCCTTAGAATTAGCGTATTTTTAATTATTAACATAATAAAATTCTGTCTTAATTAATGTTATTCTTTAGTAAAAATACCAGAACAAATAAAAACAGAGATTTTTATTATGTTACAAAACATAAATTAATTTATTTAACAACCATGAAAGCCTTCAAACTGGCGTTATTACTATTGATAGTTTCCTTTCCGTTAAATTTTAGCATTGAACTCGCAGTGAGCTCTAGTACCGGCGTGTCTAATTATTCAACCAGTCAAAGTGTTACATATCAAGTAGAAATTAATTTCACATTAACCCATTTATCGGGATCTAATGGAGATTACTTGTTTAAATTTTCAAGGTTAAATGATCGTCAACCAAATTCCTCTTTAACTCAATATTCGGGACCGTATCAAGAAAGCGAATTGCAATATAGTAGTATAAACGGTAGCGATAACGATCCTTTCATTTATCGCGATAGATTTAATAATACTTACGATATATTTAATGGAACTTCTCTTTCTACTAATGATACAATTACTTTAAACCAACAATACGAAGTAACACTAAATGAAGTCTCTTTTAATAACGTAAATACCTCAGAAATTGGTGTATACGACACTTCTGATGAAATGTTTTCGTTGTATTGTAATAATTCTGAAGTATATTATGAAAGGGACGACATTAACATAAACGCTACGTCTTATAGCATTGTAAATCCCAGTGATAATCCTATTGTAAAAGCTCAAAAAATCAACGATTGGGTTGTCGACCATCTTGTGTATAGTGACACTCTCCCAGCTCAAGAAATGGGAGCTAAATGGGCTTACGATAACCAATTAGGTGATTGTAGCGAATATTCCAGTCTAATGGTCACACTCTTACGATGTCAAGGAATCCCCGCACGAAAAGTAACAGGATTCGTTATAACTGATAATCCAGCTATCGTACCTCAGGTCGGACAAGAATGGTCTTTTTATACAAGATCAGATGGACAAAGCGATTTTAAGGGACATGCGTGGCTTGAATACTACGTACCTAATATTGGATGGATAGCCTGTGATCCAACCTGGGATGAGAGTGGAGACTACTTTAATTTTATCGATTATTTTCATTTAAATTTGAATATAGGAGCTTGGTTTTCTATTCCTGGATTACCTGATGAGAGTGAATTTCCTCACCCTTGCATTGTTTACTCTATTACTTCTACATTTGATTATGAGTATAATCTGAATTTAAAAGTAATCCGCGCTGATACGGATATTGCAGAGATGATTGTTATTATTGTTATAGTATCTATTGTTGGAATAGTAATAATCGGTGTTACTCTATTGATTAGATCGAATAGGAAAAAAAGGAAGTTACACGAACAAGCTTCAAACTATTAATATTTTTCTTTTTATTTTAAAATGAATTATATATAAGTCTGGATTAATTCATTCAGGTTTTTAGATAATTTAGGTAAATTTTTATCTATTTTATCCATATTTAACTCTTTTTCCAAGAACAAAAGTAGGTAAAGGTTATATTTCTCAACAGGAATCCTCTTAAAGATTACTTTTTTCGATTCGGAAGTTATTCCCGAAGAAATTAAAAAATCTTGTTTTAATAGTTTAAACTCTTTAAATGTTTTGTACAAGGTTTGGAAGTGAGGGGCAGATATTTCAAAAACCTTTTCAGAAATACCGGATTTAGAGAAATTAGAGAGGATAATTCCATTTTCGTTAAGTAAAAGGATTGCATCTGAGTTTATTTTCTTAGCGAATTGCTTCAATTGATTTTCGAATAACTCTCTATTTGGACTGAGTTGTGAAAGTCCAAAAGAATATGCCGATACTAAAGACCAGTGATCAAATATAGACGTCTGGAAAATCTTCACAAAAAACCTTTCAGAGATTTCCTTTATTTTTTCATTTACAGTTTTAATATTTTTTTTAATATCCTTCGCGTTTTTAATATCAGGATCGAATTTATTAAGACAGATAATTATAGGTGGAAATTCTTCTAATTCTATAAGAGAATCAATAACGGTTCCATACAACTCAATAGCTTCTGATAATCTTTCTGAATCTTGAATGTCGATAAAATAAAAAAGTAGATCAACGTTATAGAGGTAAACTTTTCTTTGCTCAATAAACATATCCCTATATTTCTTTTGACCACCTAAATCCCAGAGAGATATCTTAGAATTTTGTTCTTCGAATATCTTCTCTTCGGTTCGTGCGACTCCTTTAGTTGGGAGGGTTTTAATGATTTCGCTATATCGTTGCTTAACGGCGTGCAAGAAACTTGTTTTTCCCGCTCGATCCAATCCCGTCATAAGAATTTTAATTTGTCTCAAATTTAGGAATGGATTCTTTATCTCGCTAGTAAAGTTGAATAATTCTTCTTTTAAATCATCCATAATTTTTTGGTTTTCTTCTAACGTTTTAGCTAATTGAACCTTTGATGCCGATTTATCTATTATAATTCTTAGGTATTTCATGTTTTCGTAGAAAAAAACCCTATCATCTTCATTTATTAGAACGGTAATCGTAGCTGCTTTTGCGTTCCCTCTTGCCATTGGATCAAGTATTAAGAAGAAGTATGTCAACCCATTCAGTTTTAAATCTGGAAAAGGTAAGATCCCGAAATAATTAACGGTATCTGATGAAGTTCCATTTTGATAAACAGAATCCCCCATTAATAGAGAAATCGTTTTCATCGCTATTAACAAGCGAGATGATTCGTCCATTTCTGTTGGCCAGTAAATCTTTGGTGTGGGTCCATCGTCGTCAAATAAACTTAAAACGATTGATTTGATAATATTGTTTTCTTGTCCTGACATAATACTACGATAATCCTATGACAATCTTTGCTACTGTTTAAGATTTAAAAGAAGTTTGCGAAAAAGACACTGCTTCTAATCTAATCCTAAACCTATTTTAATCCTAATTTCTTATAAAACCATTTAAAATAATATATTATATAAATATACTAATATCAAAACGGAAAACTATTATAAATTTATTCAAGTTTTATTATTCAGTTTTACTCAAAAATAATTACAAAAATAAGTACAAAACCGCTACCAATATTGTAAATCTTTTCATTATCATATAAACAGAATTAATAAAAAATTAATAATAGTCTTTAATGAAAAGCATTTCTTTCTATAATTTAATCATTAAAATCAAAATTAAAAATCCTCGCATGTTTGACGAAAAAATAATTCAATCGTTTCCAGAAGTCCTTTATAAAGATAAAAAAGAAGGAATTGTAAAGAAAAACAAATTTGATCCCAATCGCATATATGAGCGGCTATTAAAAGAGACGAGTCTTTCTGAAAAAGATGCTGAAAAAGTGACGCTTGATGTGTTCCGTTTTATAGCGTCATCTAACCTTAAGATTTTAACAGCGCCACTCATAAGAGAGCTGGTTAGTTACACTCTTTCAAAATTTGGGTTTGAAATAGCTCGTTTACAAAATACAAGAATAGGGTT
>Ga0209979_1005198_pt1 | contig 10353 bp, 10 predicted proteins | sample AnhtaG_FD_183114 | JGI IMG/M metagenome (GOLD analysis project Ga0209979, IMG submission 183114) | Deep subsurface microbial communities from Anholt, Denmark to uncover new lineages of life (NeLLi) - Anholt_01485 metaG (SPAdes) (version 2) | ecosystem: Environmental > Aquatic > Marine > Oceanic...
AAGCTCCTTCGGTGGTTTATTTATCAGTAGTAATTCCTATCTATAACGAAGCCTCCAATGTAGCCGAGTTCCTACAGGAGCTTGAGCAGACCCTTCAGGGGGTAACCAGGGAGTATGAGGTCATCTTCATTGATGATGGGAGCACCGACCATACCTTTGACCGGCTGGCTGAGCTTGGCCGGGAAAAGCCCCATATCAAGGTTTTACGCTTTGGCACCAACTTCGGGCAGACCGCCGCTCTGTCAGCCGGATTCCACCATGCCCAAGGGGATGTGGTGGTCACTATGGACGGCGACCTGCAGAACGACCCCCACGACATCCCCCACCTCTTAGAAGAGATTGAGAAAGGATACGACATCGTCAGCGGATGGCGGAAGAACCGAAAGGACAAATTCTTCTCCCGCCGCATCCCCTCCATGATTGCCAATAAGCTCATCTCCTGGATAACCTCGGTAAAGCTGCACGACTACGGATGCACCCTCAAGGTTTATCGCCGGGATATAATAAAGCACATTAACCTCTATGGTGAGATGCACCGTTTCATCCCCGCCCTGGGGAAATGGGCTGGAGGGAGGATTACCGAGGTGGAGGTGAACCACCGCAAGAGGAAACACGGGGAATCGAAATACGGGATTTCACGCACCAACCGTGTCCTCCTCGACCTGCTCACAGTAAAATTTTTCCTCAGCTACTCTACCCAGCCGATAAAGGTCTTCGGCAAACTGGGATTGTACTCCATCCTGGCGGGCTTCCTGTCATTCTTCCTCGTTCTGGGGCTCCGCATCTTTAAACAAATGGATATGACTGGAAACCCCCTTCTCTACTTCTCCATCTTAGCTCTTTTGGCTGGGATACAGTTTATTGTTATGGGTCTTCTTGGGGAGATTCTAATTCGCACTTACTACGAATCCCAAAATAAACCCATCTATATCATCAAAGAAAGAATCAACTAAGGGGCAATGCTATGCAGAAAACAAATCAACTCACTGAGGAACATAAAAAACAACTCCTTTCCCTCGCCCGGGAGACCATCAAGGAATACCTGGCTACCGGGAGGCGAAAGGAGTTTCATACCGATGATAAAACTCTTATTCAGAAGGCGGGCGCCTTTGTGACCCTAAAGAAGATGGGAGAACTGCGGGGCTGCATCGGCTACATTGTCTCGGATATTCCCCTTCATCAAACTATTATAGAAGCCGCCATCTCGGCGGCTACCGGTGACCCTCGCTTCCCTCCCATGGGGACTGAAGAGTTGGACCAGGTGACCGTAGAAATCTCGGTCCTCTCACCTCCCAAGGTGGTCACTAAGACAGAGGAAATAGAGGTGGGAGAACATGGGCTAATCATTACTAAGGGGGTCAACCGGGGCCTACTTCTCCCCCAGGTGGCTACCGAACAGGGTTGGGATAAAACTACCTTTATCCAACACACCTGCCTTAAGGCAGGACTCCCTCTCGATGCTTGGGAAAAGGGCGCTAAAATGGAGGTTTTCTCCGCTCAGGTCTTTGGCGAAGAGGATTAGCCCCCTCTCTTATTGTATTGTGTGAGGCAGCAAAAAAGGAACTTGCTTACCTCTTCTTCACCACCTGGTCGCCAACCTCGAACTCTTGAACGGAGTAAATTATCTTTCCGGTGGCTGTCTCCTCCTCCACCATTAAGACTACCAACTGTCCGAGCACGGTCGCCATGGACTCATCGGCTCCACCACGGAAGATGTAGTATATATCCCCAGGAGCGACCTCATCTTCCTTTCCCAAGTCGATACTGACAATATCCCCCTTGCCGAAGTTTACCAGGTCGTCTTTTACGCTCACTATATATCCGATGGTCTCCTCGGCAATGGGGACGAACCCCTCCGGCGGGGGAATCTTAGCAGACAGAGGGACAGGAACCTGGACAAAGGGGCGCAACCAATCGTTGACCTCTATCACATCGCAGGAACTGACCACCCGGGCAATGGCGGATTCGGTCTGGGTGACCAGCACCTGAACCATCCCCCGCTGGCTCACCGCTACCCCCAGGGTAGCGCCAGTTTTCGGATGAACCACCGACCTCTCATCCCGAAGAACAGCCAGTTGGTCTCCGGGGCGCAGCCCATAGGCACTCCCCTGGTTAAGATATACTATATCCCCTTGCGCCAGACCAACCGAATCCTCCTCCTCAGCTCCCACAATGCGCAGCTCATGACCGCCCCCTTTCGGAAGCACAATCTCCGCGCAATACATATCGGTCTGGCCAGCTACTGGCTCTAATGCAACCGGGGGACGGGTAATCCTCGGCGGGGGTGGGGCTTTTTTAGGTGGGGGGACTACCTCTTCTTCCTCTGTCGGAGGGGCTATCTCTTCTGCTGGCTTCTCGGGGGGTGCCATCTCCTCCTCAGGAGAAGCAGGGGGCTGGGGAAGAGAGGGAATAATCAGCTCCTGCCCCACAACTAAGCGGTTAGGGTCGGTCAACTGAGGGTTGGCTTCCCAGATGAGCCTCCATAAGGAAGCATCCCCAAAGTATTGAGCTGCCAACTTCGATAAGGTATCCCCCTTGACCACGATGTGAACCTTTTCTCCAGCTGTTTGCTGAGAAGAAGAGGAGTAGGCTTCCACCTGACTGAAGCCAAGGAAAGCCGAGAAAATTAGGATGAGAAAGGCGAAAGCAATATCTCTTTTCAGCATACGATTATCTCCTTCAGCGTATTAGTTGGGGCGGTTTCCCTTTTAGCATTCTTAACTTTTCTGCCGCTTGAGCCGCGGCATCGGTATGGGGGAAAGAATTTATCAACTCCTCCAGGGTAACAATGGCTTTATCCTTATCGCCGAGGGCTTCGTAGCAGTCGCCGATTTTCAACAGGGCGTCGGGCACCTTGTTGCCTAAGGGATAGTTGTCCACCACCTTGCGAAGCTCTGTCACTGCCCGAGAGAAGCTCTCCCGCATATAATAGCAAGCACCGATCCAGAACTGGGCGTTATCAGCCAAGTCGCTATGGGGAAATCTCCCCAATACCTGACGGAAAAGGAGCTCCGCCCCGCCGTGATCCCCTTTATTGTACTGCTCCAGAGCTCTGGAATAGAGCTGGTCCACACTGAGGGAGACAGTATCAGTCTCCGGAAGGGTCCCCACTTCTTCTTGAAAGCGGGCTTTAACCCCTTTAAGCTCCTTTTCCAATTGAGCCATCTTATCAGCCACCTCCCCGGAGCTCCCTTCCAGCTCCTCCAGGCTCCCCCGGACCTCTTGCAAATTCCTGCTTAGCTGGGCGTTCTTCTCTTGGAGCTTCCTGACCTCCTCCTTCAACTCGTCAATATCGTCTCTGACCTGGTGAAGCTCCCGGCTCATACACCCCGAACTCAAGAACAGCACCCCGGCAACGAGCAATATAGAAATATAGCTAATCTCTCTCCGCATTTTTTACAAAAAATCACCTTTTTTACAATAAAATGAATAACTTATATTAAAATTATAATAAAATAGTAAGTTCTTGTCAAGGATAAATTATCCCTTTTGTTAAGCCAACTTTCTGCTCTTAGGGTGGATTTCGGATGTCATAAACATCCGCTTCTATGGGGGGAAGGGGTGCAGAGACGGATGCCAAAAGGGGGTTAGCTATAAGAAGCGGATTTCTTCTCCTCCGTCTTCAGAGAGGCTAATCTCTCCTTGGCTTCAGCTACCCATTGGTTATTCGGATACTCTTCGACTAATTTCCTGAAGTAGATAGCCGCCTCATTGTGGTTGCCCAACCGCCAGAGAGCTTCCCCCAGATAATAATAGACCTGGTCCTGCCAGGCGCTGTCGGGGTACTCTTTCAGAACACCCTGCAACCGCTGGATAGCCGGCAGATAGAGTTTCCTTCTGAAGTAATACTCCCCCACCGAGAACTCATGCTGAGCCAAGAGGTTCTTGCATTCGTTAAACTGCTTCTGCCCCTCCTCCTTCAGGGAGCTCTGGGGATACTTCTCAAGGAAGGTCTTAAAGGCCTGAAAGGCTTGCAGGGTGTAGGAGGGGTCCCGGTCGTAGGAACGCATCTGCTCGTAATAGCACATCCCGATCTGAAACTGGACATAGTCCAGCCTGGAGCTCGAGGGGTAAAAGCTCTGGAAAGCTTGATACTCTGACATCGCCTCTATATAGCCCGAAACCATCCCCTTACCAAAGTGAGCGTCCGCCTTGGCTAACCTCGCCTCTTCCATATGAGAGCTACGGGGGAAGTAACGCTCCAGTTTGGTGAAATAATCCACCGCTTCGTCCCAATCTTCCTCCTCCATCTTCTCCATTCCTTGGGAGAAAAGGAGCTCATCGCTCAAATCGTCGATCGTTTCCACCTTGTTGGAGGCGCAACTTATCCCCAGCAGAAGAGCCAAAAGGGACACCCCCACCAGGAGAGGGAACACCCTTTTAGTTACCCCCAATCCCTTCAAGCGGACAACATCCATTGATATTGCTGTTTTATCCCCACCTCAAGCTCCACCTGGGGGACGAAATGGAGCTCCCGTTGAGCCTTGGTAGTATCAGCATAGGTGTGGTGCATGTCACCCCGATGAAAATCATCCCACTTGACCTTCAGTTTCTCCCCCACTACCTGCTCGATCAGCCCGAGAGTTTCCTTAAGGGAGACCCGATTACCACCACCAACATTGTACACCTTACCCGCTTTCCCCTTTTCCGCCGCTGCTAGAGTCGCTTTGACCGCATCGGATATATAAGTGAAATCGCGAGTCTGGCTTCCATCTCCATAGATGACAATGGTCTCCCCGTTGATGGCTGCCCTCAGAAAGCGGTGGAAAGCCATATCGGGACGCTGGCGGGGACCATAGACAGTAAAATAGCGAAGGATAACGATCGGTATGCGGTAGTTTCTATGATAGACAGAGGAGAGCTGCTCGGCGGCTAACTTAGTGACCCCATAGGGGGAGATGGGACTCAGCTTCGTATCCTCACGCATAGGAAGCTCGTCCACCTCCCCATAAACCGAGGAAGAGGAGGCATAGACCAGCTTCTTAAGGCGGAGCTTCTTGCACAATTCCAGCAGAGCCTGGGTGGCTACAATATTGTTATCCACATAGTCGGTAAAATTCTCCCCCCAGCTGGTGCGCACCCCTGCCTGAGCTGCCAGATGAAAGATATAGTCGGCTCCCGAGAGAACCTGTCCCAGGTTCAGGTCTTGCAATCTTCCTTCGACCAAGCGGAACTCCTTCTTGTTCTGAAGAGTGAAAAGATTATTCTCCTTCATCTGGCGGGGATAAAACTCGGTAAAGGAATCAATCCCCACCACCTGATGCCCCTTCTGAACCAGTTCTTCTGCCAGATGGGAACCAATAAAACCTGCTACCCCGGTTACCACCGACTTCATACTATTCTTCCCTCCAAAAGGTCAAATCTAACGGCACCGCTTAATCATCTCCCTCACCACCCATTCGGGGTCTTGGTGGTGGAATACCGATGAGCCTGCTACCACAATATCCACCCCGCAGGAGACGATCTCCTGAATATTATCCAGACCAATCCCCCCATCTACCTCAATCTCCACCTGAAGAGCCCGCTGGTCGATAATTTCCCGCAGGCATCTTATCTTCTCCTTTATGTTGCTGATGAAGTTTTGACCCCCGAACCCTGGATTCACCGACATCAAAAGGACAAAATCAACATAATCAAGAATATAATCGAGGGATGACAGGGGGGTGGCCGGATTGAGGACTACCCCTGCCCTAACCCCCTCATCTTTGAGGAAAACGATGTCCCGGTTCAAATGATGGTTCCCCTCATAGTGTATTGAGATCCAATCGGCTCCTTCTTGGATGAATTGCTTAAAGTATAGATGGGGGTTTTCAATCATCAGGTGGACATCGAGGGGAAGGTCAGTAATGCGGTTCAAAGCACCAACAATGAGGGGTCCAAAGGTTATGTTGGGGACAAAATGACCATCCATTACATCAACATGGAGCAAATGAGCTCCCCCTTTTTCCACCTTTGCTATTTCGTCCTTCAGGTTGCTAAAATCAGCCGAGAGAACGGACGGGGCAATCCTGACCATCTCATTCCTTCCCTTCGCTAATCCATAGGTTTATAATAGCGTCACTATTTACCTTGAAGCCAGCCTGGGGGGTTTGCTGGATTATCACTCCCTCTTCCGCCCAAGGGTAATACTTTCGGCGGACATTCCCGATGCGAAACCCGCTGGCCTCCAGAAAATCCCTTACCGGGTCGAAAGGCTTACCTACCAGGTCGGGCATTATATACTTTATGGCTCTCGGTCCCAGGCTGACCAGCACATTGATCACCGCTCCCGGTGTCTCTTCCATCGATGGGAGGGGGTCTTGGGCTATAATGAAGTTCATCGGCTCCTCTGAATAGACCGAATAGACCCTCCCCAGCTTGAGAGCCTGACTCCTCAGCTCAAGCTGAGCTTTCCTAACCGAACCACCAAGTAGAGAAGGAACTACCAATCTCTCGGAACCCTTGCTGAGCACAACGCTCACTATGTTCTCCCTTTTTAATCGGCTGCCGGTCTCAGGATATTGGTGGGCAACCCTTCCCCTTTCAATGGTATCACTAAATTGGCTATAATCCTCAACTTTAAGCTTGAGGTCCAGCTTTTCCAGAGCTTTCATTGCTTGGGATGGCTCCATTTCGATGAGGCTGGGCACCTCAACCTCCTGCTTCCCCATAACCACCTTCATAGTCACCCAAACACTCCCGGAAAATACCAACAGGACAGCCAGTCCCATCCCCCCCCATTTTATGGCGAAGAGCATCACCTTCCTCAAGTACTTGAGCCAACCCTTCATAACGGTATCCTTATACAAAAAATTATATATAGCATATCGAGCCAATTGATTCAAGTAATTTCCCTTCCACTCGGTGAACTATCTCTCCCTCATAAAGACAGCAGCAAAAAAGCCATCCATATTGTGTCGATGGGGGTAGGTGCGGAGAAAACCATCTTTAGCCACCAGAGGGCAAAGAGAGCCGGGGAGATAATCTTGCGGGTCAACCACTCTGAAACTACTTCTCTTGTCCAAAAAGCTCCCCACCACCTCATCGGTCTCCTCTAACTCCCAGGAGCAGACGGCATAGACCAGAAGCCCACCTTTTTTGACCATCTGGGAAGAGTAGAAGAGAAGGGACCCTTGCTTGGCGGACAAAAGCTCCACATCCTCAGGGCTCCGCCTCCACTTCAGTTCGGGACTCCGTCGGATGCGCCCCAGAGAGGTACAGGGGGCATCGACCAATACCCGGTCGAACTCATGCCGCAACCCTGGGGGGCGGGTAAAATCGGTCGCCACCAATCTGACATTACCAGCCCTTAGAAGGCAGCAGTTCTCCCTGAGGACTTTCAGACGATGGAGATGGATATCATTGGCAACTATAAAACCTTTATTCTCCATCAGAGAGGCTAAATGGCACGCCTTGCTCCCCGGAGCCGCACAGACATCGAGCACCTCATCCCCAGGGTGAGGGGAAACCAGAAAAGAGACTGCCTGAGAGGCTCCGTCTTGCAGGTAACATAGCCCTTCCTTCAGGGGGATTGACCTGGCTATCTTCCCTTTGACCACCTTGAAGGAATCGGGTAGATAACGGGAACTTTCCACCTCAATCCCTTCCTGCTCAAGCTCCCTCCTCAGCTTTTCCGGGGTGGTCTTCAGGCGATTAACTCTGATGAACAAAGGGGGCTTGCGGTTGTTCGCCTTCACCAGCTCCGCCGTCTCTTGGAAGCCAAACCTCCCCAGCCACCTCTCCACCAGCCATCGGGGATGGGATTGGGTAACCGTTAGATAACCGAGCTGGTCTTTCTCTGCCTGAGGAAAGGGAATGGGTCCCTCCTGGCGGCAAATCTGCCGCAACACAGCATTGACCAAGCTGGCGCTCCCTGGCGAGCCACACATCTTAGCCAATTCTACCGACTCCTTAACAGCCGCAGAAGGGGGGATGTGATCCAGGAAGAGGAGTTGATAACAACCAAGTCGCAAGGTAATCAGCACCGGCAGCTCCAAAGCGGACAGAGGGAAATGGGAGAAGCGGGAGATAACCCAGTCAAGCCTCCCCTGCCAGCGCAGACAACCATAGACCAGCTTGGTCATCAGCCTCTGGTCCCTGTCGGACAGAGATTCTCTTTCCACGAAAGCGGGGAGCAAATAGGAGGAGAAGGAAGACTGGGTAACAACTCTCCACAGGGCTTGGTAAGCTAAGCGGCGGGCGATGGTAACCATTTACTTCCTGGCAGTAAAATCCTTAGCTTCGATAGAATGAAAAACTCTCCCCCAGAGCTTATCCTCTTAGGGTAAAGGGCTTCTACCTCTGAAAGACTTAGCCGAACCTCTCCCCCAATTTGACCCGGTAACCGTTTACGAAATCGACCGCCCTCATCTGCCGCCTGCTCTCGGGTTGTAGCCCGGTAACCATCAGATGGACTCCATCCCCGCACTGGATAACAATTCCCCTCTTGTCAAGGGCGACTATCTCTCCCGCTACACCAACAGGTAGCTCCTTGCCTGCTGGAGCCTCGCAGAGCTCTCCCCGCCAGAATATCACCTTTTTCCCCCTGAAAGTGCTATACGCCCCGGGCCAGGGAACCAGTCCCCTGATGGCATTGAAGGTCTGGATTGCCCCCTTTCCCCAGTCAATCTTTCCATCCTCTTTCTTCAAGCGGGGGGCAAAGGTAGCCTGAGAGTGGTCCTGAGGACAAGGGGGCAGCCGACTCTCCTGCACGCGGGTTAAGGTCTCTGAAAGGAGCTTGGCTCCGATGATGGAAAGCCTCTCCCCCAGTTCCTCGGCGGTCTCCGTAGGTCCAATGGCGACCCTCCGGGCAAGGAGTATATCGCCGGCGTCCATCTCAGCGTTTATCTTGGTGGTGGTAACCCCTGTCTCTCGCTCCCCGTTAATGACCGCCCAGTTAACGGGAGAAGCCCCCCGATATTTGGGGAGCAACGAGGCGTGAAGGTTTATCCCCCCATAAGGGGGTAAGTCAAGGAGCTCTTGGGGAAGAAACTTCCCATAGGCGACCACCACTATAACCTCGGGCTGGAGAGATTTCAGAAGCTTATAAAAATAAGGGTTCCGAAGGTCGGTAGGTTGCTCCACCGGGATCCCCTGGCTCATCGCCAGCTCTTTGGGGGGGGGAGGGGCAACCTTTTGCCCCCTCCCTTTCGGTCTATCCGGACGGGTTACCAGAAGCTGAATCTGATGTCCATTGTTAAGTAAGCGCCTTAAGGAAGGGAGGGCAAAATTGGGGGTGCCCATAAAGACAATTTTCATAAGCTACTTTCTAACCGCTAAAGAATCTACCTTTTTCCTTAAAATAAAAACCCTTAGGTAGGAAAGATACCCCACCTCTTTGCTTACCACTTTCCTACCTTTATCTTCTTTCTTATCTTGCGGACAACGAGGTCCCTTTTTAAGGAGCTTACCCGGTTGATGAAAAGTACTCCATCGAGATGGTCTATCTCATGGTAGAGAACACGGGCTAACAGACCCTCAGCCTCGAGCTCTACCTCCTCCCCCTCAGGGGTCAGTCCCTTCACCTTTACCCATTGGGGACGCTCAATCTCCAGAATGATATCGGGGAAGCTCAGACACCCCTCTTCGGCAATCACCGAGCTATTTTCCGCTTCAATTTCAGGATTTATAAGAACTAACAGCTCCCCCGGATGCTCACCGGCAGATATATCTATCACAATTACCCGTTTCAGCTCACCCACCTGGGGAGCCGCCAACCCGATACCCTCCTCCGCATACATGGTCTCCACCATATCATCAACCAGATGGCGGAGCCCCTCGTCAATCTTCTCTACCGGCAGGGATTCCTTTTCTAGTGGGGGCTCACCATATTTGAGAATGGAGAGAATCGACATGGCTAAAACCTTCCTTTCAAACTTGTTTAAAGTTTATCACACCCCCCACAAAAAAATCAAGCCGAGAAGAGGAATCCAGACAAGACCCCTCCTCCCCTGTTTCCCTAACCCCCCAGCTCTTGGGAGACCTTGCAAAGGGTCCCTCAATTTGCTATACTTCAAAAATAGAAGCTGTCCTTTTAAGAAAACAGAGTTCACCATAAGTGGACATAGTGTTACATAGTGTTACAAGGAATGTAAACTTCTTACTTTAAGCTAAGTAAAAGTGGGGAAATATCCAAAGATGCCTTTTGCGTAGGGAAATTAACCCCCTTGTTTTCATAGCATTATAGCAAGAAAGCAGACCTCGGGAAATTCCTTCAGCAGCTCATTCGAGGTTAGAAGGTAGCTCCAGCAGGACTAAGCGGCATAAATATTGCTTTCTAAATAATCGGAAAAAGGATAAACCGTATTAAACCTCCTAAAAAATGGAGGTGAGAGCCATGAAAAGAAAAAGCATTGGTAAACAGAGAGGTAAGTT